>Ga0207797_1002859_pt1 | contig 11827 bp, 13 predicted proteins | sample PRCRCaboRojoPR_6_FD_187275 | JGI IMG/M metagenome (GOLD analysis project Ga0207797, IMG submission 187275) | Marine sediment microbial community from Cabo Rojo, Puerto Rico - PR CR 10% Liquid 1 (SPAdes) | ecosystem: Environmental > Aquatic > Marine > Coastal > Sediment | place: Cabo Rojo, Puerto... | reverse complement strand
CGCGAACAGATGCCCGTAGACCGGGCGGGCCCGTCATCGACGGGCCCCTTGCGAAGGTGCCCCAATGCGTCATCGGAGACCGCCATCGGAGCGCAGTTTCTCCGCGCCCGCTCGGCCGGCGCTGCGGACGCCCAAGTTGTCCGTCGGCGAGGCTACCTCAAGGCCGACTCGCCGCAGATTGCCCGGCGCAAACTGCCTGGCGCAGATTGCCCGGTGCAGATTTCCCGGCGCAGACTCTGCCCGTCAGCCGTGGATGAGCTGGGGAAGACATCTGGTGCAGACCCAGAGGCTCTCACCTGCCTTTCGGCAGGGCATCAGGACCCGCTGGTCCTCGCCCGTGCCGCAGACGTGGCACGCCTGGGCGATGTACTCCCCCTGCCGTTCAGCCATCTCCGCCTCCGCCGCCTCCTCATCGAAGGCCGGTGCCTCGCGGACCTCTACGGTCATCGCGCCGGTGGGACAGACCCCGATGCAGAATCCTGCCCCATCGCAGAGCTCCTCCCGAACGACACGGGCCTTTCCGTCGATGAGCTCGATGGCGCCCTCGGCGCACGGCGTCACGCAAGCCCCGCACCCGTTGCATAGTTCCTCGTCAATGCGAACGATCTGTCGCCTGGGCATATGGTGGGTTGGCTAGACGGACTCGACCCGCTTGACCTCGGGGACTTGCTGTCGCAGCGTTCGCTCAATGCCCATCTTGAGGGTCATCGTCGACATCGGACAGCCGCCGCAGGCGCCCGTCAAGCGCACGGACACGATCCCTTCTTCATCATCGACGTCCACCAGCTCCACGTCGCCGCCGTCGGCCTGCAGCGCGGGACGCACGGTGTTGAGGCTCTCCTGTACTCTTTCCTTGAGGGTTGCTTTCTCGGCCATCATCCAACATCTCCTTTTCTGATTCTGATCGATCTCGCTATTCCGCCGTCGAACCGGATCGCTCCGGGGCCGCGACGGTACCGCAGCCCTAGGACGCCCAGACGATCTCGTAGGGGCATCGGACAGCATCCTCCGGACAAACCGCCTCACATTCGGTGCAGTAGACGCAGTCGGCCGGGCGTGCAATGACCGGTCCCTCCGGGGTCATCTCAACGGCGTCGGTAGGGCACTCCTCCACGCAGAGGCCGCAGCGATTGCAGCGGCTCTGGTCGATTCTCGGCAACGCACGTTCGCTCATCATCGGGTATCCATCCTTCAACACGGGAGGATGATACCACGATGTAACGACGCTGTCTGTGACTTATGTCGCAACGGGGTTTCGCAAAGCTTCTGACCGTCGTGGGGCCCAGGGCAGCCAGCGGGCCGGTGCCGAAGGCACAGTGATGCGGGCCTCAATGGGGGGATAGGTGAGAAGCCGCCGCGCTGCCAGCGATCAGGCGGCGGGGCGTGTCGAACTAAGATGCCCAGTCCTATGCTGGCTCGCGGCTCCACTCGCGCGTGCTGGGGTGCTTCCGGTCGGTCTTGCCTCTTCGGCGCATCCGGCAACGTTCCCGCATGCGGCGGCAGGCTGCGGCGAGATGGTCGACGAGGGACCCCGCGTCCAGGCCCAGCTGAAGCCGACCCCAGGCCAGCAGGATGAGGGTGGACGCAATCCCCACAAGGGCCCCGGCAGGGAGCCACAGCGACCCGATGGATGCCCCTCGGAGGGCGATGCCCCGCAAGATGACGAGGTAGTGTTGAAGCGAGGACCCGTACGAGATGACACGCATGACGGCTGGCATATCCGCTGCCGGCACCAAGAAGCCGGAAAATGCCACCTCGACCATGGCCAGGGTGAAGACGAAGAGCATCGCCTGCTGCTGGGTGCGGGAGACTAGGGAGATGAGCGTACCCCAGCCGATCTGCGCCACCACGAACGGAACGGTCAGCAGCACCAATAAGGGCAAGGATCCTCTGACAGGTATGTCAAAGGCGACAGCGGCCAGCCCCAGCATCAGGAGGAAATCGACCAGGCCAACGAGGAGCGTTGGTATCGCCTTGCCGGCCATCAACTCAAGGCGGCCCAGAGGGGTGACGCGAAGCTGTTCCAGCGTGCCGAGCTCGCGCTCCCGGGCGATGCTCTGGGCGGCCATAACGAGGGCCACCTCAAAGATGACGACGCCGAGCATAGCCGTGATGGAATGGGGTCGGTCCTTCAGGTATTGATTGAACCGGGCAACGAAGCGGAGATCGACGGGGCCCCGGCTGGAGGCGGAGTGGGACTGAGCCAGGTCTTGGCCAATCTCAGCGGCTACATCCTCGGCGGCGCCGATGGCGACGGTGGAGACCACGTGGTGCGACCCGTCGGCCACGAGCTGTATGTGGGCGCTCTCGGCGGGGTCGCTCAACGCTGCGGCATAACCGGGCGGGATAACGGCGATGGCGTCGATGTCCCCGTCCTGCATCCAGCGCTCGGCCTCGACCACGGCCTCGGCGTAGCCCTCAAAGCGGAGTTCCTTGGTCCGGTCCAACCTGGAGATCAAGCTACGACTAGCTGAGGTTCGATCGTTATCGACGACGGCGAGACGCAGATTCTCGACGCCTCCACCCGAGAGCCCGCCCATCAACCCGAGCTCGATGATGGGACCCAGGATCAGAAAAGCGAGGAGGAGTCTGTTGCGGCCGAGTTGTTGGAACTCTTTGACAGCGAGTCCCCAAATGCGGTGCAGTCGATCTCCGGTCATACGGGTTCGTGCCCCCGATCCCATCCCGACCTCGTGAAAGGCTGCGATACTCGTTCCATCACTTGGCCACCTCTTTGCTGAAGGTAAGCGCCCCCAGGCCGATCCAGGCGGCGGACAGCACGACAAGCATGAGCGCTGGACGCCACAGTTGGAGGAGTGTGGCCCCCTTGAGGAACAGTGCGCGGCAGATTGACACGAAATGGGTGCTCGGCATGGCGTAGGAGACGATGGTGGTGACGATGTCGGTCGTGTCGATGGGGTCCGTTAGGCCGGATAGGAAGAAGGCGGGCACAAAGAAGACGAAGAGCGAGAGCACCGTGGCGGCCTGCTGACTGCCGACGACGTTGCCGATGACTGTGGCTAAACCCACGCTGGCCATGAGAAAGTCCGCCGTCAGAAGGAGCAATACGAGAAAACTGCCGCGAAACGGTACGTCGAAGAGCACCGAGGCGGTCAACCAGACCGGCACGAGCCCGACGAGGGACGCGGTCACGTAGGCGATCAGCTTGCCGCCAAGGTACTCGAGGCCCCGAACCGGCGTAGCAACCAGGCTCTCAAGGGTTCCCCCCTCGCGCTCCCGTGCCAGGGCCAGGGCTGCAGCGATGATCGGCAGCGAGAAGACGATGGGAATCAAACCCGAGACCATGCTGTCGCGGTCCGCGGTCTTCGGCAGATAGGCCGACCGGGACTGAACGCGCACCGGTGGCGGGGGAACCAGATACTGCTTGGATATCTCGGCACCGAAACTCGAGGCGTGACCCAGGAGGCTGCCGGTGGCCTGACCGGCGACAAAGGTATCCACACCGTCGAGGATAACCTGGATGGAGCCCGATCCGCCGCTCTGTACCGTCTTAGCGAACCCCGGCGGAATGATGACGCCGGCGTCAATGCGGTGCTTGGTCAGCGCGCTCTCGATGGGCTGGTAGCCGGAGACGCGACGAAGGGAGAAATCGTCGTCGCTGCTCAGTGTGGCGATGAACTGGCGGGAGAGAGCGGTGCGGTCCTGATCCCAAACGGCGAGCTCGAGACGACTGGTTCCACTGGTGAAGATCAATGAGAGGGCAATAAGGACGAAGGCCGGGGACAGAAAGACCATCCACAGCGTTCGTGGCTCCCGAAGGATGTGCCGGTATTCTTTTGTCAATATGCTCAGCAGTCGCTTGATCGACATCGACCCTCAATTCTATCCTGATTCATGCCACTCCGCAATGCTCGGAGCCTCGGCGCTTCCTTACCCCTCGGACCGTATCCTGGGTCCCATGGGGCCACATTTCGTTGGCACGTACCTCGTCGTTCGGCCAGACTCGCCGGGGCAGGACGGCGGTGCCGCCTTGGAGCGGCGAGGGAACTCCGTCACACATGCGGCTTCCTCTCAATGCCCTTGAGGAGCATCCGCACCCCGTCCTTGGTGACCTGGCCCCAGTCGGCCCCCTCGGCCTCGAGAAGGCCCTGCAAGACGAGGCCCAAGGCCAATGAGACGATGACCCGGGCAGTCGTGGCAGGATCAACGGGGCGGAGGGATCCTTCCGCGACGCCTGCCTCGATCATAGCGGAGAAGAAAGCCCTGTAGCGGCGGTAGGGCTCTCTGGTGGCCTCCCAGACCTCCGGGTCGTGAGCTGCCTGGGACCAGAACTCCAGGAACATGGGCAGCTGGTCGCCGGCGGCGTCGAAGACGTCACAGATCATGTCGGTCATGGCCATCAGCTGGTCGGGGATCTCCACGCGACTGACCTGCAGCTCGGTGAGTTGCCTGTCCATTCCGGACAGCCAGCCCTGTAGGAGCTGCAGGAAGACTTCCTGCTTGCTGGAGAAGTGGTGGTAGAAGGCTCCCTTGCTGACCCCGGCCTCGCGACAGATGGTCGAAACGGGGGTGGCGTCGTAGCCGCGCTCGGCGAATGAGGCCATCGCGGCCTGAAGGATCCGCTCCCGGGTTTCTTCGCCTCGCTGTTGTATGGTCATGCTGTGCCCCCTGTTCCGCGCGCGCCAAACCGACTGGTCGGTATGATTTTATCCGGTTCGCAGGGGTTGTCAAGTGGGGGCGGGTTGGCGGTGGGCCGTGATAGGCCCCATGGTTCTGAAGGGATCGTGAGATGCCGTGTGGTGCGGCAAGGCTGAGGTCGGAGGCTTGATCGCGGGAAACCGACCCCGCTGGGTCTGGCGATCCAGCTCGAACCTGGAGAGGAGAGGGCGATTCAGCTCGAATCTGGGAAGGAGACTGGATTCCGGCTCGAAATCGGAAAGGAGACTCCGATCCAGCTCGCGCGTTTGTGGCGATGTGCTGATGTAGGGGAGTTTTACATACCTGATGGCCTATTTGTCCGATGGTGAGGATCAGCGGTCGGGCCGGCTGCCCCGGGCATAGCCGTCTATGCCGAGGATGCCGGTCACAAACCGATGCACCGTCATCGGGGCGATGTTGACGAACCGCTCGGAGAGCCAGTCGGCAATGTCGCCGTAGGTCATTTTTCGCTCGAAGTACATCCGTCTCAGCCAGCGCCGCATCGCGCTCTCTGTCCTCAGTCCCAGCCCGTAGCGGAGGAAGAAGCGAGCCTTTGAATCGCTAAGCTGACGAAAGTCCAGGCCGGGCAACGTCGGCTCGTAGCCGAGCTGTTCCACGACCCAGGGCTTCGAGACCTGCCCACGGCCGTTCCAGGCTTCCGGATCGCGGACCGCCTTGCAGAAGGCGGTCTCTAGGTCGCGGCGAATCTCCCCTGGGTCGGTGGGGGCGCCGTCCTCAAGGTCCGGTGTCACGCCGTTGCCCTCGATGGCGGGAGTCAGTTGGCGGACGCGCTCGCGGCTCAGGTCGAAGAGATCGCCAATGGCCCGGAGCGACCAGCGGTGCTCGACCCGGAGGGTGACCATCGCATCGTTGCGGCGGAGCTGGGCCAGCCGCACGGCTTCATCGGGGCCGAGGGTTTCGCGGAGCGCCTGCCAGGCCTGAGGGTAGCGATCCAGGAAAGCAAGCAGTCTGACGGTGTCGATTCTGGTGGGCGAATGCTCCGGCGTCGGGGGCGCGGCGCGCATAGGATGGTCGAGTCGGCGGGACCGTTCGCGTGTGGACTCGACGCGATGAGGCGGGGCGACGGCCACATTCCATTGTTGGTCTGTTCTACCTGCGGTGGCTTCACTCAAGACGTCCTTCCTTTCCGGCGTTGATCGATCCGCGGACGGAGAGACCTGGGTGATTGATGGACTCCACTGATCAGGATGGGGGTCTCACCGCGAGGCCTTTGTTAGCGGGCTCAGGAAGGGGGGATGTCTGCGTGGAAGGGAAGGATGGTCCCTGCCCGAGCCAGGGACATCATACCAGGGGAGCATTTGTTGTCTTTTAATTCCGTGTTAAGAGGAGGTTAAGGCCGTCGCCCACCGGCGGGGAGGGGGGCGAGCGCAGCCCGGAGCTGCAGAGTGGAAGCCGTGCGTAAGAATAGCGTAAGGATGGCGTCAAGCCCGCCAGGGCAGTCTATGGTACATTTACCATTGAAGATTCTCTTCTTCTCCTCCTTTAGATAGGGCCGGGGTGAAAGCCCCGGCTCTCTCTTTTTTTGTACGCACGCCCCCACCGTCACGGGGCCGGACTCCTATGCTCGGCCCGTTCTTCCCACTGCCGGGGACGAGACAGTCGGTGCAGAGGTCAGATCCTCCAGGCCGCTCAAAGCGGTCATGCCGGATGAAGGCGACCTCCGTTACTCACACCACCGGGACTGGCCTCCCTGTCACCGGCCCCCTTACACGGAGGTTCGGCGGGCCTACAGACGCCACGTCGGGTCTCGGATGGGCAGATGCCGATGGACCCGACTCCCTCGCCGGTCACTTCTTCCGGCCTCGCCCACTGCGGACAACTTGTCGATCAAAAAAAAGGAAAGCCGGATCTAACCCGCCCGCACCCGAAGGCCAGGGCCGTTGTCCGGCTGCTGGTGACACGCAGGCCCACGGCCTCGTAACGCGGCGAACGCGAGACGGGAGGCCCGGAAAGGGTCCCGAGCGGATGGAGAACGGACACAAGAAAAGAGCGCCCCGCGTGGTTTAGGGAGCGCTCTACTGGGGACAAAAACAGGGGCCCGGAGCTACCTCCGACTCATCCTCACCGACCATAGAGCTTGGCCCCCCGCACCGAATTGCGACGCGGAAGGCGCGTCCAGCCCGCTCAGGTCATTCTCTGATGTCCCTCCTCCGGATGGCCCTGCCGCCTCGGGCGAGGCAGCTGCCACTCGGCTGGCACCGGAGGGACGACCCAGAGACCTCCACGTATTACGCCTACTCTCTGCCGTCTCAAAGGCGCGAACGCCTGATTCCGAGCTCAACAGAGAGACGGCTACGTCCGTGGCCCGATTGAGGAGGTTGGATGGTCTCTCAGGGCTCCCTGTTGATTTCCAGTATATCACACGGGGGTACCCGTGTCAACAAAGTCATGACTATTGCAGGTCGGAAAGTTCAATGCACGCTGGACTTGCGGAAGGGGGCGAACCAGAGCCAGATGGCGGAACCGAGCCCGCACCGCCTCGGTGGCCATTGGCGCCGTGATTCGGCCGCAAGAGTGAGTCAGGTGTGTGCGGTGGATCGCGCAGCCTGGGGCCGCCCGCCAGGCGTGATACCCTGGCCCGGTGCGTGGATAGTCTGAGGTCAAGCAGAGGGTGGGACCGCGTCGGTCACTCCGCCAAGGGCACGATTGTGGCGTCGCTGCTCTCCAAGATGTCGGCCTTGGCCTGACCGCGGGACAGCTCCTGAAGAGCGTCTCGAAATCCTTGGAGGGCCCGCTGCGGCAGGCGCGCCGTCACCCTGACATCCGCCGCGAAGACCTCCTCGAGCGTCTCCCCGTGGTGGTTAGCGATGAGACGGAGGAGCTGCTCGTAATATCGGTAATGGACCTTGACCTGAACGGTGTGCGTGGGTAACTTGACCGCCCGGGGAAGGACGGAGAGCACCTCGCGGGTGGCTCCGCTGTAGGCCTTCACCAACCCTCCGGTGCCCAGCTTAGTGCCGCCAAAGTAGCGAGCGACGACTAGGGCAACGTCACCGAGCCCGCTGCCCTGCAGCACGGCCAGAGTTGGCGGTCCCGCCGTGCCCGAGGGTTCCCCATCGTCGCTGCAGTGGGTCGTGACCGTGGCGCCGTGTCCGATGATGAAGGCCGGGACGTTGTGCGTCGCGTCATCGAACTCACGGTTGATCCGGTCGATGAAAGTCCGCGCCTCATCGACGGAGAAGGCCGGTGCCGCGGTGGCGATGAATCTCGAGTTCGCGACACGGATGCTGGCACGCGCCTCCCTGGCCGGAATCAGTCTTTCGTCCACGTTGACTCCGTCTTCTTCAATCCTGGCAGTCCTCTCGTACCGAGCATGCAGACCCGCCGCCTCCGTGTCTCCTATTCCCGAACCAAATGGGCATGGCTGATGAGCAGCAGCTTTCGTTTCCGGTCCCAGAGCCGGATGATATGGGTTTCACGGCCGCGCCGAGGCCGTCAAGCTCGTGCAGGGGCTTGACAAACGCTTGATAGGACGGCTTAGGCGGGCTCGTAGCGCGGTCTGGTCTATCAGATCGCGTCCAAGAGGAATAGGAGGAGCGGTCGGTCGTGTCTCTTGCTCAAGTCGGCCGATAAGCCGGGTTCTGTGCCCACGCTCTCTTGCGATCGCGTGGGCGGCGATCATCTATCTGGGATGACGGTTACCCGTCACCTCTAGCAGCCTACCCGGGACTGTTACGGAGCGGGCCGCTCCGTCCTTCGGCTCCTCTCGGGACCGAACACGTCGCCCCATTGCTTGGCTTTGCTCCTGGTGGGGGTTGCCTGGCCGCCCGTGTCGCCACGGGCGCCGGTGGTCTCTTACACCACCTTTTCACCCTCGCCGCATCAATGGATGCGGCAGTCTGCTTTTCTGTGGCCCTTTTCCGTCAGGTTGCCCCGACCTGGGATTACCCAGCACCATGCCCTACGGAGCCCGGACTTTCCTCGCCCCCCGCGGGGGACGCGACCGCCTGTCCGACTTGAGCATCTGACAGACATGATAGCAGGTTGTGATCCTCTGTCAACAGAGTCTGCCTGCGATGGATGCTGGCTGGAAGTTTGCATGGCGGCTCGCTTGGTTGGCGCCAGCTTGCGAGGCAGGACGGCGTGAGGGGTCCCGCACAGAAGGTTGGCCTGTTCGTCCCTTCGGGCGGGGCGATTCAATGCGTTAGGACCGCTCTCAACACCGTGCTGGGCACCAGCCCGGCAAAGGTGGAGAAGGCAGGGCGGACTGCGAAGTGAATCAGATGGGCGGCGCATCGACAGTCGGAGGCGCCAAATCGCGGAGCAGGGATGGAGGCCCGGGGTAGCTCAGTCAGGGCCTCTGCCCAGGCGCACTCTCGCCGCGTGGGTCCGATGGCATACCAGGCCGCCTCACACGTGGCCTCGGCGAGCAGGTAGTCGATGTGCCAGTGGCAGGTCTTGGAGCGGGAGGCGTGGCGAGCGATGCGGGCCGCCAGGCCCCCAGGGCCCCGGGCGCTACCGGCATACCCGTACCAGCCGGGCTCAAAGGTGAATTCGCCTAGCTTGCCGACCGAGAGGCTGGTGGGGTGGCGGTTTCGGATGATGAGCGCATAAGTACCGGGCTCGTCAGGCAGCATCCACGCTCCGCTGCCACGTCACCCCCGCCACCCAGGCGATCACCGAGCCGACGAGCAGGAGGAAACCACCGAGCACGTCGAGAGTCCGCACCCCGTGCATCCTATCGATGCGGTAGATCTCCCGACCCTCGTAGTCCTCGGGTAGAATCAGGGCAAGCAGGCCGCCCACGAGCAACATGACGGCAATGGCGGCCAGCACGACGACGTACCACTTGAACACAGGCCTACTCAGACGGTGGGGGGACAGGTAGGTCCTCGACGGCCGTATCTGCCCACTTGTCACCCTCTTCGATCAGCATGACAGGGATGTCGTCGCGGATGGGGTACTTTCGGTCGCAGTCGGATTCCTGGCAAACCAGCCAGGTGTCGTGCTCCAGCACCAGCTGCCCCGGGTCGTCCCCGGGCTTCCGGGTCTCGCCGCTGACGCAGTAGGGGCATCGGAGGATCTCTAGAAGCTCTTCGCTCACCACGATAACAATCTCCTTGTTCGTTGATCTGTCTGCGAACGATAGTATAGCACAATGGTTTGGAGCGTCAATTGACGCGGTTGGGCGGTCCCTTGGTCCCGGCCTGACCGGTATCCAAAAGAACCCCCGCGGCGGTCCTGCGCTCAGTTGGCGTTGGGCGTGGAACGTCCATTGATGCGGGTTTGGTTCCACCAGGGTGGGGCACGCCTGCCGCGGACCGGTCGCACAGGATTCCGCGGTTGGGGTCCAGCGCCTTTGCCCGGAATGCGTGGCTGGATCGGCCCTGAGAGCTGAGGGGGCGTTCGGCGCAAGCTGCCGCGGCAAAGCGCTGGACAAATCCCGGCCTTTCGTGTATCATCCTGACGCTTCAGCTCCTGCCCGCGACGCCAACCTATACGGCGACCCGGGGCTGAGACTGTGCGCCGGGAATCCGTGCAAGTCCTCACGTCCGCGACGTGCGAGTGGGCGCTGAAGGCCGACGGCGGGCGCGGTAGCGGGCGGGGCAGAGGTCGGGCCTCGGGCCGCAGCGGGTGCCGGAGACGGGGGCATCGGAGTAGAGCCGGTCGGTGAACCAGGCTCCGCGGTGGATCTGAGCGTCGCCGCCCTCACCGCCGTCATGCATTGATTCGACCGAGTGATTAGAGCAGGAAAACCGATATGTTTCAGAAGGACCTAGGTATCGATCTGGGAACGGTCAACGTGCTCGTCCATGTGAACGGGCAGGGCATCGTTCTCCAGGAACCATCCATCGTGGCCATCTCACCGGAGGAGTACAAGATTATGGCCGTCGGCGAGGAGGCCAGCTCCATGATGGGCCGGGCCCCCGAGACAATCGAGGTACTCCGGCCGATGAGGGACGGGGTGATCGCCGACTACCGCGTCACCCACCGCATGCTTCAGTACTTCATTCAGAAGGCGTGTGGACGAATCAACCTCTTCAAGCCGCGAGTGATGGTCAGTGTTCCGTACGGTGTCACCAGCGTGGAGCGGCGCGCGGTGCGTGAGGCCGCCCTGGATGCTGGAGCTAGCGAGGCGCATCTCATCCCGGAGCCGCTGGCCGGCGCCATCGGAGCGGGGCTGCCCGTCGACACCCCCGCCGGGAGCATGGTTGTGAATCTGGGCGGAGGCACGAGTCAGGCCGCCGTCGTCTCCTTGAACGGCGTCGTCCGCGCGAATGCCGTCCGCGTCGGCGGCGTACGGATGAACGAGGCGATCATCGCCTACGTGCGACGCAAGTATAACCTGATGGTGGGCGAAATGACGGCCGAGAAGGTGAAGATGCGGATCGGCGCGGCGATGCCCCTGGAGGAAGAGAAGTCCATGGACGTGCAGGGCCGGGATCAGGTCGCCGGGCTCCCCCACCGCATCACCATCACCTCGGAGGAGGTGGCCGAGGCCCTATCTGAGCCCCTTTCGGCCGTCATCTCGATGATCAAGTCGATGCTGGAGAGAACCCCGCCGGAGTTGTCATCTGACATCATCGACCGGGGTATGGCGCTGATCGGCGGAGGGGCGCTGCTGCGGCGTATGGATGAGTTGATTACGAAGGAGACGGGGGTGGCCACGTACGTGGCCGACGCCCCGATGGCCTGCGTGGCCCTGGGTGCGGGGAGGGCGCTGGAGCGGTACGAGATTATGCGGCGGACTGTGCCGGATATGTGAGATCGCGCGAGACGGTGTCAGAAGGGGCGTGTTGGTCGATTGGAGGTCCTAGGGTTTACCCGGGGCCTCCTTTCGTTTCTGAGGGCAGGGGTAGACGCCTTGGGGTCCGACAACGGAATTCTCCACAGTCTCCCCGGGCCCGACACTAGCACCTCTAAGCACGACGGAGCGGCGCACCACGGCCCGCGGGCCCAGGCGGGAACCCGCCTCGAGGAAGACCTGCGGTCCCAGGGTGGCGCCCGGCCCAATACTGGCACCCGGCTCCACACGCACCAAAGGCTCGACGGCGGCGGTGTCCGGGACTGGCGCATCCACCGTGCAGCAAGCGGGATCGGTCCGGAGAAAGTGGAGGTTCAGCGCCAGGAGGTCGGCGGGTCGGGTCAGGGTCCAGCGGCGCTCCACGATCCGCCCTCCTAGACGGGCGCCCTCGGCGATCCACAG
>Ga0207797_1002858_pt1 | contig 11828 bp, 8 predicted proteins | sample PRCRCaboRojoPR_6_FD_187275 | JGI IMG/M metagenome (GOLD analysis project Ga0207797, IMG submission 187275) | Marine sediment microbial community from Cabo Rojo, Puerto Rico - PR CR 10% Liquid 1 (SPAdes) | ecosystem: Environmental > Aquatic > Marine > Coastal > Sediment | place: Cabo Rojo, Puerto... | reverse complement strand
TTCATCGCTTTCCTCCCTGTCTAGGTCCCCTCGTTCTTGGTCCGGCGTCTCAGTCGTCGTCCCTCTTTGTGCACCGACTATTTCTTCTTGGCGACCGCCAGCTCATCGTCAGCCAGCACTCCCTCGTCCTCCGGCCCTTCTGTGCTGATTCCCAGCGCCTCACGCAGTCTCCGAACGACCGTCCGGACCTCCCCGTCGACGTCCTCGACATCCATCTCCTGGCTCGTGATCGCCTCCGCATCCGGCATATCGATGTCGTGCTTCTCCCGCAGGTGGTCGACATAGACCGAGGCCACCTCTCCCGGGTCATCTCCCTCGACCACCAAGTCGCAGTCGACAACGCCCAGATCCTCTCCGCATCGCACCTTCTTCATCATAGTTCGCGTCCTCCTCGTCTACCATCCATTCCAAGAGCTCTCCGCAGCCCCAAGTTCACTGGAAAACCGTCCTGCGCTTCCTCCCGTTCCCTTGGCCTCAGGAGTAGAATCAGCTCCTGTCTCCCGGCCTGGCCCCAGATGTCACCGCTCTCTTTTTCTGTGATCCCCCAGCGGTCTCTACCCGCCTCCTTCGCCCAGGCCCGACGTCGGCCCCCACCCCTCGGACTCCGAGTGAAGCCGCATCCACTGGATCAAATCCTGGCGGCGCAGCACACCCGTCAGCTTCCCCGACTCCAGCACAGGCAGCTGGCGCACGTCGCATTCGCCGATCTTCGTGATCGCATCGGCTGCGTCCTCCTCGGGCTCGAGAACCGTGCACTGTTCGTGTGCGGTCATAATGTCCCCGACCGTCATGCTGCCCCAGGTATCCTGGTCTGTCGATCGGACGTCGGCCAGCGTGACGATGCCCACCCACTCGCCGTCGTTGACCACGGGAAAGGCCTGGTCGTCGCTCCTCATAATATAGTCGTTCACCAGGCTCTCAACCGTCGTCGAGGAGGACACCGTCGGCGGGTCCTGGCGCATCATGCGCTTCACCGGTACGCCCTCCAGCACGTCCTGGACCACGACCCTCTGGTAGCTCTGAGATGATGCATTGTTCAGATACCAGCCGATGAAGGCGATCCAGAGTCCGTTGAAGAGCCCGGAACCGAAGAAGGGAACCTGCACCCCGAAGACCATCGCGACACCGCTGAGGATAAGCATCCAACCGAAGCCCTGGCCCACAAAGGAAGCCCACCGCGTCGCTCGCCGCAGATCGTCCGTGATCGCCCAGAGGATCGAGCGCAGAACGCGCCCCCCATCCAGCGGGAACCCGGGAATCAGGTTGAAGACCCCCAGGACGATGTTGATCGAGCCCAGCCAGAAGACGATCATCCGCACCGGGCCCAGCTCCCCGATGATCTCCATCGGGTCACCGCCCACGGCCAACGGCCCGCCCAGACCGCCCCCGATCAGCAGCAGGACGCCGCCGATGACCAGGCTGGTCACCGGCCCCAGCACGGCCATCAGGAACTCGCCCTGCGGGCTGTCCGGCTCCTCCTTGATGTTCGAAACCCCTCCGAACAGGAAAAGGGTGATGCTCTCGACGGGATTCCCCCGGGCCTGCGATACCAGGGAGTGGGCCAGCTCGTGAGCCAGGACCGAACCGAAGAAGAGCAGAGCAGCGACGATCGCCAGCCCCCAGCGCAGCGTCGGCTCCCAGTCGGCGTGGAACTGCCCAAACGTATTGCCCAGGCTGTACGTCACCAGGGCAAAGATGATCAGCCATGTCCAGTCTATGCGAACCTCAATGCCGAAGAAGCGACCAATTCGAAATCCTCCTGTCTGCATTGCTGCCTCCTCTGGCGCTCTTCACTCGGACGCCGTTGCTTCAATTGATTCAGCCATAATGACGGCTTCGTCCTCAAACGCTGCGAATGAGTCATCATCCAGATCTACGTCAACCTCGCCCTCCATCGCCGCCGCGTCGAAGCGGCGTAGCGTGCCCGTGATCCGCAGCCTCTCTCCCTCCCCCACCTCCACCGCTTGCGCGCCTTCGGACACCCCCAATATCAGCACCTCGTCGTCCGCCAGGAGGCCGTCGCCCAGCACCGTGAACGCCCCGTCACCTAGGACCCGATTGACGGTGCCGGCCACCGTCACCTGCTGATCCAGGTAGACCTCGGGATTGCGGCTGATCAGCTCAAGGGCGCCCTCTCGAACCAGTCGCATCTGTCGGTCAGATACGACCCGGAGTGTCTCGGCGACCATAACCGGCTGTCCTTCATACTCGGCGTAGGCCCCGCCCGACAGATCGACGTCCGCCGCCTCCTCGAACTCAGTCGGCGAGAACTGACGCACCTCCCCGGCCACCCGGACCGTCAACCCCTCCTCAATCGGTACCGGGAGGTTCTCGAAGAGAGTGATCACCAGCAGACCGCCTTCGATCGGAAGGCTCGATCCCTCCAACACAAACCCTCGCTCGCCGACCTTCTGAGCCACACCCCCCAGCACGCTCGTCCAGCGGCCGTAGAAGTCGTCGGGGGCTCTCACGATCGCCTGCAGCATCCGTTCATCGTCGATGTCCGCCGGCCGCAGGAGTCGGGTCCTCCGCACCAGGGCCGCATCGCTATCAGCCATTCGGAGCACCGAATCGGCCACGATCAACAGCTCGTCCTCATAGTCGGGGTACGCCTCCAGGTCAAGGCCCAGTTCTTCCTCAATCTCAGCCCTGTCGAAACGCCGCACCTCCCCCTGTACCTGAACGAGATCATCCGGGGCGAGCTCGACGTCCAGGACGTCCTCCGACTGCGCCACGACCAGCACGGGCGTGTCGCCAGGGAAGACCGTGGGGACGAGACCGAACGCGCGTTCCGTCACCATCCCGGTCACGGCGCCGCCGACCCCCACCTGCTCGCCGTAGAAGTCATCGGATCTTGCTATCACCGTCGCCAGGGTCGTTTCTCGGTCACTGTAGAGGGCCTGGGCCGTCAGAGCACGGGCGGATTCCGCTACGATCACCGGTTCGCCCTCGAAGTCGGCGTAAGCGTCATCTTCCAGATCGAGGTCGAAGTCCTCCTCGATCTCGGCCAGGTCGAACTGACGCACGTCACCCCTCACTTCCAGCAGCACGTCCTCGTCCTCGGCCTCCTCCACGGCCTCCACCGGCGCGCCGACGACCAGAACGTCGTTTTCGTCCAGGAACGCCGTGCCGGCCAGCGTGATCGAGCCCGGCCCAATCATCTCATCGACGTTGCCGTACACAGTGACAGTCTGACCGTAGTACTCCGACGGGTTCTCCGCAATGTCCTCCAGCATCGGCTCCTGCGTCAAGCCTCCGGCCGCGCCCTCGGGGGTCTCCGCCGGGCCCTCCTCCGTAGCTTCAACCGTCGCGGTCGCGGCGGGACCCTGCTCTGTGGGTTCCGGTTCCTCCTCCTCGCCGCACGCGGTAAAGCTCAGCACCAAACCGGTAATCAGAATAAGAGTCAACAACCGTCTCACGATCTCACATCCTCCTCCCTAAAACGTCCACCATCTTCTCTCCCGAGTTCGATACCTCAACGGGAGCCGTACACCCCACGACCGCGCGTCTACCGTCTCTCGGCGGCGCGGCCCGGGCTTCCATCTCCACCGGCGGGATCGATTCCCGCTTGCCAGGGCACAGCGTGGCTGCCCCGCAGCGGCACCAGGGAACTCGTCCCTCCTTGCGGCATCCTAAGTGTATCACACCCGCCACCATATTGATGACGGGAACCATTTGTTTTTTCGTTGGATTTGGTTGGAGAAGGTTGGAATTCCGTTGGGTATGGAGGGCGATCGTGGGGATCTGAATATTGTACCAGTCGACCAGCTCTCGCCAGCACCTGCAGTGGGCCGGCCCGGAGCGCACCGTGGTTCCCGCCTCCGCTGAGCAGGAAGGCCACGGTTCCGTTCCTCACTCCGTCGCCTAATGACGCCGTCGGTCACCCACGGGGATCAAGTGGTTCTTCGCCGCCGGTCACTCCCATCCCAGCATCCGATAGAGCCGGTCGAAGTCGAAGCTTTCTTCCAGAGCCATCTGGAAGGAAGCCAGCTTATCTCGCTGGTGGAAACGGGTCCGCCCGAAGTACTCGTTGATCACCTCCACTGTCTCCACGGTGGACAACTCGGACAGGACCACCGGGACGCCGCGCTGTTCGGCCCGCGTCAGGATGCCCGGCTTCGGCCGCAGGTTGCCCGTCAGGATCAAGCAGCGCGTGGACGTCTCCAGCGCCGCCAGTTGGACATTGCTCCGCGCCCCCTCCACGATCACGGCCTTATTCTGCTTCCGGCGGAAGTGAGCCAGAACGTCGTCGATGCTCATCGCCCCGATGCACAAGGTCTCCACCATCGCATCCGCCTCTTCCTCGCCAACCAGGAACTCCCCCCCGATCTGTTCCACCAGCTCCCCCACCGTCGCCCCGCCGAGAAGACGGCGTCGGAGAATGACGCCCAGAACCGGCACACCACTCTCCTCCAGCAGAGGCACGATGCGTTCCTCAAACAGCTCCACCTGGTGCTCCGGCACCGCGTTCACCACCCCGCCCACCATGCGGCCGCCCAGCAGACGCGAAGCCTGCAGCAGATCGTCGCCCGTCAGACGGTCTTGGTAGCGCAGGACGACCAGGGTCGGCAGATCCAGGACCTCGGCGATTCTCGCCGCTGCGAGGCCCAGAAGAGCCCCCTCGCCCATATCGCCCGCGCCCTCCGCCAGCAGAGGCTCGTTCCTCCCAGCCAGCTCGTCGTACGCCGCCTCGATCCGGGCAAGCAGGTCATCCTCTCCAGCGCCCCTCTCCGAGCGCCGCCTCTCCAGCTCCCGGTCGAGGACCGAGTCCGTCAGCTGCACGGGCACCAGTTCGTCCAGAGTCGGCTCTAGATCGAACGTCTCCTTGATGAATCGAGCATCCAAGTCGAGCAGCTCGGAGCCGATGGCCCGGGGCGAACCGCTCACCGGCTTCATATAGCCCGGGGAGAACCCGTCCTCCCGCAGACGCGTCATCAAACTCGCGATAAGCGCTGTCTTACCGCTGAAGCTCTCCGTCGAAACGACAAATAGCGACTCCATTCTCGCCTCCAAGATCACTCACACGCCTAGCGCCTCTCATTCGCGACCCGACCATCTGCACCACCACACGGCTGCCGCCCCCCTCAGCACTCGGGCCGCTTCTCAATCGAGAGCCGCGCGTCAATAGCCAGAGCGCCGTCGGGCTGCGCCACCACCGGGTTGAGATCCAGCTCCGTGATCTCCGGGAAGTCCATCGCCAGCTGCGAGGTCCGCTGCACAATCTCCACGATAGCATCCAGATCCACCGCCTTCTCGCCCCGCGCGCCGCGGAGGAGCGGCGCGGCCCGGATCTCGTCCATCATCTCCCGCGCTTCGCCCTCTGTCACCGGCGCCAGCCGGAAGGTCACGTCCTCCAGCACCTCGACGTAGATGCCCCCGAGACCGAACATCATCAACGGCCCGAACTGGGGATCTCGATTCATCCCCACGATCACTTCCTTCCCGGCACCCACCATCTCCTGCACCAGAGCGCCCCAGATCTCGGCGTCGGCGGTGTGCTGCCGGCTCCGGCTCATGATCCGGTCGTACGCCTCGCGCACCTCGTCGGCGTTGGAAAGGTCCACCTCGATGCCTCCCACGTCCGACTTGTGGAGAATGTCGGGCGAGGCAATCTTCAGCACCACCGGGAAGCCGATCTCCTCCGCCATCTCCACGGCCTCGCCGCTGGTTCGAGCCAGCCGCGCCTCGGGCAGAGGGATGCCGTACGCTGCCATCACGTCCCTCGCCTCCGCCTCGACCAGGGTGACCGCCCTGCCCGGCTCGCACGCCTCCTCCAACGTCCTGCGCACCGCCTCCCGATCGACATCGAAGCTCTCTGGTTTCTCGTCCGGGCGCTGCTGGTATTGGTGGTAGCGCCACAGAGCATCGAGAGCGTTGACGGCCCGCTTCGGCGAGCGGTAGTTCGGAACCTTCTTCTCGTTCAGCAGCTCGGCGCCCTCGCTCGTCGTCTCCTCGCCCATGAAGCAGCCGATCACCGGCTTCTCCCACTCCGCCGCCACATCGACGATCACCTGCGCCGTGCCCACCACGTCCGTTAGGATCTGGGGTGTCAGAATCACCACCGCGCCGTCGACGTTCGCATCGTCCAGCACGGTCCGCAGCGCGGACCCGTATCGGTCCGGCTCCGCATCCCCCAGCACGTCCACCGGGTTCCCGGTGGCGGCCTCCTCCGGCAGCGCCTCGCGCAGCTCGCGGACGGTCTCATCCTGGAGACGGGCCAATGACAGCCCCGTCTCGCCCAGGGCGTCCGTCATCAGGATCCCCGGGCCGCCGGCGTTGGTCACGATGGCGATGTTCGGCCCCTGGAGCGGTGGCTGGTACGTGAACGAAAGCCCCCAGTCGAACAGGTCGCGCCAGGTCTCGGCCCACAGCACCCCCGCCTTCCGGAACGCAGCCTGGTACGCTCGCTCCGAACCCGACAGCGTGCCCGTGTGGCTCGATACGGCCTCGGAGCCCTCCTCCGTGATGCCCGACTTCAGCGCAGCGAACAACTTCTCCGCCGACAGCTCCTGGGCGGCGTCCATGAAGGCGCGTCCGTCCGACACGCCCTCGATGTACGCCAGCACCGCCCCTGTATCCGGGTCGTCCCGCCATTGGCGCAGCAAAGCCGTCTCGTTCACGTCGGCCTTGTTGCCTAGACTGACGAAGCGGGAGAAGCCGATCCCCTCCACCACGGCCAGGTCGAGCACCGCCACGCAGAGCGCTCCCGACTGCGACATGAAGCCCAACCGCCCCCTCTCCGGCATGTGGGCCGCGAAGGATGCGTTGACCGGGCAGATCGTGTCAATGACGCCCAGCACGTTCGGCCCCAGGACGCGCATCCCATGGGCCTCGGCGATCTCCAGCAGCTCCCGCTGACGCTCTGCCCCCTCCTTACCCGTCTCCTCGAACCCAGCCGAGATGACGATCACCGCGGGAACACCCTTCTCCCCACACTCCCTTACCACATCCACCACCAGCTTGGCGGGGATGATGATGACCGCCAGATCCACCTCCCCCGAGATCTCCTTCACCCCGCCGTAGGCCTCGAGACCCAGAATCTCGTCGGCCTTGGGATTGACCGGGTAGACGTCGCCCTCGTATCCCGAATCCAGGATATTCTTCAGAACAGCGTGACCGATCTTCTCTTCGCTCCGCGAGGCTCCCACCACGGCGATGCTGCCTGGGCAGAAGAAGGCATCCAACTGAGACCCCTGATCCTCTCGTTTGTCGTTCATCTTACGCTGTGAACCTCGCTATCCCATCTTCCCTTGCTCCCAGCCCCCGTGCCTGTTCCCTTCCTCAAGCCCCATCTCCACCTGCTCGAGCCCCCGTCTCACCCCTTCCGCTCGAGCCCCCGTCTCATCCCTTCCGCTCGAGCCCCCGTCTCACCCCTTCTGCTCGAGCCCCCGTCTCGGGGGCGGCCGCCCGAAGACCACCCCCGCTCCCCCACCTCCGCGGCTCCAAGCCGCCGGCAGCGACTCACGCCTCAAAATGCACAATCCGCGTGAAGCTCTCAACCTCCAGCGACGCCCCGCCCACCAGCGCACCGTCGATGTCCGGCTCCGCCATCAGCTCATCCACATTGTACGGCTTCACGCTGCCGCCGTACTGAATGCGAATGCCGTCCGCCAGCTCCTGGTCCCACAGATCCGCCAGCACACTGCGGATGTGGGCGTGCATCGCCTGCGCATCCTCCGGCGTGGCCGTACGCCCCGTCCCGATGGCCCACACCGGCTCGTAGGCGATCACCAGATCGTCGGCAGCGTTGATCGCCACGTCGGCCAACCCCTGCCGCAGCTGCTCCGTCACCACCTCCTCTGCCCGACCGGCGTCTCGCTGCTCCTCCTTCTCCCCCACGCAGAGGATCGGAATCAGATCGAAGTCCCGAGCCGTCTTCACCTTATCGTTGATGAACGCATCCTCCTCGCCAAAGACGTGGCGGCGTTCGCTGTGCCCCACGATGACGTAGTCGCAGTTGACGGCCTTCAGCATCGGCGCCGAGATCTCTCCCGTATACGCTCCCTCTTCCGCGGGGTGCATATTCTGAGCGCCCAGCCTGAAGGGCGCGTCATCCCCCATGTCGCGGAGCTTCCGGCCCATCACGTACAGGTCGACGGAGGGCGGGCAGATCAGGACCTCCCGGCCTTCTGTATCGCCGACGGCTTTCACGAAGCGGTTGAAGAAGCCCACGGCTTCCTCCGGCCCCTTGTGCATCTTCCAGTTCGCTGCCATAAGTGGTGTGCGCATCTTTGCCTCCTCTGATCGCTACTATGTCCGTCTCTCAACCCCCAGCGCGGGGGCATAGAACAGCTTCACGTAATCCTTCACCATCCGCCGGGTGCCAAACCGGGGCGCGACCGTCTTAATCGCCTCCTTCATCACCCGCACGAATCGTTCCGGGGCACCGTCGTCCGACCGCTCGTAGTATCGAGGGATGATCTCCTTCTCCAGTAACCGGTAGATCGCCGCAGCGTCCTCCTCCCTGCGGTCCTCGCCGCCCCCCTCAGCCTCCTCTCCGAAGGCCCAACCGTTCTCCCCGTTGTACCCCTCAATCCACCAGCCGTCAAGAATCGAGAGATTCGGCACCCCGTTGATGCTGGCCTTCATGCCGCTCGTCCCACTCGCCTCCATCGGCGGCACCGGGTTGTTGAGCCAGACGTCCACCCCCGGGACCATGTACGAAGCCAGTTCCTGGTCGTAGTCCTCCACGAAGGCGATCCTCCCGGCAAAGGCCGGGTCCTGCGCCACGTGGAAGATCTTCTGAATCAACCGCTTCCCCTCGGCATCGTCGGGGTGAGCCTCGCCCGCGAAGATCACCTGCACCGGGCGCAGGGGATCGGTGACCATCTTCCTGAACCGCTCCATGTCGTGGAAGATAAGGTCCGGGCGCTTGTAGTCGGTGAACCGCCGCGCGAATCCCAGGGTCAGCACCTCCGGGTCGAGCAAGGCGCCGAAGGCGATCACGTTGGGTGCCGGTGACTTCTCCTCGTGCCAGTGGGCGCGCGCCCGCTCGTCGATCTCCGCCAGCATGTCGCTTTTCAGATTCTGATGCATCTCCCAGAGAAGATCATCCGGCACGTCGTCTACTGCCGTCCAGGTCTCGGCGTCGTCTCGGGCCTCCACCCACGAGGAATGGAGATACTCGTCGAAAACCGGCTGCAGCCAGCTCGCATCCACCCAGGACGGTAGATGGACGCCGTTGGTGATCGCCTCGATCGGAACCTCATCCTGCGTCTCGTCCGGCCAGAGGTGGCCCCACATCTCCCGGGCCACCTCTCCGTGCCGCTGGCTGACGCCGTTGCGGAACCCGGCCGCCCGGAGCGCAAACACCGTGGTGTTGAACCCCGCGTCCGGATCCTCCGGGTCCGTGCCCAGCTCCAGGAAGGTCGCACGATCGGTGCCCAGCCGGCCCAGGTACTCCCCCAGATACGTCTCCATCAGCTGGAAGGGAAAGACGTCGGTCCCGGCTGCCACGGGCGTGTGCGTGGTGAAGATCGTGCTCTTGCGCACGTCCTCCATGGCCTCTTCGAAGCTGGCCCCGTCGTCGATCCGAGGACGAATCCGCTCCAGAACGGCCAGGAACGAGTGCCCCTCGTTCAGATGGATGGCCGCCGGCTCCAACCCCAGCGCTCTCAGAACGCGCATCCCGCCCATGCCCAGCAGGATCTCCTGACGCAGCCTCTGCTCCGCGTCGCTCACGTAAAGGCGGCTGGCGATGCCGCGGTCCCACGGCCGGTTCACCTCCAGGTCGGGGTCGAGCAGATAGAGCCGATCGCGCCCCAGCCTCACCTCCCAGACGCCCACGTGAACCGCCGGCTCGAGCGCCGGCACCTTCACCGTCAGCGGCTCCCCATCCTCGTCCAGCACCCGCGTGATCGGATTGTAGGTCCGATCCACCGCTTCCTCCACGTCCTCCTGCCACCCATCGTCCCGGATCTTCTGACGGACGTAGGCGCGCAAGTAGATCATCCCCACCGCCACGATGGGAACCGCTAGGTCGCTGCACTCCTTCAGGTGGTCGCCGGCCAGCACCCCCAGGCCCCCGGCATAGACCGGCAGGGAAGCGTGGAGCCCGTATTCAGCCGAGAAGTACGCCAGCGGCGCCTCCCCGTGCCCGTACGCCTCGGGGAACCAACCGTCTTCGGTGCTCACCGCCTCCTCAAAGCGCTCCATCACCCGGTCGTACTGCTCCAGGAACGATGTGTTCTGCGCCGCCTCCTCCAGCATACCCTCCGTCAGCATCGCCAGCATGCGGATCGGGTTGTGGTCGCTGTCCCGCCAAGCGTGCGGGTCCAGCACCCGAAACAACTGCCACGCCGGCCGATGCCAGCTCCACCACAGGTTGTAGGCGAGCGCCTCCAGCCCCTCAATGCGCTCCGGGAGCTCCGGGATCGGCTTTCTTTCTTCCATAAAGGTTCCTCCGTCCCCATCGCGAACTCCGCACCGGGGCGGAGCCGCTCCAGTCGGTCACTCCAGCAGCTCCAGCGCGCGCTGGAGCTGTCTATCGCCGCTGTTCTCCAACTCCTCCTCAGTGATATCCTCCAGCCGCAGCCGCGGAAGCGGCTCCGCATCGGGCGGCAGCGTCACCCTCTCGTCGGGCGCCAACCCCTCCTTCCATATCACGCGCCCGTCCGGCGTCAGCCACTCCTCCACCGCCAGAAGCAGCACCGCGCCGCCGGACAGCGGAAACTGGTTCAGCACGGTCCCGGCGCCGAACGTCGTCGTCCCCACCACCGTCGCCCGGTCGTTGTCCTGCAAAGCCCCCGTCACGATCTCGGCAGCGCTCGCCGTCCCGCTGTTGATCAAGACCACCATCGGGAGATCCACCGCCTCGATGCCGTCTCTCACCGAGACCTCTCTCACCTCTCCTTCGGCGTCCCGCCGCCGCAGCACCATGCCGCTCTCGACAAACTGGCTGCTTACCCCCACCGCCTCGTTCAGGAGCCCACCCGGGTTGTTCCGCAGATCGAGCACCAGCCCCTCGATCCCTTCCTCCTCTCGAACCTCGCCCAGGGTCTCCTCCAGCTCCTCGGTAGCCCCATCGCTGAAGGCCGAAATCCGTACGTACGCCACGTCGCTGCCGGGAAGCCGCTGCCAGCTCACCAGATCGAGGTCGATGACCGCCCTCTCCAGCGTAATCTCCCGGGTCTCTCCCGCATCCGCGTCGCGGATCGTCAGCGTCACCTCTGTGCCCGCCGGCCCCAGGACGCGGCCAACGATGTCCGTCAGCGAAAGCCCGGTAACGTCCTCGCCGTCGACCCCCACGATGACGTCGCCTGCCTCGAGCCCGGCTCGCTCCGCGGGACTGTCGTCAATGGGAGCGACGATCACCGCTCGGCCGTCCCTCATCTCCACGTAGGCGCCGATCCCCTCGAACTCCCCCTCCAGTTGATTCTGGTGCCGCTCAGCGACCTCCGGAGGCATGAAGCGCGTGTGGCCCGCGTCACCCAGCGTCTCCACCATCCCGTCGATGGCCCGGTACGCCATCTGCTGGGGGACCACGCCATCCTGGTTGACGTACTCCTCCTCGATCGTCCGCCAGGCCTCCGCCATCAGCTCGAACTCATCTACGGCTCCCTCGGGTACGTCCACCGATGAATTGGATCGGGAGACTATCCGATCGCCCAGAAGCGCCCCGCCGACCAACCCAACGACCAGAGCCAGGAGCACCAGGGCTGCCGCTCCCAGGACGAACCATCTCCGTTCCGTCGTCTCCACCCACCCCTCCTTCAACAGCTCTCAGCCCTCTCCCCACAGCTCGCAACCCTCATCTCGAGGGCGCCGCCCCCAGCTCTCTCCCCCCACAGCTCTCAGCCCTCGTCTCCAGGGCGCCGCCCCCAGCTCTC
>Ga0207797_1002857_pt1 | contig 11840 bp, 9 predicted proteins | sample PRCRCaboRojoPR_6_FD_187275 | JGI IMG/M metagenome (GOLD analysis project Ga0207797, IMG submission 187275) | Marine sediment microbial community from Cabo Rojo, Puerto Rico - PR CR 10% Liquid 1 (SPAdes) | ecosystem: Environmental > Aquatic > Marine > Coastal > Sediment | place: Cabo Rojo, Puerto... | reverse complement strand
AGAGTTCCTCAGGGAGCCCGCACGTCGAGCATACTTCCGACATTACAGACCGAAGTACACGACCGTGATATTAAACACCTTCGGGACCCCGTCTCACCCGGCGAAGCGACGGAGCAGCGGCGTCTGCTCGCGCGCCATCGCGTTCACGTGGGCGACGGCGCGGTCGGCCTCCGTCTCCGAGACGCCGTCGCCGTACCTGCTCTGTTCGTAGAGGTGTGCGACCTGACGCGCCCGGTGGTCGAAGCCGCTCCACGAGATGTCGTCGAGGTAGTGGCGAACGGTCTCGCCGGGGCGTCGACGGCGGTAGCGTTTCCCCAGGAGATACTCCAGCCGTTCGTAGGCCTCGACGACGTCGCGTTCGGGCGTGTCGGTCCGGCGCTGGTGACGCATCCAGATTTCTCTCCGGACCCGCCGCGTGACCCCGGTCCGACGAGCGCCCGCGGCGATGCCGACCACGACGACGAGCCCGAGTCCGACGTCCCGGGGCGGCGGGAGATCCGGGAGCTGGGGGCCGCTCTCGGGCGTCGTGGTGCCGGCGTCTCCAGGTAGCTGTTCGCCGGCGCCCGGGTCGGCGGTCGAGCGGTTCGGGAGCGGGCCGTTATCGCCGCCGAACTGTTCCACGTCGGGGGTGTTCGGGATGGCGGCGTCGCTGGTGGTGCGGTTCTCGACGTCGGGGGTGTTCCTGACCGCCTGGTCGTTCCGGGTCGCCTGCGTGTCGACGCCCGACTCGCCGCTCCGGCGGGCCTGGGTCAACTGCGCGCTCTCGGCCTGCTGGCGCGGCCCCGCGGGCGTGGGGTCGAAGTTCACCCAGCCGACGTCCGGGAAGTACACCTGCACCCACGCGTGGGAGTTGTAGCCCCGAACGACGTACTTCCCGTCTTCGACCGACTCGCCGGGCGTGTAGCCGACGACGAACCGGGCCGGGACGCCCTCCGAGCGAAGCATCGTCACCATCGTCGTCGCGTAGTAGACGCAGTAGCCCGCGTCCATCTCGAAGAGGAAGGCGTCGGCGACGTCGCCGTCGGGTCGCTGGACCTGTAGCGAGTAGCTCTTTTCGTCCTCCAGATACCGCTCGATGGCGACGGCCTTCTGGTACGGCGTCTCGGCGTCGGCGGTCACCTCGGCCGTGCGCTCTTCGAGCCGCTGGGAGGTGCTGTCGGGCAACTGCAGGTAGACGCCGCGGATCGTGTCGGGGTAGTCGGTGCCGGCGCTCTGGAGCTCCGCGCTCGTGTACTCGGGCACCTCGCTGACGACGGTGTACGACTCGTTGGTCTGGACGGTCGTCCCGGGACGGATGCCGCCCTGTCCGGTGACCTGCGTCGCCCGCGAGAGCTGGCCGCGGACCTCGGTTGGTTTCCACGCCGCGGGCATCGCGTCGAGCGGCGTCTTCGCGGTCACCCGCTGGCGGAGCCGGTCGGACGCGCCGGGCGGGCCGGGCTGTTCGCCCTCGTAGGGGCGCAGGTCGCCGGTTCGAACCCAGCCGCTGCCGGTGTACCGGTCGAACGAGGCGGTCTGCCAGTAACGCGACTCGTCGGCCTCGACGGTGAACCGAACCTTCGGCGAGAGCCGGATGCTGCCGACCACCTCCACGCTGTCGCCGGCGGTGACGAGGTTGCTCTCGACGGTCGGCGAGCCGCGGTTCGGCAACAGCGGCTGGGCCGCGCCGCCGGGGACGATCGAGACGCTCGCCGTGAGGACGACCATCACCGCGAGCACGACCGCGAGGGTGTCGAGCTGCGCGGTCGAGCCGCCGCGGCGTTCGAGCGTCCCGAAGCCGACGGCGGCGGTCGCCGCCACCACGCCCGCGAGCGTCGTCGGAACGTCGGCGTCGCCCGTGAGGACGAACAGCCCGAGCGCGACGCCGCCGACCGCCACGCTCCAGGCGTACTGGCGACGGACGGCGAGATACCACGAGAGAAAGACCGGACCGGGCGCGACCGCCATCGCCCAGATGCCGGCTTCGGTCAGTCGCAACACCGAGAGCCCCGTCAGCAGGGCGACGGTGTCGCTGACGATGCGCCCGACCGTCAGGAGCGCGAGCTGGGAGTCGGGGATGAGCCAGAGGTAGGTCGTCAACCCGCCGACGAGCAACACGACGGCGAGCCCAGTGGCCTGTCTGACCCGGAGCGCCTCCGCCGCGGTCACGCCGGCGACCAGCGCCGCGACGACGAGCAGCGCGAGGAAGAACGACCCGCCCACGACGTCGGTGATGTGATAGAGGACGCTGCCGTACGAGAGCGTCAGCACGGCGACGCCGAGCAGTGCGGCCGACCGCGTCGAATCGACCCGCGCCAGCGACTCGAACCGGTCGGGGAGACGCGCGGCGACCGCGTCGCGGTCGACGACGCTCACGCCGCCACCTCCGCCGCGTCTCGCGTTCCGGCACGTTTCCGGCGTCCGCCCCGCGCGGCGTCGCACATCGCCTCGAACGACCAGACCTCCCCGCCGATGCCGACCTCGGTCTCGCGGTCGGCGAAGACCGTGACGTCGGCGTCTGGCGTCGGCGGCTGTCCGTGGCCCGCCACCGCCAGATGTTCGAGGACCGGCGTGAGGTTGTTCCCGCCGACGCTGACCCGGCCGGTCGGCGTCGTGAGCGTGACCGGAATGCCGGCGTTCACCAGCACGGCGGCGACGCTGGCGGCGGCTTCGGCCATCTCGTCGTCGTACCCCGCTCTGGCACCGGCCGTGATGTCGACGGAGTCGGTCATCGAGTCGGCGGCGAACTCCTTGACCACGAGGTCGTCGCGCTTGGCGCTCGACCGCCAGTGAATGTCCCGGAGGGCGTCGCCGCGCTCGTACTCGCGCAGGCGGTCGAACTCGTCGCGCTCCTCGCTCCGCGTGACGTCGTACAGCGACTGGAGCGAGTGTCGCGCTCCCGGCGTGACGTCGCGTAGGGTCGGGAAGACGAGGACGGTGTCCTGTCCGGGCACGGTGAGTTCGGCCTCGGCGAGTCCGAGCACGTCCCGGGCGGTGACGGTGACCAGCCCGATGTCGTGTGCGCCGCGACGCTCGTAGGTCACCTCGTAGGTCGCCGGCGTCGCGCCCACCGTCGTCTCGACGACCGGGTCGCCCGAGAGGCCGGCAGACAGCTGGTCGGTGACGGTGGCGCCGAACGGCGAGTCGGCGTCGAACGAGAGCGTGACCGTCCCGGTGTCGCCGGGGAAGCCGTCGGGCGGGACGTCGCGGGTCACGGACGGGACGTCGAGCGAGGCGACCTGCAGGACGGCGGCGACGAGCGCGATCGCCGCCGGGAGGACGACGGCGTTCAGCGACCGCGCGCCGAACAGCCACGCGAGTACGAACCCCGAGAGCGTGACGACGAGAACGGCCCTGCCTCGACCCGTGAGTCTCATTCTACCCAGACTGCCGAGAGGGCGTCGTCGACGACCGTCGCCGGGTCGTCGCCGGCACCCGTGCGGATCCGGTGCTCCCAGACGGTGCGGACCTCCGACTGCACGTCGTCGGGGACGACGTAGTCCCGGCCGTCGAGGACGGCCCGGGCCTGTGCGGCGCGGATCAGCGCGATCGCGCCGCGGGGACTGACCCCGAGCTGGGCGTGTTCGCGCGTGTAGTTCGCCAGCCTGGAGACGTAGTTCCGAACCGGTTCGCGGGCGTCGACCTCCGCGACGGTCCGACGCGCCCGGAGCACGTCCTCGACCGCCGTGACCGGTTCGAGCGCCTCGATCGGGTGCTCGCCGGCGACCCGGCCGAGCATCTCGGTCTCCTCGGTCTCGCTCGGATAGCCGAGGCGGATCTTCTTCATGAAGCGGTCGATCTCGGCCATCGGAAGCTCGTAGGTCCGGTTCGGTTCGACGTCGTTCTGCGTCGCGATGACGGTGAACGGGTCGGGCAGCTCCCTGGTCTCGCCGTCGACGGTCACCTGCTGCTCCTCCATCGCTTCGAGCAGTGCGGCCTGCGTCTTCGGCGGCGCGCGGTTTATCTCGTCGCCGAGGACGATGTTCGCGAACACCGGACCGTGCTGGAAGTCGAACTCCCGGGTCTTCTGGTTGAAGACGTTCGCGCCCGTCACGTCCGAGGGCAACAGGTCCGGGGTGAACTGGACGCGCTTGAAGCTACAGTCGATCGACCTGGCGATAGACCGCGCGAGCATCGTCTTGCCGACACCCGGGACGTCTTCCAGCAGGAGGTGTCCGCGCGCCAGCGTCGCGACGAGGATGTGCTCGATCGCGTCACGGTGGCCGACGATGACTCGCTCTACGTTGTCGACGATTCGGTCCGAGAGCGTTGCGGCCTCTTCGACCGTCAGGGGGCGGATATCCAGGTCCGCCTCCGGTGCGTGCGTGTCAGTCATGTATCGCTTTGCGGAAGCGTGGCCGTGACACGTGTGAACACCATCCTATATACAGTCTCCCACATCTGGACTCACCGTCCCTAATGGCCGGAGCTAAGTAACTCTGCTGGCTGTGCTCGCGCCGCGCGCACACCGCTCGTACTCCCGGACTGCGGGCCGAAACCGCACTCGCGTCGGGCGACCGGTGTCTCTCGCGGTCGAGTCCCCGCAGGCTTTTATGCGTCAGACGCTCGCCATCGAGTATGGCTGCGGTCACTGGGCCCCCCGCCGAGATGGCGGCGAACCGCGAGGAGTTGACGCCGATGATGGCGCAGTACTTCGAGCTCACCGAGCAGTACGACGACGCGCTCGTGCTGTTCCAGAACGGGGACTTCTACCAGACCTACTGCGAGGCGGCCGAGGAAGTGGCCCGTCGTCTCGAACTCACGCTGACGAAACGCGAGGACTCGACGGGCACCTATCGGATGGCCGGCATCCCCGTCGACAACGCCGCGAGCTACGTCGAGGGACTGCTCGACGCGGGCTACCGCGTCGCTATCGCCGAGCAGGTCGAGGACGCAGAGGCGGCCTCCGGCCTCGTCGACCGGGCCGTCACCCGCATCGTCACCCCGGGGACGGTCGTCGACGACGAACTGCTGGGCGCGGGCACGACCAACTACGTCGCCGCGGTCGCCGCGGACGAAGACGGCGACTCGTGGGGCGTCGCCGCCGTCGACGTCTCCACCGGCGAGTCGCTCGTCACCGGCGTCGACTCCCGCGAGCGCGCCGTCGAGGAACTCGAACGCGTCGCGCCCTCCGAGGTGCTGACCGGCCCCGACGCCGCGCTCGACCCCGACGAACTCGACTGGGAGCCGATGCTGACCGACCACGACCCCGCCGTCTTCGCGTCCGAGCGGGCCCGCGAGACGGTCGCGGCCTACGTCCCGAACCCGGACGCGGTCGTCGCGGGCGACGCGGAACTCCGGGCGACCGGCGCGGTGCTCGCCTACGCCGAGTACACGCAGGGCGACGACGGTCCCCTCGCGTACGTCTCGCGGATCACCCGCTACGACCCGCGGGAGTATCTCCGCCTGGACGCCACGGCCGTCCGGAGCCTCGAACTCTTCGAGACCCGGGGACACAGCGCGGGCGAACCGCTCGTCTCGGTCCTCGAGGACACCGCCAGCGCGCTCGGCCGCCGCCTCCTCCACCGGTGGCTCCGCCGCCCGCTGGTCGACGAGGCGGCCATCGAGGCCCGGCTCGACGCGGTCGAGGCGTGGACCCGCCGCGGCGTCGACCGCGAGGCGGTCCGGGACCTGTTGAGCGAGGTCTACGACGTGGAGCGACTGGTCGGTCGCGTCTCTCGCGGGCGAGCGAACGCCCGCGACCTGCGGTCGCTGAAAGAGACCCTCGACGTGGTGCCCGGGGTAAAAACGGCGATGGGCGAGGTCGACGCCGAGCGACTGCGGAACCTGCGGGACGCGCTCGACGAACTCGAAGATGTGCGCGACCTGATCGGCCGGGCCATCCAGCCCGACCCGCCGGTGGAGGTGACCGAGGGCGGCGTCGTTCGCGCGGGGTTCGACGACGAACTCGACGACCTGCGAACCACCGAGCGCGAGGGCCGCGAGTGGGTCGCCGACCTCGAAGCCCGCGAGCGCGAGCGCACCGGCATCGACTCGCTCTCGGTCGGGCACAACCAGGTCCACGGCTACTACATCGAGGTGACCAAGCCGAACCTCGACCGGGTGCCCGACGACTACACCCGCCGGCAGACGCTGAAGAACGCCGAGCGCTACTACACGCCCGAACTCAAGCGCCGCGAGGACGAGATCCTCGGCGCGGCCGAGCGCGCGGACAGCCTGGAGTACGAACTGTTCCGCGAGGTCCGCGACGACGTCGCCGCCGAGACCGACCGCCTCCAGTCGGTCGCCGACGCGCTCGCGGAACTGGACGTGCTGACGACGCTCGCCGCCGTCGCCGTCGACCACGACTACGTCCGGCCGACGGTCGGCGCGGCCGACATCTCGATCCGGGGCGGTCGCCACCCGGTCGTCGAGCAGACCCGCGAGTCGTTCGTCCCGAACGACGCCGACTTCACCGACGCCGACGTCGCCGTCGTCACCGGCCCGAACATGAGCGGCAAGTCCACCTACATGCGACAGGTGGCGCTCATCTGCGTGCTCGCACAGGTCGGCGGGTTCGTCCCGGCCGACGCGGCAGACCTCCCGGTCCTCGATCGGGTCTTCACCCGCGTCGGCGCGTCCGACGACATCGCCGGTGGGCAGTCGACGTTCATGCGCGAGATGGCCGAACTCACCGACATCCTCCACAACGCGACCGAGGACTCGCTGATCCTGCTCGACGAGGTCGGGCGCGGCACGAGCACGACCGACGGCCTCGCCATCGCGTGGGCGACCACGGAGTTCGTCGACGACGAGGTGGGCGCGACGACGCTCTTTGCGACTCACTACCACGAACTCACCGCCATCGCAGACGAGCGCGAGGCGGTCCGGAACCTCCACTTCACCGCGAGCCGCGAGGACGGCGACGTGACGTTCCTGCACCGCGTCGCCGAGGGGGCGTCCTCGTCCTCCTACGGCGTCGAGGTGGCGGCGCTCGCCGGCGTCCCCGAGGCGGTCGTCGAGCGCTCGCGGACGCTGATAGAAGAGGGGGTGCCCGTCCAGCGCGAGGACGGCCGGACGACCCTCGACGACTTCCGCGGCGTCGCGGGCGGCGGTGGCGCGACCGTCCCGGACTCCCCGCCGGGTGCGACGAACGGACGGGCCGGGGGCGGCGACGACGAGACCGCCGTGAACGACGCCTCCGACCGCTTGACCGCCCGCGGCGACGCCGACCCGCCCGACGAGACGCTCCGGGAAGTCGCCGCCGAACTCCGCGAGGTCGACGTGGCCGACACCACGCCGCTCGAAGCGCTGAACCTCCTGAACGACCTGCGCACCCGCCTCGATGACAGAGATTCGTAAACTCGACCGCGAGACCCGGGCCAGCATCGCCGCCGGCGAGGTGATCCGGCGCCCGGAGAACGTCGTCACCGAACTGGTCGAGAACGCCATAGACGCCGGCGCGGACCGGATCGAGGTCGCCGTGGACGGCGACGGCACCGACCGGGTCAGCGTCACCGACGACGGGCGCGGAATCCCCGCCGAGGCGGCCCCGCTCGCGCTGGAGCGCCACGCGACGAGCAAGATCCGGGACGCCGAGGACCTGCCCCGCGCGGAGACGCTCGGCTTCCGCGGCGAGGCGCTCCCGAGCGTCGCCACCGCGGCGGGGCGGCTCGAACTCACGACGAACGCGGGCGACGACCCCGAGGGCGTGCGCGTCGTCGCCGACGACGGCGACCGAACCGTCGAGACCGCGGGCCACCCGCCGGGCACGACCGTCGAGGTGACCGACCTCTTCGCCGACCGCCCGGCGCGAAAGAAGGCGCTCGCGTCGGCGGCGACCGAGTTCGGCCGCGTCTCCGACGCCGTGACCCGATACGCGCTCGCGAACCCCGACGTCCGGTTCCGACTCGCCCACGACGGCCGGGAGACGTTCGCCACGCCGGGGACCGGCTACACCGACGCCGTCCTCGGGATCTACGACCGAACCGTCGCCGCCCGGAGCACGACCTTCGACCACGAGGCGACCCTGACGGTCGACGGCGCGGAGCGGCCGGTCCGGATCGACGGCCTGCTCGCGTACCCGTCGGTCACGCGCACCCGTCCCTCCCACGTCTACACCGGGGTGAACGGCCGCGGACTGGTCGAGGAGACGCTCCGCGCGGCCGTCGTCGACGGCTACGGGACGCTCCTGCCGGACGGGCGCTATCCGGTCGCGGCGGTCTCGGTCTCGCTCCCGCCGGCACTCGTCGACCAGAACGTCCACCCCGCCAAGCGCGACGTCGAGTTTCGCGACCCCGCGGTCGTCGCCGACGCGGTCGAGTCGGCGGTCCGGGACGCGCTCGCGACCGGCGACCTCCGGCGTTCGGGCGACCTCGCGATGGACCTGGAGGCCGCGCTCGCGCCTCTCTCCGACGACGAATCGGCGTTCGCGGACGTGGACGTTCTCGGGCAGTTCCGCGGACTCTACCTGCTCTGTGCGGCCGGCGACGACCTGCTCGTCGTCGACCAGCACGCGGCCCACGAGCGCGTCAACTACGAGCGCCTGCGGGCCGCCGTCGGCGACGTGGAGTCGCGCCCGGTCGACCCGCCGGAGACGGTGACCCTCTCGCCCGCGGGTGCGGCGGCGGTCGAGGAACGCGCCGGGGCGCTCGCGGACCTCGGGTTCGAGGTCGAACCCTTCGGCGGTGCGACCGTGCGACTGACGGCCGCGCCGGCCCCGCTCGGCCGCGTCGCCGACGCCGACGCTTTCCGTGACGCCGTCGACACGCTCCGCGAGGGCGACGACCCCGAGGACGTACGCGACGACCTGCTGAAGGACCTGGCCTGTCACCCGTCGCTGAAAGCCGGCGACGAACTCACAGACGAGGAGGCGACGCAACTCGTCGAGCGACTCGGCGCGTGCGAGCAACCCTACGCCTGTCCGCACGGCCGGCCGACGGTGCTCTCCATCGACGAGGAGACGCTGGTCCGCGGGTTCGAGCGCTCGCACGCCCGTCTCGGCGAGTAGCCGTCGCCCCCGATCCCCCACTCTCTTGTCCCCCGGCCGCGACTCGTGGCGGTACCATGGAGGAACTCGTCCGTCGGGCGCTCGCTTCACACACAGACGATTTCCGACTCCGCCGCCGACTCCACGACGTCCCCCCGCACGTCGTCTACGAGGTCGAGTTCCGGGGCCGGCGAGCGGTCTGCAAGGTCTCCACCGACGACCGCGGGCGCGCGGCAGTCGAGGGTCGCGTCCTCCGGTACGTCGGTCGCGAACTCGACGTCCCGGTGCCCGAGGTGCTCGCCGTCGGCGCGGAGGGGTTCGTGGCGGCCTACCGCGAGGACGCCCCCGAGGAACCCGCCCCCGGCGAGGGGCGCGTCGGAAGGGAGTGGCTCGACGCCGCCGGCCGGGCGCTGGCGCGACTCCACGACGAGTCGACGTTCGACCGGCCGGGGCTGTTGGCGGTGGCCGGCGATCCGTCCGACTCCGCGGCCGGACTGGCGGTCGACGCCGACCCGGGAGCGACGTGGAGCGACGCGCTCGACGACCTCCTCGCGGTCTACGAACGGAGCGTCGGTGAGACCGGTTACGCCGACGTCGTCGCCGACGCGCGCGCCTTTCTCGCGACCCACGCCGACCGCTTCGACGTCCTCGACGACCGCGACCCCGCTCTGCTCCACGGCTGGTTCACCCCCGACCACGTCGCGGTCGTCGACGGCGAGGCGACCTGCGTCGTCGACTTCGAGCACGCGCTGGTCGGTGGGGTCGAGTGGGACTACTGGCGGACCGCGGTCCCCCTGTTTCACGGCACCGACCGGAGCGCGCCCGCCGACGCCGCCGAGCGCTTCCGGCGCGGCTACGAGTCGGTCCGGCCGCTCCCGGACGGGTTCGCGGCCCGCGCAGACGCCTACCGCGCGTTCGTCTCCGTCTCCTACCTCGACTCCCTGCACACCCAGCGCGGCATCGACGACCAGACCCACGAGCAGGCAAACTTCCTCCGGGAGCACGTCACCGACGCGCTCGCCACGCTCCGGGCGGAGTGGGCGTGAGCGGCGCGCCCGCCTACCACTCCTTGCAGTCCTCGCAGACGTACGCGCCGTCGTCGCGCCACCGGCGCTCGACGCGCGCGCCGCACCGATCGCAGGACGCCCCGGCCGGCGTCCACTGGTAGGTAACCGTCGCCGGCTCGACGGCGTCGGGGTCGAGCGTCGTCGCGTCGGCCTCGGTTTCGCGTTCGGTCGCGTCGTCGGCAGCGACCTCCGAATCGTCGCCCGCGAGGTCGGTCTCCGCACCGTCGCCCGTGCGGTCGACCTCCCCGCCGTCTTCGGCATCGTCGCTCCCGTCGGCGTCGTCCCTCCCGTCGCCGTCGTCGCTTTCGCCCCCGAGGAACTCCTCGAGCGACCGGTCCCGTTCCATGCTCGCCGGTCGGGGTGCGCGAGGCCTAAGCGTTTCCCACCGTGGGAGCGAACCACGAACCGTCAAGTACCCCCGGTCGCAACGTGGGCGTATGAATCTCATCGACGCGCTCGTGTTGCAGTCCGGGACGCCGACGCCGGCGGCGGAAGCGCAGGCGACCCTCGTCGAGGCCATCCTGAACATCCTCGGCAACCCCGTCTCGATCGTCACCATCATCTTCGGGACGCTCTTTATCGTCGCCTCGCTCGGCTACTTCACCTACCTGACGGCCGGCGCGCTGGTCGATCTGGTGCTCGGCGACGTCATGGAGTCGCCCGCTCGTAGGCCGCCGCGGCAGCAGTAATCGCTTCTTCGAGGTCGGGGCCGAGCGGCGACCCGACCACGAGTCCGTCCGCGTGGGCGAGCACCGCGGCCATCCGGTCTGTGACCTCGTCGACGGTGCCGGCCATCGCGAACGCGTCTATCATCTCCGGCGTCACGAGGTCGAACGCCGCGCTGAACTCGCCAGCACTGATGTGGGTGCCGATGGTCTCGGCGCGCGAGGCGTCGACCCCGTGGCGGTCGAGCACCGGCGGGGCCGCGCCGGCGGTGATGAACGCGACGGGCGGCCGTGCGGCCTCGCGGGCGGCCGTCCGGTCGTCTGCGACGCTGACGCTCGCGTACGCGGCGAGTTCGAAGTCGCCGCGACGCTCGGAGCGGTCGGCCATCCCATGCTCGACCTGTTCGCGCGCCCACGCCAGGTCGTCCGGGTGCGAGCCGTTGAACAGCAGTCCGTCCGCGTGCTTGCCGGCCATCCGGCACATGTGGGGCCCCTCGCCGCCGACGTAGACCGGAATCTCGCTCGGCGGTTCGTAGTTCAGCCCCGCGTTCGCGGCGTCGAACGTCCCGTCGTTGCTGACGCGCTCGCCGTCCCAGAGGCGCTGGGCGGTCTTGAACGCCTCCAGCACCGGCCGGAGGCCGCGCCGGTCGCCGAGTCCGAGATTGTCGAGAGTCGAGGGGTCGCCCGGGCCGATGCCGAAGACGGCCCGGCCGTCCGCGACTTCGTCGAGCGTGGCGACCATCGAGGCCAGCCGCACCGGATGGACCTCCAGCGGGTTCGCGACGCCGGGGCCGAGCGCGATCCGGTCGGTCTCGGTCGCGAGTCGGGTCAGCACCGCGAACGGGTCGCGGTTGTTGTAGTGGTTGGCGACGAAGACGGCGTCGAAGTCGGCGGCCTCGGCGCGCACTCCGAGGTCGACGACCTCCTCGACGGGGTGTTCGGGCGTGAGCTCAATGCCCAGCATACTCCCACCCCCGCAGGGCCTGCCGGACGAAGTCGCTCTCGACGTCGCGAAAGAGCGCGTCGCTCCCCTCGTGGTCGCCGAACGCCCAGTCTCTGACCACCACGACCGGCGTGCCGCCGTCGCCCTCGCCGGCGACGAGGTTCGCCGCCCCCGCGAGTTCGTCGACGACCGACTGGACGGTGACGCCGAGTTCGCGGCCGTCGCGGTCGGTCTCGCCGCGCCAGTCGCGACTGGCGGGG
>Ga0207797_1002856_pt1 | contig 11840 bp, 8 predicted proteins | sample PRCRCaboRojoPR_6_FD_187275 | JGI IMG/M metagenome (GOLD analysis project Ga0207797, IMG submission 187275) | Marine sediment microbial community from Cabo Rojo, Puerto Rico - PR CR 10% Liquid 1 (SPAdes) | ecosystem: Environmental > Aquatic > Marine > Coastal > Sediment | place: Cabo Rojo, Puerto... | reverse complement strand
TGGCGGAGACGGTCGAGGAGTCGGTCCGTTTCCTGGATGACGTGGTCGAGGCGAACGGCTACGTCCCGGCCGTGCCGGAGCTGGCGGAGGCTGCCCATCGGACGCGGCGCATCGGCCTGGGCATCACGGGGCTCGGCGACGTGCTGTACCAGCTGCGGATCCGATACGGCAGTGAGGAGAGCAGGGAGCTGGCGGGGCAGCTGATGGCCTTCATTCGTTTCCACGCGATGGAGGCGAGCGTCGCCCTCGCCCGCGAGCGAGGTCCGTTCCCGGCCATCGCCGGTAGCGTGTACGATCCGGATAATATGCGGTGGGTGCCGCCCGGGCCAGTGGAGCCCTTCAGCCATCCGGACCGCTGGGAGCGGCCGGCTCTGGATTGGGAAGCGCTGGTGGAGGGGATCAAGCGCCACGGCATCCGAAACGCGGCTCAGACGACGATCGCGCCCACGGGGACCCGGTCCACGATTGCGGGCATCGAGGCGTATGGCTGCGAACCGGTGTTCGCGCTGGCTTACGTACGGTATATGAACGACAACGGGGAGGACGTGGAGCTTAGATATACGAGCCCTCTCTTCCGGGAGGCTCTCGAGGCGGCGGGGCTCGATGAGGAAACGCGCGAGCGCATCTTCGAGCAAGTGGCGAGCTCCGGGAGCTGTCAGGACGTGGAGGAGATTCCGGAGGAGATTCGCGAGGTCTTCGTGGTCGCCCAGGACATCCCGGCCGAGGAGCACGTGCGTATGCAAGCGGCGCTCCAGGCCTTCGTGGACGCCTCGATCAGCAAGACGATCAACTTCCCGGCGGATGCCACCCCCGACGACGTGGCTCACGCTTTCCAGCTGGCGTGGGAGCTGGGCTGTAAGGGACTGACGGTGTACGTCACCGGGTCCCGGGAGAAGGTGGTGTTGGAGACAGAGGAGACGCGTCAGGCGAAGCGGCAGGGGCAGCGCCCGATCGTCCCGGCGAAGGTGCGGCCGCGGCCCCACTCGTTGACGGGAAAGACGTATCGGTTGCGCACTCCGCTGGGGACGGCCTACACGACGGTCAACGTCAACGGGGACGGGGAGCCGTTCGAGGTGTTCCTCAACGTGGGGAAGGCGGGGTCGGACACGGCGGCAGTGGCAGAGGCGATCGGACGGCTGATCTCGCTGGTGATGCGCATCCCGTCGCCGCTGTCGTCCACCAAGCGACTGAATCAGGTGGTGCGGCAGCTCAAGGGGATCGGTGGCGGGAGGCCGATGGGGTTTGGACGCGACCGGGTGCGGAGCTTGCCGGACGGCGTGGCGCAGATATTGGCCGAGCACCTGGGTTTTGCTGAGTCACCGGAGGCGACCCGGGGGACCGAGCAGCTTCCGCTGTTCCCCGAGGGGGATCTGTGTCCCGAGTGTGGTCAGGCGTCGCTGGTCTTCGAGGAGGGATGCCGGCACTGCTATACGTGCGGGTACAGCGAGTGCTGAGGGGCTAGGTCACGAGCTCGACGTCCAGGATGGATAGTACCTCGTCGATGGGGTTGAGGATGGTGGCGCCCTCGGAGCCGGCGAAGAGCAGGCCGACGACCCGCCTGTCCATATCGAGGATGGCGGATCCGGAGTCGCCGCCACGGCTCATCGGGCTGGCGACGAGTTGCCCGGTGAAGAGGGCTTTGGGCCCGTAGTAGTCGACGCGCATGGTGGCGTCGACCTGGGTGATTCTGCCCTGCGTGTATCCCGTGGTCCGTCCTGACTTCTGGACCTCGGTGCCCAGGGAGGCAGAGCCGACGCCGACCGGCGCGCCGATCCCCAGAATCTCGTGGGTCACCTGGTTGGGCGATAGGGGGCGGGCCAATGCGGCGTCGACGCGATTGGTGCCTCTGCCCATCTTCACTGCCTGGAGCTGGTGGCTCGAGCCAAACGCGCCGCTGATGGCGTTGAGCAGGTTGGCCGCCAGGTCGGCGATCTCGCATTCGGATTCCTCGGTCTCGAACACCAGAGGCACGTACCGGGCCAAGCGGGCGATACGGTCCTCGGGCCCCCCGCCGTCGGCGGGTCCCGGCTGGAGAATGGGGTCCCACTCGGCGCATTCATTGACGTTGGCCAGCACGTGGTTGTTGGACAGTATGAAGAGCTCCCCGCCACGCTGCACCAGGCAGCCGAAGGTGCCGGCGGTGATCATGTAGTGGCCCACGGAAACTCCGGGTGGCGCGACGGGGCGCCAGCGGTCCCGGGGTCCCCGCTCGGTCGGTTCGTCGGGGAAGGCGCGCAATATGCCGGTTTCCACCACGTCTGTCCGCATGTCATCGAGGGCCTTGGGGACCTGATCCTGTGGAGACAGGGCAGAGAGGGGCTCCTTTCGCGCCACCGAGACGACGACGCTCAGCTCTCCCGTGTCCTCACCGTCGCTCATCTTGTGTCCCAGGCCGACTCCCACGACGTTCCGCTTCGCCAGGAGTTCGTTGACGTAGGCCTCTTTTGTGTGCTTCGCCTTGGCTAGCTGCTCAGTCATCATGTTGTCCTCCACGTTCTTCAAAAGCCCTGGGCTCGCCTATGGCCTGGACGTCCACGGGTACACCCTCCAACTCCTGCGGGATGACGTCGTCTGCATCCAGCATCGAGCGGGGCACTTTCCTCGTTACCGAGACGACGATCACGGGTTCATCGGTGTACTCGCCGCCTCGCTCTCGAAGCCCGACACCCACACCAACCACGTTCGCCTTTCTCATCAGCTCCTGCTCATGGCTCGTCTTGACGCGGCTCAGCTGGTCGATATACTCTCTGGATCCCGCCACTGTCTCCCCTCCTGATCGCGGCTGTGGGGCCGCGGGTTTCACGGTGCGCGCAACCCGGCACATGAAAAAAGGTACGCGTCCTTTCCACGCGGCCTATGGCGTCGCGGTGGACGCCGGCAGGCGTTTCATCACCCCCGCTCTCTGGGTGCTTGCCAGCGCTTGAAGCTCGGCGTCCCCATTCTTCTCGGCGAGCGTGACCGCTCGATCCAGATCGGCGAGAGCCGTGCCGGGATCTCCGTTGCGCATAGCGATGCCCGCCCTGAGGTAGTAACTCCATCCGGAATCGGGGTTCAGTTCGATAGCCGTCATCACGTCGGTCTCGGCGTGCTGGACATCGCCGGCCTGAAGATAGACCCGTCCGCGATTGAGGACGAAATCGAAAGGCGTATCGTAGAGGCGGCGAGCTGCCTGGAAGGCGCTCTGTGCCTCGTCCGAATTGTCCAGTTGATCGTGAATCACGCCCTTCCATAGCCACGGCTCCGGGTCGTCGGGCGTGAGCTCGGTCGCTGCTTGGAAGGCGGCCAGGGCTCCGCGGAAGTCCTCTTCCTGCACCTGCCGCTGGCCCACTTCCATCTGTCGGTAGGCCTGCCCAACCTCGGGAGGGGGCGCGAGGAAGCGCTCGTAGGCGAGCCACGCCGCGGTCAGGATGACCAGGACGGCGGCTCCAGCGACGCCCACCCGTCGGAGTCGGCGCCAGCGCTGTTTCGCTGCTAATTCGTCCAGGTACCACCACCACTTGGACCGTGCAGGGTCTATCCGCTCTCTCTCTTCCTGGAGGTCCCGCCCGGCTTCTTTCAGGAAGCGTCGCTTACGGTCCCGAAGCTGGCGCTGAAGTGTCTCGAAGTTTGTGCGCTCGACCCTGAGGTCCACGTCCTTCCGCTCGAGCTGGCTCAGGTCATCCTCGATCTGATCGAAGGCGTGGAGGATCTGGAGCGCCTCAGGTCCGGCGCCGGACAGGCTCGTCACGTCCTGCTCCGCCTTGCTCAGGAGCTGACGGACTTGGTCGGCGGGCGTGCGAGCCTTCGCCGGGACGTAGAGCTTACCCACTTTCCTCCTCGTCAGGAGCCAGCTCATCGTAGACGCGCTTGAGTCCGTTGCGAACGCGGCGTCGGAACCGGCTGCGCTCGGCGTCGGAGAGAGAGAACAGCGACAGGAGCTGATCCGAGAAATCGGTGACGTCGTCCCGCGGCCGATCAGCCCGGTGGAGCGACCGCATTCGACGGCGCGCCACGCGGACGTATTCGCTGACCGGTTCCGTCGCGGACTGGTCGCTCAGGGCTCCCCGTCCGGGGACGAAGGTGACGTCGGCGTAGCGCGATCTTCGCAGGGCGGACAGCGTGTCCAACCAGGCTTTTGTGTCCGGCGTCTCGTCCATCACCGGGGGGGTGTCGACGACCAGGGTGTCGCCGAGGAAGAGAACGTTCTCCTTCCGCAGGTCAATCCACGCACTTCCCGGTGCTGCTCCTTCAATTCTCTCGAGGGTTACGTCCGTTCCTCCCTTGTGCAGCTTGAGCGTGTCGCTGAATAGGATCTCGGGCAGCACCGGGTCCACGCTCTTGAGGGCGGTTTCCTGCTCCGGATGGTAGCGTCGGAGGCGCCGGACGACGTTGCGCCAGAATCCGCGACTATACTCGGCGGCGTGTTCATAGGCAGCTCGCGAGGCCACGAGGGGGGCCTCCAGCAGCCCGGCGCAGAGCAGGCGGTAGGGGTGTGTGTCGGTGAGGGCCGTGTAGACGATGGGGCCTGCCTCCAGTTTCGAGATCCGTCGACGCCAGTCCAGGGCATCCTGGGGCAGGGTCGGTGCGTCGATGGCGATGACGCCGTTCGGGCCAACTACGCAGCCGACGTTGACGTAACGATATTCCGTTGAGACGTAAATGTTGGGCGCGATCTGTTTCATCTTGTCTTCCTTGCGGTGACTATCAACATAATCAGGTTCTGCTCTGCCTGGTCAGCAAATGGACGTGGGTCTTCGTTCCGGCTGCGCTCCGGTGCGCTCCGCGGCGCGGACGGCCGGTCAGGACAGCTCCAGCCCCGACAGGAGGTCGTCGAGAATCTGCTCGACCTCGGTGACGTCGGCCGCGGGCGCGCTCCCCTGGGCGACTTGCGGTCTTCCGCCGCCCCCACCACCGAGTCGGGCACAGACCTCCTGCAGAGGCTCGTTCACGTCCAAGGCGAGCCCCTCACTGCGCGCGAAGCAGAAATGGGTCCGCTCGTCGACACTGAAGAGAAAGGCGACAATCCGGGGGCGCTCGGTCAGCTTGCGGGCCAGGGTGCGTAGCTCGTCGGGGCTGCGGCCCTGCCACACGCGGCCGACCAGCCGGTGCGCCCCCCGGGTATCCGCTGTTTCTATGAGCTGGTCGGCCTCCGTATCCAGCAGTCGCTGGCGAAGCTCTCGCTCGGTATGCCGGAGCTCTTTGTTCTCCTCTTGAAGCCGTTCGACGGCCTCATCCAACTCCCAGAAGCCGACCGTCAGTCTGGCTGCCAGGTCGGCGATCACGCCGTCCTTGCTCTGGTAGTCGCGGAGCGCGCGCGAGCCACAGAGGAAGGTGACGCGGGTCTCGCTGCCGCGACGCTCCAGCCCAACGATCTTGATAATGCCAATCTCCCCGGTGCGGGCGACGTGGGTGCCGCCGCACGGGTTGACGTCGAAGGGCGGACTATCTTCCTCCGGTGGACCAGGGATCACCAAGACGCGGACCGTTCCTTCAACGTCGGGCGGCCGCTCAACGCCGAGTTCAGCCAACGCGCTGTCACCCACGAACTGGATAGCGACGGCTCGGTCGTCCCACAGGACCGAGTTGGCCAGCCTCTCGATGGACCGAATGGTCTCGTCATCAAGCCCGGTCACGTTTACGTCGATGGTGCTCGACTCTGATCCCAGGTGGAATCCGACGGTTTCGGCGTCGAGCTGGTGCTCGAAAGCCGCCGAGAGGATGTGTTGGCCCGTGTGCTGTTGCATGTGGTCGAAGCGCCGCTGCCAGTCGACGGTGCCTTCCACAGGGTCATCGGAGATTCCCTCGGACAGGACGTGGATGATTGCAGCGTCCGACTCACGCTCGACGACGTCGCGCACGGCGACGCCGTCCAGCTCACCCCGGTCGGCCGGCTGCCCGCCGGATTCTGGATAGAATGCCGTGCGATCGAGCACGACGGCCGGATGGGCGTCCCAGGTCAGCTTTTCGACGACGCGGGCCTCAAAGTGGGTTCGATATGGTTCCGTATAGTAGAGTCGTTTGGTCATCAAGCCTCCAGCGGGAGGGTGAACTTGAACTTGCTCCCCTCTCCGGGCGTGCTCTCCACCCAGATCTTACCACCGTGAGCCTCGACGGCCAGCCTGCAGAAGGGAAGACCCAGTCCGGTGCCCTGGGTCCCCTTGGCGCTCTCCAGGCGAGTGAAGCGCTCGAAGATGTTCTCCTTTGATTCGAGAGGAATACCCGGTCCGGTGTCCGACACGACGAAGAGCAGGTTGTCGTCCCGCTCCGCGATCTGGAGCTTGATCTCGCCTTGGGTAGGGGTGAACTTCGTGGCGTTGTCGAGGAGGTTGGTGAGGACGCGGCTCACCATATCGCGGTCGACGCGGACCGGCGAGATATCGGATGGGATGTTGACGACCAGATCCTGGTCCTTCTTGTTTATCATAGGCCGGACCAGCTCGACCGCTTCGCGGGTCAGGACGATGGGAGGCACAAGCCGTTTGTCGAGGTCAGCCTTGCCCTCCTCCAGTTGACGGAGGCTGAGGAGGGAATCGATAAGGCGGCGGAGCTTCTCGCTGCTGCGCATCGCCACGCGGAGCACGTCCATCATAGGGAGCGTGTTGTCGTTCTCGATCAGAGCGGTGCGCATCATCTGGAGGCTGCTGATGACGTTGCCCAGAGGGTTGCGAAGGTCATGGACGATCATGTGCATCAGATCATCTCGCATACGCTCCAGCTCTATCTGTTCGGTTACGTCATGCCCGATCCATTGGATTGCCTCGCGCCCTCCGTAGTCGATGGTGGTCATATGGACCTCCAGAACCCGCAGGCCGGCCGGGGTCGGAATCCTCATTTCGGTGGTTACATGTCTCTGCTTATGGACGTCAAGGAGGGCAGCCTCGAAACCAGCCCGCTGGTCACCAAGCAGGTCGCACCAGAGCGAACTGACGAGATCGTCATGCGTCTGGCCCAGCATCTTGCAGGCTTGTTCGTTGCAGTCGAGGATGCGGGTGTCGAAATCTATGACGATGTTCGGCGCCGGGCTGGTGTGAAACAGGCTCTCGTAACGGCGCTCGGCCTGTCGCGCGCGCTCGTATAGCTCGGCGTTCCGGATGGCCGCCGCAGCCTGATTGGCAACCTGGGTCAGCAACTGGGGCGCGCTTTCGTCGAACGCCCCTCCGCTGGGATTCATAACCTCGATCGCGCCGATGGTCTGGTTGGCGGTCTTTATCGGTACGGCCAACACGGTCTCGGTCTCGAACCCGGTCTTCTGGTCGACGTCGGCGTAGAAGCGGGGGTCCGTGTAGGCGTCGGATATGAGGACGATTTCCCCCTCCTGAACCACCCACCCGGCAATCCCCTCTCCCACCGACAGACGGAGGCCCGTAACGGCCTTGCTCGCCTCGCCAATGGCGACGCGAAAGGCAAGCTCGTCTTTGTCCTCATTGAGGAGCGCGACAGAGACGGCTTCTACCTCAAAGTAGTCACGTACCTGGGACATCAGCGCACGGAGCACGTCGTCCAGGTCCAGGGTGGCAGTCAGAAGCTGGCTCGTCTCGTGGAGGAAGGCTAACTCGCCGAGCCGTGACTTGAGCCGCCGAATACGTTCGGTGCCCTTCAATTGGTCATCCGCTTTCATAGCTCTCAAACACCACTTCCTCCCGCCCCTGCAGCTTTTCCAGCACTTTCTCGGTTATTAGTTCGAGGTGACCATGGTTTGCGACGAAGTCGAGGGCATCGGTGGGGACCGTCAGCACCGGACAGAGGGAGAACCCCTCGATCCAGGACTCGTAGAGCTCGTTGAGTTGCTCCAGGTATCCTCTCGACATGCTCTTCTCGTAGGAGCGACCGCGCCGATGGATTCGTTCCTGGAGGGTCGAGACAGAGGCTCGCAGGTAGACGATGAGATCCGGCGGCGGGAGAACCGTCGTCACGACCTCGTAGAGCTCGGAATAGCTATGGTAGTCGCGCTCTTCCATCAACCCCTGCCGGTAGAGGTTGCAGGCGAATACCTCCGCGTCCTCGTACACGGTTCGATCCTGGACGACTGAGTTGGAGCGTTGGAGGAGCTGCCAGTGGTGGCGGAGGCGTCGGGAGAGGAAGTAGATCTGGGAATGGAAGCTCCACCGTTCCATGTCCTCGTAGAAGTCAGAGAGGTACGGGTTCCCGTTGACAGCCTCGAAGAACGGTTCCCATTCCAGTCGCTGGCTTAGAAGCTCCGTCAGCGTAGATTTTCCCACACCGATGTTTCCCGCAATGGCGACAAAGCGTTTCATAAATGTTCTCGTTCAGTCGGTGGCGCGCGTCAGGTTGCCATTTCCACCGGGGTGCACGCGTCTGCTGGCCTGTGGCAAGATGACGGTGAACGTGCTTCCTTCCTGTGGGGTACTCTGTACGTCCACGCGTCCGCCGTGCGCCTCGACGATCTCGCGTACCAGAGACAGGCCGACGCCCATGCCCCCAAAGCGCCTACCAGCCCCACCATCGGCCTGATAGAAGCGTTCGAAGATGTGGTTCAAGTGCTCGGGCTCGATACCGATTCCCTGGTCGCTGATTGAGACGCACGATTGACGGACCCCAGCCTGCTCTTCCTCCCACCCTCGAATGGTGACTACGCCTCCGCCAGGGCTGAACTTGATGGCGTTATCGATGAGGTGAGCGAACACCTGGACGAGCTGCTCTTTATCCGCCTTGACAAGGGGGAGGCTCTGGGGGAGCTCCTCTCGGAAGCGGATGTCCGCTCTCTCTGCCAGGGGGCGGAAATCGTTCAGGGCGCTGCGCACCGCTTCTACCATGGGGGTCGGGGTGGAAGAGGCCTCCCTCCAGGATACCTCGTCCAGCATCGCCAGGTCGCGGAACAATGTCTTCAGCGTGCCTATCCGACTGCGGATAATCCCGAGGGCCTCGCGCTGTTCCTGGAGGATCGGTCCAAGATCTCCCTCGAGCAGTAGATCGATGTATCCCTGGACCAAGCTGAAGGGGGTTCTAAGCTCGTGGCTCACGTTCTGAACCAACTCGGTGCGCAAGCGGTCTACCTCACTCAAGGTCTCGAACGCCTCGCTCAACTCGTCCTTCTGCTCCTGGAGCTTCTCGTAGAGGCGCGTATTCTCCAGTACGACGCCGAGCTGCGCAGCGACAGCCTGGAAGAGCCTGAGATCCTCCTCGTCGAAGGCGTTGACCTCCGAACTCTCTGCATTGAGGACCGCGATGACGCGTCCGCCGACCTTGACCGGTACGGTGATCTCCGAGCGTATGCCCCGGCTGCCCTCGAAGTAGTAGAGCGTCTCCCGCACGTCGGGGATGATCTGAGGCTCCCCGGTCTGGTAGGCCCGCCCGCTGACGCTCCCATCCAGGGGCACGGTCATACCGGTCACGGACCCACTGTAGCCGATGTGGGAAGGGTGAATATGGAGCCCGGTCCCATCCTCGTCGGCAATAGCGAATGAGAGGTGCTCCAGCCCCAGCATACGGTGAAGCGCCTCGATGGTGCGTTCCAGCACCTTGTCGAAATCGAGGTGGGAGGCCGCGGCCTGCATAACCTGCTGGAGAAGTCGGGTCTCGGTCAGCTGTCGGTTGGTCCGCTCGAACAGCTTCGCGTTCTCCACCGCAATAGCGACCTGACCCGCGGTAGCGGAGAAGAGACGTCGGTGGTGCTCGTCGAAAGCGTGAGGCTCGTACGACTGGGCAGAGATGACACCGACGGTCTTCCCCCTGGAAATCAATGGGAGCACCATCAACGAACGGGTGGGTGTACCCCGGGGAATGCCCTCCACCGGGAGCGTATCGCGTTCCTCCTCCCAGTCGTCGATCCAGAGGGGCTTTCCGTGGGCAACGACCCAGCCGGCGAAGCCACCGCCCTCTTTGGTCTCGATCGTGACCGGAGCGAGACGTCTTCCCTGGTCGACGACGACCGGGATATGAAGCTCTTCCCGTCTTTCGTCGTAGATTCCGACGTAGAAGGTGACGGTTGGGATTACCCGACTGATATGTTCGTGGATGCGCTCCAGAACCTCGTCCAGGCTGAGGGTAGAGCTGAGGGCGATGTCGACGTTGCGCAGAGCCGTCAGTTCCTCCACGCGACGTTGGGCCTCGTCATATAGTCGGGCGTTCTGGAGGGCGATGGCGACCTGTTCGGCCAGCGTCTGCGCTGTGGTGACGCTCAGTGCATCGAACCCCTCCCTCGCGCGGTGCTGGAGGTCGAGGACCCCTACGGTCTCGCCTTCGATCTTGAGCGGCACCGCGAGTTCGGATCCGGCACGAAAGCGGTCAGGGAAGGGGGCGTAGTAGTGCTCATCCTCGGCTGTGTCGTTTACCATCATCGGCTCGCCGTGACGCGCCACCCAGCCGATGATGCCGTCGTCCAGGGATTGCCGGAAGTCTTGGGGTACTTTGTCCGCCCCTGCGCCCGACTTGCCAGCGATGACCAGGTCCTCATTCTCCGGATCAACCGTCATCACGATCACGCTGTCGTATTCGAAGTGCTCCTGGATGGCCCGGGCCACGGCCGGCAGAAGAAGCTCGGGGGTCAGAATGGTATTTGCCTGGCGAGCGACCACGTTGAGGAGGGAGGCTTGTCTGGCCTGCCGTCGCTCTCGCTCGTACAGCCTGGCGTTTCTGACGGCGATGCCGGCATATTCCGCCAAGTGCTTTACGAAACGGAGGTCCTTCGCGTCAAAGCTTCCCCGCTGCGAGCTCTCCAATGAGAGCACGCCCGCGACATCCCCCGCGATGCGGATCGGTACTGTTAGCTCGGAACGCATCGGCTTATGTGTAACCGAGACGTAGTCAGGATCGTCCGTTACATCCTGAACCAGCGCCGGTTGTCCAGTGCGGGCTACCCGTCCGACGATTCCCTTCTGGAGACTCCAGCTTTCCTCCATCTGACGCTCGATGAGGTGGGGCGCGTACCCGCGGGCGCTGACGAGGAGGAGCCCCTTCCTATCAGGGGCCAAGATCCCGATCCCCCCTGCAGCCGCACCGGTGGCGTCCATTGCTCTTTCCAGCACTTGCTCGATGATGCGTTCCGAGTCCAGCGTGGTGGTGAGCTCACGGGCGATGGCCTCCAGGGAGGATAGCTCTTCGGCTCGTCGCTGCGTCTCCTCGTAGAGTCTGGCGTCCTCGATGACAAGGGCTGCGTGGGCGGCCAGTGACGTCGCGAGGCTGACCTGTCTGTCGTTGAAGGTGCGTTGTTCCTCGACCTGGTCAAGCACCATCAACCCGATCACGTCTTCTCTCCCGATGAGCGGCACCAGGAGGGCACTCTTGATCCCGAAAGGCTCGATCAAGTGGTTTGGCAGCGACGAGTTGGGGGCGTCAGGAACGAAGAGGGGGCTTCTATCCTGGATGACCTGCGCAGCCTCGGGCACCTGATTTAGCCGCAGAGGATATGCTTCCTTCTTGAATCGGCGCCACATCTCCTCATCGTCCTGGCCGTCGCCAAACATCGACATGACCGGGTTCCAGGTCTCCTCCCCGTTCTCCTGTCTGAGCACGATGGTGCAGCGGTGGGCTCCGCATACGCGGGCCGCAAGCCGGGTCACCCGTTTGAGGACCTCGGTCAGGTTCAGGGTGCGGGGGATATCCCGCATGATCCCGATCATAATCGCCAGATCTTGGTTATGCTTTTCTGACTCGTCTACGGACCTGGTGGTCACCGCCTCAGCGCTCCCGGACGATATTCTTAGATCCTGTACTCAGGTTATAGGCCGCAGGTGCCGTCGATTCCGTGGGGCGACGGTTCCTTTGTTAGACCTCGAGCTCTTCCAGCTGGCCCTCCAGATCGAGGCCAGCCAGGTTGGCCAGGGACTCCAGGTGATCCCGCGCGCTGCGAAGCGCCGCCCGCAAGCTCGAGGCTTCTTCGCCTGACGACGCACCGGCGGCCC
>Ga0207797_1002855_pt1 | contig 11843 bp, 11 predicted proteins | sample PRCRCaboRojoPR_6_FD_187275 | JGI IMG/M metagenome (GOLD analysis project Ga0207797, IMG submission 187275) | Marine sediment microbial community from Cabo Rojo, Puerto Rico - PR CR 10% Liquid 1 (SPAdes) | ecosystem: Environmental > Aquatic > Marine > Coastal > Sediment | place: Cabo Rojo, Puerto... | reverse complement strand
CGGAAAAGAAGGAGACGAGGATCCACCCGAACACCGCGATGAAGATGCCGTCCCTCACCGTGATGTCCCTGTGCCTCCTGAACGGCGCCCAGAGGAGCGCTCCGCACGCCCCCGTGACCGCTGCGGAAAGAAAGATCGCGTTCAGGTCGCCCTCGTCGTAGTAGAGCGCGCAGAGGAGCGGAAGCGCCATGGAGGCGCCGATCACCATGAGCAGGGTTCCAAGGACGTATGCAATGGCGCGGTAGTTCATCGGCTTCGAAGAAAAGGGGCCGCGCAACACCTGCCGCACGCATTCGCCTGCGGAGGCGACGACCGGAGCATCCTAGCACGTTCGTCCGGATTCGTGAAAAGGGATTCCCCCGAGGTCGAAAGAACGCCGAAAGCAGGGAATCCCCGTGTGGCGTTATTTGGGGCCGGGACGATTCATTCTCAGCATGGACACCCCATCGCACCGGGACATCGTGGGCCTTCCACACGAACCTCTTCGCGGTCCGAGCCGGCCCTGGGCATCAAGGTCCACCCTTTCGATGGACGAGAAGGAGGAAGGCCCTGGAAACCGGAAGTGGAAAGGCAAAGAACGTCAACGGCGAGAAGCTCAGGACGGAACGACCGGGGACAGGCAGGCGGCCAGGGCCTCACGCGAGACCTGCCCCTCCCGGAGGACGTGCGGGGGATCGAGGGTGACGTCCAGGACGGTGGAGCCCGGCCCTCCCGGTGTGCTCCCCCCGTCCAGGATCAGAGCCGGCTCACAGGCCAGGAAGGCGGCGACCTCCCTCGCGGTGCAGGCCGGGGGGCGGCCCGACGGGTTGGCGCTCGTCCCGGTGATCGCGGTCCCGAACCGCCGGGCCAGGGCGGTGGCCAGGGGATGGCTGGAGAGGCGAAGGCCGATGGCTCCCGTCCCCGCGGTGAGGAGCGGGCTCACGGACGGGAGGGCCTCGAAGACCAGGGTGAGCCCCCCGGGCCAGAACCGCTCCATCAGCCGCCCAGCGGAAGGCGGAATCCGGACGGTGTACCCGGAGACGCTTTCCCGCGCCGGGACGAGGAGCAGCAGGGGCTGATCCGGGCTTCTCCGCTTCACGGCGAAAAGGCGCCTCAGGGCATCGTCCCGTCCGGGGTCTGCGGCCAGGCCGTAGAACGACTCCGTCGGAAAAGCCACCAGACCGCCCCGCCTCAGGACCTCGCAGGCCTGCCCGAGTCCCGCATCGCGTTCCTCGCGGGTCTTCATGGGTACAACGGTTCCCACGACGCCTCGCCTTTCCGCCGGCGCCCCACGTCCCTGCCTCGAGCGAGGACCGCTAGGACTCCAGCTCCTCGGCCGCCTCGATCACCTTGCGGGTCATGGCCTCCCGATACGCGTCCAAGCCGGATCGGACCTCCGGGTGCTTCAGAGCCAGGATCCGAGCGGCCATGACCGCCGCGTTCTTGGCCCCTCCCTTGCCCAGGGCCATGGTGGCCACGGGGACCCCCGGCGGCATCTGAACGGTGGCCAGCAAGGCGTCGAGCCCTTGCAGGGGCGAAGAGTCTATGGGCACGCCGATCACGGGGAGCGGCGTGTGGGCGGCGATCACCCCGGCCAGGTGGGCAGCCCAGCCGGCGCCGGCCACGACCACCTCGACCCCGCGGTCAGCGGCCCCTTCCGCCACCTCGCGGGCCCGATCGGGCGTCCGGTGGGCGCTGATCACCCGCACCTCGCAGGGGATGCCCAGCTCCTTCAGCGTGTCCGTGCACCCCTTCATCACATCGGCATCCGAAGCGGATCCCATGGCCACGCACACCAGCGGCTTCTTCTCTTCGGTCATGTTCGAATCCTCGTCGTTCGGGGTTTCGTTCGCGGCTCGGAGCGGCGGCCGAGTTCAGCCTGCTGAGGCCGCCGCCATGCCCATCAGGGGGTAGACGATCATTCCCGCAAGCCAGGCGATGTCCTCGGCGGAGAAGTAGGAAACGATGTTGCGGTCGAACAGGATGTTGCCCTCCGGGGGAAACTCCTCGTCCCCGGCCCAGATGACGAGGGCCACGCGGATCATGGGCAGGGCCTTCACGGCGACGGCGACATCCCCCAGATCGACCCGCTCGGCGGCGTAAGCGGTCCGGGCCAGATCGGGCAGAAGCTCCGGACGTTCCCCGAACGCCTTCAGGAGCGGAGCCTTGGCCCGCCTCTGGAAGGCGTCCTGGTAGAACTTCCCGTCCGGTACGTCCTGAAAGGCCATCCAGTCCCCGGAGACCGGGGGCCCGCTCGAGCTCCAGGCCCCCTGGAGGTAGTGGAGGAGCAGCACCTGCTGCTGGATCGGGACCTCCTCGTCCGAATCCGGGCGGGAAAGACGCACATCGGGCCAGACCGCCTGGATCCGTTTCCCCAGAAACACCAGCTCGAGCCTCGTTTCGCCTTCGTCCCCCTTGATCTCGCCGCCGCAGCGGCCCGCCAGCAGGACCGGGTCCTTTTCGGCCAGATCGGACCTGGCGATGGCCGCGGCGTTCCTGTAGTCGTCCTCTCGCGCCATGATGATGCCTCGCCTCTGCGGTTGAGGGTTCTCGGGTTCACACCTGGAAACGGGACTGTTATAATCGAAACACAGGGTGGAACGCAAGGGAAGGTGAAGACCCCGCCCCACGTGATCGGGCCCGAACCGCGGTCCGGGAGAGTCCATGAAGAAATCCAGACACAAGAACATGTTCAATCCCGTGCTCAAGGATCCGGACCTGAAGGTCGAGGCGCCGCGGGAGGCCCCCTCTGCAGCTCCGCCCGGAGCGGAGCCGGAATCGACGCCGGAATCGGACCCGGCCTCGGAGGAAACGAGAGCGTTCCTCGAGGCCGTGGCCGACGTCAAACCCCTCCCCGGACGTCGGCGGAGGAACCCGAGATCCTTGTCCGCTTCAGCCCGGCCCGCGCACCCGGCCCCGGACGAGACCCGGGAAGCCCTGGACCACCTGAACCGGCTGGTTCACGGCTCCGTGGAGATGGACATCAGCTTCACGGACGAGTACATGGAAGGGGGGGTGAAGGGAATCGGAAGAAAGGTGATGAGGCGCTTGAGGCAGGGAAGGTTTCCCATCCAGGACCACGTGGACCTTCACGGGCTCACGAAGAACGAAGCCCGGGTCCGGGTGCGCGAGTTCCTTCGAGAAAGCCACCGGCTCGGCCTGCGTTGCGTGCTCGTCATCCACGGCCGGGGCCTGAACTCACCCTCGAGCTTTCCCGTGCTGAAGGAGCAGCTGCCCGGCTGGTTCGGCAGCGGCTCCGTGCGCAAGATCGTCCTGGCCTTCGCCACCGCCCGGCCCTACGACGGCGGAGCCGGGGCGGTGTACGTCCTGCTGCGAAGCCGCTGAATCGGGCGCCGCCGCCGACCTCGTTTATGGCCTCTTCTCCTGCCGCCGCTTCAGGTCCTCGAGGTTTGAGAGGATTTTTCTGGACTTGTCAATGAGATAATCCACCCGCTTGTAGCTCGGATCGACGGCCCGAACCCGTTCCCACTCCGCGATGGCCTCCCGGAGCTTCTCCTGATTGTAGTACTGCATGCCCCGGCGGTAGTGGAACTCCTTGTAGAGATCCTCGCTCTTCTTCGCGTATCGGTGGCATTCCGCACACTCCCCCCGTATGCGCAGCGACTCCATGAAGCCTTCCCGTGCGGCCAGGTACTGTCTTTTCTCGAACAGTTCCTCGGCCAGCCGGAAGTGGGCCTCGAAGGCATAGTCTCGGGCGGCCTCATCGTCCGGCGTTGCCTCGAGGACCCGTTCGAACTCCTCGATGGCCTGCCGGTACTTCCCCCGTTCGAACAGGGCGATCCCGTGCGCCAGGCAGGTTGCGATGCGGGCCGATTCCTGCTCCTCCTTCGCGCGCTCGTTCGCCTCACCTTCGGCTGCGGCCTCGTATGCTCCCCACTCCCAGCGGCCGTACTCCGGCGGGGCCGCCGCTTCGGTCTCCACCCGGACCTCGCCCGTGAGGAACGGAACGCCCTCGATCTCGGGTATCTGCAGCTCCTGCCCCACCGTCAACTGGGTGGCGTCCTTGAGGTTGTTGTACCGTGCGATCTCCGGAAACAGGTGGTAGTCCCCGTAGTAACGCTTCGCAAGACCGGACAGGCTTTCCCCGGGAGCGACCCGGTGAACGATGTAGCGTTTGCTCCGGACCCGCTTTCGCGAGACCAGCATCTCGGCGGCCTCGGTGTGATCCGGGTTCAGCCGGAGCGCCACCAGGAACTCGTGACGGGCCTGCTCGTACTTCCCCTCCTTGTGGAACACCATCCCGGACCGGCAGTGCTCGTCGGCCCGCTTTCCCAGCTCGGACTCGAGCCGCTCGGCCGCCTCGGCGGCCTCGGGGTTCTCCGGCTCCGCGGTCAGGGCGATCCGGTACTGGCGCAGGGCGCGCACGGGGAATCCCCGGCTCTCCAGATCGCGAGCCCGGGCGAGAAACTCCCCGGCGACCGGGCCCTCGGAAGTCCCGGTGGGCGGGGATGCGACCGGTGTGACACACCCCGACCCGGATAGCCCCAGGAAGAGGGCGAGCGCCGCGGCGAGGATGCCTCTCCTTCTCATGAATCACCTATTCGAGCGAAGCGGGTTCGAAATGCTCCAGCCGGTCCTGGAAGGCGGGCCCTTTGCCCACCACGATCTGCGAGCGGCGCAAGGCCAGAGGGTCGGCGAAGAAGGGGTTCCCTCCCGGCCGAACGGTCACGCCCAGACGGTACCCCAGGCTGTGGCAAAGCGGCAGGATCTCCGGGGCTGCATTCCCATAGGGGTAGGCCAGGGCGATGGTGTCCTGGTTCAGCCGTTCGTCGAGCATTCGCTTGGATTCCAGGAGCTCCTGCTTCACGCGCTCTCGGTAGGTCCCGTCGTCCTCCCCCTTTTCTTTCTTCGAGAGGTCGCAGTGCGTTACCGTGTGGGAGCCCACATCGAATCCCGCCGCTTTCATTTCTTCCAGCTGCTCCCAGGTCAGGGACTTGACGCCCGAACCGATGAAGTCCGTGTACACGAACAGGGCCGCGGTAAAGCCGTGCCTGCGAAGGATGGGGTATGCGATCTCATACGCCGAGCGGTAACCGTCGTCAATGGTGATCAAAACGGACTTCTCCGGCAGCCCCCGTCGGTAGTTCAGGAAACCCAGGAGCTCCCCGATCCCGATCGCATGATACCCGTTGTCCGCAAGAAAGGCCATCTGGCGCGCGAACGTCTCCTCGGAGACGCACAAAGGGCCGTCGTTTTTCCGGCCGAAGCGGTGATAACAGAGAATCGTCACCGTCTGGTACCCGTCCTTCTCCAGGCCCCCGGGGTTCTCTTCCCGAAGGGGGATCACGACCGCGTCGCCCGCGGGAAACGACACCCCTCCGTTGGCCTCCTCGATCACCCAGGCCCGCTCCGGGCCGCCCAGATAGTCGGAAGCCAGCTCCCCGGCCGTGGTGTTCTCGCCCGGGACACAAACCAGGTAGCGGTCCGAGCGGAAGAGCTTGCGCTCCGCCACGGGTTCGGCTCGCGGGGGGGCTTCCTCCTGCTTCGGTGCGAGCGGAGCGCAGGAGAACAGCGTGAGAGAAAACAGGACGAGGCAGGCCGCCGGCGCCCTGCTCCATTGACGTTGGACTGCTCCGGGGGGTCGTCTCATCGGTTCGCCTTCCGTGACCGTTCGAATCGCGGATTCGACCGCGTTCTCGTATCGCCTGGGGTGTGCAAAAAGCGGGCCTGTCAAGCGACCACGTTGTACACCGAGATCTGCATCTTCCGCCCCTTGACCGCCACGCTGCCGCGGGCTTCCACGTGAAGGCCGTCCTTGTTCCGCATCTGGTCGTACGTCTGTTTGCTGATGAGAATTTCCCCGGGCTTGGCCATGGCCGTCAAGCGGGACGCCACGTTGACGTCGTCGCCGATGACCGTGTACTCCATCCGCTTTTCCGACCCCAGGTTGCCGGCCACCACGTTCCCCGAGTTCACGCCCACGCCCACGCGGATCGCGGCCTGCTCGAGACCCTTCTCCGCTCCGATCAGCTGCACGGACTTCTGGATCTCCAGGGCGGCCTGAACCGCGGAGTCCGCGTGGCGCTGGTTGGCGATCGGCGCTCCGAAAATGGCCATGGCCTCGTCCCCGAGAAACTTGTTGATGCTCCCGCCGTGGCCGATGACCGTGTCGGTCACCCGGGTGAAGTAGTCGTTGAGCATGTCCACGATCCACGCCGGATCCTTGTCCTCGGACAGCGTGGCGAACCCTCGGATGTCGACGAACAGGATCGAAGCATTGACCCTTGCACCGCGCATCCACTGCCGCTCCGGATGGGCCAGGATCATCTCCACGATCTCCGGGGCCACGTACTTCCCGAAGGAGTCCTGGATGTGCTCCTTCAGGGCCAGGCCCTCGGCCATTCGGTTCATGGCGTCGCCGAGCTCGCCCAGCTCGTCCTTTCGGTCGAGCAGGACCCGGTGGCTGAAGTCCCCTCTGCCCACGGCGATGACGCTCTCCCGCAGCTTGTTGATGGGACGCGAAAAGTACAGGCTGATGGCCAGGCTCAGCAGGATCCCCACCACGACCATGATCCCGGCCAGGTAGAGGAAAAACACCCTCCCCTCCCGGACGTTCTCGAGGATCTGCGCCGTGGACAGGGCCAGGCGCACGCGGCCCACGTCCAACCCCTGGTAGGTCAGGGGCGATTCGAAGAGCAGGACATCCTCTCCTTCGTGCTGGAACCTGCTCAGGATGACGCCGTCGGACGCGCGCAGGAAGGTCAGGTCCGGAGGCGCGCTGTATACACGGTCCACCTGCTTGAGATCGCTGTGCGCCCGGATGACCTTGTGGACGTCCGTCACCATGGCGAAGACCACCTGCTCGTTTCGGGCCATGTCCTCCATGAGCTTGTACAGGGTCAAATCCTCCTCACCCAGGAGCTTGTCCGGTGCGTTGGTGGTCAGGATCCGGACCATGCTTTCTCCCAGCCCGATCAGCTGCTCGACGTACTGCTTCTTCTCCTTTTCGAGCACCACAAAGCCGATCACGGCGATCTCCACCAGGATCAGGGTGGTCGCGAGGATGGCGATCTTGATGAAGATTGGAATCCGCAGTCCGGTCCGGCCCCGGCGATCGCCTGCCTGCCGGCGCTCCCGGCCCGATCGCCTCTCCACACCCGTGCGTCGATCCGGACCCTGGTGCGTCCCTTCCCCCAGGCGACGGTCGACCCCGGAACGCCGATCCCCGCCGCTGCGACGCTCCAGCCCGGACCGTCGTTCGCGAAAGGTCTTCGCGTCACCCTGCGATCGGACGGAGGTCTCCTCTCGGGGGGAGGGCACGGCGTTCTCGTTGCGATCCATCGCGCGGGTCCTCTTTCAACCGGTCCCTGTGCGGGAAGCCGGTTTTGGCGGACGGGCCGGGCCGGACGGCCGCAATCACCGGTGAGCGGGTCCCCGGTCGCCGGAGCCGGGGGCGATCGGTGACGAAGGAAGGGGTAGCATAGTGGAAATCGGGGAACATGTCAAACCGGGCGAGGATAAGCGGTCGATTTGGTTTACATAAGCAACATGAGCCCCCCGCTCTGAACGCCCGCTCGAAAGGTACGCCGACGCGTGTCTAGTCCATGCGCTTTCCGAACCGTTTCACCGCCCCCCAGAACACCACCCCCCCGATGGCGGCCAAAGCCGCGATCTGGGGCCACAGGATCTGGAAGCCCACGCCCTTCAGAAAGATCCCGCGAACGATGGTGAGGAAGTACCGGAGAGGGTTCAGGTAGGTCAGCACCTGGACCGGGCCGGGCATGTTCGAGATGGGAAAAACGAACCCGCTCAGCATGAAAAAGGGCAGGACGAAGAAGAAGGTGGTCATCATGGCCTGCTGCTGCGTGGCCGAGACCGTGGAAATGAACAGACCCACCCCCAGGGTGCTCAGCAGGAACACCAGGGTGGCCGCGAAGAGCAGCGGAACGCTGCCCTCGAGGGGGATCGAAAACCAGGCCAGCGCAAAGACCGCCACTGCGACCATCTGGGTCACGGAGATGAGGATGTAAGGGATGGTTTTCCCCAGGATCAGCTCGAAGGGCCTCATGGGCGTGACGATGAGCTGCTCGATGGTGCCTCCCTCTTTTTCCCGGATGATGGCCATGGAGGTGAACAGGAGCGATGTGAGCATGATGAGAAACGCCACGATCCCGGGGACATAGAAGTTCCGGCTGTCCAGGTTCGGGTTGTACCAGGTCCGCAGGCGGGCGTCGATGCGACCGTACTCCATGCGCTCCGGGTAGAGATCCTCCAGCAGCCGGCTGTTGAACGCGTCGAGGATGGACCGGGTGTAGGCGATCCTCACGGAGGCCATGTTGCTCATGCTGCCGTCCGCGAGGATCTGAATCGAGGCCGTGCTCCGACGCCGAATCCGCTCGGAAAAGTCCGGTGGGACCTTCACGCCCAGGTCGGCCTCCCGGGCGAGCAGGATCCGTTCGATCGCCTCCGGGTGATCCACCCGGTGCGTGATGCGGAAGGTTCGATTCGCGTCCAGGCTGTCCGCCAGACTGCGGCTCTCCAGGGTCCGGCACTGATCCAGCCAGGCCACCCGCACGTCGCGGACGTCCGTGGTCACCACGTAGCCGAACACGAGCAGCTGGATCAGGGGTGCGATGACCAGGAGGGGCCGGTTCTTCCGGTCCCGGAACAGCTGGATGAACTCCTTTCGGACGAGCTCTCGAACCCGAACCGGACTCACCTCACATCCCCTCCCGCCTGAACATGGAAAAGGTGAGCAGCATCAGGACTCCGAACATGACCAGGAGCACCGCGAAGCTGGGCCACAGCCGATCCAGCCCCAGCTTCCGGAGGTAAAGACCGTTCAGGATGTCGATGTAGTAGGTCGCGGGCACGATCCGGGTGACCATCTGGAGGAACCGCGGCATGTTCTCCACGGGAAACACGAAGTTCGAGAGCAGGAGAGAAGGCAGGTAGGTGATCAGGATCGCAAGCTGGTTGGCCACCAGCTGACTCTTCGTGCCCACGGAGATGAGGAGACCCAAGCTCAGGGCCACCGCCAGGTAGACGCCCGAGCCCAGAACCATCAGCCAGAAGCTCGACTTCATGACCACGCCGAAGAGGAACTGGCCCATGAGCACGGCCACCAGAACGTCCACGGCCCCGATCAGAAAGTAGGGGATCGCCTTGCCCAGGATGAACTCCCCGGCCGTGATCGGGAGGGTCCGGACGGTCTCCATGGTCCCGTTCTCGTACTCGCGCGCCACCACCAGGGAGGTGAGAACGGCGCCGGCGATCATGATGATGATGGCGATGATGCCCGGGATGATGAAGTTGCGGCTCTCGAGGTCCTCGTTGAACCAGACGCGGACCTTCCCCTCCACGGGGACCCGGATCGCTTCCCGGCCCCGGCGGTTGAGGAACTCCAGCAGGAGGTTCCTGTTCTCCCGCTCCACGAACGCGAGGATGTAGCTCCGAGCCAGGCCGGCATGGTTCGGGTCGCTCCCGTCCAGCAGAAACTGGAGGGGGCTCTCCCGGTCGGACTGGAGACGCGCCGTCCAACCGCGCGGGACGACCAGGGCCACGGCCGCCCTTCCTTCGTCCAGAAACGCGGCCGCCTCGCGCGTGTCGGGCAGCCGGGCGGTCACGTCGAAGTAGATCGTTGCATCCAGCCGCTCCAGCAGGTCCCGGCTCGTCTCGGTGCGGTCGTGGTCCACGACCACCGTTCGAATGTGCTCCACGTCCAGGCTCAACGCGTAGCCGAAAAGGAGGATCAAAACGAGCGGGATCACAAAGGCGAGAAAGAGGCTCCTGACGTCCCGCATCAGGTGGAAAAACTCCTTCCGGGCCACCGCCCGGATGCGGACGGGATTCATCAACCGCCCTCCTCCGCTCTTCCGCCGCCGTGCCCCATGAGCCGAACGAACACGTCGGAGAGGTCGGCCCCCGGCCGGTCCGGGAACTGCCGCCGCACGATCTCCGCCGGGCTGCCCACGGCCGCGATGCGCCCCTCGTTGATCATCACCACCCGGTCGCAGTGGCGGGCCTCCTCCATGTAGTGGGTGGTCACGAAGACCGTCACCCCCTCTTTGGCCAGGTCCTCGATGAAGGACCAGAACCGCCTCCGCGCGATGGGGTCCACGCCCGAGGTGGGCTCGTCCAGGAACAGGATCTCCGGCCGGTGAAGGAGCGAGCAGACCAGGGCCAGCCGCTGCCTCCAACCCGGCGGGAGGTCGCGGGTCATCCGGTCGCGGGCACTCCCCAGCCTGGCCGTCTCCAGGGCCCATCGAATGCGCTCGGCCCACTCCTTCCGGGGCACGTCGTAGATGCCGAGGTAGAAGCGGAGGTTCTCAAAGGGCGTCAGGTCCTCGTACAGGGAGAACCTCTGGGACATGTAGCCGATGGTCCGCCGGATCCGCTCCGGCTCCGAGTAGACGTCGTGCCCGGCCACCCGGCCCGTTCCAGACGTCGGAGGAATGATGCCGCACAGCATGCGGATGGTCGTGGACTTGCCCGCCCCGTTGGGCCCGAGAAACCCGAAGATCTCCCCGCGGCGAAGCGAGAAGGAGACCCGGTCCACGGCCGTGAACCGCCCGAAACGCTTCACCAGGTCCTTCACCTCGACGGCCGGTTCGCTCCCGCTCACCCTTCCCCCTCCCGGTCTGCCTCCTGGATTCGGGCGACCATGGCCTCCTCGAGGGACGGGTGCCTCCCGCGGATCTCGTCCGGTGTGCCCCGGCCGATCACCCGGGAGAGGTGCATGAGGGCCAGCCGGTCGCACAGCTCCCCCTCCTCCAGGTAGGCGGTGGAGACCGCGATGGTCAGCCCTTCCTTTCGCATGTCCGCCAGGATGCCCCAGAACTCCCGTCGGCTCACCGGGTCCACGCCGTTGGTGGGCTCGTCGAGGACCAGGAGCTTCGGGTGGTGCGCCAGCACGCAGGCCAGGGCCAGCTTCTGCCGCATCCCGCCGGAGAGGTCGCGCGCAAGTCGATCCTTGAAGGGGGTCAGGTTGGAGAAGCCCAGGTACCGTTCCTTGCGCTCCCTCCGTTCCCGCCCGAAGACGCTGAAGACGTCCAGGAAGAAGTCGATGTTCTCTTCCACGGTGAGGTCGAGGTAGAGGCCGAAGCGCTGGGGCATGTACCCGATCAGGGGCTTGACCCGATCCCGCTCCTTCGCCGCGTCCATGCCGCCGATCCGGACCGTTCCTTCGGAGGGCTCGAGGGTCGTGGCCAGCATGCGGAGGAGCGTGGATTTTCCGGCGCCGTCCGAGCCCACGAGCCCCAGGATCCGGCCGGACTGCAATCGAAGGTCCACCCCGGACACGGCACGGATGGTCCCGAAGGAGCGGGAGACGGCCTCGAGCTCGACGAATGCGGGGGATTGCGTGTTCATGGGGCGGCCGGCTTCCTCGGCAGGGCTCTGGGCCCGTTCAGCGCAGCCAGGCGTCGGCGGGCATGCCCGGCTTGAGCTCCCGCTCCGGGTTGGGTATGGAGACCTTGACCAGGTAAACGAGCTTGACGCGTTCCTTCCGTGTCTGAATGAACTTGGGAGTGAACTCGGCCTCGCTGGAGATGAAGGACACCTTGCCCCGGTACACCTTGTCCGGGAAGGTGTCCACCTTCACCTCCACGTCCTGCCCGGGCTTCACCGCTCCGATCTCGGTCTCGTTCACGAAGATCTCGAGGTCCACGGTGGAGAGGTCGGTCAGGGACAGCACCTCGCGGGACGGAATGATCACCTCCCCCGGCTCCACGCTCCGGACGGTGATGGTCCCGTCGAACGGGGCGTACAGCCGGGTGTAGCCGAGCCGGACCTCGGCCAGGGTCAGGGCGGCCCGGGCTTCGTCCACGCGGGCCCGGGCCGTCTCGACCTCCCTTTCGGTCACCCGGATCCGCTCGAGGTTGTCCCGGGCCAGGGCCAGCACG
>Ga0207797_1002854_pt1 | contig 11847 bp, 9 predicted proteins | sample PRCRCaboRojoPR_6_FD_187275 | JGI IMG/M metagenome (GOLD analysis project Ga0207797, IMG submission 187275) | Marine sediment microbial community from Cabo Rojo, Puerto Rico - PR CR 10% Liquid 1 (SPAdes) | ecosystem: Environmental > Aquatic > Marine > Coastal > Sediment | place: Cabo Rojo, Puerto... | reverse complement strand
CTGACCAGTACGAGAACGGCGCCGTGGCCCTCACCCCCTCAGAATAGCGCGTGCCCACCGGGCCGCTCGTTCCGCTCTCCCTCCATACCCCAACACACAACTCGCAACACAAAAACCTCAACCCTCAACTCTCAGCACTACAAGTAGACCCCGAGGTATCGATTCCACAGCATCAGGACGAGCATCACGAGCCAGAGCAGGTGGCCCACGCCGGTTCCAATCGCCACCTTCTTCCGCGCCGACTCCGCCGCGTCTGCCGCCCCGCCGCTGATGGCTTCCTGAAGTGCATTCCACCCGGGCCGGATGACGAAGAGCTGATCCAGCAGGAGGAGAACGATCAGGGTGACGGACGTGTGGTAGAGGGGCCCGTACGCCGCGAAGTGGCCGCCCGCGATGAAGGCACCGATTGAGAAGAGGAAAGTGAGGACGGCGAAGATGTTCATCTGTCGGACGGAGGCCTGTCCGTCGTCGGCAAGCGCGGCCCCGGCGTCGCCGCCGAGCTCAATGACCGTTCGGGCCCGGCCGGCGACTCGCAGGCCCAGGCCAAACCACGCGGCGGCCGTGATAATGTGAAGAAGGACCAGGATGGAAAACAGCATGGATCGTTGGGGGGTGAGTGGGAATTCTGTCCAGCCCTCTCACGGGCGGCGCGGGGGAGAGTTTTGCCTAGATCAGTCCGGAGGTCCCGAACGCATAGACCCGTCCCCGGTTGGACGAGACTGCTGTTTCGGAGAAAGATTTTGGTGAATCATGGATGCAAGCACTCTGGGCCGTGGTCTCGTTTATCTGGGCCTCGGACTCCTGCTCCTCGGCGGACTCGTCATCATCCTTGGTCGTGTAATCGACCTTGGCAAGCTCCCCGGCGATCTCATTTACGAGGGGGAGAACGTGCGGGTCTACGTGCCGATCGCCACCATGATCGTGCTCAGTGTGGTCCTCACGCTGCTCTTGAACCTTGCCCTCCGGTTTTTTCGATGACGACTCCTTCGAGGGCCCAAGAGTCATACGTCCTCGAAATGGGGTTCCCCCGCGTCGGATCTTTCTGACGGTCAACATATTGCAGCAGGCAAATGAGGAGAGCGGTGATCCGGAGTCGCCCCTCCTGTCGTATCAACAGTCTTTCTTGGTCCTCCCACCCGTGCAGTCTCCGCGCCCCTGTCGTCCCGTTTTGTGTCTACTGGTCCTCTGCCTGAGTGGCATCGCAATCGTTGCCCCCCAGATGGTGCGGGGTCAGTCCTCCATCACCGGCGAGGAGGTGGAATGCGAAAATGGCACCGCGGGCCCCTTCCCCTGCGAGAACGTCGACCTCCTTTCCTTTTTGTCGATCGCCGATCTGGGCGGGACGTCCAACACGCAGATCAATGACGTGTGGGGGTGGACCGACCCTCAGACCGACACCGAGTACGCCCTCGTGGGCCGGACGGATGGCGTGGCGTTCGTGGACGTGAGCACCCCGACCGCGCCCGTCTACCTCGGGGAACTGCCCACCCATTCCGAGCCAAGCACGTGGCGCGACGTGAAGGTCTACGACAACCATGCCTTCGTGGTGAGCGAAGCCCCCGGGCACGGAATGCAGGTCTTTGACCTTACACAGCTTCGCGACGTAACTCCGTCGGCTGCGCCGGAGACGTTTGAGGCGACGACCCACTACGATGAGGTCGAATCTGCCCACAACGTCGCGATCAATCCCAGAACCGGGTTTGCTTACATCGTTGGTGGCAACGGGAGCGGCACTCCCTGCGGGGGCGGACTCCACATGGTGAACGTTCAGGCCCCCTCAGCCCCCACGTTCGCGGGCTGTTTTGCCGACCCGTCCACCGGACGGTCCGGTACTGGATATACCCACGACGCCCAGTGCACCATCTACAACGGCCCCGACCGCGAGTATCAAGGCCGCGAAATCTGCTTCAATGCCAACGAGACGGCGCTCAATATCGCCGACGTCACAGACAAGGAGGCCCCGTTTACCGTCGCCAACGCGACCTATCCTCAAATCGGATACGTGCACCAGGCGTGGCTCACCGAGGACCAGCGGCATCTCTACGTGGATGATGAACTTGACGAGCAGCAGGGTGCCGTGGATCGCACGCGGACGCTGATCTTCAATGTCTCGGACCTGGATGATCCGTTCCTGGTGAAGTCGCATCTCGGGTCCTCCCCGGCCATCGATCACAACCAGTACATCGAGGGGAATTATTCGTACCAGGCCAACTACACGAGCGGACTTCGGCTCCTGGACGTGGCCGTCCCCGGGGTGCCGGAGGAAGTGGCGTTCTTCGACACGTACCCAAACAACGATGCCCCGAGGTTTCAGGGGGCGTGGAGCAACTTTCCGTTCTTCGAGCGCAACATGGTCCTCGTCAGCAGCATCGGCGAGGGCCTGTTCGTCGTCGAACCAGCGCCCCCTCCCATCTTGTCCGTCGGGACGCTCCCAGAGGTCCCTCGCGACGAGGGGGTGCAGCTCCGCTGGTCCATCTCGGCGACGGCCGAAACCGATCGCGTAGAGGTGGAGCATCAGCTCCCACGGACGCGCACCTGGCAACAAGCCGGGACGGTCGACGGAAAGTCCGGGTCCGGCATTCGAGAGTACGAGTTTTCGTTCGAAGGACTTGCGCCCGGCACCCATAAGTTCCGCGTCCGACACGTCTCCAAGGACGGCGTCACCCGCACGAGCGCCGTCACCACGACCCGCGTTCTGCCGACCGACGCCTACGTCGCAACCGGTCCCGCCCCGAATCCCACCCGTGGGCAGGCCACGTTCAGCATCACGCTTCGCGAGGCCCAGCCCCTCCGCATCGCCCTCTACGACGTGACGGGCCGCCTTGTGGCAGTGCTCCACGATCGACGTGCGGAAGCAGGGACAATTCAGCGCGTTCGCATTCGGGCGTCGAAGTACGCCAGTGGCACGTACTTCCTGCGGGTGCAGGGCGGATCGGTACAGCTGCTGCGTAAGGTGATTGTGGCGCGGTAGCGATGCGGAAACGGTCTTCGATGGCTTCCTACGATCAACCCCTTTGTAACTCGATGGACTCCCTCGGCCCCTGGCTCCGCGGGCTGCTCGTTCTCGTGCTCCTGACGATCACCGGCTGCGACGGGAATGACCCGACAACGGCCACCAATCCCGCCGATGCCCTCTACGTCTGCAACCAGGCCGACGCCACGATCTCCGTCATTGATCCCAGTTCGCAGACGGTCGTGACTACCGTCGACCTCACCAACCACGGCTTCTCCCCCGACGCCAAACCGCACCACGTGGCCGTTGAGCCCGACGGATCGGCGTGGTACGTGTCGCTGATCGGGGACGACGTGGTGGTCAAGTTCAACGCTCAGAACGAGGTGATTGGAACGGTCGACTTTCCGTCGCCCGGCATGCTGTCCCTCCACCCCGAGACGGACCTCCTCTACGCGGGGCACACCATGAGCATCCCCGATGTCCCAAGCACTATCGCCGTCATCAAGCGCTCGGACATGACCCCGGTCCAGGTGCCTCTTGCGGTCCCCATTGACCGCCCACACGGGATGAAGGTGAGCCCGAGCGGGGGCTACGCGTACAGCACCAGCCTTTCGACGAACGGCATCGTGGCCATCGACACAGAGACGCAGGATGTGGCTTCTCCCGTATCCCTCCCCGGCTCTCGGCAACGATACGTGCAGGTCGACATCACAGCCGACGGGCAAACTGCATTCGTGACAGGACAGGTGGCCGGGCAGGTACAGGTCTTGAGCCTCCAGAATCCCGCGACACCCAGTCTCGTCGACAGCATCGACGTGGGCGCCGAGCCGTGGCACCCGCAGCTCTCCGACGACGGGTCCACGCTCTATTTTGGCAGCAAGGCCACCAATGCGGTCACGGTGATGGACACGAACACCCTTGCGACCTCGACGATCGAGGGCACCGGACTCGCGCAGCCGCACGGCAGCGCGCTCTCTCCGGATGGGCGGTTTCTATACATCTCGAATAAGAACTTAGACGGCACCTTTGACCCGCCCTCCGGCGACGATGTCGGCTCGGTCGTCGTCATCGACACGCAGAGCAATGAGATCGAAACGGTGATCGAGGTAGGAGAGGAGCCGTCGGGCATCAACACCCGATGGCAACCATGATTGCGTGGCAGCGTGTTGGCGTTTGGGTGTGTTGGCGTTTTGACGTTTGAGGATTATGACCGGTCGATATTTCTTTGTTGTCGTTACGCTCCTCGCGGGAGTTATCTTCGTTCCGGGAGCGGCGCACGGCCAGTCGTTTGAGCAACGGGTGGCGCCGTTTCGCGTGGTAGACACCACGGGCACTGCGTACGCGTTCCCGTTCCTCGGTGGGCTCAATACCCCGCGCCCCCAACTCGCCGACATCGACGGCGACGGTGATCTGGACCTGTTTCTCCAGGAGCGCCGTGACCGCCTCATTCACTTCGAAAACACCGGAACGCCGACGACTCCCACCTTCGAGTGGCGCACCGATCAGTTTCAGGATCTCGCGATCGGGGCGTGGTTTCGGTTCGGCGACCTGAACGACGACGGCGTTCTCGATCTCCTGACGGAAGAGCCGACAAGCAACGTCCGCTACTATCGAAACGATGGGACGTCTGGCGCGCCCGACTTCGTTCGGGCGGAGGGTCCGCTCCGCCGCGCCGACGGCGATCCGATTTCTGCCGACCGACAGAACGTACCCGTCCTCGCGGCACTTGACTGTGCCGGCCCCCCGGATTTGTTGCTCGGCACCCTCGGCGGCCACCTCCAATACTACGAGCACACCGGCACACGGGATAACGGCATCCCGTCATTCCGGAAGGTTGCAGACGAATACCAGGATGTGTGCGTAGGCCCCCCCAGTGTCTGTGGGGGCTCGTCCTCCGCCTCCCTCGACCTCGGTTCCACGGGACGGCACGGGGCGAATGCGATCGCGACGGGCGACCTTGGGAATGACGGCGATCCGGACTTTCTCTGGGGCGATTTTTTCAGTCAGAGCCTTTACCGCCTCGAAAACACCGGTTCTTGCGACGCCCCAACCATCGAACGGGTGGCCGATGTGTATCCCCCGTCCGATCCCCTGCGGACAAGCGGTTACAACGTGCCGGACCTCGCCGACCTCGACGGGGACGATGACCTGGATCTCCTCGTGGGCGTTCTGGGGGGGCGAAGTGACGTGAACAATTTGATCTATCTCCGGAACGAAGGCACCGACGCCGACCCCTCGTACGCTGTCCGCACCCGTCAATACCTGTCCTCGCTGGATGTGGGTGGGGTGAGTACGCCGGCGCTCGTCGACCTGGATGATGACGGGGATCACGACCTCGTGGTGGGCAACAATCAGGAGCCCGGGCAGGGCTCTGCGCGCGTTCATCTCTTCGAAAATACCGGGACGGAGACCAACCCCACGTTTCGTCACCGCCCGGCTCCTCTTCTACCAAACGCCGAGGACGGATTCAATTTTGTCCCGGCGTTTGCGGATATTGATGCCGATGGGGACCTGGATCTTTTTCTCGGCACCTTCTCGGGCACGGTGCGCTTCTACCGCAACACCGGAACCGCAAAGACGCCTCAGTTCGAGCGGGATCCGGGCGGCGACGTGGCGCTCCAACAGGGCAACTACGCGACCCCGGCCCTCGTCGACATCGACGCCGATGGGGATCAGGACTTATTCGTAGGGTCGTCTAGCGCGGAAGGGACGGTCTCATTCTACCGCAATGAGGGCTCGGCGCAGAGTCCCCACTTTACGTTTGTCACCGACACCTACGGCGACATCCAGGCCGAGAGGAGCCGGACCCACCCGGCCTTTGCGGATCGGGACGGGGACAGCGCGCCGGATCTGTTTCTCGGGACGAATGCGGGCATCGAGGCATACCCGAACACCGGGACGCCGCAGTCCGCTGCGTTCGAGTCCGCCCCCGACTCTCTCGCGTTCCCATTTCGTCCCCTGGCCGCTCCGGCCTTCGCCGACGTCAACGGGGACGGCCAGACCGATCTCATGACGGGCGGTGATGGGGGAGGCGTCAAGTATTTCGAGGGCCAACCGGAATCCACAGAGCCGCCGGTGTCCCCGGGGGATGGTGTGCAGGTGGCGCCGAATCCGTTCACCGAACAAACTGCTCTCAGCTTCGGTCTCGACGAGGCCGCCTACGTGTCCCTGACCGTCTACGACCTTCTCGGTCGTCGCGTCGCTGTCCTGCTCGATCGCCGGCTCGGCCCTGGCCCACATTCGGCCCACTTTCGAGGCTCGGGTCGGGCCAGCGGGGTCTATCTCTACATCTTGACCGTCGACGGCCGTGTCCGGGATCGGGGGCGCATCATCCACATCCAGTAGAGGGCCTCGTTCCGGAACGCGTCTCAACGTGGAAAGCGCAAATCTCCATTGCATCCAACACCGCGGATTTCTTTTTTGATCAGTCCCTGCAGTATGACCACTCCTGTCGCTGCCGCGCAGGAGGCCATCGGCCCCACTCTTTACCCGCATCCTCCCTGCCATGTCCACCTCGCTCGACACGTCGATCCTCACCGTTATCCTCGGCGGGGGAAAGGGCACTCGCCTGTACCCCCTGACGAAGCTCCGCGCTAAGCCCGCCGTCCCCCTCGCGGGACGCTATCGTTTGATCGACGTCCCGATCTCCGCAAGCATCAACTCCGGCATCACGCGGATCTTCGTCCTGACCCAGTTTAACTCGGCCAGCCTCAACCGCCACCTGGCCCGTGCCTACCAGTTCGACCGATTCAGCAACGGGTTCGTGTCGATCCTCGCAGCGGAGCAGACCCCCGCGTCCAAGGACTGGTTTCAGGGCACGGCCGACGCGGTGCGGCGCAGCCTCCCTCACATCGAGGGCCACCGCCACCGTCAAGTACTCATCCTGTCCGGGGACCAGCTCTACTCGATGGACTACCGTAAGATGCTGGCCCATCACCGAGAGACCGGCGCGGACGTCACCCTCGGCACCATTCCGGTCACGGCCGGGGATGCCACCTCGTTCGGGATCCTGAAAACCGACGATGAGGACATCATCACCCAGTTCCACGAGAAGCCTGATTCCGACGAGCTCGACGGCCTGGAGAGCCCGGTGGAGCCCGAACTGGAAGAGCAGGGGCGGGTCTATCTCGCATCGATGGGCATGTACATCTTCGACCGGGAGCCCCTGCGGGAACTGCTCGAGGCCAATCCGGACGACCACGACTTTGGCAACCAGATTATCCCGAGGGCCATCGATCAGATGCGGGTGGCGAGCTATCCGTTTGCCGACTACTGGAGCGACATCGGAACCATCCGCTCCTTTTACGACGCCAACCTGATGCTGGCCCAGCCGGAGCCGCCATTCAGTCTCTACGACCCCAATCGGCCCCTCTACACCCGGGCCCGAATGCTCCCCCCCGCCAAGATCCAGAACTCCACCATTCAGGACTCGCTGATCGCGGAGGGAAGCCTCGTCGAGAACAGCCAGGTTGTGCAGTCCGTCATCGGCATCCGGTCGTACGTGGGCCCCAACACCACCCTAAAGAATACCGTCATGATGGGGGCCGACCACTTCCGCTGGCACGACATGGAGGAGCGCGGCTTCGTGGAAGGGCCCGAAAATCCCGGCATTGGCGAAGAGTCGTACGTCGAAGGCGCCATTATCGACAAGAACGTCTCGATCGGGAAGCGGTGCATCATCAAAAATCAGAACAATGTGCAGGAGGCCGAGGAGGACCTGTACCACATCCGCGACGGGATCGTCGTCATCCCGAAGAACACCGACATTCCGGACGACACGATCATTTAGGATCGCTCCCTCCAGTCGCTGGATCGAGGGTTGAAGGTCGAATCCTCTTGCGACCCTCGATCCTCGACCCTCATCTCTCCGAACGTACTACTCTTCGACCTCCTTTCTCCCAGCGCCGACGCCAACCTATGAAAATCGTAATCCTCACAAACGAGTACCCGCCTAATGTCTACGGCGGCGCCGGCGTACACGTCGAGTACCTTACCCGTGAGCTCGCAGCACTCGACGACGGCGAGCACGAGATTGAGGTCCTCTGCTTCGGCGAGCAAGACGAGACGCACGGCAACCTCCGGGTACGCGGCATCGAACCGGACTTTGAGTTGCCACACCAGGACGAGCGGCACGCCAAGTTCATGGACGCGATGGCGCGGGATCTGATTATGGCAGGCTCGATTGAGGACGCCGACATCCTCCACGGCCACACCTGGTACTCCCACCTCGCGGGGTGCCTCGCCAAGCAACTCACCGGCGGGAAGCTGGTGCTCACCACACACTCGCTGGAGCCGCATCGCCCCTGGAAGCGGGAGCAGCTGGGCACCGGATACGACGGTTCGTCGTGGGTGGAGCGTACCGCGTACGAGAATGCGGATGGCGTAGTGGCCGTCTCCGGCTCGATGAAGGAGGACGTGCAGTCCCTCTACGACGTGGAGCCGGAGCGCGTGGATGTCATCCACAACGGCATCGACATCGAGCAGTACCGGCCGAGGCCCGACCGCTCGGTGCTGGAGGCGTACGACGTGGATCCCGATCAGCCCTACGTCCTCTTCGTGGGACGCATCACGCGGCAGAAGGGCATCCTGCACCTCGTGGAGGCCATCCACCACTTCGACGCCGACATCCAGGTGGTGCTGTGTGCCGGGGCGCCCGACACCCAAGAGATCGGCGCGGAGATGGAGGCCCGTGTAGAAACGGCCCGTGCCGAGACCGACAACCGCATCGTGTGGCTCGACGAAATGCTGCCGCGCGAGGACGTGATCACGATGTACTCGCACGCCTCAGTCTTCGTCTGCCCCAGCGTCTACGAGCCGTTCGGCATCATTAACCTGGAGGCGATGGCCTGCGAGACGCCGGTCGTGGCCTCCGCCGTCGGCGGCATCCCCGAGATCGTGGTGCCCGACGAGACGGGCCTCCTCGTGGATGTGCACCCGACCGGGGGGGACGACGTGGAGCCCGCTGATCCGGCGGCCTTTGCGCAGGGTCTTGCCGACGGCGTGAACGCCCTCATGGCCGACCCGGCGCGGCGCGAACGGATGGGCACTGCGGCCCGGCGCCGCGTAGAGGAACAGTTCAGCTGGACCGCCATCGCCGAGCAGACGCTCGCGTTTTACACGTCGCTGGTGGATGGGACGCGCTCTCGATCGTGATGCGGAGGTCGACAAAAGCCACAGGCTCGTGAGTTCTACTACCGACACCAGAGAGATCGCGCGGCAGTTCACTCAGGCGTGAAATGCCGGTCAGCTTCACGTCGTTGACGACCTCGCCGCACCAGATCTCATCGTCTCCTACACGCACTTTCCCGAATCTTTCGACGGCCCGGAAGCCTTCAAGGAGATGCTGTCGCAGACGCACCAGTATTTCCCCGTCCTCGCCATCGAGGTTGAGTAGATCATGGCAGGAGAGAACCGGGCGGTCGTCCATTGGATCTACCGGGGCACCTTCGGAGAGGGCGAAATGTTCGGCGTGGAAGCGTCGGACCAGTCCCTCTAGGTCACGGGTATGACGCTGTACCACATCATTAACGGAAAGGGTAAGCGGTTGTCGCAATCCACAAGCTGTTCAGGGGCTGGGGTTGATGGTCCTGATTGATTAGCCGAACCGTTTTTTTCTGTCATGGAGGTTCAGGATGTTGCAACATGACAAGTTAATTCCACAAGCAGTAGTGCTTGCGGTGCTACTGTGCGTGGCTGTGCCGTCTGTTCTGGCACAAGACGTGTCCGAATTCGTGATTGAGGTTGAGGCAGGACCGGTATGGCAGAGCCGTAATGATGTACAGATTCCGAATACCGATGCAGGCACCAGATTTTCGCTGGTCGACCTTGCTGGGAAGGGGCCCTGGCCTGCCGCCCGGCTTTATCTTACATGGAACATCAGCACCCGACACAGCCTGCGTGGCCTGCTCGCACCCCTTGCATACACCGAAACAGGTTCATCTACAGGTCCGATAGACTTCGCAGGTGAATCCTACGTCCCTGGAGATCCTGTTGATGCCACCTATAAGTTCAACTCTTGGCGGCTCGGCTACCGCTATCGCTTCCTGGACCGTGAGCGGCTGAAATTGTCGGTCGGATTCACAGCAAAGATCCGTGATGCAAAGATCGAACTGACACAGGGAAGCACGACCAGCAAGGACACGGATGTAGGCTTTGTGCCTCTGCTCCATCTCGGAGCCGACAGGCGGTTCGCCGAGAGATGGCATCTCATCTTCGACTTTGACGGTCTGGCGGGCGGGCCAGGGCGCGCGTTCGACATCGCCCTCAAGCTGCGCTATGCCTTCGACGATCACTGGGGCCTTAGCGCCGGGTACCGCACCCTTGAAGGCGGCGCTGATGTCAAATCGGTTTACAACTTCGCGTGGCTTCACTACGCAGTGGTCTCGGGGTCCTATCGATTCTGAATCACGCTCTTGCTAACCATGAACCCCAACCGCCTGGAGGTAGCGACGTCCTAGCCCATGACAAGTAGACTCTACGTGGACTCTTCAGCAGAACCAGCGGTGGCAAGTGACCCAAAGCGCGCCGGCTCAAACCGCACTGTTGTTGCTCCACCTCACTGTGTCTGCTACATTTTAGGGAGTTTCCCTACATGCTTGGGCACTTGAACCACGAACCGTTATGCTGGGGCAGGCGGAACCGGGTCATCACTCGCATCCCCGTTCCCTTGAGCGTCCGTCTCCTGCCCGGTTTCCCTTCGGGCCTCATTCCACGTGTCGGTGCTCATCAGTAGCCGCTTCGCCTCGGCCAGCGACACGTCGAGCACCTCCAGAATCACCCGCACCGCCTCCAGGCGCGAGTGTCCGTCCTGACGAAGCCGCTGAAAGGTCGTCTCAATCTTCTCGTCGCCGGGCGGGGTGGGCCGAGATTGGCTGGTTGACATGGCGCAGAGAACGTCAGTGATTTGGGTCGATGCGGCCCGCCTCGCGGAGAAGCGTGCGGAGGCGGTCCAGCGGGAGGGCCTCCTGAGTGTGCCCGTCGCGCCCCGACACCGTCGTGGCCGTCGTGAGGGCATTGTAGACCGCCTCCTCCGTCGCCTCCACCGTCGCCAGGAAAAGCGGGCTCATCTCGCGGTTCGGCAGCATGGAGTCGGGGCGCGGGGCTCGCTCTCCGGTGCGCGTGTTCTGGGTGGAGAAGGCGACGACGAAGTCGCCGGAGCCGTTGCTCGAGTAGCTGCCCGTGCGGGCGAGGCCGAGCATCGCCCGCCTCGCCATCCGCTCCAGGTTGCGGGGCGAGACGGGGGCGTCGGTGGCGAGCACGATCATGCAGGAGCCGTCGTTCCGATCCGGGGCGGTCGGGCCCCCTCCTTTCACGTCGGCGCGGAAGTCGTGGCGCCCGAGCCGGCGGCCCACCGGCACCCCGTCGATCCGCAGGATCCCGCCGTAGTTGGCCTGCACGAGGGCGCCGACCGTGTAGCCGCCGCGCGTCTCGGGGAGGACGCGCGAGCTGGTCCCGATCCCGCCCTTCCAGCCGAGGGCGCTGGTCCCGGTGCCGGCCCCGACGCTGCCCTCGGGCACCGGGCCCCCGTCGGCCGCCTCGAGGGCGGCGATCACGTCGGCCTCGGTCACGTGCCGCCCGCGGATGTCGTGGAGGTACCCGTCGTTCGTCTCGCCGACGACCGCGTTCACGGACCGCACGTCCGCGTGCCGGTCCAGGGTCCAGCGGACGACCGCCTGGACGGCGGTGCCGACGTCGAGCGTGTTGGTGAGGACGATTGGCGTCTCGAGGGTGCCCAGCTCCCGGACCTGAAGGAAGCCCGCGGCCTTGCCGAAGCCGTTGCCGACGTGCACGGCCGCGGGGACCTTCTCGTCGAACAGGGCCCCGTCGTGCGGCCGGATGGCGGTCACGCCGGTCCGCACCGAGTCGCCCTCGACGAGGGTCCGGTGGCCCACCTG
>Ga0207797_1002853_pt1 | contig 11847 bp, 13 predicted proteins | sample PRCRCaboRojoPR_6_FD_187275 | JGI IMG/M metagenome (GOLD analysis project Ga0207797, IMG submission 187275) | Marine sediment microbial community from Cabo Rojo, Puerto Rico - PR CR 10% Liquid 1 (SPAdes) | ecosystem: Environmental > Aquatic > Marine > Coastal > Sediment | place: Cabo Rojo, Puerto... | reverse complement strand
CCGCTCGGCGTTGTCGAAGTTACCGCCCTCGTAGGCGTCGACCGCGGAGCCGAACGTCTCGCGGGCCTGCTGGCTGTCCGCCGCCTGGACGGCCGACTGGGCCGCGTCGAGCGCCTCGCGGGCCGACTGGCTGTTCGACGTGTAGTGGTGGGTCCGCCAGGTACCGATCTCGTTCGACGAGCCGCCCGAGCGGGTCTGGATCAGCCGGGCCAGCAGGAACTCCTGTGCCGGGTCGTAGCTGTACGACCCTACCCGGGGGACCGTGCCGACGATCCGGACCTCGACCTCGCTGGTGCCGTTGGCGGCCGCGATGGTCGAACTCGTGAAGTTCGTGCCGTCGAACGACTCCTGTCGGACCTTCGCTCCGGTCTGGTCGAAGTACGAGATCGTCCACGTCGCGTTCGTCAGTGCGGTCTCCCCTGCCAGCTGCCACTCTTCCAGCTGCGGGTTCCTGTACAGCTCGGTCAGCGTGACGGTCGCCGTCACCTGACTCCCGACCTGCCCGTCCGCGGGGACGTTCTCGTTCCCGACGGAGACTGCCGCGACGGGGGCGACCATCGCGGTCAGGACGAGCAGGCCGACGAGCAGGCTAGAACAGCGACTCCAGCTCGTCTTCGTCATCGTCGATGAGGCTCGCTAAGTTCTCCTCGCTTTCCTGTCTGATCTCGTCGATGTTGTCCTGTGCTTCGATCGCGACCCGCTGCAGCTCCTTGATCCGGGGGACGTTCGTGACCCCCGACAGCAGGATGACGCCCGCGACGAACCCGGAGTTCGAGACCGGGTAGTCGCCGCCGCGGACCTCCATGCTCCCGGTCTGCTCCTCTAACCACTTGCGGCCGCGCTCTATCCCCTTCCGGTTGAGGTACCGCGGGGGCCCCGCCATCACGAGCAGCGCCCGCTCGGCGCCCTCGATCTCGCAGGGCAGTGTGAGCCGGCCGAGCGCCGACTTCCGGACCAGGCTCATGATGCGGTTGGTCGTGTGGGCGGTGTCGAGCCCGTCGTCGTCGTCGCCGCCGGTGATCCGCGAGAGGAGGCCACCCGACGACTGCTCCTGCTCGACCGTCTCGCGGGCGTAGCCCACCGTCGAGACGCCGCCACCCGACAGCGTGTTGATGATCTCCGAGGAGTCGACGACCGACTCGGCGACCTCCTGGCCCTCTTCGACCTCGCCCGCGCCGAAGAGGATGCCGAACCGCTTGACGATCTCGTCGTTGATCTCGTCGTAGCCGGCCTGGACCGACTCGCCGGTCTTGCGCCAGGCGTCGTTGTCGAACACGAGGAGGTTGTCGACCTCGGGGACGAACGTCTGGAACGACCGGGCGGCGTTGAGCGTGTAGATGCCGCCCTCGTCGCTCCCGGGCATGATTCCGAGCCCGTAGACGGGCTCCGTGTAGATGCGCTTCAGGTGTTTCGCGAGGACGGGCGCGCCGCCGCTCCCCGTCCCGCCGCCGAGCCCGGCGACGATGAGGAACGCGTCGACCTCGTGGACCGGGATCCCGTCGATCGCGCCCTGGATCTCGTCGATGTCCTCCTCCGCGACCTCCGCGCCCAGTTCGTTGTCGGCGCCGACGCCGTGACCCTTGACGCGCGACTGCCCGATCAGGACGCGCTGGTCCTTCGGGATGCGCTCTAACCCCATGAGGTCGGCCTTGGCAGTGTTGACGGCGACCGCCGCCCGGACGATGCTGCTGCCGGTCCGCTCGTCGTACTCCAGGAACTTGTCGACGATCTTGCCCCCGGCCTGCCCGAATCCGATCATTGCCAGTTTCATGCCTTCGGTCCCCTCGCCATCGGTCAAGCAAACACTGATCGCGGGCATAAACCTTGTGACGGACTGAACAGTGCGATTCGAGCGACCCTGGCGCAGAAACCGCCGGACTGCGACCGGGCGTTAACGAGTCGTGATACAGGATTAAGGAGTCGTTAGTCGCGTCCGACGCCCGTCGAACGTGCGGCGTGCGCTCGTCTGACGCGGACGGAGGAACCGCACCGGCCCCGGACAGGCATCGGCCCGGACGGGTCTCGCAGCCGTCGGGCGCGGTCGGGGGCGCCGGCTGGCGGTCAGGTCTCGGCGAGGTACTCGCCGAGCGTCTTGAGGTCGTCCGCGGAGCGGCCGAACGTCTCGACGTCGTTGTCCGCGGTGGTGTTGTCGAGCTGGAGCGAGCGGTACTGGTCGGCCCCGAACGGGACGCCGGGGATCACGTCGGCGATCTGCAGTCCGATCCCTGCAAGCGGCATCGGGACCGGGACGACGTTCACCGACCTGCCGTCGGCCTCGTGGGCCAGCTGGGCGACCTCTGCGAGCGTCAGGACCTGTGGGCCGCCGATCTCGTAGGTCTGCCCGACGTGCTCGTCGTCCTCGATCGCGTCGGCGAACATCGGGACGAAGTCACCGACCCAGATCGGCTGGAACCGCGTCTTCCCGCCGCCGGGGATCGGCGTGAGGTACGGCGGGGACAGCAACTTCGTGAACGAGACGAACTCGCCGCCCTCGCCGAAGATCACCGACGGGCGGAAGATCGTCCACGACAGCGACGAGTCGCGGACGAGTTCCTCGGCGGCACCCTTCGCGCGGAGGTAGTGGGTCGACGCGTTCGGGTCCGCGCCGAGGGCGCTCATCTGGACGAGCCGGTCGACGCCGTGCTCCTCGCAGGCCCGGACGACGTTCTCGGTCCCCTGCCGGTGGATCCTGTCGTGCATCCCGTCGCCGCCCTTCGGCTTGAACAGCGGCGAGAGCGCGACGAGGTTGTAGACCGCGTCCATCCCCTCGAAGTGGCCGTGCATCGAGTCGTAGGCGGTGACGTCGCCCATCGCCTTCGCGACGCCGCTGGGGAGACTGCCGTCCCCGGGGGACCGCGAGAGTGCGGTGACGCTGTGTCCGCGTTCCTTCAGTTCGCGACACAGGTACCCGCCGATGTAGCCGGTCCCGCCGACGACGAGGACTTTCATACCGCGGTGCAGGTGCGGCCCGGACGTAAAGCTACCGCGTCGGCCCGCTCGGGTGGGGCGGTTTCCCCGTCGGTACGTCGCCTCCGACCGTGGGCGCGGGGCTCTCGACCCTCTCTGCCCCTCTCGACTGCACCCTGGGCGTCGCGCGGGCCCCGACTCCTGAACGCTTATCCGCCGCGGGCGACTCGCGAGGGTATGGCCGGTACCGGCACGCTCGTCACGCTCGAGGGGCTCGACGGCAGCGGGAAGACGACCGTCTGGGAGGCGCTCCACGACGTCTACCCCTCGGCGACGTTCACGCACGAGCCGACGGATACGTGGTACGGCGAGGCCGTCGAGCGCTCGGTCCGGGACGACGGCGCCGACCCGCTCGCGGAGCTGTTCCTCTACACCGCGGACCACGCCGCCCACCTCTCGCGGACCGTCCGGCCGGCCCTGGCGGCCGGCGAGCTGGTGATCTCCGACCGGTACTCCGACTCCCGGTTCGCGTACCAGGCGGCCTCGCTGGCGGACACCGGGCTCACGCGACCGCTGGAGTACGTTCGCGGCATCCACGCGGCGTTCTCCCGACCGCCGGACGTCACGCTCTACCTCGACGTCGACCCGACGACGGCCGCCGCCCGCGCGGGCGCCACCAACAAGTTCGAGCGCGCCTCGTTCCTCGGCGAGGTCCGCGCGAACTACGAGCGGCTGCTCGAGACCGAGCCGGGCCGGTTCGTCCGCATCGACGCCACACAGCCCCCCGAGGTCGTCTTAGAACGCGTCGAGGGCGTCCTGGAGCGCGTGCTCGGTGACCGCGTCGACGGCGTCGACGGCGACGCGACCCGCCAGGACGCCGCCGGGGACCCGACGATCCGGCGGCTCGATCGCGACGGCGAGGTCGATCGCGACGGCGAGGCCGACGAGGCGCGCGACGGCGACCGGAACGGCCGCACGAACGGGCGCTCCGACGGGGACGGCGGGCACGACTGACCGGGCGCCCCCGCCCTCCGATCCCCCGGTTCCCCGATCCACCGATCCGCCGGTTCTCCAGTCCGCCGATGCTCCGGTTCCCCGGTCCGGGTGTCTCGCGCCGGCCCGGCGAGTTACGAGCACTGTCCCACCGTGGGACGGTGTCGCGCTCGGTCGTCGAGTCGCAAGGAAGAAAGCCCCGGGCGTTCGACTCCGGAGGGCATGCCCTCCACGAGCACGCGACGACTCGCGAGCAGCATCGCCCTCGCCCTCCTCGTCGTCCTGGCCGGCTGCAGCGGCCTGCCGGGGAGCGGGACGCCGACCGACGGGGGGACCACGCCGACGCCCACGCCCACGGCGACGACGGACACGCCGACCCCGACGCCGACGGCGACCCAGTCCCCGTCGCCCGAGACGGTCGCGCCGGGGCTGACGGAGTCCGGCGTGGTCGACGCCTGGGCGCTGGCCCGCGAGCACAAGACGACGCTGCGGTCGGTCTCCCGGACGGTCCAGGTCGAGCGGACGGTGACGGCCGCCGACGGGACGACCCTGGCCCGCGTCGAGACGACCGTCGACCGGTCGGGCCCGCTCGTCCCCGGGACCTACCGGCGGACCGTCTCCGGGTCGGCGCCCGGGAGCGTCGGCGAGCCGACGACCGACCTCGCGGTCTGGACGAACGGGACCGCGACGGTGACGAAGACCGGCAGCGGCGGCGCCGCCACCTACACCAACTCGTCGGGACGCGCGTCCGTCTTCGGGAGCGACGGCACCCGGTGGCAGACGCTGTTCCTGCTGTTCACGGGGACGAACGTGACGGTGACCGACGAGCGGACCCGGAACGGCGTCTCGGCGTACAGGGTCGAGTCGACGGGGCAGCCGAGCGGCGACTCCCGGTTCGCCAGCTACGGGAACGTCTCCGTGACGGCCGTCGTCAGCGAGGACGGCATCGTCCGGCGCTACGAGCTCTCGTACGACCGGTCGATCGACGGCCGACAGGTCACGGTCACGGAGTCGGTCCGGTTCACCGACCTCACCTCGACCGAGGTGACGAAACCCGACTGGTACGGGACCGGGAACGCGACCGTCTGACCTCCCGAGGCGGGCGTTCAGCGTCGACCGATCGACGGACGCTAGTTCCTCGACGTCTCCGGCAGGTCGTACTCCTCGGGCGCGGGGACGTAGAGCGCGTCGATCGTGAACCCGAGGGCCAGGGGCATCCCGATCAGGAGGCCGATCACGGTCGCGCGGCCGAAGCCGAGGTCGGGGACGACGTTCCCGGTGACGAGCGTCAGGAACAGGAGGAGGACGGGCGTGATGAGCAGCGAGTAGATCACCCAGCCGACCTGCGTCTTCAACTGGAGCCGGAAGTACCGGCTCACGACGGTCGCGACGAGCGTGTGGATCGCGAGGACGATCCCGAGCAGCACCAGCCCGAGCACCGAGACCATGCCCGGGATAGGCGCCCGCGACTCTTTGGCCTGTCGGCATCGACCCGAGGACGTCGAGTGTCGCACCGACCCGTGCCGCCGCGTCCCGGATTTTATCACTACCCCCGCCGGAGTCGGGGTATGCGCACGCGAAGCGGGCTCGCGGCGGGGACGACCGCGACGGGGCCGGGGACGCGGGAGGGGAGTCGGTGAGCACCGACGGCGACGGCGGCGACGGCGACGAGGGTCCCGCCGCCGACGTCCACCGGCTCGTGGGCGTCAGGGGGCTCGCGGACAGCTGGCTCGGGGCCGAGGACGCCCGCGCGGCCTACCGCGACCTCGTCGTCGCCCGGCGGTTCGACGAGCGCGCGATGGCGCTCCAGCGCCGGGGGTGGATGAGCGGCTACCCGCCCCACGCCGGCGAGGAGGCGACGGGCGTCGGCGCTGTCCACGCCATGCGCGAGCGGGACTGGCTGGTCCCGTACTACCGCTCGAACGCCGCCCAGATCGCCCGCGGCGTCCCGATGGCCGACCTCCTCCTGTTCCGCCGGGGCTACCCGGAGTTCCACTCGGGCGAGGACCACCGGGTCTTCCCCCAGGCGATCCCGATCGCCACGCAGCTGCCGCACGCGACGGGGATCGCGATGGCGGCCGACTACCGGGGGACCGACGAGGCGGTGGTCGTCCACTTCGGCGACGGCGCCACCAGCGAGGGCGACTTCCACGAGGCGGTCAACTTCGCGGGCGTGTTCGACGCGCCGGTCGTCTTCTGCTGTGAGAACAACGGCTGGGCGATCTCCCACCCTCGGGAGCGCCAGACCGCCGCGCCGACGATCGCCGCGAAGGCCGAGGCGTACGGCATCGACGGCCGTCGCGTCGACGGCAACGACCCACTGGCCGTCCGGGAGACGATGACGGACGCGCTGGCGGCCGCCCGCGACGGTCGGCCGGTGCTGGTCGAGGCGCTGACCTACCGACGGGGGCCCCACACGACCGCGGACGACCCCGACCGGTACCGCGACGGGGACGCGGACGAGGGGCGTGCCGGCGACGGCGGGTCGCTCCCGGACTGGCGGACGGCCGACCCGATCGACCGGCTCGAGGCGTTCTGTCGCGGGGAGGGCGTCCTCGACGACGGGGACGTCGCGGCGATCCACGAGGCCGCGGAGACGGCGGTTCGCGAGGCGGTCGAGACGGCCGAGGCCGTCGGCAGACCCGACCCCGACGAGCTGTTCGACCCCGTCTTCGCGGCGCCGACGCCCGAACTCGAGCGACAGCGCGCCGACCTCCACGACTTCCTCTCGCGGCACGACCCGTACGAGCTGGAGCGGTAACGCCGGGACGACGCCCCGACACGGCGCGGGCCGAAGCGGATCCGAGAGCACACGGGACACTACAGGACGAGGCGATCGGACCGGCACGAGGCGGAACGGACTCCGAGGGAGACGGAAGTCCGGACCGGGCCGGACCGGACCGGACTGAGACGCGACGCGGGGTGACGCGAACGGACGCGACGCGGGGAGACGCGACCGAAACGCGACGAGGTCAGCCGTCCAGCGAGATGTACGTCTTCGTGTCGGTGACGCCCTGGAGGCCCTGGATCCCGCTGGAGGCGGTCTTCATGATGTCGTACACCTCCGCGGCGTCGACCTCGGCGATGATGTCGTACGCTCCGGCGACGATGTGCGCCTCCGTCACCCGCTCGAGCCCTCGCACGGGCTCGAGTAGCTGCTCCGACTCCCCGGCGCCCGTCTTGACCATGATGAACGCGTGGACCATCGATCGCGTGGTACGAGGTAACACGGCAAAAGCGTTGTTGCACGACGGCGCGGTGCCGTCGGGGCAAGGTTATTGACCCCGACAGGCGTACCGTGTCCCATGCGGTTCGTTATCATCGGTGCGGGACGCGTCGGCCTCCGGACCGCCCGCGTGCTCCGGGAGGAGGGCCACGAGGTGACGCTCGTGGAGCGGGACGCCACTCGCGTCGAGCGCGCGCGCGACGCCGGGTTCGAGGTCGTCGAGGGCGACGGTGCCCGCGAGGACGTGTTGACGTCGGCGGACCTGGAGAGCGCCGACGCCCTCGGCGCGCTGACCGCGGACCTCAACGTCAACTTCGCGGCGTGCATGATCGCCAAACACCACGGCTGCCGGACGGTCATGCGCATCGACGAGGACTACCGCGAGGAGATCTACCAGAAGTACGCCGACGAGGTCGACGAGATCGTCTACCCGGAGCGGCTCGGGGCCATCGGGGCGAAGAACGCGCTGCTCGGCGGGTCGATCCGCGCGATCGCCGACATCGCCCAGAACCTCCAGGTCGTCCTGTTCACGATCACCGGGGAGTCGCCGATGGCGGGCTACTCCATCTCGGAGCTCGCGCTGCCGGCACAGTCGCGGCTGCTCGCGTTCGGCAAGGCCGACGAGCCGATGGGGATCCCGCTGCCCGACGACTCCCTGGAGCCGGGCGACCGGGTGGCCGTCCTCGCGGACTTCGAGGTGCTCGGCCAGGTCCGACAGCTGCTCGTCGGCGACGAGATCGCCGTACCGGGAGGTGAGGCGCCGTGACCGTCGTCGCCTACGTGATGGTGAAGGCCAACACCGGCGAGGCCGACCGGCTGCGCGACGCCATCGCCGCGCTCGACGGGATCGAGAGCGTCCACATCGTCGCGGGCGACGTCGACCTCGTCGCGAAACTCGAGGTCGAGACGACGGCCGACGTCAAGGAGGTCGCCGCCGACCGCATCCAGTCCATCGACGGCGTCGAGGACACCCAGACGTACATCGCGATGGACCGCCCCGCCTCGGCCTGAGAGCCCCCTGCCCCGGCTCGACGGCTCCCCTCGCCCCTTCTGCCTCGTTCCGGCTTCCGTCCGCGGGTCGGCCCGTGCGTCCCGCTCCGTTCCCCGGCCGCTCGCTCTCCCGGTCTCCGACCCGGTCGCTCGGCCGCGTCGTCACCGTTCGACCGTCCCCGTTCTCGGTCCCGATCCGCCGCACTCCCCGCGCTCGTCGCGGGCGTCAGCGACCGTGCGTCCCGCCGTCGCCACCGGTCCCGGCGTTGCTCTCGTCTCCCGCTCCATCCGCCGGCTCGCCACCGCCCATCTGTCGCGCGCGTCCCAGCAGCGACGTGACGGGCTCGCGGTAGTCGTAGCCGGGGATGACGCCCTGGACGTACGTTCCCTCGACGAAGTCGACGAGCGCGACGGCGTCGTCGACGGCCCGGCGCGGGTCGAGGTCCGCGAACGCGACCCTCACGACCAGCTCGTCGTCCTCGCGCTCGACCGTCGGCTCCGGGTCGCGTTCGGCTCGTGTGACGCCCCCGACGTCGACCACGCGTAGCTCGAACGTCTCGACCCAGCCGTCCTCGACGACCGGCGCAACCTCGTCGTTCGTGACCGCGGACAGCACCGGGACGCGGACCGTCACCCGGTAGTCGACGCGGCCCTCAGTGCCAGGCGACGCAGCGACCCTCGCCTCGAACGGCGTCGTCGTCACGGTCCAGACGGCCTCGCCGGCCGGTGCGAACGAGCCGTGGTCGCGGAACGCCCGCCCGACGCGGTCCGGTAGCTCACTCATGGTCCGCCGGAGGGGCGCGCCGGGCAAAAGCCCCCCGTCACGGGCCGGCGGCCGACGCGTGGTCCGCGTCGATCACGACGACGCGGCACGGCCCGCCGAGCGGGAGGGCCGCCACCGATCGACGGTCGGGACCTCCTTCGTCCCGCGAATCTCCCGCCGACGACGCGGAACGCTTTTCGGGACGCCGGCTACCTGTTGGATACATGTCCGAGGAACGAACGAGCGTCGAGCGCCTCGTGGAACTGCTCGACGACCGTCTCCGTGCGTCGGAGTGGGACATCCTGACGGCACTCGCGGCCGCGGACGAGCCGATGAGCGTCGACGAACTGGTGGACGCCACCGGGTACACCGACCGCACGGTCAAGAAACGCATCGACACCCTCGCCGAGGTCGTCCACGGCGACACGCTGCTCTACCGGACCGACGAGGGCGAACCGGCGCTGCACCCGGCGCTCGCGGCCGCGGTCCGATCGTTCGTCGACGCCGGGAGCGACGACGCGACACCCGACGACGCGACCGCCGGCGACGGGACGTCGACGGGCGACGCGTAGCGCGACGCCCGGCGCACTGTCGACGCCGCGCCCCGACGCGGACTCCGCTCGGGGACGGAGGCGGACGCGACCCCCGTGCCCCGGCTGACGGTGATCGCGACGGCACAGCCGACCGCCTCGCGCGGGGATCGACGGGGTCGATACCGACCGACGGACCGCCGAGCGACCGCCGCGTCGGCTGCCGTCGCGGGCGCGCACCCGTCCCGATCGACCGGCTGCGACCGAGCGACCGGCTGCGACCGAGCTCCGGACGGCAGTCCGGACCCCGTCTCGGGACTGGGCTCGATCGGATCGTCGACACCGTCTTTCGGCGCCGGTCTCGACTGCCGTGTGCGGCACGTTTAAGTTGCTCCCACTGCTTGAACCATGTGACGCTTCGTCTGGAGGGCCGAAGCGTCAGCGGGGACCAATTCAGGGCGGCAAGCGGTCGCGCGTGAGGTCTTTTCTCGCGCGACCCGCTTTCCCCTTTCGTGAACCGAACCGTCGAGCCACTGCTGTACGGTCGACGACGGATCCACCATCGACTCGGGACTGCAGTCGTTCGACCGGGAACGGGCCCGGTCAGCGCGGCGGCCGGAGCGCCGTCCCGTCGATCAGTGCGGCGACGGCGACCGCCGAGCTGGCCGCGCCCGCGACGTGCGGCGACACCGACGAGAGCACCACGGCGGCCGCACCGAGCAGGAACGCGAGCGGGACGAGCGCGAGCAGCAGGTCGAACCGGCTCGGCGCGTTGGGGGGCAGGAGTCCGCTCACGGCTAATGACATCTAATTAGCGACCCAAGAAAGCAACGGTTCAGTCAGCCGTCCGACCGGTCCGGTGGGACGATCGTCGCGCCCGGCTCCGGGTCGTTCGATCGACGTCGCCGGGTCACGCGGGGTCACCCGGAGTCACTCGCGGACTCGCCGCGGGTCGGACGCGACCGCTCCCGGCTCCTCGACCCCCGGCTGGCGGCTCCCGGTCTCGCTGACGCCCGTCCCGCCCGAATCGGGCCGTTCCAGTTCCGGCGGGCCGCGGTCGTCGTCCGTCTCCCCGGGTTCGCCCTCGGTCGTCGCGCGCTCGGTCTCGGTCTCGTGCTCGTCGAGGCGGTCCGCCGCCCGCGCGAGCTCCTCGTCGACCCAGCGGTTCCGAAGACCGAGCCGGCGGGCGTTCTCCAGCGACGCCTTCGCCTCGGCGTAGAGCCCTCGCTCGGCGTCGTAGAAGCCGAGGTCGAACCAGGCCTGCGGGAGCCGGGGGTCAAGTTCGACCGCGCGTTCCGCGTGTGCGACCGGCCGGGTCGAGTCACCCAGCTCCCAGAGCGCGTACGCGAGGTTGACGTGCGCGACGGCCGCGACGTCCGGATCGGGATCGAGCCGGATCGCCTCGCGTGCCGCACCGATCGCCTCGTCGTACTCCTCGAGTTCCGCGTGGGCCACGCCGGCGTTCACGAGCGCCTCCGCGCGGACGCCGTCGTCGTCCGCGAACCGAACTGCCCGGGCGAACGTCTCGATCGCCTGCTCGTACTGCTGGATCGCGACGTACGACAGCCCGACGTCGAGCAGGGTCGCCGCGTCGACGTCCGCCGGCCGGACCTGCGACTCGTCGACGAGGTCGGCCAGCGCGTGGTCGTCGGCGGGATCGACGTACCGCCAGGGCTCGCGCGTCGCCACCGGTTCGTCCAGCGAGAAGCCGTCGTCCGCGGGCGGGGACCGACGGCGTGTGGATGTCACCCCCGAACTCGGTCGCGCGCGAGCATAACCGCGTCGGCGGCGACAGACACCCCGTCGGCGCCGACGGATCGGTGCCGATCCGGTGAGGCTCGTCGACGGCCCGGCGAGGACCACTGGGGGTCCCGTCGGTGCCAGTGACACCCGGCCCCGGCCGTGTACTGTTATGTCGTCCGAGAGCGAACAGGATTCCCGCGATCATGCCGTCGAAGCCGTCGGATCCGTCGGAGGAGCAGCGGGAGTCGGTCCTGGACTGGGGGCGGGCCGGGGACCCCGAGCGGGACCAGCCGGCCCCGGTCGCGTCGGGCGTCTACCGCGTCGGGGACGGGCTGGTGAACTGGTACGTCGTCGAGGACGCGAGCGGCGACCGGAGCGACGGGGCACTGACCGTCGTCGACGCCGGGCTGCCGGCCCACTGGTCGCGCTTCGAGGCCCTGCTGGTCGCGCTGGACCGGACGCCGATCGACGTGCGGGCCGTCGTGCTCACTCACGGCCACCCGGACCACGTCGGCGTCGCGGAGCGACTGCGTGTCGCCGCGGACGCGCCCGTCTACCTCCACGAAGCTGATCGGTCGATGGTCACCGGCTCCCGGGGACTCCCTCCGCGCGGGATCCTCGCGAACGTCTGGCGGCCCGCGGTCGCCCGGTACCTCCTCGGCAGCGTCCGCGGCGGGGCGGGCGCCGTTCCCCCG
>Ga0207797_1002852_pt1 | contig 11850 bp, 12 predicted proteins | sample PRCRCaboRojoPR_6_FD_187275 | JGI IMG/M metagenome (GOLD analysis project Ga0207797, IMG submission 187275) | Marine sediment microbial community from Cabo Rojo, Puerto Rico - PR CR 10% Liquid 1 (SPAdes) | ecosystem: Environmental > Aquatic > Marine > Coastal > Sediment | place: Cabo Rojo, Puerto... | reverse complement strand
TCGGAGCCGCCCGACCGACCGGCGCGAGTCCGACGCCAGGAGCCGTCCGACCGACCGGCGCGAGTCCGACGCCAGGAGCCGTCCGGCGCGAGTCCGACGCCAGGAGCCGTCCGGCGCGAGCCCGTCGCCACCCCGCCGCCACCCCGTCGCGAAACCGCAACGTTATGCCGCGGTCGGCCGAAGCCCCCGGCGACATGGGCGTACTCGAGGACAAGGCGCGAGCCAGGCTCTTCTACCGGTACCTCTCGAAGGTCTACGACCGCGTCAATCCCTTCGTCTGGAACGAGGCGATGCGGGAGGAGGCCATCGGCTTGCTCGACCTCGAGCCCGACGACCGGGTGCTCGACGTGGGCTGTGGGACGGGCTTTGCCACCGAGGGCCTCCTCGAGCGCGTCGAGACGGTCCACGGGCTCGACCAGAGCGCCCACCAGCTGTCCCGCGCCTACGAGAAGTTCGGCCGGACCGGCCCCGTCCGCTTCTACCGGGGCGACGCCGAGCGGCTCCCCTTCGCGGACGACAGCTTCGACGTCGTCTGGTCCTCGGGATCGATCGAGTACTGGCCCAACCCCGTCGCGACCCTCCGGGAGTTCCGCCGCGTGGCCCGGCCGGGCGGCCAGGTCCTCGTGGTCGGCCCTGACGCCCCAAAGCGGGGCCTCGTCCGACGGGTCGCAGACGCCATCATGCTGTTCTACGACGAGGACGAGGCGGACCGGATGTTCGCCGAGGCGGGCTTTCGGGACGTCGAGCACACAATCCAGCAGGCCCGGCCCGGGAGTCCGCGTGCGATCACGACCCTGGCGCAGGTCACCGGGGAATAGCCCGCCGGAGGTCCGGGAGGCTGACGCAGGGCCAGCGGCGGACGCCAACGAGGCCGCCGCCACCACTCAGGGGCCGGTCACAGCGACGCTGTCGGTGTCGACGGTGACGTTCACGGTGAACTGGCCGCGGGGCTGGACCGTCCAGAAGGTACCGCTCTCGCCCGTCCGCCCGACGACGGTCCCGTCGACGCGGACGACGCCGTCGAGGGGGGCCATGGTCCCCGCCTGGTCGAGTTCGATCCGCATCGGCCGGGTCGGGCCGGTGGCGTTGACCGTCAGGACGAGGGCGTCGGTCTCGTTCCGGACCGTGGAGGCGACCGGGAGGGACTCCTGGCGGAGGACCTGCACCTCGTGGAAGACGTTCCGGGTCCGACCGTCGGTGTAGGTGGTGAGTTCGCCGTGGGCGTGGACGACGCCGACGCGGTAGACGGAGGTGTTCCCGAACCGGTTGATGCTCGGCGTCCGGATGGCGTTCGCGTCGGCCCAGGGGTACAGCGTCCGGAACCGGGTCAGCGCGGCGACGATGCGGTCGCCGGTGGCCTCGAACTGGTCTGTCCCCGTCGTGACCCGGTTCTCTGCGACCTGGGCGACGCGGGAGAACTCGCCCGCGACTGACGTGCCCATGACGTAGGCGTCGGAGCCAAGGAGCAGGTAGACGTCGGTCGGGTCCCGGCCCCCGGAGAGGGAGCCGTTGAGCACCGCGCCGACGGGGTTCCGGAGGGTGTTCACCCGGGAGCGAGCGTTGTCCAGTGGCGTCTGGTAGGCCGTGATGTAGGGCGGCCGGGTCGAGATGGAGAGTTGCTGGTCGACGGTGTTCAGCCGTCGGGACAGCTGGGTCGCCTGGACGTGGACGAGACCCGCCCGCCGGAGGAACGTCGACGCGGAGACCGTCCCCGCCTGGAAGGCGGCGAGGGCTGTCTGTGCCCGCGTTTCGAGACGGTCGAGGCGTTCCCGAACTGCAGCGAGTTCGGAGCGGACGAGGCGTCGCTGGACGGACTCGGCCTCGCCGGTCCAGGCCCGGCGGAACGTCGCCCGCTCGAACCGGCCGTGGAGGCGCTCCGCGCTCGACCCGGTCGCCGCTGCGACGTCGATGTCGGCGGTCACGTACGTTTCGCGGACCTGCGCGTCCGTCGGCGGCATGAGGGAATTTGTCTGGTTGGTCCCCGGTGTGACCGTGTCGACCGCACCCGGCGGTCCGGGCAGGCCCGCAGCCGCTGCCGTGGCCTGCGTTCCCGTCACGCTCGGGGCCAGGTTCCCTCCGTCGCGCATGGCCAGGTTCCCTCCGTCGCGCATGGCCAGGTTCCCTCCGTCGCTCATGGCCAGGTTCCCTCCGTCGCTCATGGCCAGGTTCCCTCCGTCGCGCATGGCCAGGTTCCCCCCGGCACCCGGTGCCGACTGGAGGGCCGCCACGGGACCGGCGACGACGAGGACCGCGGCCAGGAGGAGGCCGGCGGCCAGGGGGACCAGCCATCGTGCCGCGGGCGGGGACCGTGTCATCGTCGGAGGTTTCGACGGGGACTACTAAAAACGTCGCCTTTCCCACCGTCCCCTTCGACGGCACGAGCGGTCGCGAGACGCTTTAGAAACCGACGTGACGTTTTATCTCCGGATGGAAAGGGTTTTCCCGTCGGCCGGAAAGACTGACAGGTATGTCTTCGGGGCAGACTGCCGCCCTGGTAGTCCTCCTGTTCGCTCTCGTCGCTGCCCCGGTAGCCGCGCTCGGGCCGGAGGCGCCCGGTGGGGTGGCCTCGACCGCCCCCTCGGCAGGTGACGGCCACGGTTCCCTCGCGTCGGGAGCCGCTGTGCCCCCGTCCCTGGCTCCCGGTGCAGTCGCCGGGCTCGGCGACTCGGACCCGCTCGGCACGGAATCGGCTGGGACTGGCGACGCGGCGAGTGTGGCAGTCGGCGCCGCGGGGCCACTGGCGGCACAGGACGCCGTCGGCCCCGCCTCGAACACCACGTTCACGGTGACTGTCCAGCCCAACGGCGACGCCCGCTGGCGGATCGCGAGCACGTTCAACCTCTCCACGGACGCCGAGGTCGAGAGCTTCGAGGAACTGGCGACGGCCTTCGAGGGCGGCCAGACGTCCCAGCTCGGCCTGGAGGCGTTTCGACGGGCCGCCGCCCTCGCAAGCCGGGCGACTGGCAGACGGATGGTCCTGACGGACGAACTCAGGGCCTCGTCCCTCCCGAGTGACCTGCCCGGCAGCGCATCGCTCGTCCTCGAGTTCACCTGGACCAACTTCGGCCGGACCGCCAACGACACCGTCGCGGTCGGGGACGCGTTCAACACCACCGACCAGTGGTTCGAGGGCCTCGAGGCGAACCAGCGACTCCTGATCCGGTGGCCCCAGGGGTGGGCGCTGGTGCAGTCGCCGCCGGTGGCCGTCCACAACCGGTCGCTGGTCTGGGACGGCCCGACGTCGTTCGCCCGGGACGACATCGCCGCGACCTTCGCGAGCAACGGCGACGGCGGCGTGACCACCACGAACGGGACCGACGGCACGACGCCCGGCGCGGGCTTCCCCTGGCTTCCGGTCGGGGGCGTGGCCCTCGTCGCGGTTCTGGTCGGTGGCTACCTGCTGTTCCGTCGGCCGGACGAGGGTGGGACGGGGACCGCCGCCGACGAGTCGCCCGGCGGTGGCGGGGCAGGGCCGGCAGCCGGTGACGCGGCAGCCGACGGGGCGTCCGGCGAGGGTGCCGGTGAGGCCGCTGCGGGCGAGGCCGCCGACGACGTGGACGTGGACCTCCTCAGCGACGAGGAGCGCATCGAACGGCTCCTCGAGCAGAACGGCGGCCGGATGAAGCAGGCAAACATCGTCAAGGAGACCGGCTGGTCGAACGCGAAGGTCTCACAACTCCTCTCGGCAATGGACGACGACGACCGGATCGACAAACTGCGGATCGGGCGGGAGAACCTCATCTCCTTCCCCGACGAGGACGTCACGGACGCCAGGGAGTGAGGCCGATCCGGCCGGTGGCTCATCGTCCCCCTCGGCGAAGTCAGTCCCGTCCCTGTCCCAGGACCCGGCTCGCGCAGGATTCGGTCGCTGTCCCGTTGGACCGCCAAAAATAACGTTTATCGGCACGGCGAGCGACCCTCGACCTGCATGAAGATTCTGGTCACCGTCAGCGAGGTATCCTCGGTCGACGAGGAGTTCGAGGTCGACGGACTCGACGTCGACGAGCGGTACCTCTCCTACGATCTCAACGAGTGGGACGACTACGCGGTCGAGGAGGCCGTCCAGTACGCCGAGGAACACGGCGAGGACGAGGTCGAGGTCGTCACCGTCACGGTCGGGCCGGAGCGGGCCGACCAGACCATCCGGCAGGCCCTCGCGAAGGGGGCCGACCGTGCGATCCGCGTCTGGGGCGACGCGCTCGCCGACGCCACCGTTCTCGACCCGCGCACGAAGGCCCAGATTCTCGCGGCCGTCGCCAGCGACGAGGACCCCGACCTCGTGCTCTCCGGCGTCCAGACCGGCGACGACTCCTGGGGCGCCACCGGCGTGACACTCGCCGCCGAACTGGACTTCGGCTGGGCGGCGGTCGTCAACGCCCTCGAGGTCGACGACGCCGAGACGACGGCGTCGGTCCACCGGGAGCTCGAGGGCGGTCTCGAGGAACTCACCGACGTCGACCTGCCCGCGGTCTGTACGATCCAGACGGGCATCAACGAGCCCCGGTACGCCAGCCTGCGTGGCATCCGGCAGGCCCAGAACAAGCCCCTCGACGAGCAGACCCTGGCCGACCTCGGCCTCGAGGCGGGCGACCTCGTCATGCCGCTCGAACTGACCGACCTCTACGAGCCCGAGTCCGAGGGCGACGCGACCATCTGGGAGGGCAGCGCCGAGGACACCGCCGCCGACCTCGCTGAACTCCTCCGCGAGAAGGGGGTGGGCGCGTGAGCGACGTCCTCGCCGTCGCCGAGCACCGGCGTGGCGAACTCCGCGACGTCAGCCTCGAACTCCTGACCGCGGGCGCCGACCTCGCCGCCGAGGCCGGCGGCGACCTCCACGTCGCCGTCGTCTCCGGCCCCGTCGAAGAGTTCGCCGAGGACCTGAACCGCGAGGGCGTCGACGCCGTCCACACCGTCGCCCACGGCGACGACTACAACCACGACGTCCTCGTCCAGGCCGTCGCGGGCCTCGTCGACGACCTCGACCCCGCCTACGTCCTCGCGCCGAACTCCGTGAACGGGCTGGACTCCGCCCCCGCCCTCGCCCAGCGCCTCGACGCGCCGCTGGTGACCGACGCCGTCGGCCTCGCCGTCGAGGAGGACGAGGGCGACCTCGTCGTCACCCGCGAACTCCACGGCGGCAAGACCGAGGGCACGCTAGCCGTCGATGGCACGCCGGCGGTCGTCACCATCCGCCCCGCCGAGTGGCCCGCGGCGGAGGGCAACGGGGACGCCGACGTGTCGGCGGCCGACGTCGCCATCGACGAGGACGGCGTTCGCACCGCGGTCACCGGGTACCAGGAGGTCGCCGGCGGCGAGGTCGACATCTCCGAGGCCGAGGTCCTCGTCTCCGTCGGTCGCGGCATCGAGGAGGAGGAGAACCTCGACATCATCGAGGACCTCGCCGACGCGCTGGACGCCACCATCTCCGCCTCCCGTCCGATCGTCGACAACGGCTGGCTCCCGAAGGATCGCCAGGTCGGCCAGTCCGGCAAGGTCGTCACCCCGGAGGTCTACATCGCCATCGGCATCTCCGGCGCCGTCCAGCACGTCGCCGGCATGAAGGGCGCCGACACCATCGTGGCCATCAACACCGACCCGAACGCGCCCATCTACGACATCGCCGACTTCGGCATCGAGGACGACCTCTTCGACGTCGTCCCGGCGCTGACAGAGCAGTTCAGCTGAGGCCGCTCCACTGTTCTTCGACCGGGGCACGAGCTTCCTGCCCCTCGTCGGACCCCGCCCCACGCGAAGTCCTATCAGCGGGCCCGCCGTGTATCGGGCATGACCGATTCGACGGTCCGCCTCGAGCCGGTCCAGGACGGCGACCTGGACGACGTGGCGGCGCTGCTCGCCGCGAACGACCTTCCGACCGGGGACCTGGCCGTCGACCCGGTCCGGCTCTACGTCGCCCGCGTGGGGGACGAGCGGGTGGGCGTCGGGGGTTTCGAGAGCCACGGTGACGCGGGGCTGCTCCGCTCGCTCGTGGTCGAAGACGATCGTCGCGGGGAGGGGTTCGGCGGCGCGATCTGTGTGGCTCTGGGCGCGAGGGCCCGCGAGGCCGGCGTCGAGACGCTCTATCTCCTGACGACGACGGCGGCGGGCTTCTTCGCCGACCGCGGGTTCGAATCAGTCCCGCGGGCGGCGGCGCCAGCGCCCATCCACGAGACGAGGCAGTTCGCGACGCTCTGCCCGGCGTCGGCGACCTGCATGCGGAAACGACTGTGAGTCAGACTTGCTGGGGTCAGTCGAGGTCCTTGTGCCGCTGTTCGGGGTGGTCCGCGACGTAGACACTGGTGTTGTCCGGGACGTCCTCGGTGAGCCAGGAGTTCGCGCCGATGCTGACGTGGTCGCCGATCGTGACCGCGCCGAGTATTTTCGTCCCCGCACCGACGACGACGTGGTCGCCGACGTCGGGATGGCGCTTGTAGCCCTTCGAGAGCATGTGTTCCTCGTCCTCTTCCTCCTCGAAGTGGAGGGCGCCGAGGGTGACGTCCTGGTAGATCCGCGCCCAGTCACCGATTGTCGCCGTCTCGCCGATGACGACGCCGGTCCCGTGGTCGATGAAGAAGAACGCGCCGATCTCGGCACCCGGGTGGATGTCGATTCCCGTCTCGCTCTTTGCGAACTCGGTCAGTTCTCTGGCGTAGGCGCCAAAGCCCATCTCGTAGAGCATGTGGGCGACGCGGTGGATCATGATCGCCTGGAAGCCCGGGTACGACCGGACGATCTCGATGTAACTCTTCGCCGCCGGGTCGCCCTTGTACGCGGCCTCCACGTCGTTCTTGAGCGCGGCACGGATGTCGGGCAACGCGTCGAGGACCTGGTTCACCTCCTCGACGCAGTCCTCCTGGACGTACGGCTGGATGCCGAGGCAGAGGATCTCCCCGAGGGCCGCGAGCTTCTCGCCGATCTCCTCCGCGTCGGCCGTGATCGACCCGGCGTTCCAGCACCTGGGAAAGAACAGCTGTCGGAGGAGGTCGACTTCCTCGCGTCCCGAGGGTCGTGGTGGGAAACTCAGCGTGGGATCGAGCGGGAACGGCTCCTCGTCCCCCTCGTACGAGTCGCGCAGGCGGCGGGCAGCGTCCCCGGTGTAGCTGTATCCCATCAGGAATCCATAGCAAGCACTGCCTTCTAACCCTGGCGGTCGGCCCCCGTGACCGCCAGCCGCGCCGCAGTAGCCTCCGTCTCCAGCCCGCCTCCCCGGCGATTCGAATCCCCGGCTGCCCGTCGGGCCCTCGTCCGGAACTGCGATCTCGTCGACCGAGAGCCATCGGCCCCTTCGCGTTTCATTCCGAGCCCCTCGACCCGGCGGCCCTCACTCCTCTCCGTCGGCGACCACGTACGCCCCGAAGTTTTCGACGGTCCCGACCGGCGGTGCGCCGATCGCGAGCCACACGTGGGTCTCGTCCTCGGTCCGGTTCAGGAGGTTCCTGACGGTGTCCGGGTGGACGCGGACGATACCGCCCTCGGGTACGTCGTGGACCTCGCCCTCGATGGCGATCTGGCCGTCGGTCCGTGCGACGAGGACCTCCTCCTGGCCCTCGTGGGTGTGCGGGGTCGTGTCGTCGCCGGGCTCGACGACGACCTGGTTGAGCCGGAGTTCGGCACAGCCCAGCGGTTCGGTGAGTTTGCGGACCGCCGTCTCGCAGGTGTCGAAGGGCTCGGTCTGTACGTTCGCGGGTTCGACGATGCTGTACTCGCTCATGCGTGGGCCCACGGGAGAGGACGGCAAACGGGCCAGGAAGAAGGGGGGTTTAGTCCTCGTGACTCACAGCGGCTCGAGGGACACGTCGCCGTTGATCGTCTCGACGGCGAGCAGGGGCCCACCGTCGCCGAGGGTCCCCTCGAGAAACCCGTCGCCGACAGAACGCGCGCGGAGGTCGAGGCCGCTGGCGTCGACCTCCCCGTTCGTCACGCGGACGTCGAGGTCGCAGTCGACCTCGGGGCCGAGGGCCAGCCCGATCTCGCCGTTGACCGTCCGGACCTGGACGTCGTCGGGGACGGCGAGCACGTCCGCACCGACGTCGCCGTTGGTGTTCCGGAGGTCGCCGATCCCCGGACAGTCCCGGACGGTCACGTCGCCGTTGGTCGTCCGCGCGGCGACGATGCCGTCGACGGTCCGGGCCTCCACGTCGCCGTTGACCGACAGCAGCCGGGGGTTCCCTGCCGTCCCCTGGACCTGGACGGTCCCGTTGCGGGTCTGGACCCGCCCGACCTCCACGGTCGCCGGGACTGTCAGGTGGTGATCGAGGGTGACCTCGCCCGGGCCGACGCCGGCCGGGAGGTCGGGTTCGAGTTCGACGATACCGCCGCTCGTCGAGATGGCGACGGAGACCCGCTCGAGATCGACGCCGCGACGGGTCCGCTTGGTGAGCTGGAGGGTGCTGTCGTCCCGGTCGGTCCCGTCCACGGTCACGTCGCCGTTCCGGTTGGCGATCCGCAGGCCTGATCCCGCGACGAGGCCGTCGACGGTCAGGGTCTCGGAGTCGATCTCGAGGTCGTCGATGCAGCCGGCGAGGGCCGGGAGGGCGACACCTGCGAGGGCGGTGGCGAGGTAGTCTCGGCGGCGCATGGGCTGGCCTTCGGCCGGCAGGGATTTGGGCCTTCGTGATTCCTGGCCCGTTCCCCCGTCTTCCGTGCGGCCGCCGATCCACGGCAGAACGACCGACGCCGGTCCCGACCCCGGGGCCGGTGACCCCGTTCCGTCACCTACTTGCCCCACAGGTGCCAAGCGCCAGCGAATGGAGTACCTGGACCGGCGCCAGGCCCGCATCGAGGACCGTCTGGAGTCGGTCCTCGACGGGGTCGAGCCGGCCGAACTCCGCGAGCAGGTTCGCCACGTCGCCCTCTCGGACGGCAAGCGGGTGCGCCCGACCGTCACGGTGCTCGTCTGCGAGGCCCTGGACGGCGACGTCGAGGACGCGCTGGACTTCGCCGCCGGCGTCGAACTGGTCCACAACGCGTCGCTGGTCATCGACGACATCATCGACGAGTCCGAACTCCGCCGCGGGACCGCGGCGGCGTGGTCGGCCTACGGCCACGGCCCCGCGATCATCGCCTCCGACGGCCTCCTCGGCGAGGCCTTCGCCCTCTTCTCGGCCGACGAGCGCGCCATGCAGGCCGTCTCGGAGGCCATGGTCCTCCTGGGCGAGGGCGAGGCCACCGAACTGGTCGCCCGGCCCGTCGACGAGGCCGAGTACATGGAACTGGCCGCCAGGAAGACCGGTGCGCTGTTCCGGGCTGCCGCGGAACTCGGCGCCATCGCCGCCGACGCCGACGGCTACACCGTCGAGGCCTTCGGCCGCTACGCCGAGCGGGTCGGCGTCGCCTTCCAGATGCGCGACGACGTCCTCGACGCGACCGCCGATTCGGACCAGCTCGGCAAGCCCACCGGCCACGACGCCGCGATGGACCGCCCCTCGCTGGTCGAGGTGACCGACCTGACGCCCGCGGAGGCCAACGAGCGCGCCCACGAGGAGAGCGAGGCAGCGCTTGAGGCGCTCGAGTCCGTGGACGCCGCGGACTCGGCGGCGATGGCGTATCTCCGCGACCTCGCGGAGTTCGTCGTGGTTCGGGAGCAGTAGGTCGGTTTCGGTGGTAGCTGACCGGTCGGACTGGCTGGTGTGGTGCGTCCCTGGGCGTGCCAGCGTCGACCGTCCTCGGTCCGCTCTCTGGAGTGACGGAGACACCACAAAGCGAGGTGGGCTTGCAGACAGGAACCGAGGACGACGACACGATTTGTCTACGTTTCCACCCGAAACGACGTCGTGCGTTCGTCTGACGCGGCGTCCAAAATCGACACCCCAGCCGTCACGATGCCGCCGCTGACGGCCTCGAGACGCAGTTCTTTTCTCCCACCACAAAGTACGCGCAGCCAATGCAGGTCATCGGCCTCGTCGGGCTGCCGGGCAGCGGCAAGAGCGAGGCGGCCGCCGTCGCGGCCGAGCAGGACGTCCCGGTGGTCACGATGGGCGACGTCATCCGGCAGGCCTGTCGGGACCGCGGTCTCGATCCCGCGACCGACCACGGCGAGGTGGCAAAGGCCCTCCGCGAGGAGAACGGGCCCGGCGCCATCGCCGAGCGCTCCCTGCCGATCATCGAGGACGCCCTCGAGGACAGCGACACCGTCGTCGTCGACGGCATCCGCTCCGACGTCGAGGTCGACCGGTTCGAGGACGCCTTCGGCGACGCCTTCACCCTCGTCAGCGTCGAAGCGCCCTTCGAGACCCGCGCCGAGCGCCTGGACCTCCGCGGCCGGGACGCCAGCGCCGACGAGGGCGGGGAGTCCCTGGAAGCCCGGGACCAGCGCGAACTCGACTTCGGGATGGGGCGGGCCATGGACGGGGCCGACGTCACCGTCGAAAACACCCGGAGCCTCGAGGCCTTCCGGGCCCGGATTCGGGAGGTACTCGCAGGTGGGGATCCATGAACTACAGCGTCGACGTCGAGATCACCGCGCCGGTCTACGGCACCGAGGTCGAGGAGCGCGTGGCCGCGGCGATCCAGGAACTGTTCCCGAACGCCGCACCCGAGTCTCGCAACGGCGAACTCCACGCGACCGTCCACGACCTGGAACACCTCTCGGAACTCCTCCACCGCCAGGAGATCCTCGACACCGCCCGGAGCGTCTTCTTCGGCAACCGCCGCGGGGACGCGTTCAGCTTCCGCCTGAAGAAGGCCGCGGCCACCCAGGGCGTCGTCAACTTCGAACTCGAGGACGCGGGCGAACTCGGCGCCATCGCCGTCAGCGTCCGGGTTACCGATCCGGCCCTCGACGAATACGTGGACTACGTGGCGCCGCGGACGGCCGATGGCACGCCGGTCGAGGACTGAGGGACGGATGCGACGGCGTCAGTGCTTGGATTCCGATTCGAACAGGTTCACCCCAGCGGGCCGGCACGCACGAGCAGGTCCCGGTCGACCTCGGCGACCGACCGGCGGCCACACAGTCCCATCGTCAGGTCGAGGTCGGCGAGGAGGTTCTCGAGCACCGTCCGGACGCCGTTTTCGCCGTCGATCGCGAGGCCGTAGGCGTAGGGCCGCCCGACCGCGACCGCGTCGGCACCGAGGGCGATCGCGGTGAGGACGTCGGCCCCGCGGCGGATTCCCGAGTCGAACAGGACGGTCGTCCGGTCGCCGACGGCCGCAGCAATGGCCGGGAGGGCGTCGAGTGCTGCGACGGCCCGGTCGACCTGCCGGCCGCCGTGGTTCGACACCCAGACCCCCGCCGCGCCCGCGTCGACCAGGGCGTCGGCGTCGGCGGCGTGGAGCACGCCCTTCACGACGACGGGGAGGTCGGTCCGATCGCAGAGCCACCCGACGTCTTCGACGGTGAGGGTGGGGTTGCCGAAGACCTCGACGAACTCCCGGATGGCGGCGAGTTCGTTGTCCTCGGGCGGCGCGTCGAGTCGCTCGCGGAAGGCGGGGTCGGCGAGGTAGTTCGCGATCCCCTCGCCGTCGAGGAAGGGGAGGTAGGCCGACTCGAGGTCCCGCTCGCGCCAGGCGAGCATCGGCGTGTCGACGGTCACGACGAGGGCCTCGTAGCCCGCGCCCTCGGCGCGGTCGACGAAGCTCTCGGCGATGGCCCGGTCGGCGGGCCAGTAGAGCTGGAACCAGGCCGGCGTGCCCTCGAGTGCCGCGGCGACGTCCTCGAGAGTCGCCGAGGCGGCCGAACTCACCGTGTAGGGGAGGCCGAGGTCGGCCGCGGCTCGCGCGCTCGCGAGTTCGCCGTCTGCGTGGAGGATCGACTGGACGCCGACGGGTGCGAGGCAGACCGGCGCCGGAACCTCGCTCCCGAAGCGGTCCACCGACAGGTCGCGCTCGCCCACGTCGCGAGGGAGGCGGGGG
>Ga0207797_1002851_pt1 | contig 11853 bp, 11 predicted proteins | sample PRCRCaboRojoPR_6_FD_187275 | JGI IMG/M metagenome (GOLD analysis project Ga0207797, IMG submission 187275) | Marine sediment microbial community from Cabo Rojo, Puerto Rico - PR CR 10% Liquid 1 (SPAdes) | ecosystem: Environmental > Aquatic > Marine > Coastal > Sediment | place: Cabo Rojo, Puerto... | reverse complement strand
GTCCTGACGGGCGACAGCGAGGCGGCCACCGAACGCTTCCGCGACCATCCGGGGATCGACGACGTCTTCGCCGGCGTCCCCCCGGAGGCGAAGGCCGAGGTCGTCCGGAAACTGCGGGCCGAGGGGACCACCGCGATGGTCGGCGACGGCAGTAACGACGCGCCGGCGCTGGCCGACGCCGACGTCGGGATCGCCATGGAGAGCGGGACCGCGCTGGCGGCCGACGCGGCCGACGCCGTAATCACGACGGACGACCTGGCGGCCGTGCCCGCGGTCTTCGACCTGACGGCGGCCACGAACCGGCGGATCCGCGAGAACCTCGGGTGGGCCTTCCTCTACAACGCCGTGGCGGTTCCGCTGGCGGTCGCCGGCCTCATTACGCCGTTGCTGGCCGCCGTCGCCATGGCGACGAGCAGCCTGCTCGTCGTGGCCAACTCCTCGCGGTCGCTCGTGAACGACGAACCGTCGACGGCGGCGCGTCGCGAGGCGACGCGACCGGGCCCCGCGGCGTCCGCCGACCGCGTCGAAAGTTGAGGCCGCCGGCGTGGTCCGAACGTCGCGATCGACCCCGTCCCCGGAGTCGCCCCTCTCCGGAGTCGTTCGTCCGTGGAGGGGACGGTTCCGTTCGTCCACGGGGAATACGAGCGGTCGTGCTCGAAACACGCGAGGCCCCGCTTCGCGCCGGCGACGCCCTCGCCCTCGCCCCGTCACGGCAGAGTCCCGCTCCTACGCCCGCGAGGACGGTTCCGGTCCCGTCGGCGCGGCGTTCTCCGGAAGTTTCCCGGTTCGTCAGTCGGCGTCCAGGGTGGCCGTCGAGAGCGCGTCGCTCATCGCGAGGACCTTGTCGCCCTGGTCGGTCCGCTCGAGGACCTCGCCGTTCCGTTCCGCCAGGTCCCATCGCCTGAGCATGTCGACGTATCGGGGGATGTCGTCGACGTCGGTCTCGCTCTCGAGTTCGTCGACTGACGCGGGCATCGCACCGAGGAGTTCACACGGGGGCCGACCGTCGCACTGGTCCACGATCGTCACCGCGTGGTACAGCGGCCCGACGCAGTCCCCGTGCGCACAGCGCTTCTCGCATTCCTCCCCGTCGAGGTAGTTGTACGCCGCCGCCAGGGCGCGCCCCTTCTCCGTGATCCGGTAGTGGCCCCGGTCCTTCTCGACCGCGCCCAGGTCGACCAGGCTCGAGAGCCGACGGCTGACCATGCTCGGGTTCAGGTCGAGTTCGTGTTCGAACTCGGAGAACCGCGCGCCTTCCTCGAGACAGAGGTACACGAGAATCTCGTCCGTCCGGGATCGGCTCAGTGTTTCAAGCACATTTAAAACGAGTAAGTACCGACCTATGAAAATTGCGCCGATTCTCGGGTTCTTGTATGCGGGCCCGGTCGCCGCCGCGTCCCGGGTTCGATCCCGCATATTCGACGACCAGTTATCGCCCGCGTCGGAGGCCCGGCTATCGTTCCCGGCGCCGCGGCGAACGCGAACCCCCATCGACGGGGCGAGGCTACACGACGCCCCGCTGTTCGAACCGCTGGTGGAGCCGCTCGATCGAGTCCACGACCGTGTCGCAGTGCGGACGGACGGCGGGTTTGGGCGTAACTCCGATCCCCTCGCCGGCGACCTGCAACATCGGGATGTCGTTCGCCCCGTCCCCGACGGCGACGGTGTCGGCGAGGTCGACGCCGCGCTCGGCCGCCAGTTGCTGGAGCGCCTCGTCCTTGGTTCCCTCGACGAGTGGCCCCTCGACCTCGCCGGTGAGGGCCCCGTTCTCGATCGGCAACTGGTTCGAGACCACGTCGTCGACCTGGACCCCCGCGTCCTCGAGGACGGCGCCGACGGCGTCCTCGAACCCGCCGGTCAGGATCGCGACGTCGTGCCCGGCGGCCCGGAGCGCGGCGATCAGGTCGGCCGCCCCCCGGCGCAGGGTGATGCGGTCGTACGCGGTCGCGACGCGGGTTTCGGGGAGTCCCTCCAGGAGGGCCGCGCGCTCGCGCAGGCTCGTCGCGTAGTCGACCTCGTCGTTGGTCGCCCGCGCCGCGATCCCGGCGATCTCGTCGGCGACGCCCGCCTCTTCCCCCAGGAGGACCGTCATTTCGGCGTCGGCGAGGGTGCCGTCGAAGTCGAAGGCGAAGAGCATTGCGTGGGGACTACTGGTGGACGCTCCTTAACCCTGGCGTGGGTCCCAGCGGCTTCGCCGCCGTGGGCGATCGGTTAGGTTCAAATGGCTCTCGCGCCTGCCTTCGGCCATGGATCCCGAGGAACTCCGCGCCCTGGCGACCGACGGCGTCGTGTTCGTCGACGGGGAGGTCGTGCTGCTCGAACGGGCGCACCCGCCGTTCGAGGGCCGATGGGTCCTCCCCGGCGGGATGGTCGAGCGCGGCGAAACCGCGGAGGCGGCGTGCGTCCGCGAGGTCCGCGAGGAGGTCGGCCTCGAGGTGACGGTCGAAGGGTTCGTCGGCCTGTACGACGATCCCGACCGCGACGAGCGGGGGAACGTCAGCGCCGCATACTGCTGTCTGCCGGTCGGCGGCGGCGATCCGGAGCCACGCGAGGAGGCCCGTCGGGTGGACACGTTCGATCCGCGGGAGCTCCCGGAGATGGGGTTCGATCACGCCCGGATCGTCGCCGACGCCGCAGCCCTCGACGGAGACGACTGAGGCTCGCGAGACCACGCGGTCCCGTCCCGGGAAATATACCGGAATTGTCATTAATCGTACTGGCCCCGTGGTAACGTATTACACGGTAGGGTGCCGCGATCGCCGGGTGATGGGGCCGCCAATCGACCATTGCCGAAAACAATTATACGGGATGTGTCATTATCGGCGTAGCGAGGGCGGTTGTATTGCTCGGCTTCGGATGCTAATTCTAGCGAGTCCTATTGAACACTAATAAAAATTTCCCCGAACATATACGGTATATGATTATTATAAGATCCCTTCATGTTTGGGCCGTATCTATTCCCGGGAGCGGCCGCTAGCTCTAGGGGAGGCGCTCGGAGAGGCTATCAATGAGTCCCGACGCAAACACGTTCGACCAATGAGACGCGAAGTACTCGTCATCGCGCTCCTGGTCGCCCTCGTTCTCCTGCCGACGTGGTTCGTCGCCCTGCACGGCGAACCGGCGCCGGCGGAGATCGAGATCGATCAGAGCGTGTCCGAAATGCGACCGCTGGCCGGGATCGTCGACACCCCGAACAAACTCTCGCCGAGCCAGGTCGGGGTCATCGTCTGGGTCGCCCTGTTCGCCCTCGTGGGCGTCATCGCGGCGACCCACCAGTTCATGAACGAGGCGGTCAGGCCGCCCGAGGGCGAGGCGGCTCCGCCGGAGTGGGACACGGCGGCGACGGACGGGGGAACGGTCGGCCTCCCGTGGTTCCACGGCGAGAACCGCTGGGTGGTGGAGTATCACGAGGCATCCGACGCCAGGGAGGGGATCGTCGTCATGGGCGGGCTGACGGCGCTCGCGATCGTCTTCGCCGCGCTGTTCACCGGCGAATACCTCACCCTCGCCCGGACGCAGTATTTCGGGATCTACGCGGCGGGGATGTTCCTCTCGCTGGCCCTGCTGACGGTCGCCTACTACGCGTGGTTCATGCCCCACGTGGAAGTCGCCGAACGGAGGGGTCACCCGTGAGGCGGGACGACGAGGAACGGGACCGCTCGGACCTTCCGACCTGCCGTTCGCGGTCGGAACGCCCGCCGCGTCGACTCCCGGAGGAAACTCGGGGCGCGCTGGAACGCCGCGACTACGCCAAGGTGCTCGCCACCGTCGGCGGCCTGACGGCGGTCGGGAGCCTCGCCGCGCCCCTGGCCGGGCTGACCCGGGTGTTCGAGCGCGAGTACACCGGGCCGATCTACTCGGACGGCGTCACGCTCGTCGACGCCGACGGGAACCCGATCAGGGAGGGCACGCTCGACTTCGGCGAGCAGCTGACCGTCTTCCCGCGAACCCACCCGGGCATCGAGGACGCGCCGACGCTCCTCGTGCGCTTCCCCGAGGAGGAGTACGGCGAGGGGACCGACCTGGCGTTCACCGTCAGCGGGTACGCCGCGTACTCGAAGGTCTGCACGCACGCCGGGTGCATGGTCGACGACCGCGAGGACGACACGCTCGTCTGTCCGTGCCACTATGGGAAGTTCGACCCGAAGCGCGGCGCCGCCGTCACGGGCGGCCCGCCGGGCCGGCCGCTCCCTCAGCTCCCGATCACCCTCTCCAGCGAGGGCGAACTGATCGCGACCGGCGACTTCGAGGGCCGCGTCGGCCCGGGGGGCGAGTGATGTCGCGATCCGAACGCGTCTACGGCTGGCTCGACGACCGGCTCGACCTCGAGGGCAGCCGGGACTTCCTCGGCAAGGCGTTCCCGGCCGAGGACTCGTTCCTGCTGGGGGAAATCGCCGCGTTCGCGTTCGTCGTGCTCGTGCTGTCGGGGGTCTTCCTCGGGTTCTTCTACGAGCCGAGCACGAGCACCGTCGAGTACCAGGGCAGCGTCGACCGGTTCCAGGGCGACTCGGTGCCGGAGGCGTTCGCGAGCGTCCTGCAGATCACCTACGACGTCCCGTTCGGGATGTTCATCCGGCGCCTGCACCACTGGGCGGCCCACCTGTTCGTCGCGTCGATCGCCCTCCACATGTTGCGGGTCTTCTTCACCGGGGCCTACCGGAACCCGCGGGAGCCCAACTGGGTCGTCGGCGTCCTGCTGTCGATCCTCGCGATGGGCGCCGCCTACACCGGGTACGCCCTGCCCTTCGACGAGTTCGCCAGCACCGCGACGGGCATCGGCTACAACGTGGCCAGTTCGATCCCGATCGTCGGGGGCCTCCTGTCCAAGATCGTCTTCGGCGGGTCGTTCCCCTCGAGCGCGACGATCCCGCGGCTGTACTTCCTCCACGTGCTGATCATCCCGCTGTTGATCGGCGTCCTGCTGGCGGTCCACTTCGCCGTCCTGGTGCGCCAGAAGCACACGGAAGCGCCCCGGGACGGCGACCTGGAGACGGCCGAGGGACGGGTGGCCGAGGACGACGACGGCGTGATCGTCGGCCTGCCCGCGTTCCCCAATCAGGCGGCGGTGTCGGCGGTCGTGTTCTTCCTGACGCTGGCGACGCTGTCGCTACTGGCCGGGTTCCTCCCGGTCCACAACGTCGCCCAGTACGGGCCGAACGACCCGGCCGGGACGCCGGAGTTGATCATGCCCGACTGGTTCTTCATGTGGCTGTACGGCTTCCTGAAGCTGCTGCCGTCCTGGCTCTCGTTCGACGTCCTCGGGATCCACGTCAGCACCGAGTTCCTGGGCGGGATCGTCCTGCCGACACTGGTGTTCGCGGGCGTGATCCTCTGGCCGTTCGTCGACCGCGTCGAGGAGCCGACGCACTTCACCGCCCAGCCGCTCGATCGCCCCCGACAGACGGCCGTCGGCGTCGCCGCGGTCGCGTTCATCCTGCTCGCCTCGCTGGCGGGCATGAACAACATCCTCGCCGACGTGGTCGGCGTCTCGACCGGCGTGATCAACCCGTGGCTGACGGTCGCGCTGATCGTCGTCCCGGTCGCGATCGGCGGGGTCGTCTACGCCATGCTCTCGCCCGACGTGGACGTGGCGTCCGCCCCGCCGGACGAGGAAGCGCCGCCCGACGCCGACGAGCAGGGGGCGGAACCGGAGGACGCGGACTCCTCCGGGCCCTCGGACGAGGAGGTGTCCGGCGAATGACCGGGTACCGCCTCCCCGACCGGACGTACCGTCGCGTCGACCGCGCGACCAAACTCGCCGGCGTCGGCCTCCTCGTGCTCGCCCTGGAGGCGGGCCCGACGGCGACGGGGATCGGCCTCGCGGCCGCCGGCATCGGACTCGGACTGATCACCGTCTTCATCGACACGGACCCACAATGAGCACGCACGACAACCCGGACGAACGAACCGACGACGACGGGAGCGTCGCCAGGCGGGACTTCCTGAAGGGAGCCGGCCTGGCGGGCCTCGTCGGCGCGACCGGCTACGGCGCCGCACGGGAGTTCCTCCAGATGGAGCGGCTGGAGGTCGTCGACGACCCCATCGGGGACTACCCGTACCGCGACTGGGAGGACCTCTACCGCGAGGAGTGGGACTGGGACTCGATCGCGCGGAGCACCCACAGCGTCAACTGCACCGGCAGTTGCTCGTGGGACGTCTACGTGAAGGACGGGCAGGTCTGGCGGGAGGAACAGGCCGCGGACTACCCGCGGATCAACGACGACCTCCCGGACGTCAACCCCCGCGGCTGCAACAAGGGCGCCTGCTACAAGAACTACGTCCACGGCGCACAGCGCGTCAAACACCCCCTCAAGCACGTCGGCGACGAGCGCGGCGACGGCAAGTGGAAGCAGATCTCCTGGGACCAGGCGCTGACCGAGATCGCCGAGGAAGTGCTGGACGTGATGGAGGACGGGGACTACGACGGCATCAGCGGGTTCACGCCGATCCCGGCGATGAGCCCGGTCTCCTTCGCCAGCGGGTCGCGGATGATCAACCTGCTCGGCGGCGTCTCCCACTCGTTCTACGACTGGTACTCGGACCTGCCGCCGGGCCAGCCGATCACCTACGGCTTCCAGACGGACAACGCCGAGAGCGCCGACTGGTACAACGCGGACTACCTGATCGCCTGGGGGTCGAACGTCGACGTCACGCGCATTCCGGACGCGAAGACGTTCCTCTCGGCGCGGTACGGCGGCGCGAAGACGGTCGGCGTCTTCAGCGACTACTCCCAGACGGCGATCCACACGGACGAGTGGCTGGCCCCGGAGCCCGGCAGCGACGCGGCGCTCGCCCTCGGGATGGCCCGGACCATCGTCGAGGAGGGGCTGTACGACGCGGCCCACCTGAAGGAACAGTCGGACATGCCCCTGCTGGTCCGCGAGGACACCGGGAAGTTCCTCCGGGCGTCCGAGGTGCCGGGGCTCTCGGTGGGCGCCGGCGACGACCCCGAGAAGGTCATGATCATGCAGGACGCCGCCGGCGACCTCCGGATCGCGCCCGGGTCGCTCGGCGTCCGCGAGGGCGAGTTCGACCCGGGCTCGAGCATCGAACTCGACTTCGACCCGCAACTCTCGGTCGACCGGACGGTGGAGACGACCGACGGCCAGGTGGCGGTCCGATCGGTCTGGGACCGACTGCGCGAGCGACTCGCCGAGTACACGCCCGAAACGGTGTACCAGCAGACGGGCGTCGGCCGCGAGACCCACCAGCGGGTCGCCCGCGAGTTCGCCCGGGCCGACCGCGGAAAGATCATCCACGGCAAGGGCGTCAACGACTGGTACCACAACGACCTGGGGAACCGGTCGATCCAGCTGCTGGCCACGCTGACCGGCCACATCGGGCGCAACGGCACCGGCGTCGACCACTACGTCGGCCAGGAGAAGATCTGGACGGTCAACGGCTGGAAGCACCTCTCGTTCCCGCACCTCGACAAGAGCGGGACCGGGCCGCGGGGGATGCCCACGACGCTGTGGGCCTACTACCACTCCGGCGTCCTCGACGAGGCCGACCCGAAACTCCGGGAGCGCATCGAGACCTCGATCGACGAGGGGTGGATGCCGATGTACCCGGAAGAACGTGCCGACGGGACCCGCCCCGACCCGCGGATCTTCTTCGTCTGGCGGGGCAACTTCTACAACCAGGCGAAGGGGAACACGTTCATCCGGGAGACGCTCTGGCCGAAACTCGACCTGGTGGTGGACGTCAACTTCCGGATGGACAGCACGGCGATCAACTCGGATTACGTCCTGCCGACGGCCAGCCACTACGAGAAGTACGACCTCTCGATGACGGACATGCACACCTTCGTGCACCCGTTCACGCCGGCCGTCGAGCCCCTGGGCGAGGCCAAGTCCGACTGGGAGATCTTCCGCCTGCTCTCCGAGCGGATCCAGGAACTGGCCCGGGAGCGCGACGTCGGGCCGATCGAGGACCGGTCGTTCGACCGGGAGCTGAACCCCAAGACGCTCCACCGGGACTACGTGCGGGACTGGATCGACGACGAATCCGGCGCGCTGGAGGAAGGCAAGGACGCCGCGGAGTTCATCCTCCGGAACTCGGGGGAGACGAACCCGCCGGACTCGGACGAGGAGATCACCTTCGAGGACACCGTCGAGCAGCCCCGGCGGTTCCTCGCCAACGGCGGGCACTGGACCTCGCCGATCGAGGAGGACACGGCGTTCGCCCCCTGGAAGAACTTCGTCCAGCGGAAGGACCCCTGGCCGACCTACACCGGCCGCCAGCAGTACTACATCGACCACGACTGGTTCCTCGAGGACGGCGAGGCGCTCCCGACGTTCAAGGAACCGGCCGAGGAGCTGACCGACGAGTACCCGCTGCGCTATCTCACGCCCCACGGGCGCTGGTCGATGCACTCGACCTGGCGGGACGACAAATACATGCTCCGGCTCAACCGCGGCGAACCGGTCGTCTACCTCAATCCGGCCGACGCGCGCGACCGGGGCATCGAGGACGGCGACCAGGTCCGGGTCTACAACGACGTCGGCGAGGTGCAGGCCCAGGCCAAGTTCTACCCCTCCAGCGAGGAGGGCGCGATCCGGATGAACTTCTCCTGGGAGGACTACCAGTTCCCCGGCGGAAACAACTTCAACAGCCCGACCTCGATGCTCCTGAAGTCGACGCAACTGGTGCAGTACCCCGAGGACTCTGGCGAACACCTGCACTTCTTCCCCAACTTCTGGGGCCCCACCGGGGTGAACAGCGACGCCCGCGTCGAGATCGAACCCGTCGAGGGGGGTGAGCACGGATGAGCCACGACGTGACCCTCGCGGAGGGGATCGACCACCAGGTCGCGATGGTGATGGACCTCAACCAGTGCATCGGCTGCCAGACGTGTACCGTCGGTTGCAAGACGACCTGGACGGAGGGCGAGGGCCGCGATTACATGTACTGGAACGACGTCGAGACCCACCCTGGCGAGGGCTATCCCCGCGGCTGGGAGGGCTCCGGCGGCGGCTGGAAGTCCGACGCCCGCCAGGAGCGGGAAGTGGGCGAAATCCCGGACCAGGAGGACTACGGCCGCCCCTGGGAGTTCAACTACGAGGAGGCGCTGTTCGAGGACGACGGCCCGCTCCGCCCGGAGGGCGAGGATCCCGAGTGGGGGCCCAACTGGGACGAGGACGAAGGGGCCGGGCAGTTCCCCAACTCCTATTACTTCTACGTCCCCCGGATCTGCAACCACTGCACGCACCCCTCCTGCGTGGAGGCCTGCCCGCGACAGGCGGTCTACAAGCGCGAGGAGGACGGGATCGTCCTCGTCGACCAGGACCGGTGTCGCGGCTACCGGTACTGCGTCGAGGGGTGTCCGTACAAGAAGATCTACTACAACGCCGTCACGAAGACGAGCGAGAAGTGCCTGTTCTGCTACCCGCGGATCGAGGGCGAGGGGCCGGACGACGAGGTCCACCCGCCGGTCTGTGCGTCCGAGTGTACCACCCAGCTCCGGCTGGTCGGCTACCTCGACGACCGGCAGGGGCCGATCTACAAGCTGGTGGAGGAGTACGAGGTGGCGCTGCCCCTCCATCCCGAATACCGGACCGATCCGAACGTGTACTACATCCCGCCGCTGGCACCCGACCAGCACTCGCCGGACGGCGAGACGGTCGACGTCGAGCGCATCCCGCGGGAGTACCTTGAGCGGCTGTTCGGTCCCGACGTCAACGACGCCCTCGAGACGCTCCAGCGGGAGCGCGAGAAGGTGAACCGCGGCGGCTCCAGCGAACTCATGGACATCCTGGATCACACGAATCCGGCCAAGCAGTACCGTCTGGAGGTGTTCAACGATGAGTGAGCGACGCGAACCATCGTCGAGCTCGCCGGGGCTCGCTCCGGAGGTGGTTGGGGATGACTAACCAGCGCCGGATCGCGGTCGCGGTCGCCGTCGTCGCCGGCCTCGCGCTCCTGTCGGCGGCGCTGGTGCCGATGGAGGCGACGAGTCGTCCGGCCAATCAGATCCCGATCGAGGAGGTCGGCGACGGCACGGCGTACGAGTCCCCGACGGCCGCGGAGTGGGAGGACGTGCCGGCGGTCCCCGTGCCGATGACGGCCGCGCCGAGCGGCCTGCCGAACGCGGCCGACACGTCGGTCGACCGGGCGACCGTCCGGGTCGTCCACGACGACGAGCGGGTGTACGTCCGGGTGGCCTGGGACGACGCGACCGTCGACGACGAGATCACCGACTCGCGCTCGTTCGCGGACGGCGTGGCGCTGCAGTTCCCGACGAACGCCAGCGAGCGGCCGGCCATCGCGATGGGCAGTTCCCGGTCGACGGTGAACGTCTGGTACTGGGACGCCGCGGAGGGGACCGAGGAGTTGCTGGCCGGCGGCCAGGGCTCGACCACGCCCTTCGAGGACCCGGCGGTCGAGACGAGCGTCGAGCACGACGACGGCCGCTGGCAGGTCGTGTTCGTCCGGTCGCTGACCGCCGACTCGCCGGACCGGACGTCCATCGAGATGGACTCGGACGTCGACGTCGCGGTCGCGGCCTGGAACGGCTCGAACATGGAGCGGGCGGGCCACAAGTCCACGACCGAGTGGTATCACCTGCCCTTCGGCCCCGGCCCGGGCGGCGCACCGTTCGAGTCGATCCTCTGGGCCGTCGCGGGGATCGCGATCGTCGTCGTGATCGCCGTCACGATCTCGGCGGTCCGTAGCCGAGGTGGGTGACGTGGCGGCCGACTCGCCGTCCGGCGGGGTCGACGTGGGGGCCCTCGACGACGACGCGACCGCCCGGAGCGCGGCGTACGGCCTGCTCGCGGAACTCTTCGAACAGCCCGACGAACGGCTGTACGACGGCCTCCGGAAGGGCTCGCTCGCGGAGACGCTCGCGGAGTTGCTGGACACGACGGCCCTCGAGGTGTCGGTTCCCGCCCTCGAGACCGACGACGACCACGGGACGCTCTGTGCCCGGTTCAACGACTGTTTCACGGTGGGGGTAATCCCCCGCGACGCCGGCGAGGCGCCGGGCGAGACGCCGGCCGCCACGCCCGCAGTTCCGCTCTACGAGTCCGAGTACCGGGACGAGCACTGGCGCGACGTCGCGATCGACCTGGTGCGGGCGTACGACTACTTCGGCGTCGGGGTCGACGAGTCCCGTCGCGACCACCCGGATCACCTCCGGATCGAACTCGAGTTCGCCGGCTACCTCGCCCGGCTGGCGGCGGCCGGCCGGGAGGACGCCGTCCGCGCGCGGCGCGACTTCCTGGACCGCCACCTCGAACCGTTCGCCGCCGCGCTCCGGGACAGGCTCGCGGACGAACCCGGGACGGGGCCGTACGGCAACCTGGGCGTGCTGCTCGACCGGGTCGTCTCCGCGGACCTCGCGGATCTTGAGGCCCGAACCGACGACGAGGGTCGGCGGGACGAACGTCACGAGGACCGCGCCGGAGGTGACGCGGCGGATGAGTAACGTCCCGATCGCGTCGGACGGGGCGGATCCCGCGGCGGTCGGGCGATCGCTGGCGACGGCTCTGCCGGTTCCCGCGCGGACGGTCGCGGGCCTGCTGGCGTTCCTCCCGGTGGCGCTCGCCACGGTCGTCCGGGTCTGGAACAACGCGCCGGGCGCGCTCCCGGCGGAAGTCCACGCCGCTCGCCCCGCCATCTCGGCGCTGGCGGTCGTCGGGCCCGCGAGTGCGGCGATCGTCCTCGCGGTCGCGACCGACGGGGACGCGATCCGGGTCGGCCTGCTGTCGGTCGGCGTGTTCGGCCTCCTCGGCGGGTTCGTCGAGGGGGCCGCGGTGGCGGCGATCGGAGCCATGGTCGGCGGCGCCGCCGTCGCGATGGGGTGCCACCTGGGCGTGCCGCGGGACTGGCGAAGCGGCCGGAAGGCAATAG
>Ga0207797_1002850_pt1 | contig 11853 bp, 9 predicted proteins | sample PRCRCaboRojoPR_6_FD_187275 | JGI IMG/M metagenome (GOLD analysis project Ga0207797, IMG submission 187275) | Marine sediment microbial community from Cabo Rojo, Puerto Rico - PR CR 10% Liquid 1 (SPAdes) | ecosystem: Environmental > Aquatic > Marine > Coastal > Sediment | place: Cabo Rojo, Puerto... | reverse complement strand
ATGGGCACGGGCGATCCCCGTGCGCTCGAGATCCGTCACATCCCGACCACCGGTGATATCCAGGAAGGGGATCTCCTGGTCACCTCCGGGCTGGGGGATCGCTTCCCAGCTGACTATCCGGTGGCGAGGGTGATGCAGGTGACCCGTGCTGCGGGACGGGCGTTCGCCGGCGTGACGGCCCGCCCGAGCGCCCACCTGGATCGAAGCCGCAATGCCCTGCTGGTCTGGCCGGCCTCATTCGAGGGCAGCGGGGACACCGTGCTCGCCAGGGGTGAGGCACAGCATGACTGAACGCGGACACGGGCCGGCAGCGGTCATCCTCAGCCTGGCTGGCGCCCTCGCGCTGACGCTAATGCCCTTGCCTGCTGTGGCCGAGCACCTTCGCCCGGAATGGGTGGCGCTGGCCGTGATCTACTGGAGCCTGACCCTGCCGCAGCGCATGGGCCTGGCAACCGCCTGGCTGATGGGCCTGCTCATGGACGTCGCCCAGGCTGGGCTGCTGGGCCAGCATGCCCTGACAATGGTCGTGGTCGCCTACCTGGCGCTGCGCCTGCGCCAGCGCATCGTCGGCCATGATGGTTGGCAGCAGGCCGTTATGGTTGCAGGCCTGATCGCGCTGGCGAGGGTGCTGATGCTGTGGGTGGATGCGATTGCGGGACAGGCAGTGCTCACCTGGGGCTACTGGGCCCCCATCGCCTCGAGCACACTGGTGTGGCTCCTTGGGACGTCCCTCCTAGGCAATCCTCAGCGCCATCCCGGCACGAGCCTGTAGCAGACCCGCCAACGACCGGCGGGCCTGCCGTGTGAGCCGCGCGGGCTAGGACGCGCTGCCGCGCCCTGCCCCGGCCGGGGACTCCTGGGTACCCGCCGCAGCCGAGCCGGGCGCTCGCTGCTCGCCGGCGGTGCTGCGGTCCTCGCCTTCCTGCGCTTTCCCGGTTTCCTCGAACGCGCTGGGCGTGGTGGCGCCGCGCTTGCGTGCCGCGGCCGCGCCCGAGGGATCGGTAAAGCGGTCGTTCAGGCGCTGGACGTAGTCGTCGGCGGACTGGCGCAGACGCCTCAGCAGGTTCCGGCTGCGCCGCCCCCAGCCCGCCGGGTTGCGCCGGAAGATGCTGCGCCAGAACACCGTGTTCTTCTCAAATGCCGCGGCGAGATCACCCGGGGCCTCCTCGCGCGCCAGACGCCTGGCGATCCTGCCGGCTACCAGACGTCGGATCGAGAAGTGCCCGGCAATCAGCACCACCACCAGCAGAACTGCGACCACAGTGGCCAGCACGGCATTCCCCGTCAGGGCATGCCACCACCCCGCATCCAGGCTCAGCCCGTCCCACCAGCCCTGGCCGATACTGATAGCCAGGAACAGCACGACCAGTAGCGCCAGGGCCAGACCATCCAGGGCAAGGACACCGCGCTTCCAGCTGTTCATGGCCCGCTTCAGGCGGGGCACGGCGACGTTCTCGATCTCGTTGGTGAGATTGTCGAGGGAGCCGATGATCCGGTAGATGCGCTGTATCCCGACCTCTTCGATCCGGCTGTAGATGGTGGCGAGATCCTGGTCCCGCTTACCCTCGTAGCGCGCCCTCAGGTTGGCGTCCTCGATCTCGGTGCCGGCATTGGGGCTGAATATCGCGTAGAAGCGCCCGGCGGTAAGCCCGGCATTGGCCAGCGCTCGCTGCCACGCGGCCACCACGTCTTCGGCGTTGTCGTCATGAGCGCTGGTATCGATCTGGTTCAGCACGAACACGAACTTCGCAACGTCGTTGCGCCGGATGGTGTTGCGGACCAGATGCTGCAGGGTATCGTGCATCGCGCCCGGCTCCGGATGCCGCGCATCGAAGAGCACGATCACCAGATCCGACAGATCCATGATGTGATCCGTCAGACGCAGGGTCGAGTTGCGCTGCTCGTCGGCGTCGAAGCCCGGCGAGTCGATCAGGATCTTGCCGCTGAGCCGGTCGGCATTGCAGGTCTTGAGCTGGAGGTAGGCCTCGATGCGGCTCCCCTCTCCCGGGGCAACCTTCTCGATCTCCTCACCGATCTGGTAGAAGGGAAAGCGCGGGTCGGAGTCCAGTGCCAGGCCCGGAAGCTCCCGGATGCCCTCCTGCTCGCTGTAACAGATCACGGTGAACTTGTCGTCCACCGCCTGGTTCCCGGTCTCCTGGAGCTCGAACCCAAGATAGTCGTTGATGAAGGTGGACTTGCCGGCGGAGAAGGTCCCCAGCACCGAGATCAGGGGCCACCAGGAGATCTTGGTTGCGTAGGACTCGTCGGCGCTCAGCAGGCCGAGCCGGTAGCCGAGGCGATCCAGCTCCCGATAGTCCCTGACCCCCTCCACGAGGAGGGGGTTCTCGCGCTCGAGGTGGTCTTCGAGACCATCGAGCCGGGCCTTCAGATATGGACTGGGCTGGGTAAACATGGGTTGCCGGCCTCTCTTGGGATTGCTTATGGGCTTGCGGGCTAGACGGCGCTGGCGCCGGGCCGGCAACTGGCCGGCCCCGCCTCGCTAGAACGCAAAGGGATCGGCCTTGGCGCCGCGCTCCATGATGTCCTTGATGACGTTGCGTACCTCCAGGGCCTCCTCCTTCAGGTCCTCGGGTAACGGGGTCCCGCCATGGATCATGAGGTCCAGGTTGAGGGTATACAGCCAGAGCTGGCCGTCGGGATCCTCCACCAGCACGATACGGCACGGCAGGTAGGCCGACATGGCATTGTTGTAGTCCAGCATCTTGGCTGCCGTCAGGGCATCACAGTACATGTAGACCTTGACGAAGCGGTAGGGCTCGCCGGTCATGGCCTCGACCTGCTCGTACAGCGGCAGCTCGCCGACGTTCTTGAAGTTATGCTCGTTGGCGGCGAACTCCATCGCCTCCTCGACGTCCTTGGGGCTTGCGCCCTCCTTGACCTTGTATCTCCAGACCGTCGCATCAGCGGCGCTGCCCGTCTCCAGGAGCCTCTGTCCCAGGTCCGCGTAGACGGAGACGGCCTTGTCGTCCAGCTGCTGGATCTGATCATAGTAGGGCCCGAGCTTGACCGCGGCGACGACGATCCCGATCACCGCCAGGAGACCGATCAGTGCCAGTAGATTGCGTATAAAGCCCATGGTACCTCTCTCCCGTCTGGACACATTCTGTTTCGTTAGCCTGGGTGAGCTCGCACGGTCTGGATCGTCGAGGCCACCTGCGCAAGAGAGGCCATCCCGCCTCGTCGCCCGCTTACCGGGCCCTCGCCTTGGTCCTGCTCAGCCCCGGGGCCTCATGGCGGGCTGAGCCGCCGAGTGGTGGGTGCCGGTACCTTCGGCGGCCCCCTCGCTGGTCCCGAGCCAGTGGTCCAGATCGCCGCGATTGAGCAGCCCGTAGATGGCTGCAGCCAGGACCAGGACGAGTACCAGGTGCCGCAGGACCCAGTGGATGACACTAGTCATACTGTATCGTCTCCTGTTCGGGCAATGAGGCTGAGCGTAGCGCGCCCGCCGGCCCTACGTAGCGGGCCAGGGCCGGTAGGGGTGCCATGCCGACCCATGGCCGCCTGCCTGTGGCCGATGCTTCGGGTCGCCTTCAGCTGATAAAGCTGTGCGAGTAGAGGACCGTAGCCAATCGCTCGACCTCGGCGGCCGCCTTGCTGTTGCGTTCCAGCTCGAAGACCGCCAGCCCCTCGCTGAAGGATCGCCGGTAGCTGGTCCTCTGATAGAGCCGGGTCTCGATGACGTGAATCCCCGGAAGCTGCCGCAGCGCCTCCTCGGTCTCGTCCGTCTCGCGAATGGCCCGATGGGTATCGCCCCGATTGATGAACGCCAGCAGGTTCGGTGGCCGTTTCCGCCCCTGATGGAGCTCATCGACCAGACGTATGAACCGCTGTGTGGACCAGACATCCGCCTGGCTCGGCGGGACGGGGACGAGCACGCGTTCGGCTACCGTAAGGGCACGGCGCATATCCTCCATACCGGAGGTGCCCACATCCACCAATATCTCGGGGTTTCGCCCGCGCCTCAGGGCAGAGACATCGTGCTCCACCTGAATAGCCGGCACGTAGCCCTCTTCATTGCGGATCTCGACGACGTCGGTCAGGGTGCGCTGCGGATCGAGATCAAAGAGGCGGGTCTTCTTGCCGTGGCTGGCCAGGAATACGGCCAGATTGAATGCCACGGTGCTCTTGCCGGTACCACCCTTCAGGTTCGCGACAACCGTTATCATCGCCCGGCCCGGTCTCGGCACACCGTGGGATCGGCTCCATCAAGAATAAGCCGCACGTCCCTGTGCGGCCCATAGACCAGCTTGCTGGTCTTGCTACTGCTGGCCGCCCTGCTGGCCGCCCTGCTGCTGCTGCTGGCCCTGAGGGGCACCGTACATACCGGGGCCGCCATAGCCGGGACCACCCCAGGGGCCGCCATAGCCATAGCCAGGACCACCCCAGGGGCCGCCATAGCCACCATAGCCGGGACCACCCCAGGGGCCGCCGTAGCCATAGCCCGGATAGCCCCAGGGGCCGCCGTAGCCGTAGTAGTCGCCGTAGCCGCGACCACGACCGTAGCCACTGCCCCTGGCGCTGAAGTCGAAGTCGCCGAACATATCGCCCCAGGCGTCGCCCCAGCCACTGCCGCTGCCGGGGCCCCAGCCGCCCCAGCCAGCATTGGCGGCACCGGCGGACAGACCCAGAGCAGCCGCAACAGCAAGTGCACTCGTCAGCTTCTTCATAATGTCCTCCTGTTCATTGGACTTACAACCCTCTCAGCGGATAGAGGCCGGCGGGGCGAGGGTAGATCCCGCTGGCCATCTTGCAAGGTTCTGGTGGAAAGCTATGAGCTTGCGGTTTGGATTTATTCTCGTCTGATACAGATCGGCAAGATCTTACCAACCCAACACGCCCGCTGGGAACCCGTAGCCGCTCCAGGGCCCGAGCCCCCCTGCCGCGCCCGGGTCCGATAGCCACGGCCATGCCCCCCACAGGCTGGGCATCACCTCCATCTCTGCCCACAGCTCGGGCTCGGGGAGCCAGCCGCTACCCCAGCCGTAGCCCCTGTAGCCCCCGTAGCCATCATAGCCCCCGTAGCCATCATAGCCCCCGTAGCCGCCATAGCCGCCCCCGTAACCGCCATAGCCGTCATAGCCCGGGTAGGCCGGATAGTCTCGGGCGGCGGCCGGCGGCCGCTGGCCCCCACCGGGCCGAGGGATACGGCCTCGACCGCCCCGCGGCGTTGACTCGGGATCATAGTCCAGTGGGGGGAAGCCGTCACGCGCATCACGACCGAACCCCCCGCTATTGGCGTTGCTGTTGTGGCTGCGGTGGTCGTTCTGTCGCCGCTCGTAGCCGCCGGGGTTGTCAGTGGCCCAGGGATTGGTGCGTTCGCGCGGCTGGGGCTCGGCCTCCCGGCGCTCAGTGCGCCAGGGGTTGCGCCGCGGCGGAGGGTCATCCCGCGCCTGGCGAGGCGCCGGCGGCCTGGAGCGCCGTGGCGCCCCGTATTCGGCCGAGGGCTCGTTCGACGGAAACGCGTAGCCCCGCTCCGATGTACTGCGATATCGGCTCGCCGAGCCGGACCGCTCGCTGCTGTCAGCCCGCGTAACCGTGCTCGATCCCCGTCGCTCATCCTGCCGCGACAGGTCCTGATAGCCCGGCTCGGGCGTGAAGTAGATGTCGTCGGCCCATCGACCCGGCTCGGCCGCCGGGCTCATTCCGGGCCCGAAGGTCAGCAACGCGATCGGCATCAACCGGTATAGCAGTCCGCCGAGCTCCATGGTCGGTGCTTCAGAACGGGCACACCCGGAGTGTAACGCCCGCGCGCGCAGCGCACCTCTCGGGCGGGCGCCCGTCTCCTCCCGCCCAGGACACGACGCACACCGCCACCCCTGCGCCAGAGACCCGCGGTAAGACCCAGCGGCCTGGCGCAGGCCGGCGCACCTATTCCTTCAGCTCGTCCTTCAGGCGGATGCCGCGCCGCCCCTTCTTCTTGCCACGCGCGGCCTTGTGCCCGCCTGACTGGCTCGGCTCGCCCTCCTGCGCGGTGCCCGTCGCCTGGGCCCGAGGCTGCGCGGACTCACCCTCCGATCCCTGCCCCTCGGGCTCGCTCGGCGCAGCACCGCTGCCCCCAGCGCTCGAGGCCGCCGCAGGCTGCGGCGCCGGTGAGGCCATGGACGCCTCCGCGCCGGCCCCCGCCTGCCTGGTCTGGGCGCCGGAACGCCGGCCCCCGAGCAGCGGCCTGAACAGGGCGGCGATGCCGCGGAGCAACGCCATGACGAGAAACCCGATTGACAGGCCTATGCTGCGCACGGTCGACGTCATGGCCCCGACGAGCCCGCCCCGCTCACCGCCCGTTTCGGGGGACTTGGCCTCGCCGCCCTTGGCAGGACCCTTCCCCTTGGCGGGGACCAGGGGATCGTTGTCGCACGGGCTCTCCTCGAACTCCGCCGCAGGCCCCTCGGTGCAGAAGGCCTGGCGAGCGCTCACGCAGCCCAGCGGGATCACCAGCAGCGTCAGCAGCGTGGAGACCACCACCCCGAACATCAGCGATACCGCCATACCCTGGAAGATGGGGTCGGTGATGATCACGCTGGCGCCGCCGACGAGGGCCAGCGCGGTGATAACGATGGGCCGCGTACGGGCCTTGGATGCCAGGATCACCGCCTCGCTGACCGCCACGCCCTTGTCCACCTCGTGCTTGGCGAAGTCCACCAGCAGGATGGAGTTGCGCACGATGATCCCTGCCAGGGCGATGAAGCCGATCATGGAGGTGGCGGTGAACTCGGCAGCCAGCAGCCAGTGACCGGGCAGGATGCCCACCAGGGTCAGCGGGATGGGTGCCATGACCACCAGCGGCAGCATGAAGTTGCCGAACTCCCATACCACGAGCATGTAGATGAGCAGCAGCGCCACGGCGAAGGCGATGCCCATGTCGCGGAAGGTCTCGTAGGTTACCGTCCACTCCCCAGCCCACTCGAAGGCGCTGTCCGTGTTGGTATCCGGCGGGCCGATCCAGTGGCTCTCGAGCTTGCCACCGTCGGGCGGTGTGTAGTCCTCCAGCATGGCCTCCACCTCGAGCATGCCGTACACCGGTGCGGCCAGGCGCCCCACACCCTCCGCAGTGACGAACTCCACCGGGCGCAGGTCCTTGTGGTAGATAAGGGGGTCCTGCTTGATCGGGGCGAACTCGCCAAGCTCGGAGAGGGGGACGGTCTTGGAGCCCTCGCCGCCCACCTCCGACATGGGCACAGTGCCGCCCACGCGGGCACTGATGGGCAGCTGCCCGATCCGGGAGAAGTCCGTGCGCACCTGCAGCGGGGCCTGCAGAATGATCTCGGTGGGGTCGACCGTGGACGACGGCTTGACGTCACCCAGTCGATAGCCACCCATCGCCATCTCCAGACTGCGGTTGAGGTCCTCCACGGTGACCCCGATGCGCGAGGCCTTCTCCCGGTCGATGCGGAAGTCGTAGACGGTATACGGCTGCTGCATCAAGGTATCCACGTCCGCCAGGTTGTCCGCCCTCTCGAACATCCCCATCACGTCGCGTGCGACCTCGCGGCGGATCTCGGCGGAAGGCCCGTAGATCTCTGCGACCACGGTCTGCAGCACCGGCGGGCCGGGAGGCATCTCCACCACCTGGATGCGCGCACCCGCCTCCTCGGCGATCGGGGTCAGGACCTCGCGGGCCTGCACGGCAATGTCGTGGCTGGTGACCTCGCGCTCGCCCTTGTGGGTGAGCTGGACCTGGATGTCGCCCTGCCAGGGCTCCTGGCGCAGGTAATAGTGGCGGACCAGGCCGTTGAAGTTGAACGGCGAGGCGGTACCGACGTAGCTCTGCAGCGAGACCACCTCGTCGAACTGGCGCAGCTCCTGGGCCAGCTTGTCTGTCAGGCTGGCGGTCTCCGTCAGTGCCGTGCCCTCCGGGAAGTTGATCACCACCTGGAACTCGGACTTGTTGTCCAGGGGGAGCATCTTCACCCGCACGTCCTTCGTATAGAAGAGCGTCAGGCACAGGAAGAAGACGACGATCAACCCGATCAGGAACAGCCAGCCCTTGCCCCGGTCGCGGATCAGCGGCGTCAGGATGCTGCGAAAGAAGCGCTCCAGGCGATCCGCCTCGCGGTGCTCCTTCTCGGCCTGCTTGTGGAGCTTGCCCATGCTCGGCTTGAGCCGCATCGCCAGCCAGGGCGTGAAGACGAAGGCCGCGATGAGCGAGAAGATCATCGCGACCGACCCCAGGGCCGGGATCGGCTCCATGTAGGGACCCATCATGCCGCTCACGAAGCCCATGGGGAGCAAGGCGGCAATGACGGTGAATGTGGCCAGGATGGTCGGGTTACCTACCTCGCTGACCGCGTTCACCGAGGTATCGGTATCCGTATCGCCCTGCAGCAGCCAGCGTCGGTAGATGTTCTCCACCACCACGATGGCGTCGTCGACCAGGATGCCGATGGCGAAGATCAGGGCGAACAGGCTCACCCGATCGATGGTGTAGCCCATCAGCCAGGCGAAGAAGACGGTGATCAGGATGACGATGGGGATCACGATGACGACCACCAGCATGGCCCGCCAGCCGAGGAAGAAGAGCACCAGCACGGCGACCACCCCGGTAGCCACGAAGAGCTTGAAGATCAGCTCGTTGACCTTGTGCTGGGCCGACTCCCCGTAGTTGCGGCTGACCGTGACCTTGACGTTGTCGGGGATCACCCGGCCCTTGAGCTCGGTGTCCACCATGTGCAGGATATTGTCGGCCACGGTGACGCCATTGCTGCCCTCCTTCTTGGCGATGGCCAGGGTCACCGCCGGCAGGCCGTTGGCCTCCATGCCACGCTCGTTGGCGGCCCCGGTGTACTGTCGGACCATCTTGTGGGTCTCGCTGGGCCCCATCTGGACGTTGGCCACGTCGCGCACGTAGATAGGCCGCCCGCGATAGACACCCACCACCAGGCTGTTGACGTCATCCTCGCCGCGCAGGAACTCGCCAGTGTAGATCTTGAAGGCCTTGCCGCCGGACTCGAGCTGGCCGATCCCCTTCTCCTTGTTGGCCGCACGGATCGTGTTGGCGATCTGGCCGATGGTGATGTCGTAGCCCGCCAGCTTCTCCGGCAGGACCTCGATGCGCAGCGTCTCCTCACGCCCGTGGACGACGAAGCCCTGGTTGATGTTGGGCAGCTCGTTGATCCGCTGCAGGCTCTCCAGCGCGATCTGATGCAGGGTGACGTCATCCACCTCGTCCGACCAGAAGGTCAGGTTGAGGATGGGTACGTCGTTGACCCCCTTGGGCTTGACCAGAGGCTCGGAGACCCCCGGCGGGATCTGGTCCATGTTGGAGGCGAGCTTGTCATAGACCTTGACCAGCGAGGGCCCCTTCTCCTCGCCTACCTTGAACTGCACCGTCACCATGGCCCGGTCCCGCTCGGAGCCCGAGTACACGTGGTCGACCCCGGTGAGCTCGGACATCATGCGCTCCAGGGGCCGGGCTACCAGGCTGGACACCTGCTCGGAGGATGCCCCCGGGTACTGGACGAAGATGTCCACCATGGGGACCGAGATCTGGGGATCCTCCTGACGCGGCGTGATCAGCAGGCCGATCAGCCCGATCGCCAGGGACGCCATCAGGAACAGCGGTGTCAGCGGCGAGTGGATGAACCCCCTCGCCATGTAGCCAGCGAGGCCGAGACCGCCGCTCGCCTCCTCTTTCCTTGCCCCCTCCTCCGGGCCGCCGCCCTGTCCAGAAGGCTCGTCCTGCGCCTCCTGCGGACGCTCGTCTTGGTTGCTGTCGCTCATCTACCCAGTCAGCCTTTCTCGCCTGTCAGTTGGGCCCTCGCACCGCGGGCCAATCGTGCTGCGCCAGCCAGCAGTCGGTACGCCCGCGGGTCGTCATCACGGGACCTCCAGCCTGTGCAGCCCCGCCCCCTATCAGCTCGACTCCTTGTCCTTGCCCTTCTCGCCGTTGCCCCCCTTCTGATCGGGCATCCAGCCCGAGGATGCGCCGGGCGGCGGGTTGTCGACGATCCGAGTCCCCGGTTGGAGCCCCGAGGTCACGGTGATCCGGTTGTCACCCACGGGCGCACCCAGGCGAACCATGCGCAGCTCCGAGCTGCCGTTGGTGACCACCAGGACGCTCGGCAGGCTGCCGCCGCGGATGATCGCGCTCTGCGGGATGATGACGTCGGCACGGCCGGTCTCGCGGCGCTCCGGTATGACCACCTCCGCGTACATGCCCGGGCCCCCGGGGGCATTCTTCGGCAGATCAAACTTGACCGTCACGGTATGCCGGGCCGGGTCGGCCTGCGGGTAGATACGGGCCACACGCGCCTTGATGCGGGTGTTGCCCACGTCGAGGAAGGCCGGCACGATCATACCGACATCGAGGTTGGGCACGACCCGGGTGGGGACATCGGCCTGGATCCGCAGGTACTTGGTATGCGCATAGCGGACCAGGGGCTGGCCGGGCTGCACGGTGTCGCCCTCCTCGATCACCTTCTCCATGATCACCCCGTCGAAGGGGGCGATGGAGCGGGCATCGCGCAGCTTGGCGTCGATCTCATTGATCCGCGAGCGCGCCTGCTCCACCTGGCTCTGCGCCTGGGAGACCTGCGACCAGGAGCTATAGACGCTGGCACCGCGCTCCACACCGGGGTCGCCATAGCCCATGGCCTCGCCCGCCCGTCGGGTGAACATCTTGTCGAACAACGACGGCATACCCATGCCGGGCATCTGCTGCAGGCTCTCGGTCTGCGGTGAGCGCTGCGCCCGGTAGTACTGCACCCGCGCGTTGCGCAGGGCCTGCTGGGCATTGCGCAGCTGGGCAACCGCGCCACGACGCTTGGCCAGCAGATCCTCCTCGCTGATAGCGACCAGCAGGTCGCCCGACTCGAACTCGTCACCCTCCTCGCCGGCGACGTACTCGATGCGGCCCGGGATCTGTGCCGACAGGGTCACCTCCTTGTAGGGGATGACGCTGCCGCCAACCACGACCCGGCCCCGATGCTGGACCGACTCCACCTCGATGATCTTGGGCTCCTCTCGCTGCTGGGCAGCCAGGGGCAGGGCAAGCAGGGCGAGCAGCGAGAGGATGATGAGCTTGCTAGGGATCCGCATGATCTCGATCTCTGTTTCGTCCTGTTGGGTTGGCCACGTGTTTTACCGACCGGTCTGGGCTCCAATACGGCCTCGAGCAGCCCCGTCGCTAGCGGCGGCGGCTGGCGTATGGCTGGGTTCAATGGACGGCCCCGCGGCAGGCATGCAGGAGGGGCAACCGGGAAGGTCATACCAAGATTGTACCTGATCGCGGGACGCCCCGACAGGGCGCCGGGCCTGCAGCATGAGGCGCTCTATGGCCCTGAGTAGATTGACCGCCCCTGCCCTCAACTGGTTCCGCATACAGGCAGCCTTATCGTTTTGATTATTAATGGAACAGGCGAGGTCGCCCCGCGCCTGTGCCAAGTATAGCCAAACACCGCCGCGGCTGTCTTGTCAGGCGTTGCCAGCGCTGTTGTCCAGCCTCTGCAGCTCCTCCTGAAAGGCCTCACAGGGCGAGGCGCTCTGTTGACGCGGCGTAAACCACAGATAGTCGAACACGGCGTTCCCGAGAACAGGCTGGTAGGCCTGCGCCTGCTCGTCACCTTCCGTCACGGGCACAAATGCCAGCGATACGGTATCCGCCTCGGGCGATCGACGACCCAGGTAGTAGGGGACTGCGTAGTCGCGCCGCACGTGGCCAGCACCGGCGATCAGGACTGCGCCATCGCTGGGGGCCTCGAGCAGGCTGTCGGCCATGGTGGCGTCCCGTGCACGCTGGGCATCGGCCATCGCGGCAGCCATCTGCCTGGAGATCTGCCCGCAGTGGCCTTCCAGGATCTCAGACTCCAGCCGCTCGCGCAGCCGCTGCGGCAGGGG
>Ga0207797_1002849_pt1 | contig 11854 bp, 11 predicted proteins | sample PRCRCaboRojoPR_6_FD_187275 | JGI IMG/M metagenome (GOLD analysis project Ga0207797, IMG submission 187275) | Marine sediment microbial community from Cabo Rojo, Puerto Rico - PR CR 10% Liquid 1 (SPAdes) | ecosystem: Environmental > Aquatic > Marine > Coastal > Sediment | place: Cabo Rojo, Puerto... | reverse complement strand
TCCCTCGCCGCCGACAACGCCCGCCGCGCCGGCGAGGTGTTCGACGCCGCCCCCGCCGACCCGCGGGCCGTCTTCGTCAACGACGCCACCATCCCCTTTCAACATCCGGACGCCGACCCGACGCGACTGCTCGACTACTGCGAGCGGGCCGAGGTGGCCGTGCTCAACGCGCTGGAAGCCGACGCCATCGTCGGTTCGGACCCCGTCTCCGAAGTCGAACGCGCGACGCTCGCAACCTTCCGCGACCGGGTCGACCGGGTGGTTCGGCTGGACGGCGAGTGATCCGTACCTCCACACGTCGCCTCGCCGACGCCGTTCGCATGGTCCCGCTCCAGCTTCCCGGCCCGTTCGAACTGTCGCTTCTCGTCTTCGGCCTCGGCCTCCAACTCGCCATCCCGGCGTTCGTCGCGCTCGTCGTCTACCAGTTCATGGACGGTCGCAACGCCTACGAGGAACGGATCGCGGCGTTCGAAGACGAAGTGGCGGCGCTCCGCGACGAGCTACAGTAACTCCGCGGCGCCCCGATAGATCCGTTCGCATCGCTCCAGTACGTCGATTGCGACGCTCTCCTCGGCCGTGTGCGCCTCGCCCGGTTCCGCGGCGCCACAGACGACACAGGTCGTCCCCGCCGCGGTCAGCCATCCCGCGTCGGTCGCGTGGGGCTTGGCGACGTGCCGTGGGTCGCCGTCCTGTGCATCCCGAGCGGCGTCGAGGACCGTCGCGGCGAACGTCTCGTCGTCACAGGCCATCGGCGGCAGGTCCTGATCGACCACCCACTCCACGCCAGTCACCGACTCGGTGCGCTCCAGGTCGACCCGTTCGCCCGGCACCGTCCGCTCGTCCACCGTCACTTCACAGCGCTCGGGAACGACGTTCCACCCCGAGCCACCGTCGATTTCGGTGACGGCGACGCTCCCCTGCAACTCCTGTCCGAGTACCGTCGTCTCGGGGGCGTCGAGGGTCCGAACCACGTCCACGGCGTCGCAGGCGCGGTAGATGGCGTTCTCGCCCGCCTCGGGTTCGCTCGCGTGCGCGCTCTCGCCGCGGGCGACGAGCGTGCTTCCCCGCCGACCCATGTGCGCGACGGCCACGTCCGTGACGCCGGGCGCGGAGTAGCCTGTCGACCCCTCGCCGACGACGGCGTAGTCGGGGGCGAATCCGTCGTCGATGGCGGCGCGGGCGCCGACGCCCCCCTGTTCCTCGCCGGCGAAGGAGGCGAGGACGAGTTCGGTCGCCGGATCGGCGTCGCGGAAGGCGACCATCGCCGCCGCGAGGCTCCCTTTCATGTCCGCGGTGCCGCGGCCGTGGAGGCGGCCCTCACGCTCCTCGACGACGTACGCCTCGCCGTCGTCCGCCACCTGCGTCGCCGCGGGCGCCACCACGTCGTGGTGACCGACGAGGGCAAGGGATCGAGGACCCTCGCCGCGGCGGGCGATCACGTTCCCGGCGTCGTCGCGGCGGACCGTCGCGTCCGTCTCCGCGCGAAGCCACGACTCGACGGCGTCGCCCGCCGCCCGTTCGTCCTCGTAACTCGGAATCGAGACGAGTCGGCGCGTCAGGGCCAACGTGTCGCTCATGGATCGACCGAGGGCCGCGCTCGGTTTATACGGTTCGCGACCGTCGGCAGACATGTTAGCTGAGGTACAATTTTATTACCCGCGAGAGCGATTGATCCGCCTGTGACACACGATGTCTGACAGAATCGACGAACGAGTCGAACTCACGGAGTCGGCGGAGAGCGAGGACGTCATCATCGCCCTCGACGCGACAAAAGGGGAGATCGCCTCGGGCGGGAACGGCCGAAGCGGTGCGCTGACGCTCCGGGGGGCGGACGGCACCAAGTTGATCCAACTCGACGCCGACGCGGGACGGCTCCGCCTCGCGGACGACTGGGGGGAGCAGACGACCCTCTCGGACGGCGAACTCTCGCTCGGTGGCGGGGGATCGAACGGCGACGTGCGAATCAAGGACGCCGACGGCAAGACGCTCGCCCATCTCGGCGTCCGCGACGACCTGATCGACGTTCGCGGTCGCCACGGCGAGACCATCTTCGCCGTGAACAAGGACGCGAACCTCACGCTGGGCGGCGGCGGGGACGACGGTGACCTCGTCGTCCGCGACAAGAACGGGAAAGCCACCATCCACCTCGACGGCGAGAGGGGTGACGTGGGCGTCGGCGGCAACGGCCACGACGGCGACGTGTCGGTCAACGACGCCAGCGGGAACCGAACCGTCGCCATCGACGGCGCGACCGGAAACGTCACGCTCGGCGGGAGCGGGCAGGACGGCGACCTCATCCTGACCGACGTCGCCGGCTGTACCACCATCCACCTCGACGCGCAGTACGGCAACGCGACGCTCGGTGGTTGTGGGCAGGACGGCGACCTGTTGCTGGAGAACGGCGACGGCAACACGACCATCCACCTCGACGCGCAGTACGGCAACGCGACCCTCGGTGGCAACGGACAGGACGGCGACCTGTTGCTGGAGAACGGCGACGGCGACCGAACGATCCACCTCGACGCCCAGTACGGCAACGCGACCCTCGGGGGCCACGGGCAGGACGGTGACCTGTTGCTGGAGACCGGAAACGGCGACCGGACCATCCACCTCGACGCGCAGTACGGCAACCTGACCCTCGGCGGCCACGGGCAGGACGGCGACATCGTGATGCGCGACGGGTCGGGCACCCAGCGCATCCACCTGGATTCCGACACCGGCGACATCAAACTCAGCGGCGCGGACTGCGCCGAGGCGTTCGACGTGAGCGAGGACGTGGACGTGGATCCGGGGACGGTCCTCGTGACGGGCGAGGAGTTCCTCGAACCGTGCGACGCCGCCTACGACCGGCGCGTGGCGGGCGTCGTCTCCGGGGCCGGCGACTACCGACCGGGCATCCGTCTCGACGAGAACGGACAGGAGACGGGTCGCGCCCCCGTCGCCCTCGTCGGCAAGGTGGTCTGTAAGGTGGACGCGTCGCACGCCCCAATCGAGGTGGGCGACCCCCTGACCACCTCCGAGACGCCGGGCCACGCGATGGCGGCGACCGACCGCGAACGAGCGTTCGGGGCCGTCATCGGCAAGGCACTCGAAGCCCACGCCGAGGGACGCGGCGAGATTCCGATCCTCGTCGCCCTCCAATGACCGACCACATCGAACGGGCGCGGGAGCGCCTGACCGATCCGGAGACCCGCGAGTCGGTCCGCCTGACCTACTACGTCCACGGCGGCGCGCCGACCGAGCGACTGGAGGAACGGGTCGAACTCACCGGCGGCGGCGAGATTCGCGTCGACGTGCGGGACGACACCGACCCTCAGCGCGGCGGCGAGGCGGCGGGGACCGTCGACACCGAGGAACTGACGACGATTCTCGACGCCCTCGACGAGGCGGGCGAGACGCTACGGACCCGCGAGGAGGCGTCGTTTCCACCGGACTCGCTGGTGGGCTGGATCGAGGTGACCGTCGGCGACGAGACGGAGACGTACTACTTCGACGCCGACGCGGTGTTCGAGGGACTGTCGAAGGCGCCCGAGGATCGGCCGGCCGAGGAACGGGACGCCCCCCTCGAAACCGTCACGTACCGGGTGGATCGACTCCGCACGCGACTCCTGGGTGGTGGCCATGCGCGATCTTAGCCTCAAGGGCGTCGCCAGGAAGTACGCGGGCGAGACGGGCGACATCTCGGTGAAAGGGGACGTGATGAACGGGACGGGATCGCTCCGCAATCGACTGGAGTCGCTGGCCGAGGAGGAGATTTCGTTCTCCGTCTCCGAGTGCGTCTTCGGGTGGACCGCCGCCTACGAACAGGTGTGGACACACGTCACGGTCCGCATCGACCTCGACCCCGACGTCGGGATCAGCGCGTCGACGATGAACACCCTCCGGACGACGTGGGCGAACGGTATCGAGTCGACGTGGAGCGACAACTGGGCGACCAGTCGGAGCGGCGAACTCCCCTGTCCGTTCACCTTCGAGGTGCAGTGGGTGGGGAGCGGCGACCACCACGAGGTGCGGGTGCGTCCCGGCCCCGAACGGAGCAACATGACGACGTGGGATACGAACGACACGGGCGCCGTCGCCGCCCACGAGTACGGCCACATGCTCGGCCACGTCGACGAGTACGACGAGGACCCGCCCTGCCCGGATCGGAGTCCGGTCAACACGGGGACGGTGATGGACGACAACTCCGCGAACGTGCCGAGTCGGCTGATCCAGCCCTTCGCGGACCGGTTGGGGACCGGACTTCGGACGCCCTGACCGGGTGCGCTTGAATACCCTTATCCGTCTCGCCCCCCGATTTTGGATATGAACGTCGTACCGGACACGAGCGCGGTCATCGACGGCCGCGTGTCCGAACGTGTCGACGCAGGTGCCTACGAGGGGGCGACGATTACCGTCCCCGAGGCCGTCGTCGGCGAACTGGAGTGGCAGGCCAACGAAGGCCACGACACCGGCTGGGAGGGTATCGAGGAACTGCAACGGCTGGTGGAACTGGGCGACGACGGTGTGATCACCGTCGAGTACTACGGCCAGCGTCCCAGCGCCGGCCAGATACACGGCTCCGACGAGGGTGATATCGACGCCATCGTCCGCGACGTGGCGGCCGACCTCGACGCCACCCTCCTGACCAGCGACGTGGTGCAGGCGGAAGTGAGCCGCGCCAAGGGGCTGGACGTGGAGTACGTCGAACCCCGCGGCCGCGACGCCGAAGGGCTGGAGATAGAGTCCTTCTTCGACGAAACGACCATGTCCGTCCACCTCCGTTCGGGGTCGAAGCCGAAGGCCAAACGCGGCGAAATCGGCGACATGCACTACCAGGTCATCGGCGACGAGGTGACGACGGAGGCGGAGATGAAGGAGTACGCCCACGACATCGCGGAGACGGCGCGGGCGAGCCCCGACGGGTTCGTCGAACTCGACGAACCGGGCATGACCATCGTCCAGTACCGCTCCTACCGCATCGCCGTCGCCCGCCCGCCGTTCGCGGACGGCTTCGAGATCACCGCCGTCCGCCCCATCGTCAAGACCGATCTGGAGGACTACGAGTTCGCCGAGGACCTGAAAGAGCGCCTGCTGGAACGCCAGCGTGGCGTCCTCATCTCCGGCGCGCCGGGCGCCGGGAAGTCCACCTTCGCGCAGGCCGTCGCGGAGTTCCTGGCGAGCCACGACAACGCGGTGAAGACGATGGAGAAACCCCGCGACCTGCAGGTCGGGCCGGACATCACCCAGTACACGGCGCTCGGGGGCGACATGGCGAAGACGGCGGACTCGCTCCTGCTCGTCCGTCCGGACTACACCATCTACGACGAGGTGCGCAAGACGGCGGACTTCGAGGTGTTCGCCGACATGCGTCTCGCCGGCGTCGGCATGGTGGGCGTCGTCCACGCCACCCGCGCCATCGACGCCCTCCAGCGACTCGTCGGCCGGGTCGAACTCGGCATGATCCCGCAGGTGGTCGACACGGTGGTCTACATCGAGGCCGGCCGCGTCGACACCGTCTACGACGTAGAGACGGAGGTGAAGGTGCCCGAAGGCCTGACCGCGGAGGACCTCGCCCGCCCGGTCATCCAGATTTCGGACTTCGAAACCGGCAAACCCGCCTACGAAATCTACACGTTCAACCGGCAGGTTGTGACCGTCCCGCTCGAAGACGGCGAGTCGAGCGAGACGGGCGTCTCCCGCCTCGCACGCAAGGAGGTCGAACGCGAGATTCGCTCCATCGCCCGCGGTCACGTCGAAGTCGAACTGAAGGGACAGAACGAGGCCGTCGTCTACGTCGAGGACGACGACATCTCCTACGTCATCGGCAAGGGCGGCGGCCGCATCAGCGACGTGGAGGACCGCCTCGGCATCGACATCGACGTGCGGACGCTGGACGAACGGCCGTCGCACGGTAGCGGTGGCGGCAGTAGCGGTGGTAGCGGCACGGTCAGCGAGGGAACCGTCGTCACCCCCGAAGTCACGTCGCGCCACGTCGTCGTCGACGTGAGCGACGGCGCCGAGGTGGGACAGACGGTCGAGGTCCGCGCCGACGGCGAGTATCTGTTCACCGCGACGGTCGGTCGCGGCGGGGAGATTCAGGTGTCGCGGGGCTCCGCCATCGCCGACGAACTCGAACGCGCCATCGACGAGAAGCGGCGGATTACGGTTCTGCCGACTTAATCACACTCGACACAGGCCGCGTCGGCGTCGCTCTTGTCCTCGGCGAGCGCCGTTTCGTCCAGCTGGTAGAGGTTCTGTCGCGCGTCGGCGAAGTAGACGTCCTCGTCGACGACGCCGATGTCTTCGAGTCGTTCGAGCGCGTATCGGACGGTTCGGGCCGACAGCATCGACTCCTCGACGATCCCTTTCTGGGTCAGCGACCCGTTGTATTCGAGGACCTTGAAAACCAGTTTCGCGCTCGGCGGAAGGTCGTCTAACCCCTCCTCGTCAGTTCCAGCCATCGTGTGACTCGAACGGGGCCACGAGCATAAAGGTTCACGACCCGTGGCCGTCGGTATCGGCCGCACGACCCCCACGGATGCGCCCGAGGTACGCCGACGGCGGGTCACGAGGCCGACGCGCCGCCGACCCCCGCCGTCGTGATATTTACCCCGACCGATAGCGGGCGTCAATAGTGCCACGACAGTCACGATTAATGACGAATAGTGGGACGCCAGTGGGTATGGAGACACGAGAACTCGACCCACTGTTCGACCCGTCGTCGCTGGCCATCGTCGGCGCGAGCCCCGATTCGTGGTACTCCTCGCGGATCACGGAACACCTCACCAGCTACGGGTACGACGGCGACTACTACCTCGTCAACCCGAACCGCGAGGAGGCGTGGGATCGGCAGTGTTACGACACGGTGTCCGACCTTCCGGAGGTCGTCGACCTCGTCGTCGTGGTCGTCCCCCGCGAACACGTCGTCGACGTAGTACGTGAAGCGGGCGAGGTGGGCGTCCCCGCGGCGCTCGTCATCACGACCGGGTTCAGCGAGGCGGACGAGCGCGGCGCCGAACTGGAGGCCGAACTCGAAGCCACCGCCGCCGACTACGCGATTAGCGTCGCGGGGCCGAACTGCATCGGCCTCGCGAACGCGCAGGCGGGGACGGTGCTGACTGGCCTCTGTTCCCGCGAACCCGAACCGGGCCACATCGGCCTCGCCAGCCAGTCCGGCGCCCTCTCTTTCGCCACGTTCTTCGAGAACGCCGCCGACGAGGACACCCACTTCTCCCACGTCGTCTCGACGGGCAACGAGGTGGACCAGAGCCTCGCGGACTACGTGGAGTACATGGCCGCCGACCCCGACGTCGAGGTGATCTGTACCTACATCGAGGGCGTGACGGAGCCACGGCGGTTCATCGAGGTGGCGCGGGAGACGGTGGCGACGGGGACGCCCGTGTTGGCGGTGAAAGTCGGGAGTTCGGACGTGGCCACGGCGGCCGCCGAGTCACACACCGGGTCCCTGACCGGCAACGACGAGGTGTGGGACGCCGCCTTCGGGCAGGCGGGGATCGAACGCGTCCCCGACGTGCCGGACCTGACGAGTCGGGCGAGCGCGCACGCGGCGTTCGACCCGCCGGACTCCAACCGCGTCTGCGTCGCCTCGACCAGCGGCGGCCTCGCCACGCTCCTCGCCGATCTGGCGGAGGAACGGGGGCTCGACCTCCCGCAACTGGCCGACGAGACGGAGAGGGCACTGCTCGACGACGACGCCCTGCTCACCTTCGGCGAACTCCACAACCCCGTCGACATCCGCGCACAGGGGGCGGAGATCCTCCCGGACGTCGCCGAGACGCTCTTCGCCGACGACAACTTCGACGCCTACGTCTTCGGCATCGGCCTCTCCGCGGTGGACGAAGACGCCGACGTCATCGCCGACCACCTGCTCGAAGTGGGCGAGATGACCGACGACCCCGTGATCTTCCTGTGGACCGGCCGGCAGGAACCCGCCGACCTCGACGACCCTCAGCCCTACGAGCGCGTCCGCGCCGAGTATCCGCTCTTCTACGAGCCGACGAAGTCCATCGACGCGCTGGCGTCGCTGGTCCGGTTCGACGAGGCGCGGGACCGCCTCGTCGGGCGCCCGCCGTTCGAACTCGACGAGCGCCCCGTCTCCGCGGACCTGCCGGGCAACCGCACGATCACGTGGTCGACGGCGACCGACCTGCTCGAAGACTACGGCGTCGACCTGCCGGCGACGCGCTCGGCGTCGTCGAGCGAGGAGGCCGCCCGCTACGCCAGCCGGATCGGCACGCCGGTCGTGATGAAAGTCGACTCACCCGACGTCGCCCACCGCAACCGGGTCGGCGCGGTCCGCGTCGGCGTCGATTCCCCGTCCGAGGCGCAACGAGCCTACGAGGAGATCGTCGCCAACGTCTTCGAACACGACGACGAGGCGACCATCGAGGGCGTCCTCGTTCAGGAGATGGTCGACAGCGGCGTGGAGGCGCTGGTCGGGGCGTCACAGGACCCGAACCTCGGTCCGGTGGTCACCGTCGGCTCCGGGGGCACGCAGGTCGAAGCGTTACAGGACACGACCCATCTCGTCGCGCCGTTCGGGAAGGGCGACGCCTACGGCGCGCTCAACCGGACCGACCTCCCCGCACGGTTCGAACACGAGTTCGGGTCGGACGCGTCGCTCGACAGCCTCGCCAACCTCGTCACCAAGGTGGGGAACCTCGTCGCCAAGCGCCGCGACGTGGCCGAACTCGACCTCAATCCGGTGATGGTGCGGCCGGAGCGGAGCGTCTGCGTGGACGCGTTCGTCAAGACGGAGTAGCGTCACCGCTCGGGAATCCGACGCCGAGATTGCCGCGGGCGCCTCGGACGTGACGGTGTAGTCCCGCGGACACGGTCGCGCACTGCCGATTGGGCGTATCGAACGCCTTTTCATGCCCGCCGCCGCAGTGTCGGGTATGGCTACTGAAACGGAAACGGGGGCCGGCCTCACGGGACACGTCCGCGGGGTGACGGTCACCACGCTGGCCTGCCTCGGCGGCGTCGTGGCCGCCGTCACCGCGGGCGTCGTCGTCGGCACCGGCGCGGAGGCGGCGTCCGACGTGCGTGCGCTCGCGTTCCTGGTGGCCGCCATCGCGGGTCAGTACCCCGTGCTGAAGGCTATCGGGGTCGACATCGACGACTTCGGCCCGAAAGACCACCTGTACGTGGCGTTCATGACGTTCACGCTCTGGTTCATCACCTTCGCGATTCTCCTCACCACCGGCGCCTCCCTGTAACCATGGCCGACGACAGCATCGCGGTCGTCGACCTCGACCGGTGTCAACCCGACCGCTGTAACTACGAGTGCGCGAACTTCTGTCCGCCCAACCGGACGGGTGAGGAGTGCATCGTCACGCTGGAGGAACGCCACGGCGACCCCGACCTCTACGAGGGTGGCCCGAACCAGATCAGCATCTCCGAAGAACTCTGTCTGGGCGAGACCTGCGGCATCTGCGTCGAGAAGTGTCCCTTCGACGCCATCGAGATCATCAACCTCCCCTCGGAACTGACCGAGGACCCGGTGCATCGCTACGGCGAGAACGCCTTCGCGCTCTACGGCCTGCCAGTTCCCGAAGCCGGGACGGTGACGGGCCTGCTCGGCCCGAACGGGATCGGGAAGTCCACCGCGGTCCACGCCCTCGCCGGCGAGATGATCCCGAACCTCGGGCGATACGACGCCGACCTGGGCTGGGAGACGGTCCTCGACCGCTACCGCGGGACGGCGCTCCAGAACTACCTCGAACGCCTCATGGACGGCGAGGTGACGGTCGCGCGCAAGCCCCAGTACGTCGACCGGATCCCCGACCAGTTCGGCGGGAAGACCCGCGACCTGCTGGAGAGTGTGGACGAACGCGGCGCCGTCGACGACCTGGTGGATCGCCTCTCCATCCGGCCGGTGATCGATCAGTCCATCGACACGCTCTCCGGTGGCGAACTCCAGCGCGTCGCGCTGGCGGCGACGCTCGCCCGCGACGCCGACTTCTACTTCCTCGACGAGATCACGCCCTACCTCGACATCGGTCAGCGCGTCACCGCGGCCCGTCTCGTCCGCGAACTCGCCGACGAGGAGGACCGCTCGATGCTCGTCGTCGAACACGACCTCGCGGTCCTCGACCTGCTGGCCGACCGCCTCCACGTCGCCTACGGTGAGCCGGGGGCGTACGGCGTCGTCACCGACCCGAAATCCGTCCGCAACGGCATCAACGAGTACCTGCAGGGCTACCTCGACAACGAGAACATGCGCATCCGGCCGAACGAGATCACGTTCGAGGAACACGCGCCGCGGCAGTCGGCGACGGGGACGCCGCTGGTCGAGTACCCCGACCTCTCGAAATCCTACGGTGCGGGCGAGTTCTCGCTCGACGTGGAGGGCGGCACCATCTACAAGAGCGAGGTGCTCGGCGTGGTCGGCCCGAACGGGATCGGGAAATCCACGCTCGCGAAACTGTTCGCGGGGTCGCTCACTCCCGACGACGGTGACCTCGACTTCCGCCTCGAAATCGCCTACAAACCGCAGTACGTCGAGGTGGACCAGCCGATGCGCGTCGACACCTTCCTCTCCTCGATCACCGACGACTTCGGCACCTCCTTCTGGAACACGGAGATCGCCAAGCCGCTGCAGCTAGAGCGCATCATGGAACAGCAGTTGACGGATCTCTCGGGCGGCGAGCGCCAGCGGGTCGCCATCGCAGCCTGCCTGTCGAAGGAGGCCGACCTCTACCTGCTGGACGAACCGTCGGCCCACCTCGACGTCGAACAGCGGGTGCAAGCGACCTCCGCGATCCGGCGGTACGCCGAGAACCACGACGCGACGGCGATGGTCATCGACCACGACATCTACATGATCGATCTGCTGGCCGATCGCCTGATGGTGTTCGACGGCGAACCCGCCGAACGCGGCCACGCCTCACAACCCCAGGACATGCGCTCGGGCATGAACGACTTCCTCGCGGATCTGGATATCACGTTCCGCCGCGACGAGCGGACGGGCCGTCCCCGGATCAACAAGCCCGAGAGCCAACTCGACCGCGAACAGAAGCGGGCGGGCGAATACTACTACGCCCCCTGAACTGGGCCGTCACCCCACGCAGTAACCGTGGGCCGTCGCCTCACGCAGTAACCGTGGGCCGTCGCCCCACGCAATGGTCGTCCGCTCACCACGCACCACCGCTGTAGCGTTAACTCGGTTCCGGCCGAGGGACAGGTATGGGGGAGACTGCCGACGCCGACGCGACCGAGACCGACGAGCAGACCCGTCCCCAGTTTCGGGGCTGCGTGTTCTGTTACACCGCCGAACTCGCCGTCTACGGCGTCCGAAAGCTACGCCGGTAGGCGATCGAACGTCGGTCGGCGAAAGACTTATTACTCTTGGTAACTAATAACAAGGTCCGGTAGGAGCCGCGAGGACACACCGGACGATTCGGCCCGGTCCGTTCGAACGAACGGGATGGGTCGGATTAGAGGTACAACCGAAGACCCCGTAACAGGGGCACAAGGTGAACGCCTCGAAGGAGGACCGCAGCGACCCGACGCTCGTCCGCCATGGCGGATGGGAGAGAAGACCAAGTAACGGATCTCGTGTAAACGAGGTTCGCGAACCTGGGAAACCAGTGCCGGTCGTGAGGGTCGTGGAAAACATCTCCCGTCCGGGTCCAAATCGTGGCGACCGACCGATGACCTCGCCCGAGAGCGGCGACATTGAATTCACGTCGCCGACGCCTCGGACGAAGGGGCCTCGATAGACGATGGTACAGGGAGTGTTCGAGACCCATCACTAGCGTAGACCTGCGGGTTTGAATATGTCAGGGTCGATCACAATATTTTCACCGTCATCGGTTAGGAAGTGATACATAATCAATAGTATTAAATC
>Ga0207797_1002848_pt1 | contig 11860 bp, 9 predicted proteins | sample PRCRCaboRojoPR_6_FD_187275 | JGI IMG/M metagenome (GOLD analysis project Ga0207797, IMG submission 187275) | Marine sediment microbial community from Cabo Rojo, Puerto Rico - PR CR 10% Liquid 1 (SPAdes) | ecosystem: Environmental > Aquatic > Marine > Coastal > Sediment | place: Cabo Rojo, Puerto... | reverse complement strand
AAATACGCCTCCATTACCCCACGTTGGGCTCTTGGTCTAGCAGGTTATGACGTCGCCTTGACATGGCGGAGGTCCTGGGTTCAAATCCCAGAGAGCCCATTCCCACATCATGCAGGGGTAGCCAAGCCAGGTTAACGGCGCAAGGTTCAGGGCCTTGTCCTGCAGAGGTCCAAGGGTTCGAATCCCTTCCCCTGCATTTTTATCCGGGAAAAATGGCAAGTGTTAAGAAACAACCCGGTGTTGCAGTACCATCATGGACCTCGACGACCCTGAGGGCATGACATCGCTCGACCCGTCCGGCATGCTCGATGAGACGGCGGCGTTTCCTGACCACATAGCTGACGCCATCAGGCTGGGCGCAGGTCCGGCTGTCGGGGACACGGTAAACGCCATCCTTTTCGTGGGCATGGGCGGCTCGGCCATCGGCGGCGAGCTATTGCAACAGCTACTCGTCGACAGCTGCCCCATGCCGATAATGGTGCATCGGGGATACGAGCTGCCCGCATGGGCTGACGAGACGACGCTCGTCGTCGCCACAAGCTACAGCGGCAACACCGCCGAAACCCTCACGTGTTTCAGGCAGGCACTGAAGCGCAACTGCACCACTCTCTCGATTTCATCCAACGGCATGCTCGGGGAGCTCTCCGGTAGCAGCGACTGCCACATCGATATCCCGCGGGGTATGCAGCCCCGGGCGGCGCTCGCCTATCTCATGCTGCCGCCGCTGAAAATCATGGAGCAACATGGCCTCGTTGCGCTCCCCGACATGGAGCAGGTCGCCGGCGAGGTCAGGGAGTATAGCGAGCATCTGAACCCGGATGTTCCGTCCGTGGACAACCCGGCGAAGCAGCTCGCCACCGACATCGAGGGGTTACCCGTCATCTATGGCCATGGATACCTTGGAGCCGTGGCGACGCGCTGGCGGCAGCAGTGCAACGAGAACGCGAAGATGGCCGCTGCAGATTACGCGGTGCCGGAGGCAAACCACAACGAGCTCATGTCCTGGGTCGACGGACAGCGGGACGTCACCTGTATTTTTCTCCGCCAGCCCGACGAGCCCGATGCCATCGCCAGGCGCTTCGACTACATGGCGGAAATATACCGACGGCATGCCCGGGTGGCGGAGATAACGGCGCAGGGGCAGAGCCATCTCGCCCGCATGCTTTGCATGGTGCATCTCGGCGACTGGGTCAGCGTCTACCTGGCGCTCCGCCGCAACGTGGACCCGACGCCGGTGTCGCTCATCGAGGCGTTGAAGCAACGATTGTGAGGTGATCAGCACTCAAGATCTTCATCACCGAATCCTTTCTTTCCGGCAGTCCTTGCGTGGCCCGTGCCGGAGTGAACGTTTCTTTCCATTGAAACGCTTTCTTTTTAAACGAAAGGGTTCTCAGCAAGGGTTCGCTCATCACCGTCATGCAATGCCCCCGGCGTTTTATAATGGTTTCTGTGCTGCCGCTCAAACTATTTATATCGACGTATCCTTAACAGGACTGGCGTATGCAATCCCTCCTCAACCCCCGGATGGTCTACCAGTTGCTCAAGGGATATCTCCGGGACAAGGACCGGGTGTGGCGGGCCAGCCGGGAGGAGTTCCGGCGGCTGCAGGACCGGGCGCTGCGCCGCATGGTTCGCTATGCCTACGAGGTCCCGCTCTACCGGCAGAAATACCGGGAGGCAGGGGTGCATCCCGACGACATCGCGGGCATCGCGGACATCAAACGGCTGCCCTCTGTCTCCAAGGATGACCTCCGCCGGCATTTTCCGGACGGCATCGTGCATCCCCGTTTCAGTCGAGACAGGGGGCACCTGGTGAGCACCTCGGGGTCGACGGGGCAGCCGGTGTCGCTGTACACCGACACCTCGGCGGTCATCACCGCCCTCCTCGGCTTTTTGCGGGAGATACAGGAATACGGGGTCAACTGGCGGAAAACCCGGATGAGCGTCATCGCCGACGTCGATGAGCATGCGGTGGAGGAGGCCTACCTGCAGGGCAGCGTCCTGCCCGCCATCCGCCGGCTGTTTCCGCTCGACAACCTCCAGATTTTGCATGTGGGTGACGAGCCCCGCGACCTCATCCGGCGCATCGACGCATTTGAGCCCGAGTTCCTGGGCGGATACCCCGGCGTGCTGCGGGCGCTCGCCGTGCTGAAGCGCCGGGGACATGGTGAGCACGTTGCGCCGCGGGTGATGTCCTCCTCGGGGGCGGTGCTGGACGACTACACCCGGCGGTATATCGAGGACGCGTTTGCGGCGCCCATCTACGACGTGTATGGTTCGACGGAGGCGGGGCCGGTGGCCTTCGAATGCTCCAGCAGCAGTTATCATATCCATTCCGACCTGGTCTATCTTGAATTTCTGGACGAGGACGGCAGGGACGTTGCGCCGGGTGAGCCGGGCCGGCTGGTCATCACCCGTCTCTATGGACGTGGCACGCCGATTATCCGCTACACGGGGATGGACGACATCCTTGTGCCCCTCGAGGACACATGCGGATGCGGTATCACTACGCCCGTCATCGGCCGCGTCGGCGGACGCAAGGTCGACGCCATCGTGCTGCCCGACGGGGAGATTATCCCGCCGTTTTCCATCACGGGTATCCCGGGCGAGGTCATGAAGCAGTATGAGACCGACAAGGTAAAACAGTTTCAGATCGTGCAGGAAAGCTTCGACGAGCTGACCTTCCGCCTGGTCATCGACGAGGAGCTCCGCCATGTCGGCCCCCCGGTGGACACCATATGCAAGGAGATACGCCGCGCCTGCCGGCAAAAGGTCGGCCCGGACATGATGGTCAACGTGACCGAGGTCGAGCACATCGGTGGCGACACATCGAAGCCCCCGGTACTGGTGTCCAGAGTCCACGGCTGAGGCAGGACTCAGATTTTTTATATAGCGTCATGTATTGCAGGCCTATGCAGGCAATCGCGTTCACCGGTCTCCCCGGCTCAGGGAAAAGCGAAGCCGTTGCCATCGCCGAGCAACATGGATGGACGGTCATCCGTATGGGTGACGCCGTCCGGGCGGAGGCCAGGCGCCGCGGCCTGCAGCCCAGCGACGAGCATCTCGGTAGCATCGCCGACGAGCTCCGCCGGGAAGAGGGCATGGACGTCTGGGCCCGCCGCTCGCTTTCCAACGAGCAGGGAGATGTAGCGGGAGACGTGGTCATCGACGGCATCCGGAACATCGAGGAGGTCGAGTTTTTCCGCGAGGCGCTCGACGACTTCGTGCTCGTCGCCGTGCACGCATCACCCGAGACGCGCTACCGGCGGCTGCGTGAGCGCGGCCGCTCCGACGATTCGGCATCGCTCGATGAGCTGAAACGGCGCGATGAACGGGAGCTCCGCTGGGGTATCGGCAGCGTGGTGGCCATGGCCGACGTGGTCGTTGTCAACGAGGGCACTCTGGCGGCGTTCCGTGAAAAAATAACCGGCCTGATGGCCGATATCGCGGGATAGCCGCCGCGGTGGCCCGGGTGTGGGCAAACTAATTAAATGGCTTTTTCTTGCTGCTCCCATGGATTACAAGGTCAAGGACATCGGGCTGGCCGACGAGGGGAGACGGCTCATCGGCTGGGCCGAGGACCACATGCCCGTGCTGATGGACATCCGGAATGATTTTGTGCAGCGCAGGCCGCTGGACGACGTGACCATCGCGTGCTGCCTGCATGTCACCAAGGAAACGGCGGTGCTGATGAAAACCCTGCAGGCCGGCGGCGCCACGGTCGCATTGTGCGGCTCGAACCCATTATCGACGCACGACGCCGTCGCCGCGGCGCTGGCCGAGGAGGGCATCCATGTCTACGCGTGGCGGGGGAACAGCGACGAATACTACTGGGCGGTCAACCGAACGCTTGACTACAGGCCGCAGATAACGATGGACGACGGCGGCGATTTAGTTACCACGTTGCACACCGACCGGCAGGAGTCGCTTGAGCATGTCATCGGGGGGACGGAGGAGACCACGACGGGTGTCAATCGCCAGAGGGTGATGGCCGATCAGGGTGACCTGCGCTTCCCATTGGTGGCGGTCAACGACGCGATGACCAAGCATTTTTTCGACAACCGCTATGGCACGGGCCAGTCCACCATAGACGGCATCCTCAGGGCGACGTCGGTGTTGCTCGCCGGTAAGACGTTCGTGGTCGCCGGCTACGGCTGGTGCGGCCGCGGCCTGGCGATGCGCGCCGAGGGCATGGGCGCCAGCGTCATCGTCACCGAGATAGACGAGATACGGGCACTGGAGGCCGTCATGGACGGCTACCGGGTGATGCCGATGGCCGACGCTGCCAGGGAAGGCGACATTTTCGTCACCGTCACCGGCAACAAGCACGTCATCGACGCCGAGGCGCTCGACGCAATGAAGGACGGCGCCATCGTCGCCAACGCCGGCCATTTCGACAACGAGATCAACGTGCCCTACCTCCACGAGCAGGCGGTGCAGGAGCAGGACGTGCGCGACAACACCCGGCGTTACGTGCTGCCGGACGGCCGGAGCATCTATCTGCTGGCCGAGGGCCGCCTGGTCAACCTTGCCGCTGCCGAGGGACATCCCAGCGAGGTCATGGACATGTCCTTCGCCAACCAGGCGCTTGTCGCCCGCTGGCTCACCGAGGAAGGAGGCGACCTCGGCAACAAGGTGTACAGGGTGCCCGACACCATCGACCGGGAGGTCGCCCGCCGCAAGCTCGCGACCATGGACGTCGCCATCGACAGGCTGACGGAGGAGCAGCGGAGCTACATGGAAGACTGGCATGAAGGAACATGAACGAGCTCATTGAGCATGCCGCCAGGGACATCGTCGCCGCTGACATGACAGTGGCGCTGACCGGTGCTGGCGTCTCCACGGAGTCGGGCATCCCCGACTTCCGGAGCAAAAACGGGTTGTGGAGCCGCTACGACATCCGTGAATACGGGACCATCGACGCCTTCCACCGCAATCCGGGCAAGGTCTGGCGCATGCTCCGGGAGATGCTGTCGCTGCTCGACGCGGAGCCCAACCCGGCCCACCGGGCGCTCGCCAGGCTCGAGGAAATGGGATATCTCGACGCCGTCGTCACGCAAAACGTCGACAACCTGCACCAGGAGGCAGGCAGCCAGACCGTCGTCGAGTTTCACGGCAACTTCACCCGCGTGGTCTGCGTGCGCTGCGGAAACCAGCGGGCCGCGGAACAGGTATCGCTCGAGGAGATGCCGCCCCGCTGCACGTGCGGCGGCGTGCTGAAACCCGACGGCGTGTTCTTCGGCGAGCAGATACCCCCGGAGGCATACCGGCGGGCGATGGCGCTGGCGCAGCGCTGCGACCTGCTGCTCGTGGTTGGTACCTCGGCGACGGTGTCGCCGGCGAACCATCTGCCCTATCTGGTGAAAGCCGGGGATGGGACGGTCATCGAGGTCAACACGGAGGCGACGGAGCTCACCGGCGGCCTGTCAGACTATCTTATAAGGGGAAAAGCGGGGGAGGTGCTGCCCTGTCTTGTTGACGCGGTCACGTCGGCCAGTCAACCCTGACCTGCTCGGCGGCGCCGCGCTCCACCAGGATGTCGGCTGTTTTTTTGGGCAGCACGACCACGTCCTCTTTTTCCAGCTCGTAGTTGTTCATGTCGCTGCCGACAAACGAGGGCATGTCCTGCAGCATCCGGAGCGTGACATCCTGCTCGACGGCTTGCTCGCCGGATTCCTCGATGTCGGATGGTTCTCTCGCTTCAGGCGGTCCTGTTTCCCGCGTCTGCTCGGGCTGCGGCGCTGCCGCCGTGTCGTTTTCGCTTTCAGCCGTGGATGATGGCCCTGGTGGCTCTTCATTTTCGCTGTCGCCTTCGAGGATGCGCCGCCGGTTGTCCCTGAGCAGCGACACGAGGCGGTCGTAAAACCGGCGCTCCTGCCGGGTGAGATGCTTCGGGGTGTGACTCCCGACGGCTGCGAACACTACCTTTTTCTGCCGGCTCTCATATATTTTTTCGAGGCTGCGCTTCGCGTTGCGCAGCTCGTCGGAGATGAGCATGACTTTCTTCGACGACGGGTTCTGCGATCGTTCTTCCTCCAGCCGGCTCTCAAGCTGTCTGATGTGCTGGAGTGCCTCCTCGAAAAAATCGTCGCCGATGTTCATGAGCTCCGGGGACCGGCGCTCCCGCTGTTCCAGCTTGCGCAGCTTCGTGTAGTCAAACGTGGCCATCTAAGACACATTGACCATCGGATATTTATGTTTTGAGTGCCCGCTGCACAGGAAGGCATTATGCTTATATAGCGTGTTCATTATATCGGTTGTGAAATAATGAAACTCATGAAGCGCTCCGGCTGGATAATGTCGCTTTTCGTCGCCGCTCTTCTGCTTTCAACTCCATTGTTTTCCCTGGCTGAGGGTGCCCGCGAGGTTCCATCGGGCTTCACCGGCGTCTCCTGGAACCGCGTCGTCCCGGTGAACAAGGCCACCCTGGTGCAGCATGACGAGAACAGCTACCTCGACGACCTTGCATACATGGCCGCCATCCCATCGAGCGTGTTCTACGACCACAACACAGACAAATTGTACTCGAACCCGCTGCTCTTCTACGAGGACAACCAGGAGCTCGACCTGAAAAACAGGACGCTCAACGCCTACAAGGGCCTCAACTATTTCATGGAGGACTGGCAGACCTACACCGGCGGCGTCAAAAAAATCGAAACCATCAACATGGGCGACAGGGAGCCATGGCAGGCCAAAAACTACACCCACATCAACGGTCAGGACCCCTACAGCATCGCCACCCAGATGGCGCTCGAGGACTGGTCATATGCGGACAGCGCCGTCGTCGCGGCGCTGGGCAACATGTCCGGTACGGGCAACACCACCACGGGCACCATGACCGGTACCATGTCCGCCGGGTCCGTCAAGCATATCAGGCAGACCGCGGTGAAGCAGGACTCCATCGCCCCGCAGTACAACGATTTCTATGTCGCCGACGACTACAAATACATCAGGGCCAACCTGACCTGGCCGTCCAAGAGCTGGCTGCCGACGCTCTCCTATCTCGGCACCCTGGGACTGCTGCAGGGCGGACTGACCATTCCCTCTGCAGACCCGGATTTGCATCTTTACTGCAACTACGACGGCCTCATGCAGGTCGCCTCGTCGCAGAACTGGAACGTGATGGCCGGCGCCAGCGAAAGCTGCGAGAGCTACATCTACGCGCCCGGCAACTGGAAGTCAGCGGTCGTCGACATCCCGACCAAGGGACCGCTCGGCGAGCGGCATGGCACCATCATGGAGCGCATCCGTGACCTCATCACCGGCCAGGTGCACTACCTCATCGACATCTCGCTGTACCCCGGCAAAGAGATAGAGATACCTGAGGCGACGCCGTTCATGTGCCGCGACGTCACCTTTGAGCTCAGCTGGAAGGGCGGCGGCCCGCTCGGGTTGGTCATCGTCGACGAGAACAACGTCGCGGTCGGCGAGGCCGTGGCCACCAACGTGTCAAAGCAGACGCTGGAGCTCGACCAGCTCGGCGAGGGCGACTACAGAGCCGTCGTCGTGCAGCTCGGCGAAGCAGAACGAGAAATCTCGTACACCATCAACTATGAATGGAAGCAGTCGATGCGGAAGGACAGTGCCAACTCGCTGATGAACGCAGCCGAGGGAGCCGTCCTGGCATCGCTCACCAACTCGCCGTTGCTGTACACACCCGCTGACGACTTCCACGGCGACCTCGAACACGTGCTCACCAAGCTCGGCGTCGACCATGTCTACTACGTCGACATCGGCAACCAGTCCGACGACACCATACGGCAGGAGCTGCGGCGCATCTGCTCAATCAAAAAAGAATACCACGCGCTCGAGGACATCTACCATGACATCCGGGGCAGAAGCGAGGAAAACGACATCGTCTTCACAACCATCGACCCCTGGACGACATGGCGCGCCGAGGAGCTCGCTCCCGCCGAGGAAAAAGAAAAAGCGCTATATCTCGGCTCCGCCGCCTACCTTGCCGCGCATCATGGAGCTCCGCTCATGGCGGTGGACATGCACCCGCCGCTTTCCAGGGCGGTGGTATGGCACACGGAATGGTGGAAGGACCACGCCGTCCGTGACGACGAGCCCAACGTGGGCGCTATGTATCTCACCAGCAAGGAGGCATATGACTTCCTCGACGAAATCGGGTTTGACAAACCAGGGGAGCGGGAAAGCATCATCACCGTCGCGGGCCAGTTCGACATCGGTGTTTCCTGGGACCGCGCGTTCGTGGGAGCCGCGACGCCGGGCAGGCTCATCGGCACACCGGTCGACACGGCGCAGTGGGCATCACGGAGCGCATTCTACCCCGCCATGATCTATGCGAACCCGGCGGTGAGCCAGAACACCGTCAGCCTCATCAACGGCAGCAGGAGCACCCGGCAGCTCACCGGGCTGCTCAACATCGAAAAGCCGAGCCAGGAGGAGTCATTCCACGCGCCGGTCCTTGCCTCATACATGACCTATGCACATCGGTTCAACGAGCGCGCCGGCGAATACTGGGACTTCCAGTACACCACGAATACGGGCATCACGCCGTTCTATCAACCGTCGACCAATCCAATCGACCAGGGCGTGCTGGAGAAATACGGCAAATATGGCTCATATTATCCCGATCTCTCCGAGACAGAAGTGGTACCGTTTTACCTTGAAAAATGCGGCTACGAGATGGCCTACGCCACGAATTTCACGGCGACGATGGAGAACCTCAACAGGGGAGTCGTCGCCTGGTTCGAGACCACCCACGGCTTCATGGAAAACTCGGGCAGCCTCGCCTTCTGGAACCCACATGGAGCGCCGGGCTTCTTCGGCCTCAACCTGAGCCTGCCCACCGTGGAACCCAACCCGTGGCGCGGCTACGAGCTCTACCTCCCCGGATGGCTCGACGGCTCGACCCAGGAGCCCGACGTGCTGTCGCAGAGCCAGCGCCTCGGCCTCGACATCGTCCCCGCGAAGCTGAGCGAACTGCCCCTGGCCGATCTGCTGCCAATCATCAAGCGGACGGGCTACGACGGCATCATCATCACCGTGCTGTTCGGCCGCCTGCGCACCAAGGACTACACGGGCTACGAGATGGAGGAAGCGATGGAAAACCTGCACTCAGTGGGCTTCAACGCGCTCAGCTGCCTCATCTCCAACACCTATCTCCACCTGTCGCTCATCCGCCACGGCTGCGTCTGGCAGGTCATCGATCCCTGGGAGACCTCGTGGTATTCGGCGTTCGCAAGCGAAATGTTCGCCCGCGACCTTGCGCTGGGCAAAAACGTGGGGCAGGCCTACACGGACAGCATCCTGCACACCGGCATCGGCTATCTCACCAAGGACTGGTGGTGGGATATCAAGGAAAACCTGTGCTACTTCGGCGACCCCGACCTTTCGATGTGGTCCCCACAATATGGCTGGGATAAACCCGAGTCATTGGACAGCGGCACCATCCATGGCCATGCGCCCTTCGGCGCCACCGACTACCCGCAGGAGGAGGAAGAGGGCGGCTTCTCCATGATCATCGGCATCGGCCTGGTGCTCATCGTCGCGGCAGCCGGCGCCTACCTCGGCTGGAAATACAAGCAGCGGAAAAGCTAGACGTCGGCGATGCCACGGCCGGCGAGCAGCACCGCCAGGTATTCGGGTATCTCCACGGCGCCCTTTTCCAGGGAAAACCTCTGCGCCATCATCGATATCTCGACCGGGTGCTGCAGCTCCACCTCGATTACGGTGTCATCGAAGACAACGGCATCCCGCAATGGGTCGAAGTCATCGATGCCGTCCAGCGGCAGCGAGGTGACACGCAGCCCGGTTTTGCCGTGCAGCGAGCCCGGCTGCCGGATCAGCCTTTTGACGTCCCCGGTGACGGGCTCATCGGGTTCACCCCGGAGCTCGACGGCGCACCGTTTCACCAGCTGCGGCATGACTTTTTTGATGAACGACGACTGGTCGATTTTTCCGCGGCGGATGCGCTCGATGCGCTCGTCGGTGACATCCTCGATGATACCCGTTGCGGTTTTTTCGCCGACGCCGTCGAACGAGGTCAGCAGCTTCATCGCCTCGCCGTGGTCCATGTCCTGGAGCTCCCGGAAAAAATCGACGATGTCCCGGCTGATCTTGCCCTGCCAGCCCGGCGTATCCGGCGGCGCTATCTCCAGCGCCGTCTGGGTCATCCGTCCCCGGCGGGCGATGGTTTTTTCCCGGAGCATCGCGTCGAGGTCGAGCCCCCTGCCGGTGATGTAGTCGACGATTTCGCGGCGCGCCTGGCTTTCCAGGGGCAGCACCTCGGGATGGACGACATGGCAGTGGTAGCCCCGGCCGCCGCTGAAATACAACGACAGATCCTGGTCGGTGAAGCCGAAGTCGTCGGTCAAAAACGAGACGAGCTTTTTGAGCTCCTGCTTGACCGCCTCGAGCATTTCCTCGTAGCGCATGTCTTCCGCCCCTGGCAGATGGTCGGCATCGAGGTCGAAGATGAGGTCGGCGCCCATCCAGCCTTTTTCCTGCATCGTCGAGGCATCCGGCGTCTCGTAGTAGGCCGAGGAATGGTAGACATGGGCGGGCGCCCGTTCCCTGAGCAGCTCCAGCAGCTCGTCATGCTGCCTGAAGCCCTTGTGGCGGGTCATCCCGGCCTGGTCGAAAAACACGAAGCCGTACTCGCGGCGGGCGAAGCGACGCGGCGCCGGAATCGCTGCATCGCGGTAGTAGCGCCGGAACCGTTCCTGCAGGAAGCTAGTCATCGTTCCTCCGCGCCCGGCTTTTGATGCGGTAGTAGCCGAGCGGATGTTTCACCCGTTTGCAGATGGCGTCCATTTTTTCGACCGGGCAGAGCCCCCAGCTCTTGATGGAGGAGCAGCTCGGCGGCGTGTATTCGGTGCCCGAGACCTTGCCCGTGATGTGCTCTATCTGATAGCGCGTTTTCCCCCGGCTGAAGTCAGGTGAGCCCCCGAACAGGGCGACGATGTCGTCGGTGTCCATGCCCACCGCATGCAAAAACGAGACCAGGGTGAAACGGCCGACGTGGGGCACGTTGACCCCTGACTGCGCGGCGGCGAGCAGCTGACGGATGCAGGGCGGCAGCTTCGCGACCGTTACCTCGCCCATGTCGGCCTCCCGCTGCATCTGCCGTTCCTCCATCAGGGTGCGCAGCCGGGTGACCTCGTCCTCGAACACATGCCGTACCTCGGAGGGCGGTTCCATCTGCCGTACCTCATGGTAGATGGCATCCTGGATGGCGTTCTGCAGCAGCCGGGCGAGCTGCCGCTTCTGCAGCGATATCCATCCCCGGCTGAGGGGCATGTTGACGAGCTTCCAGCTGTCGCTCCACGTCGGCGCATGCTCCAGGTAGTCGGTGAAATAGATGGCCATGTCGTCGCCGACCTCCAGGCCGTGTTCATCGGCGATGGCCATGAGCAGCTCCTCGCTCTCATGCTGCAGATGCTCGTAGGCACGCTTGGCCTCGGACAGCGCATACCGGCCGGTGGCGTAGCCGCTGCTGACGCTGGCGACGATGATGCGGGCGATGGGATAGGAAAAAATGTTCATCAGCGCATCTGTTTCAGATGCGGCAGGGTAGTCGCCGACCACGCCGTCCCGGATGGCGTCGTTGACCCGCTGCCGTCCGAGTGCCCGTGCACGCTCATAGATGGGGTCGTGCAGTATTTCGCCGGTGCGGACATTTTCTTCTTTTACCAGCTGCCGTGCCTCGTCGAGAAAGGGATACCGGGCGAGCTGGGTGACATCCACGCTGTAACATCCCGGGGCTTATTTAATGTTTTATGGACGGGGACAGCCATGCCTTAAAAGCGTTATGCCACCTCGACGATGAACGTGGCATGCGCAGCATTTATTGCCAGGAGCGACGGCAGGATGGTGGTCTGTCCCTCGACTT
>Ga0207797_1002847_pt1 | contig 11864 bp, 9 predicted proteins | sample PRCRCaboRojoPR_6_FD_187275 | JGI IMG/M metagenome (GOLD analysis project Ga0207797, IMG submission 187275) | Marine sediment microbial community from Cabo Rojo, Puerto Rico - PR CR 10% Liquid 1 (SPAdes) | ecosystem: Environmental > Aquatic > Marine > Coastal > Sediment | place: Cabo Rojo, Puerto... | reverse complement strand
CCGGCCACCCGCCGTTCATGCTCTCCGTTCACGAAGGAGAACAGAAGGGAGACCACCACGGCCTCGACTCCTTCCCGACCAAGCGCAGCAGCCGCTTCGCGGACCGACGATTCGTCCAAGGATAGCACAATCCCGCCCCGGGCGTCGATCCGCTCCGGAACGCCCTTTCGAAGGTAGCGCGGCACCAGGGGCGGCGGGTTGTCCGCACCGAAATCGAAGGCCGCCTCCTTGGGCCGGGCCACGCGCCGAATCTCGAGCACGTCCTCGAAGCCGGCCGTGGTGACCAGACCGACCCGCGCGCCTTTCCTCTCCACGATGGCGTTCGTCCCGATGGTGGTCCCGTGAATCAGGTAGCCCACCCGGTCCATGGAAACCCCTCCGGTCTCGAGGATCTCTCCCAGCCCCTTGAGCACCCCTTCGGCCAGATCGTGATGGGTGGTCGGCGTCTTGGTGTAGTGGAAAGCGCCGGTGGCTTCATCGACCATCACCACGTCCGTGAAGGTGCCCCCCACGTCGATGCCGATTCTCATCCTCTTCTCCTCGCCGGGGGACCCGCCGGAAGGCGGCCGCCAACGGTATACGGTATACCCTTCTTTCCGCTGGCCGCCCCCGACCGCGATGCCCGGCCGCACGTGCACCGTCGGAAACGGATCAGGCTTCTCTCGGGTGCGTCAGGTTCCGGATCACCCGGGACAGCACCGCCTTGCAGGCCTCGGTCTCCCCTTCGGAGAGGCCGTCCAGCGCCTCATCCAGGGTCTTTCGCGTGTATTGAACCAGGGCTTGCTGGAACTCCCGGCCCTTCCGTGTGAGGTAAATCAGCTTGTTGCGCTGGTCCGCCTTGTCCGGGATGCGGACGACCAGATCGCGCCGTTCCATGCCGTGGAGGATCCGGGTGATGCCGGTCTTGTCCTTGTGCGTGGACTCGGCGAGCTCGCGCTGGGACTGCCCCTCCCGGTTCCAGAGGTTCACCAGGACCCTCCACTGCTCGACGGTGATGTCGAACCCGGCGGCCTCGAAGTTTTGCTGCAGCCGGTTGATCAGCGCGCGCTCGGCCCAGTGGACGATGGTGCCGAAGGAGCGGTCGATGTCGTACTTGGGGTAGTTGTTGTTCATTTTGGATGAATGCGCAACGGTTTTAGTAAGGAGAAGCCGCCCTCGCCTCTCCAGTGAACCACAAGGGTTTCGCCGGTCGAACCGCTGCTCGACCAGCCAACGGCGGGGTGGCGTAGTCATTCGAGTCAGGACGGCAGCGGATCGCCCCCTGGCCCCGCAATGGAGCCCCGTTCTTGTTTTGCGCGTTATCTATTGTATACGCAACTGTATGGTCAGTCAACCCTTTTTCCCTTCGGGGCCGCCCCGGTTCAGGCCTCCGCCGTGCCGCTCCGCGGGGACCGAAACCCCGGGACCATCCCTGCGAACGCCTCGGGACCATGCCCCTTCCTCCACGGAGGTGCGGTCGCCGGGGAGGGCGGCCCGTGCAAGGGCGTCCTCCCGGCCTCCAGCAACTGCTCATCTCAGGGATCCGATCACGGCTCGAATGGTCTCGTGACCCTGCTCCCGCAGGAAGGCTTCCAGGCCTTCCGCCACGTCCAGGGTGATGCGCGGGTTCACGAAGCTCCAGGTCCCCACCTGGACGGCCGTGGCCCCCACGATCAGAAACTCGAGGGCGTCCTCGGCCGAGGAGATCCCGCCGATCCCCACGACCGGGATGTCCACGGCGCGCACCGCCTGGTACACCAGGTGGAGGGCGAGGGGCCGAACGGCCGGCCCGGCCAGCCCCCCGCTCCGGCTGGTCCCCAGCCTGGAACGCCGGGACCGGACGTCGACGGCCATGCCCGGGGGGCCGTTGATCAGGCTCAGTGCGTCCGCCCCCGCCCGCTGGGCCGCCTCGGCCACGGCGCGAATGTCCGACGTCATGGGCGCAAGCTTCACCATCAGGGGCTTCCGCGTCCGGTCTCGAATCTGGCCCACGAGCGACTCCACCATGAAGGGATCCGTGCCGAAGTGCATCCCCCCGCGCTCCACGTTCGGGCAGGAGACGTTGACCTCCATTGCGTCCACCCTCCCCTCGCGATCGAGGATCTCCGCGACCTGCCTGTACTCGCCCACGGTCTCCCCGCCGATGCTGACGATCAGCTTGGTGGACAGCCCCTCGAAGAAGGGGAGCTTGTCTCGAACGAACGCCTCCACCCCCACGTTCTGCAGGCCGATGCTGGCCAGCATGCCCGAGGGGACCTCGGTGGACCGGTGGGGAGGGCTTCCCAGGCGAGGCCGGCGGGTCAGGGTCTTGACCACCACCGCGCCCAGCCGGTTCAGGTCGAGAAACGGCGCGAACTCCTCCCCGTACCCGAAGGTCCCTGAAGCGGGCATCACGGGGTTCTCGAGGCGCAGCCCCCCGATACGTACGGAGCAATCAGGCGCACCAGGCATCCCAGTCCACCTCCCGAAGGTCGTACACCGGGCCGTCCCGGCAGATGAGCGAGTGAGCGGCCGACCCGGTCTCGTCGTACTGGAGCGCCGGTTTGGGCCACGGCCCACCCCGTCGCACGGAACGAGGGACCAGGGGGACGGCGCAGGAGAGGCAGGCGCCGAACCCGCACCCCATGTGGTCCTCCAGGGCGGCCTGCCCGTCGAAGCCCAGCCTCGCCTGGAGACCGGCCAGCTCCCTGAGCATGCGGTCCGGCCCGCAGGCGTAGACCGCAAAACGATCGCCCGGTACGCCGTCCTCGGCGAGACGGCGCAGCAGGTCCGGGGCCCGGCCCCGGAACCCCTCGCTCCCGTCGTCCGTGTAGAGGTGGAGCACCCCGAGATCGGAGAGCTCTTCCCGGAGAAAGATCCGCTCCTTGAGCCGGGCGCCCATGAGAATGAGGAGCCGCTCGCGGGGGAGGGATCCCCGCAGCGCCTCCCCCAGGGCGTAGAGCGGGGCGATGCCGATGCCCCGGCCCACCAGAACGGCCGTGGTTTCCGGGTCCGGGTCGAACCCGTTCCCCAGGGGACCGATCACGTCCAGCCTGTCTCCGGCGGCCCTCGACCCCAGCCAGCGGGTCCCCGGCCCCACGATCCGAACGAGGAGGTCGAGCCTCCACCCTCCCGGGACCTCCCGGACCCTGTGGACGCTGAAGGGACGGCGGAGCAGGGGTGCGGTGGACGCTCCGCACCGGACCGAGTAGAACTGCCCCGGACGGGGGACCACCGCCGCCGGGGGCGGGACGAGACCGATCCGCACAACGCCCCTTCCCGCCTGCTCGGACGCCTCCACGGTAAAGACCGCCCGCGCCGTGATCGCTGAAGAGGTCATCTCCCATTCCTTTGGAACGGCAAGGCCGTTCCCCGGTTGGCCCACACCACCCGGTCCGGGTCCCGACGGTCCCTCAGGGTGAGCGCCCCCTCGGGGCAGACGCCCACGCAGAAACCGCAGCTCCAGCAGCGGTCCGGGTCGGTCTCCACGCAACCGGCCTCCCCCACGCGAAGGGCGCCGTAGATGCAGCCCCGGACGCAGGTCCCGCAGCGGTTGCAGAGCTCCGGGTCCGCCGCCGGGATGTACGGGCCGTCCGGCGGCATGGTGTAAGGGTACGCTTCCCGTGAGGCCAGGTCCGCGGCGGACTCGATCAGGGGGAACACCCGGCCGGTGACGCTCCCGGTGTTCTCGTAGCCCCTCTCGGCCATCCACCGCCTCAGCCCCTGATCGATTCGGGCCATCAACCCGGGCCCGTGGAAGTAGAGAGCGGACCCCACGCCCACGAGCGGACACCCCACGAGGAGGTACTGAAGGGCGTCCCGGTGGCTCGACACGCCCCCCACCCCGACGACGGGCAGGCCGGAGACCCTTCGTATGCGCACCACCCGGGCCAGGGAGATGGGCAGAAAGGCCCGGCCCGGTGCGTACCCGCAGACGGCGGGCGCACCGAAGGGGACCTCGCGGTCCACGTCCACCACGATTCCGCCCGGGGCGTTGTGGGCCGTCAGGAAGTCCGCACCCGCTTCCTCCAGCGCGGCCACCGCCGACTCCAGGGGCTCCAGGGTCGGACCGATCTTCACCCCCACAGGGACGCCGGACCCTCTCCGCACCCGGTCCAGGATGCGGACGGCCCTCTCGACCCCTTGCTCGAAGGTCCGCGACACGTGGGGGCAGGAGAAGTTGAGCTCCAGCATGGCCGCGCCCCCGTCCTCCAGCCGGCGCGCCGTCTCCGCCCAGAGCTCGAGCGCCTCGGGCTCCTCGAAGAAGCTCGCCACGAGAACCACCGAGGCCGCTCGGCAGAGCTCGGCCATCCGCGAGACCCTCTCGGACCAGCCGTCCAGGTCCTCCACGTGGGGGGCGGCCATGGAGCAGAGGGCCCCTCCCTCACGATATCCGTCTCCCAGGACGTTCAAGGGAAACTGGTAAGGCCGCACCCGGACCTTGTGGGCGGGGTTCGAGGTGAAGGTCTTGGTCACCAGCCCGCCCACCGGTCCGTCGCACAGCCGCCGGACCATCTCCAGGTCCGCCGTGCACTCGGAGGAGGCGACCAGGACGGGGCTTCGAAACCGCACCCCCGCCACCGTGCCGGACAGATCGGCCTTGGGTTCCGTCATCGCCTTTTCCTTTTCGCCCGTCGCTTTTCCCACCGCGAACCACCGCGGTCAGTAGTACTTCCGCCAGAACTCCGGGTCGGACTTCTCCTTCCAGTACGCGCCGAACTTCTCCTCGAAGAAGGGCTCGAGCCTTGCAAACCAGCGACCCAGGCGGCCCCGCCCGGGAGGCTCCTCGAGAATGTCCTCAAGGAACGTTCGGATCTCCGCGATCTTGTCCTTGGGAACGTAGGCCCGGGCCCCTTTCTTGAGGGACCGGACCAGGTTGTCGGCACTGAGGGCGTGGGCCGTGAGCATCAGGACGGGCAGCCCCTTCTCCGTGGCAAGGTCCAGCAGGTCGTAGCCCCTGACGCCCATGATGTCGAGGATCGCCGCGTCGTGGTGCTTCGTCTCCAGCAGGTTTCGGGCGTCTTCGTACGTCTCCGCCTTGTCCAGGATGCAGTCGTCCAGCGTCTCCTCGAGGGAGCCCAGGATGTCGGGCTCGTCGTCCACGATGAGGACCCGCTTGCCTCGCAGCCCGTCCGTTTTCGCTTCCATGATTCGCCTCCTCGCCTACCCCTCCCCTTCGATCTCGATGTACCGGGTCTTCTTCTTCTCCCGGGGCAGGCTCTCCGGCGGCACCCACTCGAGCCGGGGGGCGATCCGGAGCTCCTGGCGGAAGTGGGCCATCAGCTCGCTTTCCAGCCCCTCCAGGTCCTGTTCGGACACCTCCCGGCCGTACTCCAGTCGCACCCGGAGCGGCGGCTCCACCACCGGCCCGGGGGTCTTCAGCCGAACCCGGAAGTGTCCGGTCACCCGGGGCTGAAACGAGAGGATGGCTCCCTGGATCGCCTCCGGGTAGACGTTGACGCCCTTGACGATGAGCATGTCGTCGGCCCGTCCGATGATGCGAAAGGTCTTCCCCGGCATGCCGCAGGCGCACGCTCGGGTGGTGATCTCCAGAACGTCCCCGAGGGCGTAACGCATGAAGGGACCGCCTTCCCAGTCGAGGAAGGTGAACACCATCTCCCCCCGCGCCCCGTCCTTCAGCTCTACGGGCTCCTTGGTCTTGGGATCCACCAGCTCCAGGAGACAGTGGTCCTCGCTGACAAGGTGCATTCCCGTGTACTGCTCCGGCGGCTCGTCGCAGGAGATCCCGTGAAAGGCGTGCCCGCCGCCGGTGTGATCGAACACCCTGGCCCCGAACCCCTCGGCGAGGACCTTTCTCACCTCGGGGTTCCCGCCGCCCGGCTCGCCCGCGCAGAAGAACCAGCGGAGCCCGAGATCCCGGGCGTCCTTCCCGATCAGGTCGGGGCAGCGCTCGATCATGTACTGCCCGAAGGAGGGCGTGGCGATGATGGCCACGGGATCGGTGAGCCGGATGAAGTCGATCACCCGGCGCGTCCCCCCTTCGATCCCCACCGGAACCACGCAGGCCCCCATGTGCTGGATCCCCTCGGAGAGAGGGAGCCCCCCGGTGAACATGCTCAGGGAGAGGGCCTGGATCATCACGTCTCCGGGCCGGATTCCGGCGCGCCAGTACTTGCGCGCGTGCATCTCGTTCACCACGCCCACGTCGTGCCGGGTCAGGGTGTAGAGCGTCGGGGTCCCGGTGGTGCCGGAGGTGGCGTTGATGCGCACGACCTTCTCCCTCGGGGCGCAGGCCAGCAGCTCGAAAGGGTTGCCGTACCGCTCGATGGACGCCTCTTGGGCCCGCCGGTGCTCGTCCTTGGTCATGAGGGGGATGCGGGCGAAGTCCTCGAGCGTTCGAATGTCCTCCGGCTCGGCCCCGACCTCCTCGAACTTCTTCCGATAGACGGGGCTGTTCTCGACGTTGTAGGCCGCCTGCTTTTTCAGCCGTTCCAGCTGAAGCGCGCGGAGCTCCTCATCGGAGAGGGTCTCCACCCGCTCGTTCCACAGCGTTCTGTCCTTTCCGCGATCCATTCCCGGTCCTCTCCCGTCTCGTTCGCCCCGGTCGGTGCGAACGGCCTGGTGTTGCCGTCCTTGGCGTCTAGGGTTCACACAGCTCCAGAAGAAGCCCCCCCGTGGAGCTCCGCTCGAAAAAGGCCACCCGTCCGTGACTGCCCGCCCGGGGGAACCCGTCCTGGATGCGGGCGCCGGCGGAGGTCCAATGCTCCAGCACGGGCCCCATCTCGTCCACCTGGACGGCGATGTGGTTGTATCCGGTCCTCGAGCCCATGACCCGCCGGCCGAAATCGCTCCCGCCCGACGTGTACTGAAGCAGCTCGATTCGAATGTTCTCGGCCTGGAGGCTCGCCACCCGCAGGCCCACCTCCTGCATCTCCTGCACCCCGGCCGCCTCCAGCCCGAGCAGCGCCTCGAACAGCTCGAGGCTCCGCTCCAGGTCCTCCACGACGATCCCGATGTGCTCGATTCGGCAGCTCCCCATGCTCAGCCCCCCCTCAGCCTCCGCGTCGCTTCCTCGTCCAGCTCCAGGGTGGTCTCCTCGACGACCACGCCGTAGTCCTCCCGAGCCGAGCGCACGGAGACGAGCTCGTTTCTCACGTCCTCCAGCACCTTCGCCACCGGCCGCTCGAACGGATCGCCGTACCCCCCACCGCCCCCCGCCAGCCCCTTGTAGATCGTGCGGGGCGGGATGTTGCGGATGATCTCCTTGGCCTTGGCCGTTTTCACGGTGCCGTCGGGAAAGTGCAGCTCCACCCGGTTCACGCTTCCGGGGCGGCCCCCGAAGAACCCGAAGGCGCGCGCCTCCTCCTCGATGCCGTCGCCGAAGGCGATGCCGGTCACGTTTTCGCCGTAGATCTCGAACTCGGTCTCCACGCCCAGCCCCCCGCGCCAGCGGCCGGCCCCGGCGGAGTCCTGGAGGTACTCGTGCCGGATCAGGAGGTGGGGATCGTGGATCTCGAACATCTCGTAGTCCTGGGCCAGGATGCCCCCGGCGCAGTTGATGAGACCGATGTGATCGTAGCCGTCCGCCATCCAGGTCCCGCCCGATCCGCCCTTGAGCGCGAGGAACAGGATGTCCACGTAGGAGCGGTCCTTTCGCGGGTCCCACCCGGTGACCGTGAAGCCCAGAAACCGGTTCCAGCCGGCCGTGACCCGCCTGGGAAGGGCCTTGGAAAAGGCCTTGAGGATGGCGTCCGAGTTGGGACCGGTGATGCTGTTCCCGAAGGTGGTGGCGGCCGGAAACCGCGCGTTCAGGAACGAGCCCTCCGGGTTGACGATGTGGATGGGCCTCAGGATGCCGTCGTTGTGGGGGATGTCCGGGTTGATCAGCATGAGGAAGGTGAGGAGCACGGCCGAGGCCGTGGCGGCGTACGGGGCGTTGACGAACCCTTCGGTCTGGGGGGAGGAGCCGGTGAAGTCGAAGGTGATCTCCTCTCCCTCCACCACGACGTCCAGCAGGATGGTCATCTCGGAGCCCTCGTGAATGCCGTCGTAGTAGACAATGCTCTCCCCGTGATAGGTGCCGTCCGGGATCTGCGCGATCTCCTTTCGCACCATGCGCTCGGTGACCTCGAACAGGTAGCTCACGTGATCCTCGAAGGTCTCCACTCCGTAGCGCTCGAGCAGCGCCCGGACCCCGCGCTCCCCCACCACGCAGCCTCCGATCTCCGCCTTGATGTCCTCCTCCACGATGTCGTAGCGGATGTTGGCGAAGACGAGGTCCCAGACATCCTTCCGAAACCGGCCCGCCTCGTACACCTTGACCGGGGTGATCCGGAGGGCCTCCTGCCACACCTCCCGGGCCTCCGGGTTGTACCCGCCGGCCACCGCCCCGCCGATGTCCGCCTGGTGGCCCTTGCAGGCCGCCCAGGCCACCAGCTCGTCTTCGTGGAAGATCGGCTTGAACACGGCCACGTCGGCGTTCTGATTGCCTCCCGTGAAGACGTCGTTGTGGAGGATCACGTCCCCCGGGTGGATGTCGTCTCCGAAGTAGCGGACGATGTACTCGCAGGCCGGCTGGATGGCGAACGCGAGCACCGGGATGTACTCGGTCTGCTCCAGCATCCGGCCCTTTCGGTCGTAGAGGCCGGTGACGAAGTCGCGGGCCTCGTTCAGGATGGGGGACCGCGTCGTGCGGAGCAGCGTGAGTCCCATCTCCTCGGTGATCGACTTGAACCGTCGCTGCAGCACCGAGGCGAGAATCCGGTCGATCTTCTTCCCCATGGGGTTCCTCCTGCCGCCCTGATTCCGAACGGCCTCGGGCGTCTCTCGAGAAACGCCCCCTCGAAAACCTTTCTTCTCCCGCAAGGGCGCGGTGAGCGCCTGCACTTCACGGCACAAGCACGCTCAGCAAGTAGCTCCCGAATGGGTCGCAGGAGATCCCCCAGCCGGGCGGGACGGAGATGGTCGTGTTCACCTGCTCGATGATCGCCGGCCCGGCGAGCCGGTGACCGTGCCCCATGCGGTTGCCGTCGTACACGGGGACGTCCGCGTAACCCGACTCACCGGGAATGTACGCCGGCCGCTCCCCCTTGAGACAGGACGAGGGATCCTCGCCCTGAAACGGCTCCTCGCGGAACCGCGGCTTCTCCGTGAGGCCCGCAGCGGACATGCGCAGGTTGACCAGCTCCACCCCGGTCCCTTCCCGGCCCAGATCGTAACCGTAGAGCCGGTTGTGCTCCCGGTGGAAACGCTCCCGGATGCGCACGTCGTTCAGGGACCGGATCTCCTCACCGCCCACCTCCACGTTCACCTCGTGGTACTGCCCCGCGTAGCGAAGGTCCAGGCTGAAGCGGAACACCCGCCGCTCCGGGGGGATGCCCTCGCTCGTGAGCACGGACGCCCCTTCCCGATCCAACTCCTCCACCAGGGCTTGGAAATGGTTCCGGTCGAGGACCTCCCCTGAAAAGCCCGTGTGGTAGCTCCTCACGAAGTCGTGCTTGAGGTCGGAGAGCAGCATGCCCGCCGCGCAGAAAATGGAGGACTCCTTGGGGATGAGAATCTCCCGGATCTCGAGCTCGGCGGCGATCAGGGCGGCGTGGATGGGGCCGGCGCCGCCGGCGCAGACCAGGAGGAAGTCCCTGGGGTCGTATCCGCGCTGGACCGAGATCTCCCGAATGGCCGAGGCCATGTTCACGTTCATGATGTGGTGCATGCCGTGGGCCGCTTCCACCAGGTCCAACCCCAGCGGCCGGGCCACCTGCTCCAGGATGGCCCGCTCGGCCGCCGACCGGTCGAGCCGCATCTTCCCCCCGGCGAAGTAGTCCTCGCTCAGGTACCCAAGCACCAGGTTCGCGTCGCTGCAGGTGGGCTCGTCTCCCCCGAGACCGTAGCAGACCGGCCCGGGGTGGGCGCCGGCGCTCTTGGGGCCCATTTTCAGGAGCCCCCCCTCGTCGATCCAGGCCACGGAGCCTCCGCCCGCACCGATGGTGTTGATCTCCATCATGGGCAGGGCCAGGGCGTAACGGTTCACCTTGCCGTCCGTGGTCACGATGGGCTCCCCGTCCTTGATGAGCGCGGCGTCGAAGCTCGTTCCCCCCATGTCCACGGTGATGAAGCTCCGGTGCCCGTGAGGAGCGGAATAGGCCACCCCGGCCACGGGGGCCGCCGCCGGACCGGAGAGAAGGGTGCTGGCCGCGAGCCGGGTGACGGCCTCCGGGGTGGTCACCCCGCCGTTCGACTGCATGATCAGCAGAACGCCCTGAAAGCCCTCATCCCGCAGCCGCTCCGTCAGGCGGGAGAGGTACCGCTTCAGGATGGGACCGACGGCGGAGTTGAGCACCGTGGTGCTCACCCGGTCGTAGAAGCGGACCTGGGGCAGGATGTCGCTGGAGACCGACAGGTACGCGTCCGGAAGGTGCTCCTGCACCAGGCCCCGGGCCCTCTGCTCGTGGGCGTCGTCGGCGTAGGCGTGCATGAAGCAGACCGCCACCGCTTCCACACCGTGGCTCCTGCAGCGTTCGATTCCCCGCAGCACGTCCTCTGAGACCATCTCCCGTATCACCCGACCGGAGGGATCCACCCGCTCGTCCACGGGAATCCGTAGATACCGGGGCACCGGCGGCGGCGGCGGCAGGTAGCGGTTGTTGTACAGCTCCTCTCGGACGCCCCTTCTCATCTGGAGCGCGTCGCGAAAGCCCTTGGTGGTGAGAAGGGCCGTTCGCGCCGTGTTTCCCGTGATCACGGCGTTCGTGGTCACCGTGGTGCCGTGGACGACGATCTCCACCTCCCGGAGAAACCCCTCCAGGGTGCAGGACCGGGATGCCGCCATCTCCTCGAGGCCCCGGAGCACGGCCACCGAGGGATCCTCCGGCGTGGAAAGCACCTTGAAAACGCCGGGGTTTCCCTCTTCGTCCATCAGGAGGAAATCGGTGAAGGTCCCTCCCACGTCGATGCCCACCTTGTACGCCATATGACCTCCGGTTCCAGACCCTCTCCTCGGCTGCGCCTTCCTCGGGCAAGCCGGAACGGCGGCCTCACCCTGCCGTGCCGCGGAGCCCGCAAGCGTTGCGCCTCGACATCCCGCTTCTCTCTCTTGACGGGTTCGCAAAAGCCCGCTCACCCGCCGCGGGGCGAGCGGGCCTTTTGCGCCTCCGTCAACGGATGAGCCCCGGCAGATAGAGTGCGATCTGGGGGAAAACCATCACCAGCACCATGACCGCCGTGTCGCACAGGAGAAACGGGACGCCCGCCTTGTAGATGTCGGCCATGGTCGTGTCCTTGGGTGCCACCCCCTTCATGACGAACAGCAGCAGCCCGAACGGGGGGGTCGTGTTGGCCATCTCCATGTTGATCAGCATGATCAGCGCGAACCAGAGTGTGTCGAAGTGAAGCGCATTGACGATGGGAAGAAAGATGGGGATGGCGATCATCACCATGGAGAGGTTGTCCATGAAGCAGCCGAGGAACAGGAGCAGGACCTGCATGCAGATGAGGATCAGGATGGGGTGCAGGTCCAGGTCCGTCACCAGGCCGATGAGGCCCGCGCTCGCCCCGGAGAACGCCATGATCTGGCTGAAGGTCATGGACCCCACGATGATCATGAACATCATGGAGGTGATCCGCACGGTGCCCAGGATGCTCGCTTTCAAGATGCGCCCGTTCATCCGGCGGTAGGCCGTCGCCAGCAGGATGGTTCCCATGGCCCCCAGGGCCGCTGCCTCCGAAGGGGTGGCCACGCCGAGGAAGATCAGCCCGATCACGAGGAAGAGAATCAGGCCCAGCGGGACCACGTGGAGCAGGGTTCCTTTGACCTTGACCCCCACGGGAACCGGATCCTTCCGGTAATTGGGGGCCAGGTGGGGCTGCAGCAGGCTCCGAACCACCACGTAGCTGCCGTAAAAGAACGCCATCAAGAGGCCGGGGAGGATCCCCGCGATCAGGAGACC
>Ga0207797_1002846_pt1 | contig 11865 bp, 8 predicted proteins | sample PRCRCaboRojoPR_6_FD_187275 | JGI IMG/M metagenome (GOLD analysis project Ga0207797, IMG submission 187275) | Marine sediment microbial community from Cabo Rojo, Puerto Rico - PR CR 10% Liquid 1 (SPAdes) | ecosystem: Environmental > Aquatic > Marine > Coastal > Sediment | place: Cabo Rojo, Puerto... | reverse complement strand
CCACGAATCCTACCTTTCCGGCGTGATTGTCTGACGAGTTTACGACGGCACGACGACACGACTGCACGAAAGAACGACGGCACGAAGGCACGAAAGAGCGAGGGAACGAGAAAACGAAAGAGCGACGGCACGGGGAATGGTGAATTTTAGGGGGAGTCATTCAGTTGTCATTAATTGTCATTTTTGGTCATTAGGAGGTCATCCCTGCCTGCCGGCAGGCTAGCGTCAAAAGCTCTGCAAGTTGGTGGTATACGCAGAAATGCTTCAGCTAACGGTTCATTCAGGCCTCAATCCTGCCATATTGAAGAGGGCCATATTCTAAGGCTTTCCGATCTATACCCGTTTTTTTAAAAATTCTATATAAAAAATCACATAATTCACAAGATTCTGAAATAATTAATGTATCTTCGGGAAGATTTATAGATCTGTGTATATATGGATTTATTCTTTGTTCCCTCTCTGTATTGATTCATATTTGCACTTCTTAAATCGCCTTGCCAGATAGCACGACAAAATAAAGGGATACTGAAAGGAATGCCTATCAGGCAGGTGAAAGTCACAAAACATTATTCAAACCAAAAAAGCATTATATGAGCAAATCAAAGGAAACATACCAGAAAAAGGAAGTAAGAAAGAAAAAGGAAAAAAAGAAGAAGGAGAAGGAAAGGAAAAAAATGGAAAAGAAAGACCAGGAGAAGAAAAACAGCCTGGATGATATGATTGCCTATGTGGATGAGGATGGCAACATAAGCGATACCCCTCCTGATTCTGAAGAAAAGGAAGACATCAAAGCGGAAGAAATTGAAACCAGTGTGCCGAAAAAGGAACCTTACGTACCATCCGATGAAATCAGAAAGGGAAGGGTTACTTTCTTCAACGACTCGAAAGGTTTTGGATTTATTGAAGACTTCGTAACCCGCGACCGCTTATTCCTCCATGTAAGCAATTTCCGCGAGGAAATCCAGGAGGATGATGTAGTCACTTTCAAGGCAGAAATGGGCGAAAGAGGACTTGTGGCCAAAGAGGTCAGTATTTTCAGGGGATGATTTTTCTTTTCACTTAAATTCATGTGCAGTTTTGGATTGGCAAAGAGAGACGCTCTGCTATATGGACTTGGAGGATATAGTCATTTTTTGTCATTCAGTGGTCGTCCATCTATAAGTTGGCAATGGGCAGGAAAAATATAGAGTCATTGATTGTCATTTATGGTCATTAAGTGGTCATTGGTTGTATTCTCAGAAAGGCTACAGGCTGCGTTACATTTTATTGAACCACGATAGAACGAGGGAGCGATGGAACGAGAGAGGGAGGGCAAGACAGCACGAAGGAGCTATGGGCGACTGGACGAAAGAGGGATAAAATGACGAATGAATTGATTTTCATCAAATATATCCGCAGATAGGCCATGGCCTGCAGTCTATTCAATCTCGCCTGTCCCAGTCGGGCAGGCCCGCCTGTTTCAGTCGGACAGGCACTTAATCATTTAATCATTGCCTTAACCGGGACACAAGACCCGATACCTCTTGCCCTTAGCTCTAATCAAACCTCAAACCTGTAAACATCAAACTTTCTTGCTCCAAGCCCTGCGCCCTACGCACTATTCAAACCTTGAACATCAAACTTTAAACATTCCTGCCCTGCCATCCCTGTCCTTAGCCTCAATCGACAATGTAACAATGGAGCTTCTCAACTTCAACCCTCAAACTTTCTTGCTCTTCGCACCTGGCTCTCCGCTCTTTGCCCCTACTCATCCCTCAGCGTATCCACCGGATTTTTCATGGAGGCCCGGTATGTTTGGATACCCACCGTAAATGCCGCAATGAAAACAGTAATCAGGAAAGCTGAGATAAAAGGCAGGAAGGAAAGATCGGTTCGGTAGTGAAAGCCCTGCAGCCATTGACGCATGAGGTAATAACCCAGGGGAAGCCCGATCAAACCTGCCAGCAACACCCACCTGGTAAAATCTTTTGTCAGCAAAAGGATCAGCCTGTTTACCCCGGAACCCATCACCTTGCGGATGCCAATCTCCTTTTGACGCTGCTTTGTCATGAATGATGACAGCCCGAGCAATCCCAGGCACGAAATCAGGATGGCAAACACGGTAAAGAAGCCAAAAAGGGTACCGGTCCGCTGTTCGGCACGATACATATCATCCAGGTACTGATCGACAAAAGTGAATCCAAAGGGATGATCCTTCTCGATCTGCTTCCAGACCTCTTCAGCATGGGCTAGCGCTTCACTTGTCCGGCCCGGCCGTATCCGGAACAGGATGCTTCGCGTAGCCTTCCTGTCAAGTATCAGGGCGTGGGCATTGATCTTGTGATGGATCGTATTGTAGTTAAAATCCTTGTAGACCCCGACGATTCTCCCCCGATCCTCCCCTAGCGTGATGGTCTTTCCAACGGGATCTTCAAGACCCATTTCCTTCACTGCGGTTTCATTGATGAGAAACACCATGCTGGAATCATCATCCAAATCTCTTGAAAAGCTTCTGCCTTTAGCCATCTCAACATTCAACGTTTCTATAATATCATGATCAGCGAGGTGAAAATGCAATCGCACGCTCTTGCTGCCATTGTTGCCTTCCCACTGATCAACTTCCAGGCTGCGGCCGGCAAAGCTTAACGGATCAGAAAGGGCACTTACATGCGTAATATCCGGGCTTGCAAGTAGTCGTTCCCGGACCAGCTTATATTTGTTTTTTATTTCGCCCCGCTGTTGTAAAGCACCTAAATTTTCCCTGTCATAACCAAGCTTCTTGTTGCTGATGAAATTCAGCTGATCCTGTACCACAAAGGTAGAAACGATCAGGGCGATAGATATGGAAAACTGCACAATGACCAGCAACCTTCTGAAATGACCCGAACCCGGTTTCTTCCCTGCTTTTCCTTTCAACACACGGAGGGGCTGAAAGGCAGAAAGATAAAGCGCCGGATAGCTCCCTGCAATAAGTGCAGTGATCGCGGCCAGGGTAAAGTAGGCTACAATGATATAAGGATTGATCAGAATATTCTGCGACAGGTCTTTCCCGGAAAGGTTGTTGAAATGAGGCAATGTCAGCTCAACAAGAAGCAGGGCAATCACAAAGCTGAGGAAGGTTATTGAGGCCGACTCAAAGTAAAACTGGGCAACCAGGTGTTTCCTGTTGGCCCCCTGTACCTTTCTTACGCCGATCTCCTTTGTCCTGTTTGCCGCCCGCGCCGTGGTAAGGTTCATGAAGTTGATGCAGGCAATCAGCAGGATGATCAGGGCAATGGCCGAAAAGGTCCAAACACTTCGGATGTCGCCCCGCTGGGTAAAATCATAGGAGAAGTCGGACCGCAGGTAGATATCGGTCAGATTCTGGAGGAAAAGCAGCGAATGGACCTCATTGTCCTTTCGGTTCTGATCGGCATGCATATTGAAGAATGGCTCGATTTTTTCCTCCAGCTCACTTACATTCACACCTTCTTTGGTCAGTATGTAGGTGGTATAATTAAAAGGTCCCAGCTCCTCAATGTTCTCATCATAGAAGAATTCAGCCCATTCAAAAGGAATCAGATAGTTAAACTGAAAGTGGCAGTGGGAGACATCTTCGATCACAGCCGTCACCTTAAAAAGCCCCATCCCGGGTATCTCAATCTCCTCTCCCATTGCGCTCTGTTCACCGAAATATTTACGTGCCAGTGATTCCGTAAGCACGATGGAGTTGGGTCCGTCCAGGCATGATTCGGGGTTGCCTTCGATGAAAGGAAAAGTGAAGATAGAGAAAAGCTTTGATTCAGCAATGCCGCAGTGCCGTTCACGAAAACGCTTCTCCCCTCTCACCAGCGTATAGGAACCCATGCTTTTGAAACGGGTGGCCATTTCAATTTCCGGATAGGACTCTTCCAGCATCGGTGCCAGCGCAGCTGGTGTCACCCCGGCCTCAAGATATTCCTCACCGGTGGGGACACGGGACAGCACCCGGTAAATACGATCTTTGTTTTCGTGGTACTGATCGTATGACAGTTCATCCTGTACCCAAAAAAGGATCAGCACGGTACAGGCAATGCCTATGGAAAAACCAAGTATGTTGATAAGGGAGAAGGTCTTGTCGCGAATGATGGTGCGGATTGCGGTAACGAGGAAATTCCTGAACATGGTGCTTAAATTTAATCCTGACAGGATAGCATCAATTCATATGCCAGTTTTTCTATCTTGCTAATATTTAAATGATTCATTTATCAGGTAGCCTTTTCCCCCAACCACAACCGTCCGTTAGCAGGACAGGTATGTACGTTTTCGGACAACTATTCGTGACAGGGATGGTCATTAAGTGGTCATTGGTAGTCATTATGTTGTCATTAAATGGTCATTGGTTGTCATTGGGTGGTCATTAAAATAGTCATTGGTTGTCATTTGATTGTTTGACAGGAGTTTGACGAAGAGTTTGAAAGTTTGATTGTTGGAGAAGCTAGAGGAAACAGGAGAATATAATTGTCATTTATAGTCATTCGGTGGTCATTAAATAGTCATTGATTGTGTTCGCAGAGAAGCTACAGCCTGCGTTTCATTTTATTGAACCACATAAAGGCACATAGAAACACATAGGAGGACACATTAGAACGAAGGAGCGATGGGGCGAAAGAGTGAAAGAGCGACGGAAAAAGAGAGTGATAAAGTGATAAATGAATGAGACTTGCCTAAGAAGGCGCTAAGGGCTTTATTAGCTAAAAGTATAAAACATATTGTACCTGCTCTTAATCCAGTCGAACTCTTCTATCCTTAATCAAACGGCGTGGAATTGAACCTGCGGATCCGGATCTCATCAATAACTCCCCTGCCCCTGTAGCTTACAAGAAATGATACAATATCGGCAATCTCGGTGGTCTGGATCATCTCCTCCTGGTTCAGGTCGGGGCGCATCTCTCCGACCAGCTCGGTATAGACACCTCCGGGAGAGATGAGGTGCACCCGGATGTGATCCTCCTGCACCTCTTTGGCCAGGACCCTGGTAAAACCTGCCAGGGCATGCTTTGTAGCCGAATAGAGGCTTTGATTGATGTATCCCTTGTGATCCACCACCGATCCGATGTTGATGATCACCGGGTTGTTTGACTTTTTGAGATAGGGAATGGCCTGCTGGCATAAGAAATAGGGTGCCCTGGCATTGACGGCAAACATTTTGTTCCACAGGCCCGGATCTGCCTCTGATATCGGTGCCTTGTGCGGCATGCCTGCATTGTTGACCAGTATATCGATTCCGCCAAATTCTGAAACGGTTTGCCGTATTATTTCCCCGGGAGCTTCTTCATCTTCCAGGTCAATGGCAATGGTAAACGTACGGATGCCTTTTTGGCTGAGTTCTCCTGCCAGTTCCTGCAACCTGTCTTTGTTCCTTGCCACTAAGGAAAGGTCAATGCCTTCTCCCGCCAGCTTTGCGGCTATCTCTCTTCCGATTCCCCGGGTCGCTCCGGTGATGATGGCTTTTCTGTTCATAGGTATAAAAATTAATTATAGGTTGCTGTGAATATAATCATTGATTCAGATTAAAGCAAAATGGTTCCGACAACCGCCTGATGGATTTATGTTTTTTATATTATTTAGAATTAATCTAAATAATTATATTTGCTCCAAATTTAAAAACGCATGTTATGAAATCGATTATATTTTTTCTTGCAATAGCACTGTTGGCGGGATGTAAAGGTCCCTCCGGAGATTCCGGACAGAAATCGGGTGAAGCTTCAGGGGGAGAAGTTACCGTTTATACCCACCGACACTATGAGAACGATCAGAAAATATTTGACCGTTTTGAAGATAGTACCGGCATAAAGGTAAACGTGGTTAAGGCCCATGCTGATGAGCTGATCCAGAGGATGATCAGGGAGGGCGAGCACTCCCCTGCCGATGTTCTGACAACCGTTGACGCAGGTCGCCTCGTAAGGGCCAGACAGGAAGGATTGTTACAACCCATCCAGTCAGCCAGGCTCGATTCCATCATTCCATCCCATTTAAGGAATCCCAAAGGTTACTGGTTTGCTTTTACCAAACGGGCCAGAATAATTGCTTACTCCAAAGAAAGGGTACAGCCCGATGCCCTGTCCACCTATGAAGCCCTTACTGATGAGCGATGGGACGACCGGGTTCTGGTACGATCTTCCTCCCATATTTACAACCAGTCGTTGCTGGCATCAATCATTGCACATCATGACGGAGACTATGCCAGGAAATGGGCAGATGGTCTCGTGGAAAATTTCGCCAGGCAGCCCCGGGGGCATGACTCGGATCAGATTAAAGCCATTTATGCAGATGAAGGCGACGTAGCCATAGTAAACACTTACTATCTCGGGAAAATGCTGAATTCGGAAGATCCACAGGAGGTTAAAGCCGCAAAGCAGGTTGAACTCTTCTTCCCAAACCAGGAAGGCCGGGGAGCGCATGTGAACGTGAGCGGTGCCGGTGTTGCCAAACATGCACCCAATAAAGAAAATGCCAAATTGTTCCTTGAATTTCTTGCCAGCAAACCCATCCAGGAGAATTTATCTTCTTCCAATTATGAACATCCCGTGAATCCAAATGCCGAATTGCCTGAACTGCTTAAATCATGGGGTGACTTTAAGGAAGACACGCTTCAACTCTCCAGGCTGGGTGAATTGAACAAAAAAGCAGTGATGATATTCGACAAGGTAGGCTGGAAATAGTAAAAGCCGATCCAAACAATCATGACAGGTAAGTGGGGCGTGGGCAAACTGTTTCGTCGTTTCAGGAGGGATTTCAGCTCCTGGTCGGCATGGACACTGCTGCTGGGAATGATTATCGGTATCCCGGTTTTCACCATCGCAGTAAGCCTGTTCAACGGACCGGGCCAGATGTGGGGACATGTTACGCAACATTTGCTGGATGATTACCTGATCAATACGATCTTCCTTATTATTGGCTGCAGCCTGCTGACATTGCTTTTTGGAGTATCCAGTGCCTGGTTCGTGAGCGAGTATGATTTTCCGGGGCGCCGGCACCTGGAATGGATACTCATCCTTCCGCTGGCCATTCCTGCTTACATAACAGCCTATGCCTATAAGGGATTGTTCGGGTATCTCGGCTCAATACCGATACTGTCCAGACAGGCAGGCATTCCTTTCCAGGGGATTGATCTGATGAACCTGCCGGGGCTGGTTTTTGTACTGAGCCTGGCCCTCTACCCCTATGTTTATGTGAGCACACGGGTAGCGTTTTTGCGTCAGGCAGGCCGGTTAAAGGAAGTCAGCCTGCTGATGGGCCTGAAACCGCATCAATATTTTTTCAGGGTTGCTTTGCCGCTGGCACGGCCGGCCATTGCGGCCGGCTTGATGCTGGTGCTGATGGAAGTGCTGAACGATTATGGGGCTGCCCATTATTATGGGGTAAATACATTTACCACCGGCATATTTCGTTCCTGGTTTTCACTGGAGGATCCCCAAACCGCCATCTACCTTTCGGCGATTTTGGTTACCATCATTTTCGCCTTGTTGTGGGCAGAAAAATGGCAACGCCGGAAAAAAAGCTACTCGCTTACGGCACAATTCTCCACCGGCAATCACCGGATCCGGGCACGTGGCAAGACCAAAGCAGGAATAGCAGGGATAGTTCTGATACCCGTTCTCTTTGGATTTATACTACCCCTCGGCCAGCTAATCTACTGGGGAGTAATCACATGGACCAGGGTTCTTGATGCACAGTTTTTTCAGATGGTGCTGCACAGTTTTGGCATCGCTCTGATTTCAGCCCTGGTAACAACCTTAGCAGCACTGATGCTGGTATACATGCCGTCCTGGAACCGGTTACAGGGCATTAAGCCGTTTGCCAGGTCGGCCACCATGGGTTACGCCATTCCGGGTGCCATCATTGCCATTGGGATTCTCATTCCCACCCTGGCAGCAGACAAATTTCTAATCGATTTTATGAATGAATATTTCTCAATCAACACAGGTCTCATTATCAACGGAACGATTGCGGTGTTGGTGTATGCCTATATGGTAAGATTTCTTACAGTGGCCTATAATCCAGTTGAAGCGGCCTCCCTGAAAATTGGCAAACACCTGCCTGAATCTTCCAGGTTGTTGGGGAGCAGCCGACCAGGCACTTTGCGAAAGATCGAGCTCCCGTTGTTAAAAACCGGGCTGGTCAGTGCCGTGGCATTGGTTTTTGTGGATGTATTAAAAGAACTTCCAATGACCCTGATATTGAAACCTTACCAGGTAAATACACTGGCTGTAAAAGCATACGGCTATGCCAGCGATGAAATGGTGGCGGAAGCAGCATTGCCATCCTTATGCATCATTGTAACCTGTGCAATCTTCATATGGTATTTGAACAAATTAACGGGTACATGAAATGAACATTCTGGAAGTACAATCTTTATACAAATCGTTTGACGCGGGCAGGACTTACGTGTTAAAGGACATTCACCTTTCGGTTGAAGAAGGTAAAATCTATGCCCTGATTGGAGACAGCGGCAGCGGTAAAACGACCCTTTTCCGACTTATTGCCGGACTGGAACCCCTTGATACGGGTACTATCTGGATAAAGAACAAACGGATGTCGGATGAAACCAGGCTGGTCCCACCCCATGAGCGGGGAATTGGCATGGTATTCCAGGACCTGGCATTGTTCCCGCACCTGACTGTTTCCCGTAACATCAGCTTTGGCCTGGCAGACCATGATGATGATAAGGTAAAGGAAATGCTCATCCTAATTGAGCTGGAAGGCTATGAAAACCGGTACCCCCATCAATTAAGCATCGGGCAGCAACAGCGTGTAGCCATTGCACGGGCGCTGGTTATCAACCCGGAAATCCTGCTACTCGATGAGCCTTTCAGCAACCTGGATGAAACCCTCAAACAAGCCCTGCGTGGCAAATTATTGACCATTGCAAACCGGTTTGATACAACCATGTTTCTCATTACCCATGATGTGCGGGATGCCCTTGCCATTGCGGAAAAAGGGATATTTTTGCAAGATGGTGAAGTGATTGAGCAGGGACCCATGGATACCATCTTTAACAATCCCCAATCCGGATATGTACGATCGGTTAAACATAACCTGACCCGGTCTGCCGAACACATCCTGTCAAAGCTGGGAGGTTAGGATTTGCTTTGAAAGCATGAATAATATAGTAGGCAGTAAACAGTAATGGCAGTATGAAAGAGGGGAAAACGAGAATAGGATAAGACGGGAATTGAGAAGACGGGAGGGTGAGAAAATGGGAATTGTGTAGAAACATGGCCTGGTGTTAACCAGTGTCTCGGGTTTCGGGTCCCGGGTCCCGGGTTACTCCTGGCAACAGTGAATAAATGAGAAGACGGGAAATGAGGAGACGGGAAGTGAGGAGAAACATGTCGTGGCATGTCTCGTCGTGATCAATAGTAGAAGAACGACGGCACGACAGCACGAAAGAACCATTGAGCGACAGCGCGATGGGGCGAAAAAGCGAGTAGGGGTAATTAAGCATCCCATATTCAGCGCTCCATCTGATGGCCTTAATTGAGGCACAAACCTCTCATGGAGCGCAACATAAAGGCCTTTTCCAGGGTGATTTTCAGAATAAAAAATTTAGCATAAAGCCGGATATGAATTGAATATCTTCAGTTTTTTTTACTTTTGGCTTTGAATTTGATTGACATACATGAGCCTGTTTTAAAAAGCTAAATACTAGCTGGTGACGAGCGCCTTTATAGACTGGCCTCATACATGTTTGTTTTATTCAAAATCATCGTATTACAGGCAAAAAACAAATTTAATGAAAGAGAAGGAAGATCTGAAAATAGCCGTTCTTATTGATGCCGACAATGTCCCTTATAACAATATAAAAGGAATGCTGGATGAGATCGCCAAATTTGGCATACCAACCATTAAGAGGATATACGGCGACTGGACAAAGTCAAAAGCATCGGGCTGGAAATCTGCTTTGCTGAAGCATGCCATTACCCCGGTTCAACAATACAGCTATACCGTGGGAAAAAACGCCACAGATTCGGCCATGATTATTGATGCCATGGATATTTTGCACAGCCAGAAAGTGGAGGGATTTTGCCTGGTATCCAGTGACAGCGATTTTACCCGGCTGGCAACCCGGTTAAGGGAATCCGGCATGTTGGTAATAGGACTGGGTGAAAAGAAAACTCCGCATCCTTTTATCGTGTCTTGTGATAAGTTCATCTATATTGAAGTAATTGAAGGAGGAACAACCAAACAGGCCAAAAACTCCCGGAAATCCAAAAGCAAGAAATCTGCGGCAACTGCGAATCAGGAATCAGAAGTGGAATCGATCGACGACGAGATGATCCGGTTACTGAAGAGTTCGATTAATGACCTGGCAGATGACAATGGATGGGCTTTTCTGGCAGAAGTCGGGGGTTTGCTTATTAAAAAGAAACCGGATTTTGATCCCCGCAACTATGGTTTCTCCAAACTAACCCCCCTGATAAAATCATTGAACAATCATTTCACCATTTACGAAGAAAATGTGAAGGATACACAAATCAAACACATCTATGTGAAGAACAAAAAATAAGGAAGCCGGGAGCTAATAGCGAAGGGCGAAGGGCAAAGAAAGCAGGGTAGGATGCAGGCGCAAACCCGCTAAACCGTTTGGAACAGCTAAGCGGGTGGCACTAGTGTATTAACCACTTAATTAGTTTAGTTTTTTCATGAGTATATTATCTACAAAATGAATTTACCTTGATAAATTTTCTTTGCGGTCTCTGTGTCTTTTTAAAGTTTAAGTAACTATAACAAATTGGTGGTGCTAACACTAGTGGACCTCTGAATACCAGAGAGGACTGCATCGCTGCAGCCCTCTCTCAAAACTCACATTTACTAACATCCTAAATTAATAGTCATGATCAACAGTCAAATATATGAAATATTTCAATACGGAACAAGTATTAAAAAAAATTTTTGAAACCAGGAAACAGGTATTTGATCCCTTCGTGTAAAAACATGATCGCAAGAACAAACAAGGCGATGCCTAGAATCTTCATGATCGTCGGGTACAGGTTATGGCCGATCAACACTTTTGAACGGGATGCGATGAGGGCAAGGGCAATCTTTGATCCGACCAGCAGGACATAAAAGGAAACCAAGAATAAAACAGCAATTGCCAGGCCAATGTCAAATGCTTTGAAAATATAGGGAGTGCCTATTGTTGCCCAAAAAAGGTAGGGATGTGGGTTTAAAAAATTTGCCGCGATCCCTTTTTTGATCGATTCGGATTTGGGCTCCTGCAAGTCAAAGCTCAATTCCCTGATCCTGACGCAACCGTAACCCAGCCAGGCCAGGAATCCCCCGCCCGCAAGAGCGATCACCCCAAGAATGGTATTGAACTGGGAAAGCTTGTAAAATACAAGGCTCGTCATGAGGATGATGGGCAAATCGGTGATCAGGGGAGTGATGGCCACCTTGATGCCCTCGGATTGATTGTATTTTAACGTCTGTGTCAATACAAGCGTCAGCATGGGACCCGGGGATATACCGGCTGTTAATCCCAGAACGGAACCAATGGCAATATATTCGGTAACCTCTGATAACATTGATATGAAAATTGATGACAGTGTAAAAATAAAGATATCGTTTGTTTATCCTGAACAAGGCACCGGAAAAATTTTAGGGCGGAGAGAAGGAAGTGTTTGAGGTTTGAAGTTTGAGGTTTAAGGTTGAGGCGAGACTAAGGACAGGAAGGGCAGGGCAGGAATGTTTAATGTTTAAGGTTTGATGTTCAAGGTTTGAATAGTGCGTAGGGCGCAGGACATAGAGCAAGAAAGTTTGATGTTTAAGGTTTGAGGTTTGATTAGAGCTAAGGGCAAGAGTTATCGGGTCTTGTGTCCCGGTTAAGGCAATGATTAAATGATTAAGTGCCTGCCCGCCGGC
>Ga0207797_1002845_pt1 | contig 11866 bp, 10 predicted proteins | sample PRCRCaboRojoPR_6_FD_187275 | JGI IMG/M metagenome (GOLD analysis project Ga0207797, IMG submission 187275) | Marine sediment microbial community from Cabo Rojo, Puerto Rico - PR CR 10% Liquid 1 (SPAdes) | ecosystem: Environmental > Aquatic > Marine > Coastal > Sediment | place: Cabo Rojo, Puerto... | reverse complement strand
CGTCGTCGCGCTCGCCGTAGAGCACCTGCAGCGGGCAGTCGATGGCGTCGACGGCAGCCGCGGTGGGCTCGCCGGCGAGCGTGCCCGCCGGCGCGAGCACGGAGACGGCACCGGGGACGTGGTCGCGTGCCTCACGTGAGAGCGCGGCAGCGGTGACGAGTGCGACTGCCCCACCGAAGCTGTAGCCGAACAGGCCGACGGAATCGAAGGTGTCGTGCGCCCACGCGAGCGCGCTGCGAGCGTCGGTCTGTTCACCGTGCCCCCCGTCCCAGGGCCCGTAGTCGAAGCGGAGACAGGCGCAGTCGACAGCCGCGAGTGCGTCGCTAACGGCCCGGAGGCGGCTGTCGCGTCGGTCACCGCCCATCTGTGGGTGTGGCGGGCAGGCGACGACGACGCTGGCTGCGTCCCCGCCGTCGAGCGAGGCGGTCACGTCTCGCGGGCCGGGGATCGGCAAGCGATCGGTCATAACGGCCACAACGCGTGTAAGAATTTTAAGTTTCGGCGGCGCCAAAGGGAGACCATGGGGATACTGTCGCGCGCATCGTACATCATTCGCTCAAAACTCAACGCAGTGCTCAACCGGGCCGAAGACCCGGGGCAGACACTCGACTACTCCTACGAGAAGCTCCAGGACGAACTCCAGGACGTCAAACAGGGGATCGCCGACCTGACGACCCAGAAAAAGCGCCTGGAGATCCAGAAGCGCCGCCTCGAAGAGAACGTCGAGAAACACAACGAACAGGCCAGAGAAGCCGTCCAGCAAGACCGTGACGACCTCGCCCGTCGGGCCTTAGAGAAGAAAAAACAGAAAATGAACCAGATCGAGGAGCTGGAAACCCAGATCGCCAACCTCCAGCAACAACAGGACCAGCTCGTCGAGAAGAAAGACCAGCTCCAGTCACAGATCGAGGAGTTCCGCACGAAGAAGGAGTCCATGAAAGCCCGCTACGAGGCCGCCGAGGCCAGCGCCCGCGTCTCCGAGGCGATGACCGGCGCCGGCGAGGAGATGGAAGACATCAGCCGCTCCATCGAGCGCGCCGAACAGCGGACTGAGGACATGGAGGCACGCGCCGCCGCGCTGGACGAACTCCAGGAGACGGGCGCGCTGGAGAGCCAGATCTCAGACAAGGACTCGCTCGACCGTGAACTCGAGGAACTCGCAACCGACAGCGCCGTCGACGCCGAACTGGAGACGCTGAAATCCGAGATGGGCAAGGGCGAAGCCACGTCCGAAAGCGAAGACGAGGCGGACGCCGAGGTCGAACCCGAGCCCGACCCGGAGGCCGTCGAAGAGGCGGAACCACCGGAGGTCGACGACAGCGAGGTCGAACGGGAACTCGAAGACCTCAAGGACAAGGAAGCGGAGTAGCCAGTCAGCGCGCGACGGGGTGGTCAGTATCGATAGTGCCACAGTACGGCGCCGACACCGGAGAGCGCCAGCAACGCGAGGATGGCGCCGAACTGGTCGGTCGATCCCTGGTCGTCATCGCCGCGTTCGACGGGTGCTTCGCCGCGTTGTTCGCCGTACCGCTCACTGACGCTGAGCTCGCCCACCGTTTCACCCTCGACGGCCACGGTGCCGGGGCTGGCGTCGAATCGGATCGGGACAGTCCGTCGCTCGCCCGGTTGCAGGGTGACGTTCTTTTCGGCCACCTGGACGCCGTCGATGGTGACCGTGAGGGACTTCGTGACCGGCGTCTCGCCGCGGTTGACGACCGTCGTCCTGATGCTCGTCGTGTAGCCGGCTCGAACCCAGTCGGGCAGTCCCGTCACGTCAGTCACCGTCGCTGAGCCGGCCGCCACGGTGTCGCCCGTGGTCGACCCGGACGACGAGCCAGCCGCCGCTTGCGTCGACGTGGCGGTTGTCGTCGCCGTCGGCGTCGTGCGAGGTTCCACAGTCGACGGGGCTGTGGCTGGTTCCGTGGACGTCGCTGTCTCGGTCGGCGTTCGCGTGGCGGTTTCGGTCGGTGTTCTAGTCGCAGTTTCGGTCGGCGTTTCCGTCGGGGTTTCAGTCCGCGTCGGCGTCTGGGTCGGCGTTCGCGTCGGCGTCACCGTTGCGGTAGGCGTGACAGTCACCGTTGGTGTCTGAGTCGCCGTCGGCGTCGCCGTCACCTGCAGCGGCGGGTCGGGCGCTGGCACGTCAACAGGCGGGTTCGATGGTGTCTCTGGCCCGTGGAACGCGCCCGACTGCTGGCGTCCGGGGGGGTTCTCGCGACCCGGCGGGTCACCGCCCGGCGGGCCAGCCTGGGGCCGGTGTGCTTCTCTGGCCGCCTTGGCCGCCGGTCGGTCGTCTGCCCGCTTCTCGCCGCGTGCCACGTCGTCTCGTTCGCGCTCGTCTCCCGGATCGGCGGTGGTCTCCTCACGCTCGTCTGACTCGTCGTCGCTGTCACCGGCATCGTCGTCGCTGGCTTCCCGCTCCTCATCATCCCCGTCCTCCTCGTCGCGTTCGTCCCGCTCTTCCCCCTCATCGTCGTCCTCATCCTCCCGTTCCTCGTCATCGTCCTCATCCTCCCGTTCCCCGTCATCGTCCTCCTCCTCATCGCGTTCGTCCTGCTCTTCCCCCTCATCGTCCTCGTCCTCACTCTCGTCGTCGGCATCGAACTGAACGAGCTGGCCAGTGACGTCAGCTGCTGTCGAGTGCAGAACCTCCGTCGGTGAGCCGGTAGCCGTCGTGGCGGCAGCCTCACCGCCGAACAGCGCGACTGGGCCGGCTACCAGTCCGAGACAGACGACGGCGGCGACAAAACCGACAGTGCGGACGCTCATGCCGGTCAATAGCCGGTTACAGACAGATTGTTACGAGTGGCCAATGCCACGGTAAGTTCGCCGTACCGACGAACCTGGCACCGGCACCACCGGCCGGTCGGTGGTCAGACGCCGAACAGCAGCGTGATGCCGGCAGTCGTGACCACCGTCAGCAAGGCGAGCAGCGGGACGCCGACGCGAGCGAAGTCCGAAAACCGGTAGCCGCCGGGCCCGTAGACCATGAGGTTCGTCTGATACCCGATCGGGGTGACGTAGGCCGCGCTGGCACCGAACAGCGTCGCGAGGACGAATGCGAACGGGTCTGCGCCGACCGTGCGCGCCGTATCGACTGCGACCGGGCCGAGCAGGACGACGGTCGCGACCGGCGTGATGATCGCTGCCACTACCGCGGTGATCAGATAGACGAGCGCGACGACCAGCACCGGTGTGAGACCGACGGCGACGCTGCCGAGGAGGTCACCCAGGAAGGCTGCACCCCCCGTTCGCTGGAGTGCGACCCCGAGGGGCAGGATTCCAGCGAGCAGGAAGACGACGCTCCAGCTGACGGCTTCGTAGGCCTCCGACGTGGTGAGACAACCAGTAGCGACCATCGCGACGACACCGCCGAGTGCCGTGACCGGAATGGCGAGCGGTGTGAACGCCGCCAACAAGACGACGGCGAGCAGTATCCCGACGGACAACGGCGCGCGGATCCCGAGGTCAGGAGTGGTGGGCTGTTCGAGATCGGGCGTCCTGGCGGAGACGGTCTCCAGCGGTATCAGGTTCCCCTCCTCGTGGAAGTACGCCAGTGCGGACTCCGTGGTCTGCAACAGGAGCGTGTCACCCGAGCGGAACCGCCGGTCGGAGACGCCCTCACGGATGATCTCGTCACCGCGCCGCCGGGCGATCACCTTCGTTTCGAAGCGCTCGGTGAGTTTCTCCTCGTTCGGCGTCGAGTCGATGAAATCCGAGTTCGGCGGGACGACGACCTCGACGAGCATCCCCGGGTGGGTCTCGGCTTCGAGGCGCGCGGCGTCGACCTCCTCGCGGGGGAGCTGTCGGAGGTCGTAGTTCTCGGCGAAGCGGTTCAGCACCTGTCGGTTCGCACGCACCGTCAACACGTCGCCGCTCGCGATCTGCTGGCCGCTCCCGGCGATGAATGTGTCGTGTACGGCTCGGGTCTGCAGCCCCTCGATGTCCTCGTCTGCTGCGATTTGTCGCTCACGGTCGATCTGTAGCACGTCCAGATCGAGGTCGAGGTCGGCGTCCAGAAAGAGGTCGGCCGCTGTCCGCCCGACCAGCGGTGAGTCGTCGCGGACGCGCACCTGCGCGAGGTGGCGTTCGAGTTCGTAGGCCGCGGTGACGTCCGTGGAGGGTTCGCGGCGCGGCGGCGTCAGCCAGTAGCCGACGGTCAACAGATAGGCGACGCCAGCGGCGAAGACGAGGAGGCCGAGCGGCGTGAACTCGAACATGCCGAGCGGGTGTTCGAGGAGCCGTTCTGACACGTCGCTGGCGACCAGGTTGATCGACGAGCCGACGAGCGTGAGCGAGCCGCCGAGCATCGAGGCGAAGGAAAGCGGCATCAGGAACTTCGACGGCGAGACGCCGGCGTCGTCGGCGAGGTCCGAGACCATCGGAATGAACACGGCGACGACGGGCGTGTTGTTGACGATGCCGGCGAACAGTCCCGTCGAGGCTGTCGTCGCTCCGAGGATCCGTTTGTCGTCACCGTCGGTGAGCCGCGCCAGGTGGGCGCCCAGCCAGGAGACGACGCCCGCGAGTTCGACGCCAGCGCTGAGAATGTACATCGCGATGATGGTGACGACGGCGGGCGATGCGAACCCGGCGATAGCGTCGGCCGCGGGGACGCTCGTGAACGGTTCGAGGACGGCGAGTGCGACCAGCACCGCAATCGCCGTCATATCGGGCGGGAGGCGTTCGCTGACGAACAGCGTGACCGAGACGGCGATGAGTGCGAACACGACGAGCGCCCCGGTCGAGAGTGCCATGGGGTGTAGTCGGGTGAGGTGGGAAAAGTCGTTGTGGTCAGCTCAACGACTCGACGATCTCGCGGAGGTGCGCTGCGTCGGCGTCGTTGCGCGGGCCGGCCGCCCGCCAGTAGATCACGCCGTCGCGGTCGACGAGGAAGGCGTGGATCTCGTCTTCGTCCTCGATGTCGAGCGCCCGACGGACGGTGCGCTTGTCGGTGTAGACCGTGATAGTGCGTTCGCGCGTGTCCTCGTCGGGGATCCCCGCGCGCATCCCGCCGTCGATGAACGGCTTTGCCGCGGCGTAGAGCCGGTTTATCACCGGCAGTTCGTAGTAGCGCAGGTCGGGATATGACGCTTCGAGGTCGCCGGCGACCGGGAGCCAGCTATCCACGTCGGCCTGCTGGCCACGCTGGAACGCGACGAAGACGAGATTCAGCGGTTCCTCGAACTCCTCGGGCAGCTGGAGCGTGCGGCCGGTGAGCGTTTCTCCGGTGACTGGCGGAAAACGGGCTTCAGTTCGGATAGACATACTAGAGGGTACGTCGGCATTCGTGATAATGATATCACAGGAACGGTCGGAGTTCCACCGTGCTTTCCATTCGGCACCCTTTTTACTGGCCGTCGGGTGAACTTGGGTATGCGACTGCTGTTCATCCACTCGGACCACCTCGAATTCGAGGCGCGGGAGAAGGCCGGCCCCGACGACCTCGCAGAGACAGAGGGGGTCCCCATGGAAGGCCGCATGGAGGAATGTGTCACGGCCTTCATCAGCGTCGAGTCCGACGACCAGGAGGACCTCGACGGGGTCGTCGAGAACGCACTCACCGAACTCCGTGACGTCACCGGCCAGCTCAACACACAGAACGTCGTTCTCTATCCCTACGCGCATCTCAGCGATGATCTCGCCGGCCCCGACGCCGCCAAGCAGGTCATGCAAGACCTGGAAGTCGAACTCGAAAGCGAGGGCTTCGAGGTACTTCGTGCGCCGTTCGGCTGGTACAAGTCCTTCGAGGTCTCCTGCAAGGGACACCCGCTGTCGGAACTCTCCCGACACGTCGCCCACCACCGCGACGAGGAGAAAGACGTCGAGGAGACCGACCGCGAACCCAGCGACTGGCAGGTGATGCATCCCGGCGGCGAGACCGAAGACGCCGTCGACGCAAAGGAGACCGCCAGCGAGGACATGCGGGCGTTCATCGAGGACGAAGTCGAGGACATCGTCGCCAGCCCCGGGGAGGAACCGCCACACCTCCAGATAATGAAAGAGAAGGAACTGGTGGGCTACGACAAACTCTCCGACGTCGGCAACCTCCGTTTCTACCCGCGCGGGAAGCTCATCCGCGACGCCCTGATGGCGTACGTCAACGACCTCGTCGTCGACTACGGCGGGATGCCCGTCGAGACGCCGATCATGTACGACCTGGGCGCGCGGTGCATCGACGAACACGCCGGGAAGTTCGGCGAGCGCCAGTACCGCTTCGAGTCCGGCGACCGCCGGATGATGCTGCGCTTTGCGGCCTGTTTCGGTCAGTTCTCGATCATGCGGGACATGCACATCTCGGTCAACGACCTGCCGCTGCGGATCTACGAGATGTCGACGTACTCCTTCCGCCGCGAGCAGAAAGGCGAGGTCACCGGCCTCAAGCGGCTTCGCGCCTTTACCATGCCGGACATGCACACGGCCACCCAGGACATGGATCAGGCCCGCGATGAACTGATGAAGCAGGCCAAACTCGCCCTGCAAACGTCGGACGACCTCGACATCAACTACGAACCGGCCATCCGGATGACCCGGGAGTTCTACGAGGAAAACGCCGAGTGGGTCGAGGAAGTCGTCGACGAACTCGGCAAGCCCGCGCTGCTGGAGATCATTCCCGAGCGCCACCACTACTGGTCGGCGAAAATCGACTTCGCCGCCATCGACGGGCTGGGCCGCCCCATCGAGAACCCGACGGTACAGATCGACGTCGAGAGCGCCGAACGGTTCGACATCGAGTACACCGACGGCACCGACCAGCACCACCCGCCGATCCTGCACTACTCGCCGTCGGGCGGCATCGAGCGCGTGATGGCCGCACTGCTCGAACAGACGGCGACGATGGACACGCCGCGGCTGCCGACCTGGCTCTCGCCGACGCAGGTGCGCTTCATCCCCGTCAATCCCGACGAGCACCTCGACTACTGCGACGAACTGGCCGACCAGCTGGAAGAGGCCGAGATCCGTGTCGACATCGACGACCGCGACGAGTCCGTCGGCAAGCGCATCGCTGGTGCGGAGACGGACTGGGTGCCCTACTACATCGTCGTCGGTGGCAACGAGATCGAGGGCGACACCCTGGGCGTCAACATCCGCGCCGAGGACGATGAACGCGACATGACGCTCGGCGAACTCCAGGAGATGGTGCAGGAAGACATCGCAGACCTGCCACAGAAAGCCCGCTATCTCCCTCGCTACGTCGACAACCACCCGAAGTTCACGGGCAACTGAGCGCAGTCCGCGAGAGCGGGCAGCGCGGCTGGCGCTTTTCTTCGCACTCGGGCGCGTGACCGGTTTCAGTTCAGTGAACAGTCAAAAGTTCATAAAAATTATTGAGAGTTGCTCGGGAGAGTCGCGGACGCGAGTCGTGCGTGGGCCTGTCACGGACGGGACTGAACAATGGTTTTTTTGCTGTCGCACGGCAGGTACCGTGGTAACAGTGAGAGTTCGCGCTGGCAGTCGCAGAGACAGACGTTTCGTGGGTGTGACAGTGACGCAGATACCGGACGGACAGGTGGTGATCTGACGTGCCGAGCGTGCCGTCGTCCAGCACCGTCCAGCGGGGCTTCCTCCGCTATCAGCACGTCTTCGTGTTCCTCGCACCGATCCTGTTCGTCACGGCAGTGTTTTTCGCCGCACCGGTCGGTGACATCAACGGCAACGCCTACTGGTTCGACTACTGGTGGCTGTTCCCCTGCTTCATGCTCGGGGCCACGATCGTGAACACGGTGGGTATCAGCGGGTCGGCGCTGTTCGTCCCCTTCCTGATCTTCCTGTTCCCGCTGGTGGCCAACCCGCTCGAACCGGAGACTATCGTGAAGGTGGGGCTGATCAGCGAGTCCTTCGGCCTGTCCAGTTCCGCGCTCGCCTTCATCCAGTACGGCCTCGTCGACCGCCGCCTCGCGTTGACGCTCGTCGGGGGCGCCGTCCCGTTCGTCGTCGCCGGTGCGCTGCTGTCGTTTGTCATTCCCGAGCCGCTGTTTCACCTGCTGCTCGGCCTGGCGCTGATGGCCGCCGCCTACCTCCTGTTCAAGGCCGACCTCGGGCACGCCGAGTCCGGGAGCGACGAGACAGTAGAGGCGGAGGCCGAGGCGGCCGCCGCCGACGGCGGCACGCCGGACGCGCTGCCCGACGACGACAACAAACTGGGGCCGGCGGGCGTCGACACGGACGCCGACGGCAACGTCACCCGCGTCGACCGCGACGGCGAGGACTACAGCTACGACCGCGGCGGCTACCTCAGACGGTTCGCCAACTACAGCGTCGGCGGTACCTTCCAGGGACTCGCCGGGTTCGGCGTCGGCGAACTCGGCATCATCTCGATGCTCGGCTCGAAGATCCCCGTCCGAGTCGCCATCGGCACCAACCACATCGTCGTCGCGGTAACGGCCGTGCTGGCCTCGCTCGTCCACGTCTTCGGCGGCGGACTGGTCGGCGGCCACTCGATCGACCTGGCGACGACACCGTGGAACATGGTCGTCTGGACGGTGCCCGCGACGGTCACCGGCGGCCAGGTCGCCCCCTACGTCTCGGCCGCGCTGGAGACGGAGACGATCAAGAAATTCGTCGGAGGGCTGTTCGCCGTCATCGCCGTTGCGCTGTTCCTGATGGCGCTGGGCGGCATCTAGTCGCCGACGTTTTCCCGTCGCCCGCCGAAGACCGGTGCATGTACGCGAATATTCTCTTGCCAACCGACGGGAGTCCGGGTACCGTCGCGGCCGCCGAACACGCGGGGACGCTCGCACGTGCGTTCGACGCCACCGTCCACGTCCTGTCCGTGGCCGACACGCGCAACCGCTTCGAGAGCCCGACGGGCGGACTGGCGCCGAGCATCTGGCTGTCGGGCGAGCGCGACCGCGCCGCCAACGCGATCGAGGAGGCAGTAGCTGCGCTGCCCGAGGACATCGACATCGAGGAGATACAGGGGGAGGGCCTGCCCCGAAAGGAGATCGTCGAGTACGTCGAGGCCAACGACGTCGACATCGTGGTGATGGGAACGCACGGACGAACCGGGATCGACCACTATCTGCTGGGGAGCGTCGCAGAACGCGTGGTGCGAACGAGTCCGGTACCGGTCGTGACCGTCCCGTTCGACGAAGACGAGGACGAATCCTGAGGAGGCGCGCTGCTGTCGAGAAGCGGGAGACCCAGCACGACGAGCACGTTACTTCCTGTCGCGCGACTCGTAGAGCGCACTCTGCTGGTCGACGTAGCGCCGCGGCCACTCGACGGCGTGGCGCCGGAGCCGCTGGACGACAGCGCGGACGCCCGACCGGAGTTTCCATATCGGGCCACGCCCTGGCTGGCCGTCTGCTGGTGTTCCGTTCCCTCGCTGACCGAGTGACCCATCGTCGTAACTCATCTCGTTCGTATGTCGAGCCGGCGAGCTAATAAATACCATGGTAAATGATGTCCAACACTGCCACCAATCGGTGCGGGCAGGTACTGGTCACACACAGGTGACCGCTAGTGGGTGGCGGTGGATCTGTGTGGGGGCGTCGTCCGCGCTTCGGGGAGCGGGTCGGCCGAATCCGGCGACCCGGTTGTAAGGAGGGAGTCCAGTCGGTCCTGGACAGTCCACTGCGCGTCCGCCCTCGTGACCGGCGCGACGAAACGGAGCGCGTCGCCGTCGTACTCGGCGAGCGCCATCGCCGGCAGGACGAGCACGTCCATCGTCTCGCCCGTGATCGAGGACTCGACGGTGCGGTGTGGGAACGCGTGGTCGAGCGACCAGCCGTTCCGGTCGGCCCATTTCGAAAAGGTGGCGATGCGGTCGTGGACGTACTGGCCGAACTCCGTGACCCGATCCGTCCGCTTCGCGGGGATTTGCCGGCCGCAGACGACCACCCGATGCCCTTCGACGACGCCCGTTTCGGCCAGCTGCGTGAGGCGCTCGACGACCGCCCGCTGTCGCGACTGGATCCCCCGCGGCGCGAGCGACCGGACGTATAACTCCAGGTGTAGGCCATCGGTCATGCTCCCAGACATGAGTGGTGTGAACAATACACAGTCAGGTGCAAAAACACTATTGAAGAGACACATCCGATTCAGTTGTCGACTGGTCACACGTAGTGGACAGATGGGACGACGCGCAGCGCTTAAGTCGCGGGCCGGAGTGACCCCGTGCATGTACGACGAGATTTTGCTTCCGACCGACGGAAGTTCCGGAACCGTCGACGCGATGGAACACGCGCTGACGGTCGCCGCAGACCAGCACGCGCGGATCCACGTCCTCTACGTCGTCGACCGCCGCCTCTACACCGCGGCCGACGAGGCGAACAAAGACGAGATCCGCCAGTCCCTGGAAGAAGAAGCCGAACACTCACTCGACGACGCGCGCGTCCGGATCGAAGACGAGGGCATCGAGTGTCTCACACGTAGTATCGAAGGCATCCCACACCGCGCGATCACCGACTACGCGGCCGAGGAGGACATCGACCTCGTCGTGATGGGGACACACGGCAAGACCGGCGCCGACCGCGTCGCCAACCTCGGCAGTACCACGGAACGCGTCGTCCAGAGTGCCGACGTCCCGGTACTCGTCGTCGATATCGAGTAAGACGGCTCCCGATCGGCCGGGTTTGTCGTGCTCGCGGTGTCAAGAGTTTTGAGGGACGGCCACCTGCGCTCGCTATGGACAGTCGTGAGTACACTTTCCAGGGGGAACGTGCCGAAATCAGCGACTCCGCGTCGGTCAGCCGGGAGAGCACCCTCGTCGGGGACGTGACGGTCGGGCCGGACGTGACCGTCTGGCCCGGCGCCGTCCTGCGTGGCGACGTGGGGCCGGTGGAACTGGGCGCTGGGAGCGCGATCGGTGACAACGCAGTGTTGCACGCGTCGACCGTCGGCGAGTCCGGCATGGTCGGCCACGGCGCGGTGCTGAACGACAGCCACGTCGCCGCCGGAACGATGGTCGGGTTCAACGCCACCGTCTCGGACGCGTCCATCGGCGCCGAGAGCATCGTCGCGATGGGCACCGTGATCCCGCCGGGCTACGAGGTGCCGCCGGCGTCGTTCGTCCGCGGGACGCCCGCCCGCGTGACGCCGCTGTCCGAGACGGACATCGACCGCGACGCCGTCTTCGAGGAGTACGGATCCGGCGAGTTCGCCCACCTGACCGAGGGCCACGACGACCTCTTCGATCGATGAGCGAGGCGACGACCCTGGTCAAACGGTCGCTCAGCGAGGAGACGCGCCCACGCTTCGAGGAGCGCGTCGAGGCACAGGCAGAGGCGCTGCGGGACGCCATCGCCGCGGGCGACTTCGACAACGGCGAGTTCGCCGTCGGCCTCGAACTGGAGGTGTACGCCGTCGCGCGGGACGACGGGGACGACTGGGGCGCACTGACACCGCTGTCCGACGGCGTCTTCGACAGCGTCGCCAACAAGGAACTCGGCGTGCACAACGCCGAGATCAACACCGAACCGAACGTGCTGGACGGCGACGGACTCGCGGCGCAGGCAGACAGCATCGCCGAGCGGTTCGAAGCGGCCCAGCAGGCCGCCCGCGACCACTGCGAGGAACTGGTGCCCGACGCGATGTGGACGATCCCGCCAGCGGGCGGGAGCGAGCCCTACCTCACCAGCCACGAGCGAGCCCAGGGGGTGTCCATCGCCGAGAAGATGCGCCCCGATCCCCGCTACATCGCCATCGACAACGAGGTACTGGGACTGACCGGCGGCGAAATCGAGTTTTCCGTCCCCGGCGCCGAGCACGCCTTCCCGTCGATCCTCTTCGAATCGCTGGCGACGTCGATCCAGCCACACCTCCAGATCCCGAGCACGGCGGCGTTTCCGGCCTACTACAACACGGCCATCCGGACGCTCGGGCCGATGCTCGCCATCGCGACGAACTCGCCGTTTCTGCCGCCGGA
>Ga0207797_1002844_pt1 | contig 11870 bp, 12 predicted proteins | sample PRCRCaboRojoPR_6_FD_187275 | JGI IMG/M metagenome (GOLD analysis project Ga0207797, IMG submission 187275) | Marine sediment microbial community from Cabo Rojo, Puerto Rico - PR CR 10% Liquid 1 (SPAdes) | ecosystem: Environmental > Aquatic > Marine > Coastal > Sediment | place: Cabo Rojo, Puerto... | reverse complement strand
GGCCACCGACTCCGAGCCTCGCTCGGCTCCCGTCAGGCCTGGAGGAACTCGCCGAGTTCTTCGAGGGACGAGAGCGCGACAGTCGGCTCAGTCGACAGCGACGCTACCGAGTTGTGCTCGCGTTCGAGGAACGCGGCGTCGAGCCCTGCCCGCTCGGCCGCCAGAACGTCGGTCTCGCGATCACCGACGTAGATACCGGTACGAACGCCGAGCGTCCCCAGCACCTCCTCTAAGTAGTGTGGGTCGGGCTTGCGCCGTCGGAACCCCTCGACGCCGGGGTCTCGACCGCGGACGAACGCGAACGGCGGCAGGTCGTGGTGGTCGACGACCGCCCGGACCACGCCGTCGTAGTTGTTGCTGACCAGGCCGAGCCGGTGGCGCTCTGCGAGCCCCGAGAGCGCCTCCACGTCGGCGCAGCGCGTCCTCGCGCCGGCTTCGACACGCTCGGTGAACCAGCGTTCGCTGTGGCGCTCGCGGGTGCCGTAGAACGCCACCGGGTCGACGCCGACGGCCTCGCAGGCCTCGACGAACGCCCGGTCGTACTCGTAGCCGGCGAGTCCCGCCCGCTCGGCGTCGGTGACCGCGAGGTCGTACTCCTCGAGCGTGCGCGCCAGTCCCGCCTCGTACCCGGCGGTGTCGTTGGCGTGACCCTCCAGCAACACGCCGTCCATGTCGAACAGGACGGCGGAGGTGTCCTCGCCCGTCACCGTACCAGCGCCCTCGTGTACGCCGAGAGGCTCTCGGTCGCGACAACCACGCCGAGGATGACGATCAGCACCGTCGCGACCGATTGCCACGCGAAGGCGTTGACCGCTCGGAACAGCTGGACGCCGATCCCGCCCGCGCCGACGAACCCGAGCACGGTCGAGTCGCGGATGTTGATGTCCCACCGGTAGATGGAGAGCCCGACCAGCGCGGGTTTCACCTGCGGGAGGATCCCGTAGAGCAACACCTGCACCGGGGACGCGCCGGCCGCACGGACCGCTTCCACTTGGCCGAAGTCGATCTCCTCGATCTCTTCACCCAGCAGCTTCCCGAGGAACCCGATCGAACGGAAGGCGATGGCGACCGCTCCCGCGAGCGGCCCCGACCCGAACATCACGACGAAGAACAGCGCCCAGATGATGGTATTGACCGACCGGCTCACGGTCACGATGAGCTTCCCGAGCCAGAAGGTCGCGGCGTTCGGCGTCGTGTTCTCGGCGGCGAGCAGCGCAACCGGGATCGAGAGTACCAGCGCTCCGATCGTCCCCAACGCGGCGATCTGGATCGTCTCGATCAGCGGTTCGACGATCCGGCTCGTGTACGCCACGTCCGGCGGGTACATCCGCGTCAGGAGGTCGCCAACCTCTCTGGGGATCGTCTCCGGTCTGACGATGCCGATGTCCATGAACTGCCAGGAGCCGATCACGGCGACGGCGGCGACCAACGTGAGGACGAACCGGCTGATCCGCCGTCGCCGGTCGAACCGTTCCCATCGTCGTTGCTCCGTGGCCATCAGTTGTACCTCCGTCTGACGACCGCGCTAACGCCTTCGGCCACCAGCACGACCGCGATGATCGCGAGCAGAATGGCCGTGACGTACTGGTAGTCGTAGCGGTTGAACGCGGTCAGAAGGACCGACCCGATTCCGCCCGCGCCGACGATGCCGATGATGGTCGAGGTGCGGATGTTGATGTCCCACCGGTACACCGAGAGGCCGGCAAAACGCGGGATGATCTGCGGGACGACCCCGTACAGGAGCGTCTGGACCGGCGACGCTCCGGAAGCCCGGACCGCGTCGACCGACCCCATGTCGATGTCCTCCAAGTCCTCGGCCAGGAGCTTCGAGAAGAACCCCACGGTCTTGAACGTGATCGTGAGGATGCCGGCGAGCGGACCGAACCCGATGGCTTTGACCGCGATGATGGCGATGATGATCGCGTTGAACGCCCGGGAGATCGAGATGAAGCCCCGGTTGATCGCGTACAGCGGCTTCGGCGAGAGGTTCTCGGCGGCCATGAACGCGATCGGGACGCTGAGAAGGATGCCGGTGAGCGTCGAGACCATCGCCATCGCGACGCTTTCGAGCATCTTCTCGAGGATCCGCTCGGCCTGCCTCGGCGTCGCCGTCGGGGGGAGGAAGTCGCCGATCAGGCTGGCTGCGCTCCCCAGCCCCTGGATGATCCGTCCCGGGTCGGCGCCCACCCCGAACCCCGACCAGACGAAGAACCCGACGATGCCGGCGTAGACCGCCCACTTCACCCCACGGGTCGGGAAGACGGTCGGCCGTTCCCAGGTACGGTTGCCGGCAGCCACGTTACGTCTCCCCCGCGAGCGGACGGTCCGTGTCCGACAGGATCTCCCCGTCGGTGCCGGCGTCCGTCGTCGTCCGCTCCTTGTCGGCGTTCTCCGGCACCTCCGCGCCACGGTACACCTGATCGAGCCCCTGCTCGTCGAGTGCTGCCGGCGGTCCCTCGAAGACGAGTTCGCCGTCGTGGAGGCCGACGATACGGTCGGCGTGCTCTATCGCGAGGTCGACCTCGTGGATGTTGATGAGCACCGGCACCTCGCGCTCGGCGGCGATATCGGTCAGGAGCCGCATCACCGTATCGGATGTCTCCGGGTCAAGACTCGACGTCGGCTCGTCGACCAGGAGGATCTTGGGCTGTTGGATCACGGCCCGTGCAATGCCGACCCGCTGACGCTGGCCGCCGGAGAGTTCGTCGACGCGTTTGTTCTCCATGTCGGCGAGGCCGACCCGCTCGAGGATCTCGTAGGCCCGTTCGATGTCCTCCGCCGGGAACGACCGACGGAACGCCTTCCAGGCCGACACGTACCCCAGCCGGCCCGTGAGGACGTTCTCCATCACGGTCAGCCGCTCGACCAGGTTGTACTCCTGGAATATCATCCCGATGTCCCGGCGGGCCGACCGAAGCGCGTCGTCGCCGAGGGACGTCAGCTCCGTGTCATCGAGGTGTACCTGGCCCCTGCTGGGCTCGGTCAACCGGTTGACACACCGGATGAACGTGCTCTTGCCGGCCCCACTGGGACCGATCATGGCGACGGTCTCGCTCCCCTCGACGGACGTTGTAACGCCTTTCAGCGCCTCGTCGCCCGTTGGGTAGGTCTTCTGCAGGTCGGTTACCCGGAGCATCTACGATCCCAGCGCGCTCTCGGTGTACTCGACACCGTTGTATCCCTGGATAATCATGATGTCTTTGAACACCGTGCGGTAGTCGATGGGGACGAACTGGTCGTAGCCGGTTCGCTTCTGGAAGTCCGTCCCCGCGAAGTCGGACTCGAGGTAGGCGCGCTCGATACCCTCCTGGATCTCGGGTTCGAGATTGTGCCGGTACGCGACCGGTCCGTTCGGGAACGGTGCCGACGCCCAAACGACTTTGAAGTCGTCGAAGCTCAGATCGCTCTGCGCCTCGACGGTGTCTACCATACAGGTCGAACAGATCGGCCCGGCATCGTAGTCGCCGGCCGCGATGCCACGGGTCGTGTTGCCGTGGCCACCCGAGAAGTTGACCTCGTAGTCCTCCTCTGCAGTCACATCGAAGTACTGATCGAACAGGGCCGATGGGGCCTGATGACCGGAGTTCGATGCGGGCTCGGAGTGGCCGACCGTCACGTCGTCGCGGGCGAAGTCCTCGACGCTCTGGATGTCGTCGGCGTCGGCGCGCGTGGTCGCGAACAGCCGATACCCGAAGAGCTTGTCCGGCGTGAGGCCCGCCGCGAACGGGACCGCCCCGGCCAGGTTGACGGCGAAGGCCGTCGTCCCGGTCGAGAAATTCGCGATGTGGGCCCGCTCCGAGCGCATCGCCTCGACCGACGCCGCGTAGCTGTTGACCTTGCTGAACTCGACGGGCTTGCCTGTCTCCTCCTCGATGCGGTCGAAGACGGCCTCGAAGTCCTCCTCGAACCGACCCTGGACGTCCTCGCTCGGGCTCTCGGTGAACACGAGGGTGTCGGGGTCGAGTAGTTCGTCCTCGTCGTCGGGCGTCTCCCGGACGGGCTCACCGTGGGGGACCTCGTCGACCGCGCGGTTGCGCATGTTCTCGAGGTCGACCGTCGACCCGCGCTGGTAGTCCGCGTCGACCAGTGCCGTCGACAGGTAGTTGCTCTCCTCCCAGGCCGGACTGGCCGGGTCGAAACTGCTCGAGTCCGCGAGCATCGGGTCGCCCCCGGAGTCCGAGCCCCCGGAATCCCCGGAGCCACCGGAGCCCGAGCCACCGGAGCCCGAGCCACCGGAGCCCGAGCCCCCGGTACATCCGGCGAGCCCGGCCGCCAGTGCGGCCGCGGACCCCTTCAGAAACACACGCCGTCTGCTGTCGCGTCCGTCGTCAGACATCACCCGAGTGGTTGGATCTTCGCTACAATATTCTGCCGATCAGTATATATATTCGACACAGTACACGTGTTTCCCGTATTTCTGCTTCGTTCGTACAGTTCCTCTACGGTCGCTAGCTCACATCTATATAGACGTGGGGTCGGGTCGGGTGAGGTCCCTTCCCCATCGCAGCAAGCGGTTTGATCGAGGGCGTCCCTGCGTCGGGTATGGCCCGTCGCTCGCCCCTGGCTCGGCTCCGCCAGCCGAGTCACACCGGGGAGAACCGGTGTCTGCCCTGTACCGTCGTGAACCTCGTCCTCGTCGCCGTCGTGGCCGCCGCGGCCGGCCTGTTCGTACCCCTCGCCGGGCTCGCCGCGGCGACACTCGGGGTCGGGGCGGTCTGGCTCCGGGGGTACGTCGTCCCCGGGACCCCCGAGCTGACGGAACGGTACCTCCCCTCGCGGGTGCTCGGGTGGTTCGGCAAGGCCCCGACGACCTCCGCCGATCCGCCCGAGGGCGACCCGACCGAGAAGCTGGTCGCGCTCGGTGTCCTCGCCGAGGACGAGCCGGTTCTGGACCCCGCGTTCGAGCGCCGCTGGCACGAGGCCGCGGCCGGGATGGCGGCCAACCCCGACCGGCTCCGGGCGACCGCCGCCGAACTGCTCTCGGTCGATCCGGGCTCGGTCGCCGTCGACCGCCCGCCGGAAGGGGGCGTGACGCTCGCCGTCGACGACAGGTGGACCGGCAGTTGGCCCTCCCGCGCGGCGCTGGCAGCCGACCTGGCGACCGAACAGCTCCTCGCCGACCGGGGATTCGCCGAACTGGACCGGCTCGACCGGACCGACCTCGCCGCCCGGGTTCGGGGGCTGGTAGAGCGCTGTCCGGTCTGTGACTCGCCCACCGACGTCACCGACGATACCATCGAGTCCTGCTGTGGGTCGGCCGAGGTGGTCGCCGTCGCGTGCGTGGACTGTGGTGCCCGGATGGCCGAGTTCGACCCCTCGCCGGCGACGTTCGCGCCCGGGTCGTGAACAGGGAGGCGCGAAGCGGGTGGTAACGACCGGTCGGACGTATCACCCCACTCACCGGGTTCGTGATAATGATTGTTGTAGATTCTTACCGGTATGTCGCCCCCCCGGGGTCGGCGACTACCGGTAACGGACTACAACAATCATTATGAGGGGTCGAGACTGTCGTCGGAAGCGCCAGCGAGTCCGTTTGCGATACTGCTCGTCACCTCTGCGACACCGGTCTGCCGTTCCGTTCCCGTCGTGGACGGTCCGTCTTCCGGTCGCCCGCTCCCCGGGCGGCCGTCGTTCGTCCGTTCTCGGCCCGATGGACCCGTCACGGGGGTCCATCGGCCCGCGATCCGCAGTTCGACGTCTGACCGACCGGCTCCGAACGCCGGTCGACTCCCGGTCGATGGAGTCGTTCGACTCCCCGTGCTCCCGGATCGACGAGGTCGAGCTCCTGCGGCCCGGGGGTGAGCGCGGGTGAGCGACCGCCCGACCGTCGCCGGTCCCCTGGCGCGCCTGGGCCCGTGGGGCTACGTCGCCATCTACCTCGGGTGGGCCTGGCTTTTCCGGGGGGTCGTCGTCCTCTCGGGGCGGTGCGTCTGGACGTTCCCGAACGTCCTCCTCTCGTACGTCGGGGCGATCAGCCCGGCAACGCGGCGGCGTTCGGCCCCATCGGCCACGGCGGCACCGAACGGATGACCGTCTCCCCGGTCGTGCTCTGGCCGGTCGCCTTCGGCGGCGCCCTCCTGGCCGCCCCCTACGCGGTGGACGCGGACCTCGCCCCGCCGAGCGAGCCGACCGGCGCGCTCGAGTGACCCCGGACGACCCTCCTGCCCGCTCGCGTCCCCCGCCCCGCACGGCAGAGCACAACGGTTTACGTCCGCGCGGGTCCACCCGTCCACCGTGACCCCACCGCCGACCGATCGGCCCGACGGCCCCGATCGGCCCGACGACCCCGACCGGCCCGACGACCCCGACCGACCGGCCGACGCCGATCGGCCGGCCGCCCCCGACCCCACGATCGAGCGGACCGTCGGGGCGACCGACGTCCCGTCGCTCGCCCGCGCGCTCGTCGCGGTTCCGAGCCACGAGGACGAGACCGCCGCCGGCGACGCGATCGAGGGGTGGCTCCGAACGCACGCCGACGCCGACGTCGTGCGCGACGACGCGGGCAACGTCCTGGCGCGAAAGGCCCCGGGCGGACGCCGCGGCGACCCGGACGTCCCCGGCCCCCACGACGCCGGAACGACGGCCGACCCCGACGGGGCCACGCCAGACGCCGCGGCCCCGACTGGCTGGGCGTCGTACGCCGACCCCGACGACCGGTCGACGCCGTCGCTCGCGCTGGTCGGCCACCACGACGTCGTCCCGCCGGCCGAGCGCCAGGTCGACGCCGACGGCGGCTACGTCGTCGAGGAGCGCGACGGCCGGCTCTACGGTCGCGGCAGCGCGGACATGAAAGGCGCCGTGGCGGCGGCGATGTGCGCGTTCCGCGACGCCGACCCGGCGACCCTCGAGGCGGAGCTGGTCTTCGCCTCGTTCGTCGGCGAGGAGATCGGCGGCGAGGGCGCCCGCGCGGCGATCGCGGACGGCTTCGCCCCGACGCACGCGGTCGTCTGCGAGGGATCGACGAACTACTCGGCCGAGGGGGTGACGGACGTCGTGATCGCGCACAAGGGCCGCCGCGGGAGCACGCTCGTCGCGACCGGCCGCGCTGCCCACGCCAGCGAGCCCGACGAGGGGGTCAACGCGATCTACCGCGCGGCCGAGGCCGTCGACGTCGTCCGGGACCTCCCGGGGCCGGAGGCCGACGTCCTCGGCGAGTCGCTGTCGGGCAGCGTCGTCGTCACGGAGATCGACGGCGGCGCCGCGATGAACGTGATCCCCGACCGGTGTACGGTGACCGTCGACGAGCGGACGGTCCCCGACGCCCGCGCGGACCTCGGGCGCGTCGAGTCGATCGCGGGCGTCGAGTGGCGGATCGATCAGGACCTCCCGCCGATGGCCTGCGAGGACGCGACGTTCGCCGACGCGGTGCTCGACGCGGCCCGGGCGGCCCACGGCGAGGGGGCGGACGAGGGGGCCGCCGACCCGGGACCACAGCACGTCACCAAGCCCCACGCGACGGACGCCGGCTGGCTCGCCCGGGCGGGGACCGCCTGCGTCGTCTGTGGCGCCTCCGAGCCGGGCGAGGCGCACACCGAGACCGAGAGCGTCTCGCTCGCGGTGCTCGACCGGTGTCGCCGGATCTACGCCGGGACGGTCGAGCGCGTGGCGTAGGCCGTTTCGACTCGACGACCCCCGGCTCGCTGGTCGCCCCGGCTCGCTGGTCGTCCCGGCTCGCTGGTCGTCCCGGCTCGCTGGTCGTCCCGGCTCGCTGGTCGCCCCGGTTCGACGCCCGTCCCGCGGTCGGGCTTTAGGTGGCCGGTGATCGAACGCCCGGTATGGTTTCGGAGTTCTTCCTCGTCGGCGGGGCGTCGATCGTCGCCCTGCTCGCCGTCTCGGCGTTCTTCTCGGGCAGCGAGATCGCGCTGTTCTCCTTAGAGCGACACCGCGTGGAGACGATGCGGGAGACCGGCGACCCCCGGGTCGAGACGCTCGCCCGGCTGCGCGAGGACCCCCACCGGCTCCTCGTGACGATCCTCGTGGGGAACAACCTCGTCAACGTCGCGATGGCGACGATCGCCGGTGCGCTGTTCACCGAGGCGCTGGGGGCCGGCGCGGGCGTGGCCGTCGCGACGGTCGTGATGAGCGTCCTCGTGCTGCTGTTCGGGGAGATCACGCCCAAGTCGTACGGGGTCGCGAACGCGGAGTCGCTGTCGCTGGCCGTCGCGGGGCCGCTGACCGCGATCGGGACGGCGATCTCCCCGCTGGTGGTCTTCTTCGACGGCGTCTCGGGGGCGATCAACCGGCTCACGGGCGGCGAGCGTGACATCGAGACGCCGTACGTCACGCGCGAGGAGATCGAGGCGCTGTTGAAGACGGGCGAGGCGGTCGGGGCGATCGACGAGTCGGAGCGGGACATGGTCCAGGGGGTCTTCGACCTGGGGTCGACCCGCGCCCGCGAGGTGATGGTTCCCCGGGTGAACGTGGTCGCGGTCGACGTGACGACGCCCCTGGACGAGGTGCTGGACGTCTGCGCGAGCGAGCGGCTCACCCGCCTGCCCGTCTACGAGGGGTCGGTCGACCAGGTCGTCGGCATCGCCGACGTCCGGGACGTCGAGCGGGCGGTCCGCGAGGGGCTCGGCCTCCGGGACGTCCTCCTGCCGACGATCCAGGTGCCAGACACCCGCGAGATCGACGAGCTGCTGGCGGACATGCGCGCCGAGCGCGCGACGATGGTGATCGTCCGCGACGAGTTCGGCGAACTCGAGGGGATCATCACGATCGAGGACATCTTAGAGGAGATCGTCGGCGAGATCTTCGAGGTCGGCGAGGAGCGGCTCGTCCGGCGGACCGACGACGGCCTGATCGTCAGGGGCGAGGTGACCGTCGGGGAGGTGAACGACGCCATGGAGGTCGACCTCCCGCGGGAAGGCGAGTACGAGACTGTCGCCGGGCTCATCAACGCCGAGCTGGGCCGGATCGGCGACATCGACGACCGGATCGTCGTCGACGACGTCGCGCTGACCGTCGAGCGCGTCGACGGGAACCGGATCCGCCGGGTGCGGGTCGCCCGGCTCGACGGGGCGGGCGAGGGTGAAGGCGAGGAGATGGACGGCGATGGCGGGCCGGACGGCGGGGAGACGAGCGGCGAGAGTGGGCCGGGCGACGGCGGGGGGCCGAGCGACGATGGCGGGCCGGACGGCGGGGGGCCGAGCGGCGAGAGTGGGCCGGGGGACGGGGACGGGCCGACCGGCGAGGACGGCACCGACGGGGCCGTCGGCGACTCGACGGCGGACGACGCGCCGGCCGGCGGCGGCGACGGGAACCGGTCGGGCACGTCGCGGGAGCGGTGACGCCGGCCACCGGCGTTTAGTCGCTAGGTGTCCTGTGTGTTGGCGTGACGTCGGACGGGGACGAGGCGGACGGGGCGGACGAGGCGACGGAACTGTTCGCGAAGCGTGCCGAGGGCGTGATGCGGTGGCTCGAACTGGGTGCGGCCTACTTCCTGGTCGCACTGTTCGCCATCGGCGTCTTCGACCTCGGGCTGTCGCTCGTCGAGCTGTTCAGCAGCGGTCGCTTCGTCGATCCGGACGCGGTGATCGACCTCATCGACACCGTTCTGGTCCTGCTGATCATCGTCGAGGTGTTCCAGACGGTGATCGCGTTCGCCCGGGACGAGCCGGTGATCCGGATCGTGATCAACGCCGCGCTGATCGCCATCGCCCGGAAGATCATCAGTTTCCGCTTCTCGGAGTTCGACAACAACTACCAGGAGGCCCTGGTCGGGAGCGCGTCGCTCGCGCTCCTCCTCGGCGTCATCGTGGCGGCGTTCTACGTCGTCCGGAAGACCGACCCCCGCCCGGCGGGGTACACCGAGCTGCTGCAGGGCCGCGTCGGGGACCGAGGGGCCGACGACGGGGGTGACGGCGGTGGCCCGCTGTCGTAGCCGTCGGTCCGCTACGAGTCGGGCAGCTCGTCGACGGCGTTCCGCACGAGACCGTCGATAATCTCGGGCGTCGTCGGGTGGTACGCCCGGTCGGGCACGTCGCGCACGTCCATCCCCGTCTCGACGACGACCTGCATGGTCTTGGCCATCACGTCGGCGTGGTAGTGGAGCCCCTGGTAGCCGAGCACGGTCCCGTCGCTGGCGACGACGAGCGACGCGAGCCCCCGCGCGGCGGCCTTCGTCTTGAAGACGCCGTCGTTCTCGGCGCGCCGGGAGACGACGACGTAGTCGCGCCCGGCTGCCGAGGCCGACGACGCCGAGTGGCCGACCCGGGCGTACGGGTAGACGGCCGCCGCCGAGAAGACGACGTGGTGGTGGGTGTTCTCGTACGCGACGAGCGACTCGCCCGCGACGTCCGCCAGCAGGTTGTCGGCCGCGAGGTAGCCGTGCTCCTTGGCGACGTGGAGGATCGGCTCCTTCCCGTTGGCGTCGCCGACGACGTAGATCCGCTCGTCGTCGGTCGCGCGCATGGTGTCGTCGACCCAGCCGCGCTCGGGGGAGAGTCCGGCGGCTTCGAGCCCCAGCCGGTCGAGCGTCGGTCGACGGCCGGTGAAGACGAACAGCTCCTCGCCCGCGACGCTGGAGCCGTCGTCGAGGTGGACGCGTACGCCCTCGTCGGTGGCCTCGACGCGTTCCTCGTAGACCTCGGTGCGCACGTCGACGCCGAACTCCTCGCGGTAGATCGACAGCAGCTCGTCGCCGAACGCCGGGTCCGCCTCGTCGAGCGGGCGCTCGTCGTGCTCGATCACGGTGACGTCGACGCCCGCCTCGACGAGGTACGGAACCAGCTCCATCCCCACGTAGCCGAAGCCCATCACCACCCCCGAGTCGGGCAGCTCCGTGGCGTCGAGAACGTCCGCGCTCGTCGAGAAGTCGACCTCGTCGATCCCCGGGAGGTCGGGGATCTTCGGCGACGAGCCCGTCGCGATCACGACGTAGTCGGCCTCCAGGACCCGCTCGTCGGGGCGAGCCGCCGCACCGGTCGCCGAGTCGGGTCCGGCGGTCCCCGTGGCGGTCCCGCCGTCCGCGACCGTCCCGCCGTCGCCAGTTCGGTCGTCGGTCCCGTCCTCGGTCCCGCCGTTCGTCTGGTCGTCCCCGCCGCCGTCCGGTACCTCGTCGTCCCCGTCCGTCACGTCACCGTCGACCGACGAGACCGCGAGCGTCCGGCGGTCGACGAACCGCGCGGTCCCGTGGAGGAACTCGACGCCGTCCCGGTCGGCCATCCCGTGGACCGCCGCGCGGCGGTGGGCCGCGAAGTTCGACGTGTGCTCGTCTTTGGTCTCGACGACGGACGCCAGGTCGACCGTCGGCGGGTCGCCCCCGAGCCGGTGGTCGTGGCGGGCCTGGAAGCGGTGGCCCGCCGCCGAGAGCACCTCCTTCGAGGGCATACAGCCCTGGAGGATGCAGAGCCCCCCGCCGGGCTGGCCGTCGTCGACGAGCGTCAGCCGGTCGAGCGCCCCGCCGACCTCGTCGACGAGTCCCTCCGCGGCCGCGACGCCGGCGCTCCCGTACGCCCCTACGATTACGACGTGCATGCCCCCGCCTGCCCCCGCCGGCACTATAGCCGTTGCCCCGGCGTGCAGTCCGGGCGCCCCGACGCCGGCCCCCGGTCGGCCCCCTCGACGCCGTCGCTCGCGGTTCGAGGCACGGACGAGTCGGCAGGCGGGTCGGAGCCGAGGACGGGACGACCGGAGGGGACGTCGACGGCGACAACGGGGGCGTCGGCGTCGTCGATGGCCGCGGCAGCGGTTGCTGCGGGTTCTCTGAGGCTGCCAGCGATACCGGTGCCGAGCATCGCGTCGACGACGACGTCCGGGGTCCCGAGGTCGAAGCCCGTCGAGTCACTGACCGCCACGACGTCGAAGTCGGCCGCCCGGAGGGCGTCCCAGTTTTCCCGGGCGATGCGACTGCCGATCCCGTCCGCGCT
>Ga0207797_1002843_pt1 | contig 11870 bp, 8 predicted proteins | sample PRCRCaboRojoPR_6_FD_187275 | JGI IMG/M metagenome (GOLD analysis project Ga0207797, IMG submission 187275) | Marine sediment microbial community from Cabo Rojo, Puerto Rico - PR CR 10% Liquid 1 (SPAdes) | ecosystem: Environmental > Aquatic > Marine > Coastal > Sediment | place: Cabo Rojo, Puerto... | reverse complement strand
TGTCGAATCGTCATACTCGGTGGGGGTCGCCGTCGACCAAAAGTGTGTGCGCCAGCCTACCGCTCGGCCTCCGCGATGGCGTCCCCGAGGGTCTCCTCCATCGCCGTGTCGTCGCCGATGGAGTCGTACTCGGCGTCGGTCTCGCCGTCCGCGTCCGCCTCGTCGTCCTCGACCCGCCGGACCGCGGGGGTGAGCGAGTCCCAGTCCGTCTCGGGGGGTGCGGGCGTCTCGTCGGTCGGTTCGCTTGTCGCCTCCGCCGTCATCTCCGCCTCCACGTCGTCGATGGAGGGTCGGGCCTCGTCACGGACGATGCTCATCTCGCCGCGCGCCCGGATTGAGCCGTCCACCTCCGCGTCGTCGTGGAGCGTGAGGTCCTCGCAGGAGACGTCGCCGCGGACGTGTGCGTCGGCGGCGATGGTGACGTGTCCGTTGCGGGTCGTCACGTCGCCGTGCACGACGGTGGCCTGTCCGACCGAGAGGTCGCCCTTCGCGCGGAGTGAACCGAACATCTCGCTGTCGGAGCCGACCTCGAGCGTCTTGGCACGGACGTTGCCGTGGAGCCGGCAGCCGTCACCGATGGTGGCGGGGTGCGAGACGCGCCACGCGTCGTCGCTCACCCGCGAACCACGCGGGACGATGACGGGGTCGTGCTCGCGCTGTCTCGCCCGGTCGAGTTCGTCGACCATCTCCTCGGCCGCCTCGTCCTCGCCCATCCGGAGCAGCTGGGTGAGGTACATGAAGAAGAAGACGATGGCCGGCATCGGGTTCCGGATGACGATCCAGCCGTTGGCCTCGAACCCCTCCTCGATGTCCACGTCGTCGCCGATGTCGAGGTCGCCCGACACCATCAACTGGCCGCCGACGTGGACCCGCTCGCCGAGGTAGGCGTCGCCGCCGACGAGGACGTTTCCGTCCACGTCACACCACATGTCCAGCCGACAGTCGCCGCTCGCCTCGATGTCGCCGCCGAACGTCACCCGCTCGCCGGCGAACACGTTCCGTCCGCGGACGCCGAACTCGACGGCGCTCTGCCCGCCGACGACCACGTCACCGTCCGTGACCAGGTCGTGTTCCTCGACGGTGGTGCCGTCGGGGATGGCGAGTCGGTCCAGCGGGTCGGAACGTACTGACACGGCAGGGAGTGACGCTGGCGCCGGCTTAAACCCTCACGCCGCGTCAGCCGTGCGTCAGACGCTCGGCAGACAGCGGCGCGGTCGTGGAGTACAAGTCCGTGGTCGTTACGAGTCGCCCGAACCCCCCCGCTCGTCGGTCGCCCGCTGGGTCTCGGGCGTCGGCACCCTCGCCGTCGGACTCCGGACGATGACCACGTCATAGCCCCTCGAGGCCGCGACGGTCCCGGCGACGCTGCTCAGTTTGGTGACCAGGGTGCCCGCGTTATCACTCCCGACGAACACCATCGAGGCGCCCTCGTCGCTCGCCACGGTCTTGATGCGCGCGGCGATGGTGCCGGCGGACGCGCCGCGGCCGACCGTGAGGGGCCGGAACCCCGCGTCGGGCGCGACGTCAGCCACCCGGTCGCGGAGGCGTTCGACGACTGTCTCTAGGTCGAACGCGTCCCCCGACTCCAGCAGCGCCCGGTCGCGTGCCCACACCCGGTTCCCCTTCGGCACCACCGTCACGACCTCAAGCGGTTCCTCGAACGCGGCGGCGAACCGCGAGGCCCGTTCGAGCGCGGCCACTGACAGCTTCCCCCCGTCGAACGCGACGACGAACGTCATCGTGCGTCGCTTACGACTATTCCGTAATCAATTTGCCGGGGACGGCGAGGCAGGCGGACCCGACACTCAGCCCGCGGTGGCCTCGTCCACCTCGGCCTCGATGTCACCGAGGGTGTCCTGCTCGCCGTCGTCCGCGGCCGTCTCCTCCCCGTCGTCCGGGTCGGTGTCGTCCCCGCCCTCGTCGATGGCTTCTCTCGCCTGCGCCTGCCAGTCGCGGACCCGGTCCGCACTGACGCCCTGCACCTCGTCGGCCACCGCCTCCGGGTCGGCCTCGGCGAGCGCGACGAGCGAGTCGATACCCGCCTCCGCGAGCTTCTCGGCCGTCTTCTTCCCGATGCCGTCGAGGTCCTCCACGTCCGTCTTGCGCTGGCGGGCCTGGTACTCCTCGAAGTTGCAGATGGGACAGCCGAGTTCCCACGGGTCGTCCTCGTCGTCCTGCACGACGTGGAGTTCCGGCAGGTCGTGCTCCTCGCAGTAGGTGTCGGTCACCTCGATGTCGCCCCGGCGGGGAAGTGGCAGCGAGTAGTCACACTCGGGGTAGCGCGTACAGCCGACGAGCCGACCGCCTGACCGAGTCCGCTTGATGGCGAGTGCGCCGTCGTGTTCCGCACCACAGTCGGGACACGTCCCGATGACCACGTCCTCCTCGTCCTCGGCCTTCTCCGCCTCACAGCGGGGGCAGCCGTGGACGTACGTCGAGCGCCCGGCCAGCATCTTCACGTGACGCAGCCCGTGTTCCCCACACGTCTCGTCGATTGGGGTAGGGTCCCCGTTGGACGGGAGGGGCAGAGTGTACTCGCAGTCGGGGTAGCCGTCACAGCCGACGAAGTACGACCCGCGGCGCGAGCGCCGCACCAGCAGCGTCTCGCCACACTCCGGACAGGGGCCGAGCGTCTTGTCGGCCTTCAGTCCCTCGCGCAGGTGCTCGCCCACCGCCTCGCGCGAGTCGTGGAGTTCATCGAAGATGGCCGAGAGCATCTCGCGGGACTCGTCGGTCACCTCGTCCAGCGTGATCTCGCCGCGAGCGATGCGGTCCATGTCGTGCTCCAGTTGCGCGGTCATCCCCTCGTCGACGATGCGGTCCGCGAACTGCTCGGCCGCCTCGACGACGGCCATCGCCAGTTTCGTCGGGCGCGGCGGGTCACCCTCGATGTAGTTCCGGTCGTAGAGTTTCTGGAGGGTGTTGTGCCGGGTCGACTTCGTCCCGATGCCGAGGTCCTCCATCGTCTCGATGAGCCGCGACTGCCCACGCCGGCGCGGGGGCTGGGTCTGCTTGGCCTCGAGACGCACGTCGCTCACGGCGAGTGACTCCCCCTCGGTCACGTCCGGGACGAAGTTCTCGCTCGTCGAGAGGTAGGGGTAGACGGCGTGGTAGCCCGGGTCCAGCAGGCGCTTGCCGTTGGCCTTCAGCAGGCAACCGTTGGCCTCCGCGACCACGCGGAGGTGCTCCCACGTCGCCGGCTCCGCACAGGTCGCGAGGAACCGCCGGACGACGAGTTCGTACAGCTCCCACTCGTCCTCCGAGAGGTCCTGTCGGGGCGGGAGTTCACCCGTCGGGTGGATGGGCGGGTGGTCGGTGGTCTCCTTCTCGCCGCGGGTGGGCGATATCTCGTCCGCTTCGAGCAACGATGCGGCGTCCTCGCCGAACGTCCCCGTGTCGGCGAACGTCTCCAGCAACGCGACCGGGTCCGTGTCCTCCGGGTAGACCGTGTTGTCCGTCCGCGGGTAGGTGATGTAGCCGGCGGTGTAGAGTTCCTCGGCGACGCTCATCGCCTTCTGCGCTGAGTGCCCGAGCGAGGACGCCGCGCTGATGAACTGCGTCGTGTTGAACGGCGTCGGCGGCTGGTCGGTCCGGGTTCGGCGGTCGACCTCGGTGACCGTCGCCTCGCTCGCCGCCAGCAGGCGATCGTGGGCCTCGTCCGCCGCTGCTTCGTCCCAGACCCGTTCGTGCTCGCGGCCCTCCTCGCGGAAGAAGTACTGGGCCTCGAACGCCTCCTCGCCCTCGCCCTCCTCGGTCAGATCCGCGAACAGCTCCCAGTAGTCCTCGGGGTCGAACGCCTCGATCTCGCGTTCGCGGTCGACGATGAGTTTGAGGGTCGGTGACTGCACCCGGCCGACCGAGATGAAGTCGTTCCCGAGCTGCCCCGAGGAGAGCGAGAGGAACCGGGTGAGCGCGGCGCCCCACATCAGGTCGATCATCTGCCGGGCCTCGCCGGCGGCCGCGAGGTCGAAGTCCAGTTCGTCCGGGTCGGCGAACGCCTCGGTCACCTCGCGCTCTGTGATGGAGGAGAACCGGACCCGCTTGATGGGGATGTCGGCCACCTCCTCGACGAGTTCGTAGGCCTCCTTGCCGATGAGTTCGCCCTCCCGATCGTAGTCGGTAGCGATGACCGCGGCGTCGGCCTCGCGGGCGAGGTCCTTGAGGGTGCGGACGATGTTCTCCTTCGTGGGCCGCTTGACCATCGGCGCGTCGACGAGTTCCACCGGTTCGACGTCCCGCCAGTCGTCGTACTCCGGCGGGAAGTCGACGCCGACGACGTGCCCCGAGAGACCCACACAGCGCTTGCCACCCCAGCGGTAGACGTTGACCCCGTTGCGGCGGTCCGTGCCGAACGACCCCTCGCTGAGGATCTCCGAGATTCGGCGGGCCGCGTTGTCCTTCTCGGTGATGATCAGCTCCACGGTGTCCCCTCGCGTGGTCGCGTCGTGTACATTGGGGGCGACTATGCCACTCCCGTTGCTAAACCTTTCGGGCGAATCCCCGGAAAACCGCCCGACTGCGCCCGTACGCGGCCTCGGGCGCACGCGGCGCGTGCGGGAGAGGTGGACCGAGAGGAGAGCCCGGACAGCGGATTCAGCTGCCCCGACCGAAGCCAAGTTCTTTCACACCACGAGGAGGAGCATTGTCCATGGAGATCTCCCGGCAAGTGCTGCAGTTCGTCGGCGAGGGCGAGGGTGTCCTCTGTCACGGACCGCCGCTCTCCGGGAAACGCGAGTTCCTCGCCACACTCTTCGACGGCGCGGCGAGTGCAGGCCACCCCGCGCTCTTCGTCACGACCGACGAGACCACGGCCGGCCTCCTGGACCGCTTCCCGGAGTCGACCCCGGTCGACACGGCAGCCATCGTCGACTGCACGGGCGCCCCGGCCCCCGACACGGATCACGTCGTCCGGTCGGTGGCGGCGGCGGCCGATCTGACGGGAATCGCCGTCGCGACCTCGAAGGTACTCGACGACCTCGACACCGGGCGAGGGCCACCCGTGGTCGCCGTCGACTCGCTGACCACGCTCACGCTCTACTCGGAGTTCGACCGCGTCTTCCGGTTCGTCCACAGTTTCGTCCAGCAGGTCCGGGGGTCGAGCGGCGTCATCGCCATGACCGTCGACGACGACAGCATCGACCAACAGGAGCGGAGTCGCCTGCAGTCACTCGTCGGGACGTGCGTCGAGTTCCGCGGCGGCTCCGAGTGTCGACTGGTGGAGCGGGACGGCAGCACCGGGGAGTGGAGTCGCATCGCCGACCCCGGGACGGTGAGCGTCTCGACCGGCGCGCGAGCCATCGGGAGCGTCGACGCGGGAGTCGAGACCCCGTCCGGTGGACCCCCTCGACCAGGGTCCCTCGCGGCACTCGTCGAGTCCGTCCGGGCTGACCGCCCGACGCTCACGCTCGGAAACGTCCCGGAGGGGAGCGACGTCGAACCGCTCGCCGAACACGCGGCACGACACGGTGTCTCGGTCGAAGAACAGCGGTTCGGTGGTGGCGAACCGTCGGGCGTCGCGATGCTCCATCGGGGGCCGACGCTGCTCGCGACCGGAGGGGTCCGTGAGGCGGTCGATACCCTCACCGACCCGTTCGCCGCCGTCGGTGCCGACGGCGAGGAGGACGGGACCGGGAACCGAGGGCAGTCGCCGGTACTCGCGGCACTCCCGACGGACGTCTTCACCGCGGACGCGGCCGACCGGCGGCAGTTGCTCCGCGCGAGTCGAACCGTCGAGCGACTGGCGCTCCGCCACGGCGACGGGACGGTTCACGCCGGCTTCCAGCTGTTCTCCAGACTCACCGAGGACGCCGACACCCTCGCCGTCTACGAGCGACTCGTAGACGAGGGACTCACCGTCCACCTCTACGGGGAACTGGACGCGTCGCTCCCCGACTCGCTCGCGGGGGCCGTCGTCCGTGGGCTGCCCGCGGAGGAGGTGAGCGAGTCCTGGTTCGTCGTCTTCGACGGGGACGGCGAGACCGATGCCGGGGGGATACTGGTCACGCGTGAGGTCAGACCCGACGAGTACGACGGCTTCTGGAGTTACGACGGCCGCGTCGTCGAGCGGACGCTCGAGTACCTCGAGACGGAGTACGGCGCTGTCGAGACCTGAGTCGAAGGCCGCACGGCGCGACGAGGGTTGAAATCGGATGGCGCGGCCACCGCCCCGTGTGTCCTGAGACGGGCCACACGGGGCCGAGGCGGGTGTGTCGGCTGCCCCGGGTGGAGCGACGAGACGGCCGGCCTGTCCGCCACTCCCGAGCGACGGCTACGGCCGTTCGAGCATCGCCATCACGCCACCGCCGCCGCCGACGCTCATCCCGACGAACCCCCGGGCGAGGTCCTCGCGCTCGAGTTCGTACGCGAGCGACGCGGCTATCATCCCACCGCTGGCCCCGATGGGGTGGCCGTAGGCGACGGCCCCACCGCGCGTGTTGAGTCGCTCGCGGGGGACTCCCACCCGGTCCATCACGTGGACCATCTGGGCGGCGAACGCCTCGTTCACCTCGTAGCGGTCCACGTCCTCGACCGCGAAGTCGTTCTGCTCGAGGAGGGCCTCGACGGACGCGGCGACGGCGTCGTTGAACCACTTCGGGTCGCGGTACTGGACCGCGTAGTCGCTCACACGTGCCATCGGTTCGAGCCCCGCCGACTCGGCGGCCCCCGCCGTCGCCAGGAGCACGAACCCCGCGCCGTCGGAGAGCTTCGAGGCGTTCCCCGGCGAGATGGTCCCGGGGTCCGCGAACGGGGTCGGGAGCCGCCCGAGGGCCTCCATCGACGTATCGGCACGCGGCCCTTCGTCCGTGTCCACCACGCCGTCGGGGGTCTCGACAGGGACGAGCTCGTCGTCGAACCGGCCGTCCTCGATGGCGGCGACGGCACGCCGATTCGACTCCAGCGCGTACTCGTCCTGTCGCTCACGCGTGATGCCCTCGCGCTCGACCAGCGCCTCGGTCAACTCGCCCATGTGGGCGTCGTAGGAGACGTCCCAGAGCGAGTCGTAAATCATCGAGTCCTTCAACTGGACGTCCCCCATCCGCGTCCCCGTCCGGTGCCCCGGCAGGACGTGCGGTGCGTTCGTCATGGACTCCATCCCCCCGGCGATGGCGAAGTCAGCACGGCTCGCGGCGAGGTGGTCGTGCGCGTTCATTATGGCGCGCACGCCCGACCCCGACGCCTCGTTGACGGTCGTTACCGGCGTCTCCTTCGGGAGGCGCGAGGCGTAGACGGCCTGTCGGCCGGGGACCTGCCCGATGCCGGCCTGGATGGCGTTGCCCACGGTCACGTAGCCCACTTCGTCTGGGTCGATGGCGACCCGGTCGAGGAGGCCGTCGAGTGCGGTCCGACCGAGTTCGACGGCACTGACCTCGGCGAGGCTGCCGAGCAGAGCCCCGTGTGGTGTGCGAGCGCCGTCGACGAGTACTACGTCGTGCATACCACCACGTGTACGCGACCCCTGATATAGAGACCCGTGAGTGAGAGGTGATCGGGAGGCTGCGCAGGTGACGGTGCGGGACTCAGGTGCCGGACGCCTCGCGTAAGCGCTCGGCCGCCTTCGCCACCCGCTCGAGCGTCGCGTCCGCGTCCGTGTACCCTTTCTCGTAGTCGCGCATCGCGTCGTCGTACTCCTCGAAGAACGCCGCCAGTGACTCGTCCATGCCCCCTCCAGGCACCGTCGGCACTAAGCGGCGGTGGTCGAGCGCGAAGCGTCCGGATGGAGAGAGGAGGGCGGACGACTACTCCAGCATCACGCCGTAGCCCGTCCCGAGGGCGGTACCGTAGGCGACGAACGCGAACAGGACGTAGGCGTCGAGGTTCGGCAGCGGCATCAGGAACGGCGTCGCGGCGTTGATCACGAGCGGGATGGCGAGCATCCCCACGCCGACGGCCAGCGCGATGCCGTAGCCGAGACCGACGAGCATCCCCACGCCGACGGCCAGCGCGATGCCGTAGCCGAGACCGACGAGCATCCCGGTCGTCGTCCGCGGCGTGTCGTCGAGCGCGTCGCCCAGCAGTCGGTTCAGATCGGCGTCCCGCGTCACCACCGCGCGGATGCGGCGCTCGTACTCCTCGAGGCGGCCGCCGATGACGAACCGGAACGCCACGGCGAACAGGACCGCGAGCGCCAGCCAGACGCCCCACGAGCCGACGACCGAGCCACCCTGCCCGGCCAGCGACCCGACGTAGCGGAGGTGGACCAGCCCCGCGAGATGTTGCAGGGTCAGCCCACCGACGAACGCGCCGAACAGTGCGCCGAACATCGTCGCGCGGCGACGGAGTGTGCGCGTCGAGAGGTCTCCCTCCAGTCGCTCGGTGTCCGTCGGGAGCGCCGAGCGGTAGGTCGCCCCGAGCACACCACCGAACGCGAGGTAACCGAGCAGCACCGTGGGGTCGACGTGCGGCAGCGGCAGGGCGGACGCTGTCGTCTCGTTGACGAAGAACGGCACCAGCACGAAGCCGAAGAGACCGGCCAGCACGCCACCGAAGGCGATCCCCCGCCGGACCGCGTCGGCGAAGGGCGTCGAGGGCTCGAGCTCCTCGCCGAGCGTCAGCACGAACCCGAGCGCGAACAGCACCGCCAGCCCCGCCCAGACGGCTGTCCCGCGGGCGAACGAGGCGTTACCCGCGACGTCACCGAAGTACCGGAGGTAGACCGGCCACCCGGCGTAGAAGACGAACGTGGAGACGACACCCGCACCAGCAGCACCGTACAGCGTGGCGCGCGTGCGCTCGCTCCTGAGCAGCGGCGTCTCACGCCGCCTGACCACGCCGTAGGTCAGCCAGAAGGCCATCCCGAACGCAGCCCAGCCGAGGAGGACGCGGGGGTTCCCGAGCGGCACCTGCAACGTGTACGCCGTCGACCGATTGACGTAGAGTGGGAGCGCGACGAGACTGAACAGCACCCCGAGGACGGAGACGGTAGCCCCCACACGGAGTCCGGACCGGCGGGCCGTCTCGTCGGCGAACAGCGCGACGGCGACTGCGGCCAACAGGGCGAACAGGTAGACGCTCAGGAAGCCACGCTCGAGCGTCCCCGACCGGGTGAGCGTCCCGACGAACCGGAGGTGGAGCGGGGAGATGAGGTAGAGCAGCACCGACCCCACGGTCCCGGCGGCGAGCGTCGAGGCGGTGACCGTGCCGACGCGGTCGACCAGCGTGTCGGGCAGCACCGACCCACCCTGGACGCCACGCGCGTAGCCGTAGCCACCGAACAGGCCGAACGCGACCCAGCCGGCGAGGACGGCGCGGTTACCCAGCGGCACCTGCAGCGTGAACGCCGTCTCGCTGTTGACGACAGCCGGGATGGCGAACAGGCCGAGTGCGACCCCCACGAGCGCGCCGAAACAGAGGCCGGCGAACGCGGTCCGGCGGACGTAACCGGGGCCACGCCCTCCGAGTTTCGCGGCCGTCAGCGCGAACACCGCCATCACGACGAACGCGGCGGCGAAGAAGACGAGCAGGCCACGACTCACCGACCCGCTGTTGGCGGCCGCGCCGACGTACCGGAGGTGGAGCGGCGCCACCCCGGCCAGCACGACGCCACCCACGGTCCCACCGAGCAACGTCCCGTAGACGACACCACGACCCCGGTCGCCGTCGAGGCCGAACGTCGGGAGCGAGCCGTCGAGCGTCGTCCCGTAACCGGCACCCATGAACGTCCCCGTGAGGACGTAGCCGACGGCGATGGAGGAGTCGACGACGGGGACGGACGGTTCGTAGCCCGTCGCGGCGGCGACGGCACCGGGCACCCCGACGAAGCCGACGAGGACGGCGGCGACCAGTCCGAACAGCATCCCGATGCCCGCGGCGGTCGTGCCCAGCATCGAGCGTCTGACGGCCGGCATCAACAGCCGCCGGAGCGTCGCGCTCCTCGACGTGAGTCCGACGACGGCGTCCGTGTAGCGGTTCAGACTGCGCGAGGCGACGTACGCGAACCCGAGGCTCAGCAGGAGACAGAGGCCGAGCCAGGTGGCGAGCGACCGGGCGAACGTGGCGTCGCCGCCGAGTGCACCGACCAGTCGCAGGTGCCCAGGGGCGAGGCGTTCGAGCACGGCCGCCCCGACGATGCCCCCCAGCAGCGCACCGACGACGGCCGACTGGAACTCGGCCCCGCCGAGTCTCGTCGCGGACGTGTTCGAGTGGGTACGTATCTCTCGGGTCGTCACGGTTCTCTGAGCGCACCCTTGCCGACCGCACGTTAAAGGGTTCTGTGAGGATGAGACGGTAGTTTATGCCCGGTGTCCGTGGAACCACGAGACAGCGACGGGGGGCGCCACCCCCGATACTTATATTCGCGCCGACAGCGCGGCAGAACCCTTATTCACCTCACGGGCCTCCGATTCGTGGTACAGGTACACACCATGACATTCCAGTTCCCAAGCGAGGCGTGGATGGAGGAGTACAAGAACCGGCTGAACGAGAGCGAGGAGTACGGCGAACAGGGCGCCGGGTGGGGCGTCGGTTTCAACGGCGACTTCATCTTCCACATCGTCGCCGACGACCGACTCCCCGAGGACCGCTACTTCTACATCGCGCTGGAGGACGGCAACTGCACCGCCGTCAAGGAGGTAGACGACCTCGAAGAGGTCGACTACGGGTTCGTCATGCGGGGCACCTACTCAGACTGGCAGAAGCTCAACAACGGCGAGATGGGGGCCATCGACGGGATGATGTCCGGCGTCTTCGACCTCGAGGGGGACATGCAGAAGGTCATGCAGTACTCCGGTGCCGCGGTGACGATGACGGAGATCAGTTCGAGCATCGACACGGAGTACGCGTACTGAGACCATCTTCTTGCGCTCGGGTGGCCGGAGGCCACCGCTCGCGCAAAAACAGGGGTGAAACAGGCGCTCCTCGGGCCTCCGGCCCTCGAAGCGGGTGAAACCGCGGCTTCGCCGCGGTACGCTCGGTCTTACAGCACCGCACCACCGCACAGCCCAGCTGGTGCTCCCTGCGAGCCCCTCTCGTCCCACGCCAAGACACTTACCGCCCCCACGAGACGGCTCCGTATGACAGACGCCCTCCCCCACGCCACGCTCGAACGGATGCTCCAGCGATTGGCCCCCGACGGGCGTCTCCGTGAGACCGAACCGGTCGAGAGCGGATTCTCCGCGGTGCATCGGCTCACCGTCGACGGTGGCGACCTAGCCGAGTGCTACCTCAAGTGCACGCCCGACGGCGACGGCGAGGGCGTCTCGGCGGACGCTCGCATCCAGCGACTGCTCGAGGTGGAGACCGACATCCCGGTGGCGCCGGTCCTCGGTGTCGTCGACGAGGCCCCCGACCTCCCCGCACCGTTCCACCTCACCGCCGCCGTGGCGGGTGAGACGCTCCCCTACGAGGCCGTCGGGCGACTCGCAGACGACGCGATGCGTGGCATCACGCGCGACGTGGGGCGACACCTCGGGGCACTGCACTCGCTCGACGCCGTGGACTCGTTCGGCTACGTCGCGAGCGGTGGCCCGTCGCTCGATGGCGAGCGCCCGAGCGGCGACCCGAGCGATCTCCGTGTCGTCCGCGGACGCGAGACGTGGCCAGAGTACCTGTGGGCACGGACGCGGGCAGAACTCGACCGGCACGCTGACTCCCGGTTCGCGGAGCTGACCGACGACCTCCGGACGTGGTTCGAGGAACGCATCGAGACGCTGGAGGGACCGTTCGACCCACGTCTCGGCCGGAACGACCACGGCTTCCACAACCTTCTCGTGGACACCGAGGCAGGGAGGGTGACCGCACAGCCGGACTGGGCGTACACGCTCGCGGTGCCACCGGCGTTCGACGTCGAGTTCGCCGTCTACCTCTACGGTGGGTCGTTCCTCGCTGGTCTCCCCGGGGGCCGGGACCGCAGTGTCACGACTTCGTCGCGCCAC
>Ga0207797_1002842_pt1 | contig 11873 bp, 7 predicted proteins | sample PRCRCaboRojoPR_6_FD_187275 | JGI IMG/M metagenome (GOLD analysis project Ga0207797, IMG submission 187275) | Marine sediment microbial community from Cabo Rojo, Puerto Rico - PR CR 10% Liquid 1 (SPAdes) | ecosystem: Environmental > Aquatic > Marine > Coastal > Sediment | place: Cabo Rojo, Puerto... | reverse complement strand
TGGAGCAGCGCGTCAAGGAGCGGACCGAAGAGCTCGAGTCGTTCACCTACTCGGTGTCGCACGATCTGCGCACGCCGTTGCGGGCGGTGGACGGGTTTGCGCGGATGCTGTTGGAGAGCCGGGCGGAGCAGTTGGACGCGGAGGGGCGTCGGATGCTGGAGGTGATCCACGAGAACGCGCAGAAGATGGGGCAGTTGATCGAGGATTTGCTGGCGCTGTCGCGGCTGGGGCGGCGGGAGTTACGGCGCGGGCGGGTGGACATGGAGGCGCTGGTGGCGGAGGTGTTTGCGGAGGTGCGCCCGGAGGGTCGGGCGGTGCAGTTCGACCTGCAGGCGTTGCCGCCGGCGGAGGGGGACCGGACGATGCTGCGGCGGGTGGTGGAGAACCTGTTGGCCAACGCGGTGAAGTTTACGCAGGAGGAGGCGGCGCCGCGGATTGAGGTGGGGGCGCGTCGGCGGCCGGAGGGGGAGGTGGAGTACTACGTGCGGGACAACGGGGCGGGGTTTGAGGGGGCGTACGCGGAGAAGATGTTCGGGGTGTTTCAGCGGCTGCACGACGAGGAGGAGTTTGCGGGGACGGGGGTGGGGTTGGCGATTGTCGAGCGGGTGGTGCGTCGGCACGGCGGGGCGGTGTGGGCGGAAGGCGAAGAGGGGGAGGGGGCGACGGTGTACTTCTGCGTGTCGGGCGCGCAGGACTCGGGCGCGCAGGAGGGGGCCGAGGACGCCTCCGCGTGAGGGCCTGATGAACGGTTCTACACAACGTCTCCGTAGTCCGGTCGCTGGGGACGGCGTAAGATTATCGACCGTGATCCCGTCGGTATAGCGCGGCGGCGAAGCAGCGCATTGATCGAACCAACCCAGGCACAGGGTGGCCCGGCATCACCGGAACCGCTCCATAGCGTCTCCTGGAGGGATCTCACGATGAACGGATACTCCGTCGATCTCCCGCACCGAGCGCTCCTCACTGTTGCATTCACCGTCGCCGTTTTGGGTCTGGCCGGGTGTGCCTCGCACCCCGCGCTCCGTCCGGCCGAGGCGGCCCGGGGAAACGGTGAAGGGGTTGCCGACACGTCCGCCTCGGTGATGATCGTGGCGCAATCCGAAAACTGGGCAGGCTCGCCAAACCCCATCGAGGGGTATCAGCCCGTCCATGTTCGTATTGAGAATCGGGGCGATCATCCGGTTCGCCTTCGCTACCAAGACTTCCAGCTCGCCATCGGCGACTCGACACGCTCTCCGGCCGATCCGCGAGCCATCGAGGGGCGCAGCTACACCACGGCTTACGGCCACGAGGACGCGTCCTACGGCCGGTATGCCCGCCGGGGCTTCCACATTGCCCCTCACCATGCCGAACTGATTGACCGTGCTCCGAACGCGTACACGGCGGGATACGGGCACCCTCACCGATTCGGACATGGCTTCCACTCCGGATTCGGGTACGGATTCCGGGGCGTCCACTACGGCGGCTACAGACACGGCGGACCGCACGCACGGGAGGTCGAACTGCCAAGCCGAGACATGCTGCTCGCGGCCATCCCTGAGGGTGTTCTTGAACCGGGCGGGCGCCTCGAAGGCTTTCTGTACTATCCCGATTTGTCTCAGGCAGCCGCGGAAGGCGAAGAGACGCAGCCGACGACCCTGACCCTGGCCGTGGTTCATGCGGAAACCAACGAGTCCCTGGGACGCGCGTCTCTTCCGTTCGTGTATGAGCATTGAATCCAGGCGCGCGCCGGCCCCGATTCCTGCCACCGGCCGGCAGTGGGCATTCGAACCCGCTCCGTAACGCGCACGCCGAACTCGATACCTGATGAATCCGTGAAAGATACGGTGAAGGCCGTCTGCGACCTTCCGGTGCACGACGGAGTCGACCCGTGGGGGCTGGAGAGTGAAACGAAGTCGCGCTGCGCCTGCAGGAGGGAGGTCGGGGCCGCCCCGATTCCATCGCCGCCTGTCCATCTTCTCCGGCAGATCCTGGATGCGTGCCCATGCCCTCTCCCCACAGGTTTCCCCCACAACAGCCCATGGAGCCGGTGACCCAGGTCGTCCAGCAGGGGCTTCTTCACTACTTCGAACGAGTGTGTCCGTCCGAGCACGGCATTCAGATCCCGGTTCAGAGTCCGGAGCCGGGCGAAGAGCATCCCGATGCGGACTGTGTCCTCGAGTTCGATCTGCCGGGTTCGCTGTCGACGCAGGCGCAACTCACCGTCCGTCACGAGAAGGGAAACGTGTGCGAGGTTGCGGGCGCCCTCGGGGAAGGACCCCCCAAGCACTTTTCTGTGTGCCTGAGTGCAGAGTCTCCCCATCAGTCTGTGAAGAAGATCGGGGCATTTCTCCTCGCTGAGCTTCAGCGCGTCGTCGGTAAGCGTCTCCTTCGCCGCATTCCTGAGATGGGGGCGGCGGACCGCGACGCCCTGGAGGATCTACTGGTCCTGGAGAAGGAGTGACACTCCTTTTCTGACCGCCGCCACCCCGGAAGGATGCAGCAGACGGCTTCAGAGTTTGGCCCAGTGGCGAGGAGCACCGTGCGAGCGGCGTCAGGTGGGCGAGTTCCCAAGAGCCTTCGATAGCGCACGGGCACGCTGCTTGGGGGGAAAGGATGCTTCGGCCGGCGCCCAGGCCTCCAATGCCCGCTGCACGTGGCGTTGTGCAGCCTGGGAGCGATCCAGGTCGGCCAGCAGGCGGGCATAATGGAGGTTGAGATAAGGGTGAGCGGGTCGAACCTCGAGAGCACGTTGGTAGGTGGACGCTGCCTGGTCGGGCTGGCCCGCTTTGTGGTAAGCCCGCGCCAAACGAAGACGGGGGAGGGGAAGGGTCCGGATCAAAGCGCGGGACCGCCCGGCATACGCATCGAGATAGGTCTCGTAGTGCTGGATGGCTTTCTGGAGATTGCCGCTCCGCTCCTGAAGACGCCCCCAGAGAACATCGAGCTGATCGTGCATGCGGAGGTAGGGCGTCCCTTCGCGCTGCACGAGGGCGTCCAGCCGGGTTAGGGCTTGGCGAGCAGCCTCCGTCCGGTCGAGGTGAATGAGACAGCGGACCTGGGCGGTGCCGACAGACAACCTCGCACGAACGTTACCACTGTCCGGCACGGTGTGCAGGCGGCGTCGAATCCGCTGAAGACCCGTCTTAACGAGACGCGGCCTTCCCAGGGGGCCGTAATACTCGCAGGTGTGCATCGCATAGAAGACGTGGCTCTGGTCGGGCGGACCGTCTTCTGCGCGGACCGGCGTCCGCAGAGAATCTCGTAGTTGCAGGCTCCGGTCGATCTGTCCTCGGAGCCAGAAGTGATGCCAGAGGCGCCGGAGGCCCCCAGTCTCCATCTCGTTGCCGGTTACCAAGTTGCGGGCCTGCGTGCGGCTCTTGGTGGGTTCTCCGGTGGCATCATGGAGGGCGGACAGGTAAAAGTGGGCGATGGGGGCTCCGCCAATCGCGGCTTGCCGGAAGTCCTCCTTCGCCGTGCGGTGTCGACCGCGCTGCCAGCGAGCCACGCCACGCAGAATTCGGCCGGCGGCGTCCGTCGGGTACGACTGCACGTAGGACTGGCTCTGCCGGAGCGCCTCTGCGGTCTGCCCGGCAGTGAGGAGGGCCTCGATCCGTCCCCGTTCTGCGCTCTTTGTTCCGGGGGCGATCTCCAGGACGCGCTGATAGCTCTCCGCTGCTGCCCTGCTGCGCAGCAGGCGCTCATAAATTTCGGCTTGGAGGTCCCAGCCCGTCAGATCGTGAGGGCGAAGCGAGGTCCAGCGCTTGCAGATTTGCAGGGCGGCCTGGGGCCGTCCCTCGACCCGAAAGAGACGGAGAACTCGCAGGAGGTGTTTTTTCGTTTCGGTCAGCCGGTAGCTGTGGCGCTGGGCCTTCCGGAGGGCCTCCCGGGCGCTGTCCCGGAGACCGAGGGTCCATTGGAGGGCTCCGGCCTGCAGGTAACTGAGCGCAAAGGTTGAATCGACCTGCATCGCACGCCGGTATTTCTGCAGAGAGGTCCGGCGGCGTTCCGCTCCGTCGTCCGCTAAATGGTGGTACCCCTCGGCGTGGGCCCGAGCGGCGTCCAGCGAGGCGGTGAAGACCTGCGTGACGGGCAGATCGGGAACCCGCTCCCGATGTGCCTCGGGAAGGTCCAGGTCTTTCTTGAGCGTGCGGCTGGCCCGGTCGATCAGCGCGAAGAAGCGGGGGCCCTCGTACGTCCGTTCTGCCAGCAGCTCCCCGGTCTTTGTGTCGTGGAGCTGGGTGGTAAGCCGGAAGCCATCGACGGTCGAGGCGACCTGGCCAGACAAGAGCCGCTCCACGTTCTTTTCTTGGGCAATCTCGCGTTTCAGCCCCAGCGGAACGTTCAGCCCGTCACTGTACCCGTGTTCGCGAAGGTCCTGGGCAAACCGCAAGGGTTCGTACACATCGATGAACGCATCCTGCTCCAGGTCGGCACGGAGGGCCAGGGCGGCCACGCGGCGCAGGGACGTATCGGCCTGGGCGCGGCCGGTCTCGTCGAAATAGAAGAGAGCGATCCGCTTCCGGAAGGCCCTCTTCGGGACCTGTTGAGCAGCAGGACGCGAGCCTTCCGACACCGCTGGACCGGCGCTGGAGGTCTGGACCGTTCGCACCATCGATCCGAGCTCGACATCGCCGTAGACGAATGCCAGCAGTCCAACAGCCAGGACAACATTCGCGCCCACGCCGTAGCGCTCAGCGGCAACCCACTGATCGGGGCCGGGCCGGCCGTGACGGTAGGTGATTAGCAGGACGGAAGGGAGGAGCAGGAGGAGGCCAAAAAGAAGAGCCCGACCCAAGTACGGAGAGATGAGATACTGGTCGGTCAGCCACTGCGCCAGCTCAAAGAGGGTCCAGGTCACACCCAGGTAGCCCGCCAGCACCTGGGGAACGCGCCGGTACAGCAGGTTTCCGACGAACGACGCATCCGGTGCAGGCTCCTCGCCGGAGTCAAAGGCCTCCCCCGATCCGTTTGGGGCGTCCGGCGAGCGAGACGTATCGGGAAATGCGCCGTCAGCCATGAAGCGTGCGCAAGGCGTGTCGACCAAAGATCCGAACGCGGCGCCGAAAACCAGCGTCGTCGGTGCAGGAAGCGGTCACCCGAAAGAGGGGCCCCGGAACGCGCTGCCTGCCGTCCAATCCTCTACCGTTTGATTCACCCTTGAGAACGGTTCCGCAGCCCGCGGGGGTACCTGGCTGGATCCCTACTGCTCATCTGCAAAGCCTCCGAGGAACATGCACTCGGCAGAAATGGAGATCTCGTCCGTTTTTCCGACTCCGTAGAGGGAAATCTTGGTGTCAGACATCAGCACTTCCATGGGGTTGTCCGCGTCCCGGGCGAACGCAAAGCCTTCGACGAGGTCGCGGGAGATCGAGCGGACCGGGCTCGTGTTCACCGAGCTGTCGGATCCCCCGAAGGACGGGACCTGCAACTGCGCGTACGAGTGAATGCCGCTTTCCAGGCTGTGGGTCGGTGCATTGTACGCAAAGAGGATCGAGTCCCCAGGAATGCCGCCGGAAACCGTCAACTGAAACTCCAGGTAGGCGGTCGGGAAGGCAAACACCACCTCCGGAAGGTCATCGTTCCAGTCCTCGTTCGGGACGGCAGACCAATCCGCGCCCCAGATGTCACGGTCCACTTTTACGGAGCGACCTCGCGCACCGAAGAACATGCTGGGATTGCTGGGGGGAAGGGCCACCTCCCGCGTGACGTCTCCGACGCCAGGTTTGTTTTTGAGGCTGACCAGCCCCTTGGCCTCCCAGGTTGTTTTGAAAAGCGAGACCGGTTGAATCCGACGGAAACGGCTAGCTGCAGGCATAGGTGTACGGTGCGGTGAACGAAGAAGAAAGGTGCTTCACAGATCGATCCTGTGGAGGGCACACGGTTTGCATGTAAGAAGATCAGCGACTCTGGTTCATCGCTCCCATCAAAATGAGAGCGGATCCAACGCAGTCCGGGATGAGAGTCATGCCGCAACAGCCGGGCCCCAGCCACTGGACCCGCGAACAGGCTCCCTGGCCGAGCAGCGGACCAACCCGCCGCAGACCGCATCCAAGAGGTCCAGGCCGGTCGGCGCGCAGGGCCGGCGCAGGAGGAATCACGATCCCAGCCCTGTTTATGCCGGCTGAACCGCACGAACGTTCCCCGCTGCCGCGTTCCAACACCGGGGCCGCTTGTCTCGGGGTCCGAACAATCCGGCGGCGTTCACCGGCGAGACGGCACGTTTGAAACGGCATCAGAGATGAAACGGCATCAGAGAACGAACTCATCATCGCTGGGACCATTTCAGGTTCTTTACGCACACAGGTTGACGCTCAGGTGCGCGCTTTGATTCTCTGTCACCCTGAAGGTGCGACGCCGAAGCACCGCATTCTACCGTTATCATCCAGTTTCCCTGCCCCAATCCAGCATGCCCACACGACATTACGCCGCTACGCTCGCTATTCTGCTCCTGACCGGAATCCTGACCGGCTGTGCGTCGTCGGGCGCATTCAATACGGCGACCGTGACCAACGTGGAGCTTTCGGAAAGCAACTACGAGGTCGTGGCAACAAACGTCCAGGGTGAAGCCTCGGCCGGATACCTGCTCGGCTTGAGTCTGAGCGCGTCTCGGCAGGTACGAACCCTTGCGCTGGCGCGAGTGTCCGGAAGCGAGCAGCTGTACGGCGACGCCCTCGAACAACTCTGGACGCAGTTCGAGGAACAGCACGGGGACGCCGAAGGCCGCAACCTCGCTCTCACCAACGTCCGCTACGACACCAGTTCGCTGAATCTGATCCTGTACACGCAGCCGACCCTCACCGTTCGGGCCGACGTGGTGGAGTTCACCGACTAGGGATCAACAACCGGGGCGCTTCCCGATCCGCACCAAGGGCCGTACCGCCAGCTTCCGCAGGTCGCGGATGCCGATCAGAGGTTTTCGTCCGCCGGGATGGGAAACTGCAGCCAAACGTTGTCCCCGTCTCTGTCGAGGGGAAGGTCGTCATTGAGGCACGGATCGTCGTCCGAGGTTCCACAGTCGTCACCGAGAAGGCGCCGCACGTCGATCCAGCGATGTCCTTCGCCGTACAGCTCGTACCGGCGCTGATACAGCAGCTCATCGAGGAGCGCGGCCTGCGTCTGCGGCCCGCTGTACGCGCCCAGGCCAGCCGCCTGACGAACCACGTTCAGATCCTCCACGACGGCATCCAGGTCCGGGGCGCTCTTCAGAAGGTTGGCCTCGGCGCGAATCAAGAACAGCTCGGCGTTTCGGATGATCGGGATGGGCGCCACCGGGGACGGGTAGCGCGCGAATCCCCAGTCCGATTGCAGGCCCACCTGGCCGAAGGATTCCTCCCGGCGAACGACCTTGTCGATTCGCGTGTCGTCGTCACGGATGTCGGCTGCGTAGCTTGGGTGCGCAGCGATGAGGTCTCCCGATGCCTGAGGGTCGAGAAAGAAGGGGTTGGTAAGGTCGCCTGCGCTGGTCGAGAAGACGTGATAGGTGCCCACGTCGAGCGATGCGTTCGGGTCGAGGAAGGAGCCGTCGAGCACTTGCAGCACGCGCTCGTAGTCCTTCCGGTAGAGGGCAGCACGCGCCGCGACGGCCCGATTGAAGGTTCGGAAGGCCCCAGGCGTCTGAAACCCCTCGAAGCCGGACGACAGCGTGAACGGGAAGGCGTCCCCTCCGCCTTGCAGCGCGCTGGCCCCCTCATCAAGGATTCCTCCGATGGATTGGAGCGCGTCGCTGTATTGCACCAGCGGCCCCGGTTCATCGCCCGCCACATCTACGCGAATGCCGTTCTGGAACGTGAGGTTGGCATTCAGCAGCAGCTGGTATCCAATCAGGGTTTGGGCAAACCCGCGCACCGCCTCTTTCTCCGTGTCGGTGAGAATGCCGGGCCCGGCGTTGGCGAGCGCGTCGATCAAGATGTTGGCGTTTCGAACCACGCGATATCGCTCGGCCCACGGACGGGTGATGTAAAAGGTGTTGTTGTCGAGCACCGACGTTCCTCCACCCAGCAGGTCGGCCGTGAAGCGAGGCTCTGACGCGGTGAACCGGATGTATTCGCGGCCGATGACACCGACGTCGGTCAGGTACAGGTTGATGTCGGTCCGCATGCCCGATTCGATCCCGGCGGCGACGTTCGCGATTTTTCCGCGCGTCGGATCGTTGAGCACGCCGTCGAGGCTCGGACCGTTGGGGTCGCCGCGATCGTCGATGCCGATCGTGTCGCATCCGGCCCACAGAAGCAGGCAGAAGGCCCCCAGGGCAGCGAGAACAGACAGACGGCGAGGGGAAGGGGAGGAAGGGAGCATCGTCACGGGATGGAAATCGAACATGGCTGGAGCGAGATCGGGACGCAGAAATCAGGCGTTGGGGGTCACAGTCCCACGTTGAGGTGGAAGTAGAACTGCTGCGAGGCGGGAAACGGCGTCACCTCGACCCCATTGGAAACCGGCGTGGCACCGAAGTTATTGACCTCCGGATCGTAGCTGTCGTAGGGGGTGACCGTCCAGAGATCGTTGGCGGAGACGCCCACGCGGATGCGGCGGACGGCGTTGCGGAAGGTGCCCTCCAGCAGTCGTTCGGGGAACTCGTAGTAGAGCCCGATCTCGCGAATCCGGAAGTAGGAAGCGTCCTGCACGAAGGGGCGGGCCGATACACCGAGAAGGTTCAGCCGCTCTACCCCGTTGGGCGTCCCGTCGCCGTCATCGTCGTCGTCAAAGTCCGGCGACGTCTGGCTGAGGTCGAAGAGCAGTTCAGACAGGTTCAAGTTGTCGCCGCCCTTCTTCCAGTGCGCGAGCACCGACAGGCTGAGACCGCCGAAGAGCGTGACTTCGTTGGAGAAGGACATCTGGAAGTCCGGTGCGGTGTCGCCGAGCTGGAAAACGCCGTCTGCCGTTCCGTCTCCGTCCGTGTCGTCGATGCCCACGATTTGCGTGGGGCTTTTGCCTTCCTCAATCCGAATCTCGCCCAGCGTGGCGCCGAAGCCTCCACCGATGGCGCGGAACGGCGGCACTGGCAGCTCCTCCACCTCTGCATCGTTGGTCCAGAAGTTAATGGTGGACTGCCACTCGACGGTACGGTTCGAGATGGGGAGCAGGGTGAGCGATGTCTCCAGGCCCCGGTTCACGAGCGTACCCGCGTTGATCGTCTCCAACTGAAAGCCGGTGGACGACGGCACCTCGCGGCGAAGCAGTTGGTCGGTGATTTCCTTGCGGTAGACCGTGAAGCTGAGGTTGGCCCGCTGGCCGAAAACGCCCAGGTCGAATCCGGTCTCGATCTCCGACTGGCGCTCCGGCTCGACGTCCTCGGATCCGCGTTGCGTGTCGATCAGCGTTCCCACCTGTCCGTCGATCGTAGACGCCTCGAAGGAGGTAAACTTCGTGCCGAAATTGGTGGTGTTGCCGGTTTGTCCGAAGGCCGCGCGCAGTTTGAGCTGATTCACCGCGTCGTAGCCCCAGAAGTCGAAGTTGGTCAGGTTGACCGCCAGGGAGGCTTTCGGGAAGAGGAAGAACCGATCGGTGTCGCCGTTCAACGAACTGCGGTCGCCGCGCACGCCGACGGTGGCAATCAGCTTGTCGTCGTAGTTGGCCTCCTCCTGAAAGAAAAAACTCCGGTCGTTCTGAAAGGTGCGCTCCTGGATCGACGACAGCGAAGCGGCCTGGTTGAGGTTCTGCTGGCCCGGAATCAGATCGCGGGCCACGAAGTTCGTAAAGTTCTGGTCGGAGTCGGACAGCGTGAATCCCCCTTGTGTCGTGAGATTGAGCCCGAGGCCCTCGAGGCGGAACTCATGCACCAGCAGGGCGCGCAGGTTGGTGAAGAGCGAGTTGGTCTCTCCCAAGATGGATGTGCCGGGCTGCTGGTCGTTGGGCTCAAACTGGAGGCGCCGCGGAAAAAGTCCGATGTTTTCGAACTGAAAGAAATCCACCCCGCCTTCCCCAACGAACCCAAAGCGCTGTCGCTCGGTGTTGATGAAGTCGTAGTCGAGCCGTCCGCCCGCGATGACGCGGTTGACCTTTTCCTCATTGGTAAACAGGTCGCGCGTTTGCAACGGGTTGGAGGTGTTGAACGGATGGTTGGGGTAGGTGCCGTCCTCCCGCTGCCGGATGTCGATGAAGTTGGGCGTGGCCGTGAGCGAGACGCCGAAGGTGGTGCCGGAGTTGTCGTTGCCCGTCAGGCCGCGCCGGGTTTCGGTGTTGACGTAGTTGACGGTCCCCGTCAGCGAGGCCCGCTCGTTAAACGTATGGTCCACGTTCAGCCGCGCCGAGCGGCGCTCGTAGCCGGTGCGCTCGATGATGCCCTCGTCGTCTTGCCAGGAGCCCGACACGTAAAAGCGAGTGTCCTGGGAGCCGCCGCTGACCGAGATGTTCGTGGTCGAAAGCAGCCCTTCCTGCCCAAAAAGCTCCTCCTCGTAGTCGATGAAGCCGCGTCCGCTTTGGGCCTCCTGAAACTCTTGCAGGCCGCGCTCGCCAAAGGCGGCCTCCGCGGTCTCGGCCGTAAATTGGCGCATGCCCAGCTTTTGGCGAATGGTTGTAAAACCGAGCGTCTGGGAGAAATCAACCCGGGTCGTTCCCGCTTCGCCGCGTTTTGTCGAGATGATGACCACGCCGTTGGAGGCGCGCGCCCCGTAAATGGCCGCTGCCGACGGGCCTTTGAGAATCTCGATGGACTGAATGTCCTTCGGATTGATGTCAGCAATCCGGTTGACGGGGTTGTCCTGGTTGGACCGGTTGCCGCCCGAAGCCGCTTGCGTGACGGCATTCACGTTGGTGGGCACGGCGACGTTGCTCACGATGATGCCGTCCACGATGTAGAGGGGCTGGGCGTTTCCGTTGATCGTCGAGACGCCCCGGAGCCGCACGTTCATGCCCCCGCCAGGCGCTCCGGAATACGCGTTGATCTGCGCTCCCGGCACCTTTCCGTTGAGCGCCCCGTCGAGCGTGGTGACCTCGGTGGTGCCAGACAGATCGGCCGCGTCGACCGACGTGATCGCGTTGGCCAGATTCTGCCGTTTCACGCTGGAGGCAAGGCCGGTAACCACAACCTCATCCATGCCCATGACGTCCCGGCCCAGTTCGACGTTGAGCACCGTCTGCCCCGGCTCCAATTCCACTTCCTGCTGCTGATAGCCCACAAAGGAGAACACGAGCGTCCGGCGACCCTGCGGCACATCCAGCTCGTAGCGGCCCTGCACGTCCGTTGTCGTTCCGATCGTGGTGTTCTGGACCCGGACGTTGGCCCCCGGAATCGGCTCCCCGTTGTTCGCGTCTGTCACAACTCCCTCAACCGTATTTTGGGCCTGGACCGCACCGGGAGAGAGTCCCCAAGTGAAGAGAAGGATAGTGACCAAACATATTCCCAAATAGCGTCGATTATACATGAGACAGACTCCTTGACATGGAAAAGTGTCGGATCCTCCCGCAAGACTTCGCACAAAGGGGATACGATACGTACCGTACTGTTAAGGAATTGTCAAGGGCTTGTCGGAGGAATTGGGCGGATTATTTGATGATTGTGTGAATTGGCCCGCCGGTAGCGGGGGCGTTCCGCTGGGGGCATCGAACATCGGGTTTCGAATCTGGCCGATCTCGTGATCGTCCTTCGGCCCGAGACGGCCGGACTGTGGGTCCGAGGAGCGCCCTGCTGCTTCCTCGCCGGGGCGTCGCCGTTTCAACGCGCTTTCACGTTGCGAAGGAGGTACTCGACGCGACGCGTGTGCACACCAACACCACCTTTGAACCACCGTCGTATCGATCCCCAACCGACTTTCCGTTTGAGATCGTATGCGCATCCCGACTCCGTCAGGACATCACACCGTTGCCGTTTTCCCTCAAGAAGGCCGGAGATTGTCGCCGACTGGCCCCCGCTCGGGACGAGATGTTTCTGGATCGCCGGTCGGCATTTAAGA
>Ga0207797_1002841_pt1 | contig 11874 bp, 10 predicted proteins | sample PRCRCaboRojoPR_6_FD_187275 | JGI IMG/M metagenome (GOLD analysis project Ga0207797, IMG submission 187275) | Marine sediment microbial community from Cabo Rojo, Puerto Rico - PR CR 10% Liquid 1 (SPAdes) | ecosystem: Environmental > Aquatic > Marine > Coastal > Sediment | place: Cabo Rojo, Puerto... | reverse complement strand
GAGATGAAGCAACTGAACAATGAGATCAAGCCGCTCCAGGATGAAAAAGACCGCATCAACGAGGCCAACAAGGATAAGAAGGAGGAAGACATGCCCCAGGGCGACAGGGACAACCTGAAGGACCTGGATGAGCAGATCAATGAATTGAAGCAAAAGAAGGAGGAGCGGTTGACCCAATATGGCAAGAAATCGCAGCTGATCAGGCAGTTGGTCGACCTGGCCCTGCTGGCCAACAACATGCTCAAAGGCGAAGCCCTGGATAAATTCGTAAAAAGAAGCATCAAGCTGATCAAATAGCCCGTCCTGGTACGGCTAGCACCCCCGGGTCTGGCGATCCAAAGTATCAGCGCACTTCGGTGACACCAAATCCAATGCCCCAAACCGGTGATACGCCGGTTTGGGGCATTGCTTGTGGGGAAAAGGAAGTTGACCGGGAATTAAAGCTTAGGGGTGATTTGGTATTTGCAGGGCAATCTCCTACTTTTGGGGTTTTAAAACAAACAGGCCATGAGTTGGTTTTTCTTTGCCATATTAACGGCCTTTTTCAGGTCGCTGACCGATGTGGCGGGCAAGTTCGGCCTCAGAAACATGGATGAATACATTGTTGCCTGGTCGCTTTTTCTCTTTGCCCTCCCCTTCATTGCTCTTTTGTTGGTTTTTGAAGGCATACCGGATATCGGCGATCGGTTTTGGGTAGCTTTGCTGGTAGGGGGAGGGGCCAACATCCTGACCAACCTCCTTTATATGCGGGCCATCAAACTGTCGGATCTCTCCATCACCATACCCCTGGTCACTTTTACTCCCCTTTTCATGTTGATCACCTCTCCCCTCATCCTGGGAGAGTTTCCCAATGTCTGGGGTCTGGCCGGCATTGTGCTGATCGTGGCGGGTTCCTATATCTTGAACTTCAAGGAATCCAACAAGGGTTACCTGGCTCCTTTCAGGGCGCTGGTGCGGGAGAGGGGTCCCAGGCTGATGCTGCTGGTGGCTTTCATATGGAGCATCACTGCCAATTTCGATAAGATCGGCATTCAAAACTCATCGGTCTTCTTCTGGCCGGTTGCGGTAAACACCTTCATAGCCGCGGGCTTCCTGCCGGTGGTGCTGACACGCTCCAAAAGCAAAAGCCGGCAAATATCCTCCAACATCAAAACGCTACTGCCCATCGGACTTTTTCACGGTCTGATGATCGTCTTTCAGATGGTGGCGGTGAGCATGACGCTGGTGGCCTATGTGATATCCATCAAACGCACCAGTGCGGCCATCAGCGTGGTACTGGGATCGCTGGTCTTCAAGGAGAAGGGTCTCCGGGAGCGGCTCACCGGCACCCTGATCATGATCGCGGGGGTACTGCTGATCACCCTGATGGCCTGAAGGGGACAGCCATTCATTTTGCCGTTTCTTTATTTCCTCCATTTTTCTTGTTATCTTTATTGGTCCAAAGCGGCCCTTCTTTTTTATGGCCCGCGCCAAACGGAAAAAACGAACAACTCATGCCAACATCCTTCAGAAAGCGCCTGGTCGGTAGAGAGACCCTCAGGGGCACGCTCATCACCATTTCTCACCCGGAGGTAGCTGAGATCATGGCCCTCTCGGGTTTCGACTGGTTGTTCATTGACATGGAACACTCCTCCATCTCCCTTCCGGATGCCGAAGGGATGGTACGGGCCGCTGCCCCCGGGGCTCACAGCGTCATCCGCTGTCCCTCGAATGACGAAGCCTGGATCAAAAGGTGCCTTGATGTGGGTGCCGACGGGATCATCATCCCGCGGGTCAACACCCGGGAGGAAGCTGAGTATGCCGTCCGCCACGCCAAGTACCCACCCACAGGCGATCGTAGCGTAGGCATATCGAGGGCCCATGGCTACGGCCAGGCTTTCAACGAATACATCAGCCGGGCCAACGAAGATACTGCACTGATCATACAGTGCGAGCACATCACCGCTGTGGATCACCTGCCGGAGATCGTTCAAACCGAAGGCATTGATTCGGTTTTTGTGGGCCCGTATGACCTCTCCGCCAGCATGAACAAAACAGGGCAGGTAACAGACCCTGAAGTGACCGGTGCCATCGACCGCATCCGGCACACGTGTCAACAAGCCAACATGCCCCTGGGCATCTTTGGGGCTTTAGCCTCTGCTGTCAAACCTTTTGAGAAACAGGGGTTTACCCTGCTGGCGGTGGGAGTAGACACTGCCCTGCTTGCCTCCTCGGGGAAAAATATCCTGGAGGAGATCAAAAAAGACTGATAAACCGGGAAAAAATCCCATCAAGATTCATGAACCCATAAAGTCCAAACCCATGAAAAAACTATTCTTAACACTATTAACCTTTGCATTGCTTATGAATGCTTCATCCGCACAAGACCGCATCACCGGCAAAAATTTCGCCACCCGGTCGGAGGTGATAGCCACCCATGGCATGGCCTGCACCAGTCAACCCCTTGCCAGCCAGGTTGCCATTGACATCCTCAAGCAGGGAGGCAACGCCATTGATGCGGCCATTGCGGCCAATGCCACTCTCGGCCTGATGGAACCCACCGGCAATGGTATCGGGGGAGACATCTTTGCCATCGTATGGGATGCAGAATCCAAGCAACTCTACGGCCTCAACGGCAGCGGCCGCAGTCCCCAGTCTCTTACCCTGGATTACTTCAAGGAACACGGCTATGAAGATATTCCAGCCCTCGGTCCTTTGCCTGTTTCGGTACCGGGAACTGTTGACGGGTGGTTCGAGCTGCACGACCGGTTCGGGTCGATGAACATGGAGAAGGTGCTTCAGCCGGCCATCGATTATGCCCGGGAAGGCTTTCCTGTAACCGAGGTCATCGCCCACTACTGGCAGGGCAATGCCCGTTATCTGAAAAAGTTCCCCGGCTTCAAGGAGATCTTCATGCCCGGCGGAGAAGCGCCCAAAAAGGGTGAGATCTTTAAGAACCCTTACCTGGCCAACACCCTGGAGAAGATTGCCGAAGGCGGAAGGGATGTTTTTTACGAGGGAGAGATCGCCCGTAAGATCGATGCTTACATGAGAGAGCACGCCCATAAGTTCATGAAGGGAGACAAAGGAGAAGGCGGCTATTTGAGGTATGAGGACCTGGCCAGCCATGAATCGGAGTGGGTCGAACCCCGGTCCGCCGATTACCGCGGATACAAAGTATGGGAGTTGCCCCCCAACGGCCAGGGTATTGCAGCCCTGCAGATACTCAACATCCTGGAAGGCTATGATATAGCCTCGATGGGCTATGGCAGCAAGGAGCATATCCACACTTTTGTAGAGGCCAAGAAGCTGGCCTTTGAAGACCGGGCCAGGTTTTATGCCGATCCCGATTTTGCCGACATCCCCATCGACAAGCTCATATCCAAGGAGTATGCCGACAAGCGCAGGAAGAAGATCGACCCGGAAAGGGCCAGCAACAGCTATCCTGCCGGCAAGCTGGAAAAGGGCAATACCATCTACCTGACGGTTGCCGATGAAGAGGGCAACATGGTTTCCCTGATACAAAGCAACTACCGGGGTATGGGTTCCGGGATGACTCCCGGCAAGCTGGGTTTCGTCCTGCAGGACCGCGGCGAGCTCTTCACCCTGGAAGAGGGACACAACAATGTGTATGAACCCGGGAAAAGACCCTTCCACACCATCATTCCCGCCTTTGTCACCAAGGATGGAAAGCCTTTTATGAGCTTTGGCGTGATGGGGGGATCCATGCAACCCCAGGGCCACGCCCAGATCATCATGAACATGATCGATTTTGGCATGAACCTCCAGGAAGCCGGAGATGCCCCCAGGATAAGACACGGCGGCTCATCACAGCCCACCGGCGGTCAGATGAAAGACGGCGGCGTCGTCCATCTCGAGTCGGGATTTGGCTACCAGACCATCCGCGAGCTGATGCAGATGGGACATGATATAGAGCCTACTGTCGGCGGATTCGGCGGATACCAGGCCATCATGTACGATGCCGAAAACGATGTCTACTATGGCGCCTCAGAATCCAGAAAAGACGGGGAAGCTATAGGTTACTGATCCGGACCTGAAAACATGAAACTCCTTGCCTGAGCCCCGGTGGGTTGATGGCAGGGGGTTTTTCTGCCCTTACCCGGAGAGCATCACCACACAAGCCACAGCCGTCGTGGCGATCACCAGTATCCGGTAGCCCTTTTCGGGGATGAGCCTTACCACCCGCACCCCTATATAAGCCCCTATGGCAAGGGCCGGAAGCACAGCCAGGTCGAAAGTGAAAGTCCTCCAGTCGATCGTGTGCCAGGAAAAAACATGAAAAGGCACTTTCACGAGGTTGATGAGCATAAAAAACCAGGCTTTGGTCCCGATAAAAATGTTCTTTGGCAGGTACATGGTGAGCAGGTAGATGGACATGATGGGACCTGCAGAGTTCCCTATCATGGTTGAAAAACCGCCGATCATACCCATTATAGCGGAAAACCACCAATAGTCCGGCACGACGATATGGTTCCTCCGCCTGTCCTGCCAAACCATGAGGATCAACCCCATGATCACGGTCACAGCGATCAGGGTGGTAAAGACGTTGCCTGACACCTGGTTGCCGACGAGCACGCCGATCACCACACCGGCTACCGCCCAGGGGATGGGTTTAAGCACATACATCCAGTTGGTATGGCGGTTGTAATAGGAGACTGCAAAGATATCGCCCATGATAAGCATGGGAAGCAACATGCCGGTGGAGGGTTTGCCCCCAAAGATCATCGCCAGGGTAGGCACCACAATGAAGGCAGCCCCGGACAAGCCGGTCTTGGCAGCGCCCACCAGGATCCCGCAGAGCATGATCAGGGCCCATTCAACAGGGCCCAGTTCAAAAGACTGCAGTATAGCCACAAAATCGTGAAAGAGGGCTGCCATAAAACCAATGTTTAAACGGGTGCAAAGATATAAAGAAAGCCCGGATAATAGGCAAAACATCAGACAAGACAAACCGGGAAAGGTATGCCAAATTTCACAATACGAACCCAAACACCAACCTGAACCATGAAAAATCCAAAAGTAGCCCTCATCCAGGGCATTCCTGCCATATTTGATTTAAAGGCCGGGACTGACCGGGCCCTCGAGTGGATAGACAAGGCTGCCGGCAAAGGAGCCGACATCATTCTTTTCCCGGAATCTTTCATACCCGGGTATCCCAGGGGAATGAGTTTCGGCACGGCGGTAGGTAAGAGAACCCCGAAGGGCAGAAGCCTTTACCGGCATTATCACGACAACAGCATGGAGCTGCCGGGACCGGAGGCAGACAGGATCGCAGAAAAAGCCGCCGAAGCGAAGGCCTATGTCATCCTTGGGGTCACCGAGAAAGACACCATTCATGGTACGCTCTATTGTACCCTGGCCTATTTCGGTCCGGACGGCCGGTTTTTGGGCAAACACCGCAAACTGAAGCCCACCGGCACGGAAAGGGTCATCTGGGGAGAAGGCGACGGCAAAGGACTGATAAGCATACAAACACCTTTTGGTGTCATGGGCGGGCTGATCTGCTGGGAGAACTACATGCCCCTTGCCCGTTACGCCATGTTCCGTAAGGGCATTCAGATCTACCTGGCCCCTACCGCCGACGCAAGGGAATCGTGGCAGGCCTCCATGCGGCATATTGCCATGGAAGGGAGATGTTATGTGATGGCCTGCAATCAATATACCAGGCCGGAGGACTTTCCCGCCTGGCTTAAGGAAGACATCGACGAGGAGAACGACATGCACAGCCGGGGCGGCAGTGTGATCGTATCGCCCATGGGCGAAATGGTCGCGGGTCCGCTCCTGAACGAGGAAGGCATGGTGGTGGCCGGGCTGGACATGGAAGCCATCCCCGAGAGCAGGCTTGACTTCAACGCGGCCGGCCACTACAACAGGCCCGATGTCTTTCGCCTTGATGTTCCGGATCAGCCGGAAACGATCATACCCACGAACCGGAACAGCAACAGGATAACCTAAACCAGCCCCTTTACCGCATCATCAGGGAAAGCATGATTTTCTCAATACCACCGGTGGCGTAGGGGTGGCAGGCACGTCCCGGCTCATTCACTTCCGGGCGGTCCACTCATCCATGGTATGCAGAATATCCTCTCTCAGGTGATGTATCTTTCTTATCAGCCGGGGATGTTTCTTCAGGAGGACGTTGTAGCGGACCCTGGCCCACCATTTTTTCAGGCCCACGTAGTAGTAAAAGGCCAGGTAGCCGGTCGGGGGAAGGCTGACAAGATATGCGGCCGCCATCCATGCTGAATCGGTCAGAACAGCCACCACAACTGTTTGCAGGAGATAAAACAGGGGGAAAAGCACCAATGCCAGGCCGTTCTTGAAGGAGCTCCAGAACTGGGGATCCTTGATTTTGCGGATGGCCAGCACCGGCAGGAAGAAAGGCAGGGCATTGCTGACCAGGCCGTACAGAAAAAGGGGCAGCAATACGGCAAAGATGGGCAATCGAGCCAACAGGGAAAGCCAGGAATAGTGGGAGCGGTTGAAAACCCAAGTCCGAAGGTTCAGCCGGTCAAGTATCCGCACAAACAGCCTCACCTGCCGATCCAGAAAGGCTGCTCGTTGGGGTTCCTCACTGCATTTCTTTTCAAAGGCTTTGATCAGTTTTTGATCTTCCTCCAGCCGGCCGGCACCACCGGAAAAAGAACCGCCTGGATGAACTTTTTTCTGCGTATGTCCGATCTTCCGAAGGTTATTGATCAGGTCGTGGTGGTGCTGATCGGCGATATGGACCATCAGCTGCTTCAACTCCCCGGCGATTTCCTTCTTAAGTGCAATATGGGCTTTGGAAGGGTTTTGCCTGTAAAGCTCCCTGTAGGGATCCACCGGTATAGGCCTGCCAAAGCGGATGCCCAGGTCGTGCTGGAACTTGTAGAAGTTGTCGTAATCAAGACCCACCGGCACAATCTGCAGTCCCAGTTCAAATCCTTGCCGCTCCTCAGCCTGAAAAGCCATCCTGCAGATGCCTTTCTTCAAGGGTCGCAGCCTGCGTTCGGGGGCATGATCGCCTTCCGGAAATATCACCAGGCTCTTCTTTTGGGCCAGCACATCCTCCGCTTTCCTCATTATCTTTTCGTTGTTCTGAAGGCTGTTGTATCCGTCGCGGATGCGGTAGATGGGAAGAAGCTTCAAAAAAGTCAATATACGGGCAATGAAGGGATTGCGAAAAATATCCGAACGGGCAAAAAAGACGGGTTGTCCGGGTAGGGCATAGAGGACAGCCAAAGCATCCATCAGGGCATTGTGGTGGTTGGGAGCATAGATGACCGGTTGATCCCGGGGTATATGCTCTTTGCCCCTGATGCGGATGCTTCTGAAATATCCCCTGAAATTAAGCCTGACAAAAGGCTTCAAAAGGGCATATGCCGGATCCCATTTTTCGATGTTGTGCTGTGCCATGAATGATCGGATGATTGTGTTCTCCCGTGCATGATAAATGGCAGCCCGTCATATCAAACATTCTTGCCCCGGCCTTCCAGGGAGATTTGCGTGCTGCTTTTGCCCGAGGGTTTCTTTGACCAAAGGGCAGCTATGGCCAAACCAGCTATAATATGCCAAATACCCCACCAGGCAGCAATAAAGGCCATACCGCCCAGGCCGCCGAACAGGTTGGGATTGAAGATCAACACCAGGGCCAGTCCCGAGTTCTGGATCCCCGTTTCGATGGAAACAGAGCGGCGATCCTTCCGGGGCAAGCGAAAAAAGCTACCCAGCGAAAATCCGCTCAGCAAAGCCATGGCATTGTGGATCAATACAATAATAAATATCAGGTGGATGTATTTCAGAAAATAATGGACATTGTTGGAAAAGGCCACCACCACAAACCCTGCAAATATCAATATGGAGATGATCTTGATGGGTTTGGTGATGCGCGAGGTGATCAGGGGGAACCGGCGGGCAAACAATACCCCTGCTATCATGGGAATACCCAGCAGGATGACCACTGTACGGAGCATATGCCAGGGGTCGATCTCGATGGGCATGATGATCTGGGAGGCCTTCTCATACAGTCCGCCCCAGAAAGCAAAATTGGCCGGAGTCAAAAATATGGAACCCACGGTGGCGATACCGGTCAGGGAGACAGAAAGGGCCGTATTGCCTTTGGCCAGGTTGGATATGAAGTTGGATATATTGCCGCCGGGGCAGGATGCCACCAGCAACATACCCAAGGCCACGCTGGGGGTGGGTTGAATGATAAGGACCAACAAAAAGGTCAGTCCGGGCAGGATCAGGAATTGTGAAAAGAAGCCTACTATGAGGGATTTGGGCTTTTTGAGGATCCTTTGAAAACTGCCCACATCAATCTCGAGCGCAACCCCGAACATGATAAATGCCAGGGTGACATTCAAAACAACCAGGCCGGAAGGACTGAAATTCAGCCGAACCTGATCCAAAACCTCCAGAGCTTCCTGCATAATTAAACTGTTGGGTTATATATCAATGGCCAAAGATACAAATTTTGGAAGATCATCATCATCGCCGGCAGTAAAACGGGTGTTTCCAATCATATTCATTGAAGCATTTGTTTGGCGGGAGGCTGTTCAATGGGTTGGGTTGAATTGAATGGAAAGTGTTAAGTTTGCAAAACACAAATCATGTAAGCCATGCACATTCATTTTGTTTTGGTGGAGCCTGCCGTACCCGAAAATGTGGGAGCTGCCGCAAGGGCCCTAAAGACAATGGGATTTGATTCGCTTTGGCTGGTGAACACCAGGGCCCATCTTGATCCCAAAGCCGGTTATGTAGCCCATGCCTCGAAGGAGATACTTGAGCAGGCCCGCACATTTGATAGTTTCTCAGGAATGCTGGATGAGTTGGATTTTTCCATTGCCACCAGTGCCAAATCCAGGCATGTGAGGCAGGAATACTATATGGCCGGTGAGCTACCGCAGGTGTTGAATGCCAAAGCGGGGATGATCGACCAGGTGGGGGTGATTTTCGGAAGGGAGGAGTACGGGCTGAAGAATGGGGAGCTCGAACGCTGTGACATCATATCCCGGCTGCCGATGCACACCTCCTATCCCTCGCTGAATCTGGCCCAGACAGTGATGGTCTATTCTTATCTGCTGGCTTCCGGCGATCCTAGCTCCGGGGCGCAGGCCGCCGATTACAATAGGGCACAGCTCAAAGCCCTCAAATCGAAGGTGGAACAGATCCTGCCCCTCATCGATCTTCCCGAAACGACCAATATCTACAACAGGATCCTGGAGAGGCTGATGCATGCGACGACCGATGATGTTCACCTGCTGCACACCATCTGCAACGAGGTGCTCAAAAAGCTCCCAAAGGAATGATCTCCGCGAGCGCTATACATCGATCCGGGAGAGGTCGCGCACAATATAAACATCATAATCCCCCAGTCTCTGAAAGCCCAGCTCTTTGTAGAGGCCAATGGCCCTGATGTTGTCCTGCCTCACTTCCAGCTTGATCTGGTACCCCCGGGCTTTTGCAAACCTCAGGGACTCAATCGTCAGCCTTTTGCCCAAGCCTCTGTTCCTGTACTGTGGCAGCACCCCGATATGGTGAAGGTGGATCCTGCGGCCGTCAAAGGTCATCCAGGAGGTCCCGACGACCTTCTCCTGCGCCGTATCCTCGGCCACGATCATCTTGCCGCCCAGCTCGAGGCTGTGTTCGATGGTCTTCTGATCATCACCTCTGTTACGACCTCCCAGGCCCGTTTCATTCCACAGCTCCATGATCTGCCCGTAATCGCTGCTCCGATAGTCCCTGATCCGTATAGGATCTTCAGCCTGTGCGTTCATAGAAATCTTTTTGGCATTCGGTTCCTCGTTGGTGTTCTGAGAGGATGTTGAGTGGGAAACGTGTCACCGCAACGTTGGACAAAATTAATGTATTAAGGGATATCGAACAATGGTGGACAGTCATTTTTCAGGAGGGTCAACCTTACTGAGGGGGTCGACACCCACTCACCTCTTGCTATTCATCACCCCCCTGTTCTTCCCTGAGCACCACCAGCTGGCTGGTGCCGTACTGGATCACCCGCACCTTTTGTCCCTTGTCGATGAAGCCCACCTCTGAACGGGCATCGTATATCTCGCCCTCCACCACCACTTTGCCACTGGGGCGGAGCACTGTGTGGGCTGTTCCGGTCTTGCCCACCAGCTTTTTCTGTTCACTGTCCACCCCGATGTATCCTTCATCCTTCTGTTGGGTGGAATCGAGCACCAGTCGGGAAAACCTGCTGGAGGTAAGCGCTTTTTTGCTCAGGTACAGGGAGAGCACAAGGCCAATGAAGATGGAGACGGAGACAATCAAAAATGACTGTACTATGGCTTTCAAAGCCTCCTGCCATTGAAACTGGTAATCAAACACAATGTTGTCGACCATGCTCAAGACCAGACCGGCAAGGGTCAGGATGACCCCTGCTATCCCGGCCACTCCAAAGCCCGGGATGACAAAGAGCTCTACGGCGATCAGTATCAGACCCAGTATAAAAAGTCCCAATTCCCAGTTCTCGGCAATACCCTCCATGTAGAGGGGTGCGAAATAGAGGGCGCCGGCGGCTATGGCTATGATCAGGGGGAACCCAACGCCGGGCGACTGCAGTTCAAAGTATAACCCGGCCACAATAAGCATGATCAAAATACTTTGGAGTGCGGGGCTCATCAGGGCACCAGTAAGAGACTCGAGGCCGGTCATCTGGTAACTCTTGAGCCTGTAGGGCTCGATGTCAGCCAGATCAAGTACCTCGCGGACATCTTCGGCCTTGCCTTCGCAATACCCGTTATCAATGGCCTCCTGGGTGGTAAAAGTCAGTATCTCGGTGCTGTCGACCACTCCTTCTATCGCTATCCTGGGATCAACCATGGCTTCAGCAATACGGGGATCGCGGTGCCACCGGAACAGGGTGTCCCTTCCCCTGACCAGGGTATCCTTGCCATGGGCTTCAGCCGTAGCACGCATCGTGGAACGCATATACGACTGGTATTTCTCCGGCATGATCTCGCCCTGCTGGTTCACCACAGAGGCGGCACCAATGCGTGAGCCCGCCCGCATGTAGATGCTGTCGCCAGCAATGGAAATCAAGGCGCCTGCCGAGGCTGCATTGTTGCGGATGAAGACGATAACCGGGATCGGACTGGTCAGCAAGCGGGTGCGGATGGAATCGGCTATGTTGACCAGTCCCCCGTAAGTGTTCAGGTTCAAGATCATATAATCGGCCCCTTCGGCAAAGGCCTTCTGAAATGCACGTTTTGTCAGCCTCCAGGCCGAAGGATCTATGTTCTGATCAATGGTATACCGGTATACGGTCGCCGAATCTTCCCCCGGACGCTGAACCAGGGAATCAGAAGATCCGGCTCCCTTCGCCGCGAAAGATAAACCGGTCATGATCACAGCAAAAAGCAACAGGGAGATTCTCATTATTCTTTGGATCGTATATTGAACAAGCTTTAAATCCATGCCAATTTAACGAATTATTTTGAGAAAAGGGGGGTCATTAGCAATGAAGTCCTAATACATGACCGGATCCACGGTTTTGGTTCATAGATTTATGCACAACCTCCGGGTTAGGTTGGGCCACTATTTTTGTTACTTTTGTCTGGAACAACAAAAGCAACAGCTATGGATCTCAATTCATTGACAGCCATTGGTCCGATCGACGGAAGGTACCGCGGCAAAACGCAGGAATTGGCACCCTATTTCTCGGAGTGGGGTCTGATCCGTTACAGGGTACGGGTTGAAATAGAATATTTCATCAGCCTTTGCCGGCTCCCGTTGCCCGAGCTGAAAGATATCGATCCGGACCATTTCAGCCGTTTGAGGGATATCTACAAACATTTTGGCATGGGGGATGCCACCCGGATCAAGGAGATTGAAAAAGAAACCAACCACGATGTCAAGGCCGTGGAATAT
>Ga0207797_1002840_pt1 | contig 11875 bp, 9 predicted proteins | sample PRCRCaboRojoPR_6_FD_187275 | JGI IMG/M metagenome (GOLD analysis project Ga0207797, IMG submission 187275) | Marine sediment microbial community from Cabo Rojo, Puerto Rico - PR CR 10% Liquid 1 (SPAdes) | ecosystem: Environmental > Aquatic > Marine > Coastal > Sediment | place: Cabo Rojo, Puerto... | reverse complement strand
GACGCTGCTCGGAGCGATGGTTGCGTCCTCGGCTGAGCCGCAAGCGGAAGTCACGCCAGTACCACTCTGGAGACACGCGTCGCAGGCCCTGACAGTAGTCCAGCTGATAGACCAGCAGCCGATCCATCAGCTGCGTCAACCGCTTGGCAAACGCCCGACCTCGTTCTATCATGTTCATGGTGCCTGCTTTCTAGGTGGATTCTCTAGATCCCTAGAATGCAGGCATCTTCCCTTTTTGGCAAGTCCGCCGTCCCTCTACTTCACCAACATACTTTGGAACCGAGTCCCCTTTGTCGGTCGATGGCAGGGTGGTCGAAGCAAACCGGGCAGCCGAAACGTACACTGAGGCGTTGTGGGTGCCTCTGAAGCGCGGAGAAGGCGTTCGCCCGGAATGGATGCCGCGGACGTATGCAACGGCAAGCGCCTGGCGCGTGCACCGGACCCCTCAACGGCTGCGAACGTCCGGCATCGGCCGGGTTGCCTATTCACTGAACCACGTTAGAATGAAGGGCCTATGGACACAGAGAATACCCCCGCCCTTACCCAGCAACATAGTAGGCAAGACGTCCGACGTAGCTTCATCCTAGGGGTGGCCAACGGCTCGCTATTCCGCCTAGCTGAGACGATGATCGAGCCTTCGATCATCCTGACGTGGTTCGTCAGTCAGTTGACGACCTCCAATTTTCTCATCGGACTCGTCATCCCATTGACCAACGCTGGTTGGTTTCTGCCCCAGCTTCTCTTTTCGCCGCTCATCCACCGACGCCGACGTAAGATGCCCGTTTACGCCGTCTCGGCGGTCGTGCGGGTCCTCAGTTGGCTCTCCTTGGCCGGTGTGATCTGGCTCTCCACCAGTGATGTGGCCTGCCTGGTTAGCTTCTTCGTCCTCTACACGATGGCCCGGCTGGCTTCTGGCCCGGCCGGCGTGGTCTTCTTCGACGTCGTGGCTAAGACGATCCCGGCCCGTCGGCGAGGTCGCTTCTTCGCTTGGCGGTTCCTGCTAGGAGGGCTGCTGGGGCTCCTAGGAGGTGCGATTGTCAACCGCATCCTCAGCCACCCTGTTCTGGTCTTTCCGCGCGGCCACGCCTCGCTCTTCTTGCTCTACGGGCTGATTGCTGTTCCGGCTTTCGCCACGTTCACCGCCATCGACGAGCCTCTCGGCGCGGGCTCCAATGAGGCTTTCACGTTAAGGGACATCCTCGATCGATCGCGGGATATCCTTTCGGAAAATCGCGTCTACCGCCGGTTTCTTCTCACGCGCATGACGGTGGTGATGGCAGGAATGGCCCTGCCGTTCTACACCGTCTACGCCAAGAATGTGCTCAACGCGCCGGAAAGCATGGCCGGCATCTACGTCGCGGTGCGCGTGGGCGCTCAGTTGATCGCCAACCTGCCCTGGGGCTGGTTCAGCGATCGATATGGCAATCGCCTGGTGCTCAAAATACAGATCATACTCAACGGGGCGAACGTCATCACGGCCCTCGTGCTAGCCATGGTTGTGAGCGCGTTCCACTTCGAAGGCCCATGGCTGCCATACCTGGCCCTGCCGCTCTTCTTCATCGATGGGGCAGTCATCCCCTCGTACATCATGGGCGGCAGCAACTACCTGATCGAGCTCGTGCCGGAGGAGGAACGGACGGTCTACACGGGGCTGACCAACACGTCACTCGGCGTCATCATCCTGACCACCAGCGTCGGCGGGTTGATCGTCGATCTGGTGGGATTTAGCGCCCTCTTTACCGCGGCCGCCGGATTCTACATCCTGGGGTTCCTGTTGGCTGGTGATCTACCGGAGCCACGGGATGGCATGGGCTAGCCCGACCCTCGTGTGATCGGGGCCGCGCTACCGCCACCAGGCCAGCAAGGGGCCCAATCGATGGTGGCGGAGGAGAAGAACCGCGTGGCGAATCTGCCAGGCTGTGATCAGCAGGATCGTCAGGTGGCCGAATCCGTGGGCCATCGCGCCATGGGAAAGCTCGCCCAGGAAGCTGTAGAGCCGATCGACTTGTATCGCCGTCAGCCCCAGCACGCACCATGCCACGACGAGTGGATGGTGATCGCTCCACGCCATCCAGACCAAGAGCGGGAGGAGGAAGAAGGCGTAATGATGATACCACACCACGTTAGGCATCAACGTCAACCCCAAACCCAATACAATGAAGAGGGGTTCGCTCTCTCGCATCAAGTAGGTGGAGAGCGCACTGACGAGAAAGAGAGTGCCAAGGTAGATCGTCAGCGCTTGCTGAGCGGCAGGAACGCCCGACGCATCTAGCGCCGTGTGGCTTTCTAACAGGGCCCCAAACGAATGGACGTTGGGTCCGAGCGGAAACGAGTCCATCAGCTCCCGGAAGACATCGATGAAAACGTAGAACGAGCGCCAGCCGAAGGCCCATCCAGCGATCAGGCCCAGGGCAGTGCCCCCTACGAGGGCACCTCCAATCGCTTTCAGATTCCGATCGGCCGCCAGGTAGCCGATGAAGGCCACAGGGGTGACCTTGGTGGCGATCCCCAGCGCCAGCCCCGCCCCACTCCACACCGGCGCCGATTGTTGCCAGAAGAGCATCAGGAAGACGCCGAAGTGGGTGATCACGTTGATCTGGCCCAGCAGAAGCGTCTCCAAAACCGGTGCGAAGCCCAGGACCAGGGGAAACCACCACCACACCCTCCGCACCGACTGGTCGTATCGACGCGCCACGCCGTAGGTCATCAGGCAGACCAGCACGATGTTGGTCACGCCCAACGCCGCCACTTTTGGCATGAGGGACTTGATCTGGGCGAAGGGGGCCACGAAGAGAAGCGCCGGAGGTGGATAGAGAAACGCGGGGCCAATATCGCGCACCAGGTATGGATCGCCCTGGGCCAGCGCGTCTCGATAGGCCCGCGCGTAGAAGTGAAAATCCTGCAGGTAGTGGCCCGGCAGAGGCTTGCGGCCGGTCAGCTCCAGAAGCGTCGTGAAACCCAGGAAGAGATAGACGGAAAGAACCAGCACGATGAGCGCGTCTCTGGCGATGCGTAGAGACTTGCGCGCCCTTCGCTCTCCGGGACGGTATGTCATAGGTCACCTCAGGATGGATTGGATTGATGCGGCAGTTGCTTCACTCAGTGTGCTGGTCTCGCTACGGCAGAAGGGGCCACCCGATCCCCACCGCAACCAGGGCGCCGACCAGCGAAGCGAAGAAGTTGACCAGGTCGTTCTGCAGCCAGAGCCATCCGCGCGTCTGCTCCGTCTCCGCGCCGCAGCGGTGGAGCGTGCGCTCCGTCTCCTTCTGGCAGATGGGACACCAATAGATGGCCTGAACCGTGGCACCTAGCAGACTGTCGACGGACGAACCGGCCATCCCGCCCATTGTCGCGGCCAGTAGCAAGACGCCTGCGATGGGCCAATCGGCCCCATCGACCCTCGTCGCCAGCCCAGATAGTAGGCCGATCAGCATCGCCCCACCCAACGAGGCCGCGGTCCCCATCAGCGTCACCCCGCCCGAGGTGCCCACTGTCACTCGCTTTCCGGTGGTGATCAGACGCGGCGAGGCGGGGCTCAAGACACCCAGCTCCGTGGCCCATGTATCGGCGTTGACGGCCGCCATCGCGCCGGCGCCAGCCAGAAGCCAGATCCATCTGCCGGGCAAGAAGCGAGAAAGGACCGCCAGTCCGGCGGTCAGTCCACCGTTGGCCAGCGCCTGGGCCAGATCACGACGGTGACCCTTGGCAAACTTTTCTGCCAACTGAATTTTCTCCCGCCCGTGATAGAAGGAGAGGCCACTGGAGGAGACGAAGAAGGCAATCAACAGAATGCCCCACTCCCACCCGCCAAACCCAAAGATCAGCGTGCCGGTGACGATAGCGCCCAAGACCCCACTAAGGGTCAGTGCCTCGCGCCGGTAGCCAACGACCCCGATCAGGGTGGAAGAAACAAACCCGGCGAGAAGTTCCAGCGGGCTGAACGAGCCCTGCATCGACTAGACCTGGCCCAGGATGCCCAGCGCGGCGGTCCAGACGAGAGTCTGGACCAGGACGGTCCCCCCCCAGAGCAGGTAACTGACCATCCGCTCGAAGCGATAGACCAGGCCGCCCAGGACACCGTTCAACAGAACAGTCAACCAGCCGATCAACGCAACGATGAATATCTGCCCACGAGGGCCGAACCGATCCGGCGTGCCGGTGGCATCGAAGTGGAGAGGCACCATCAGCGGGAGTGACGGGAACCGATAGGCCAACAGGCCGGTCAAGATCAGCACAGCCAGCACGCCGACGCCCATCAGGGCCAAGCCCAGCCGATCCTGCCAGATGGGCCAATCCAGGATCCCCGGTCTCTGGGACGATTGCTCCACGATCTGCGTCGGCCCCATCTCCAGGCGCTTCCGCAACGATTCCAAGAAACCCTCTCGATCCTCAGGTGAGATGGCATACGTCAGCCCAGGTGTGATCAGATAGATCTGTTGGCGTGGCGGGACCGTGCCATAGAAAAGCACCTCGCTCCCGTCGGGCAGATCGCCATACCCCACGCAGTGACCGGGCCAGATGGCGCCGTAGAAGCGGATGCGTCCTTCTATCTCCTCGCCGGTCAACACGCGCTCGATCTTATCGGTGGGGATGACCTGCCGGGTCGGGCCCCAATGGATGATCAGCTCGTTCCGATCGAGCAGATACCGCGATTGAACCAGCCCGGTCAGCCAATAACTGAACAGGCCCAACAGGCCCAGGCTGAGCAAGACCGCCAGTCCAATGATAAACGTCCCGACCGCGACCGGGCGGTTGGTCGCCATCCAGATCAAGGTGACGTCCACCATCACGATCCCCACCATCAGGGCCACGCCGAAGACCAGCCCCTGGATAGAGTAGGTTTCCCATTTTGTCATCCGTCTTGGCATAGTTTGGACTCCTTTTAACGTGAGCATTATACCAGCGCGAGAGCGGCCCGACAAATCACCGTTTCCGGGTGGAGCCGTTGCCTTTTCGACCATTTCCGGTATAATCGAGCCGTGATGCAGAAGCAATCGTGTCAACTCACCTATATCTATTTTGGCGGATTGTAGCGCGGCGAAGAGACGCGCCGCCCAATGCTGCAATCCGCTCCGATCAGACCCACGTAAGTGGGTTTTTTGTTACCAAGAATCGTCATCCCCCCACCATCAAGGAGAAAGTAGACCGATGAGCAAACTGAGCATTGACGAACAACTAGACATTCTGATGCGTGGCGCCGAGTTCGGCGATCCGCAGATCAAGGAACATATGACCCAGGAGCTACGCGAGCGACTGGTCGAATCTGAGAAGACGGGCCAGCCATTGAGCGTCTACGTAGGGTTTGACCCCACCGCGTCCTACCTCACCATCGGCCATACGGTGCCGATGCGGAAGCTGCGCCAGTTCCAAGAGTTGGGCCACGAGGTCACGTTCCTCATCGGCTCCTTCACCGGCCTGATCGGCGATCCCAGCGATAAGACCAGCGCACGCCAGCAACAGACCACCGAGGAAGTGCAAGAGAATGCCCGCACCTACACCGAGCAGGCCTTCCGCATCCTCGATCCAGAAGAGACGGTCGTGCGCGAGAACGCCGAGTGGCTCAGCCGGCTCACGTTCAAGGACGTGATCGCGCTGGCCTCTCACTTTACCGTCCAGCAATTCCTATCGCGAGAGAACTTTTCCAAGCGCTACGAGAAGGGCGATGCCATCTGGCTCCACGAGTTCTTCTACGCGCTGATGCAGGGGTACGATGCTGTGGCCATGAACACCGACGTCCAGATCGGCGGCACGGACCAGCTCTTCAACCTGATGGCGGGGCGCAAGCTCCAGCAGGCCTTCGGCCAGCGGCCCCAGGTCTGCCTGACCCTACCCATCCTAGTCGGCACCGACGGGCGCGTGCGCATGTCCAAGAGCACGGGGAACCACGTGGGCATCAACGACTCGCCGGAGGATAAGTATGGCAAGACGATGTCGCTCCCCGATCACGCCATGCGCAACTGGTTCGAGCTAGTCACCCGTTGGTCGCCGGATCAGATCGACGAGCTGCTGATCGGCGTCGAACGGGGTGAAATCCACCCGATGGAAGCCAAGAAGAAGCTGGCCTGGGAGATCGTGGCTATCTTCGACGGCCCGGAGGCCGCCGACCGAGCAGCCGCGCACTTCAACCGCATCCATCAGCAACGGAAGCTGCCGGAGGACATGCCCGAGCGGGCGGTATCCGAGCCGACCAACGTGGTGGAGCTAATCCACGATGCCGGCTTCACGCGGAGCAAGAGCCAGGCCCGCCGATTGGTTCAGCAGGGCGCGGTCAAGCTCGACGGCGAGAAGATCGAAGGCATCGATACAGAGATCGCGGTGGAGGGAGACGAGGAGAAGATTCTGCGTGTGGGCAAGCGACGCTTCCTCAAGCTGATCGGCAGCTAGGTTCGTGCATCCGCCTTCCTGATCCAAAAGAGAATGGGGCTTCTGTGGTTATCTCCACAAAAGCCCCATCTGGCGCAACGCACGTGCATACGGGCGCCGATTCTCCTCTCTACGTCAGATAGCGTCTTCGCCGCTTTCGCCGGTCCGGACGCGAACGACGTCATCCAGGCTGGAGATGAAGATCTTCCCGTCCCCGATGGAGCCGGTTCGTGCGTTCTCCACGATGATGTCGACAGCCTCATCGACGCGGTCATTCTTCACCACGATCTCGATCTTCGTCTTGGGCAGCAGGTCGGCGTAGAGCGTGTGCCCGTTGACCGTCTGGACGATGCCCGTCTGCCGGCCGCGCCCCTTCACCTCATAGGTGGTCAGGGCCGGGAATCCCCCCTCAGCTAATGCCTTCTTGACGAACTCTAGCTTATCCGTCTTGATGATCGCTTCGATCTGTTTCATCGTCTACCTCCCCCATTGATTCTCGGCCATGTCCTCGGCGTATGCGTACGTCTTATGCAACGCGATATCCAGGCCGAAGAGCTCTGCGTCTCTTGAGACGCGTAGGATCTTAAACCACTTCAGGATCGAAAAGAGGATCAGCCCCATCACAGCGACGAAGACGCCGATCGCCAGCGCACCCAGCGCCTGGACCCCCAGCTGAGACAACCACTCGGAGGTCTCCAGCCCATAGATGGGATGACCACCCAACGCTTTGGCGCCGAAGATGCCCGTCGCCAGGACACCCCAGATGCCGCAGACCCCGTGGACCGGGAAGCAAGCCAGCGCGTCGTCGATCTTGAGGATGTTCTCCAGAAAACCGACGCTAAAGGTGGTCAGGATACCGGCGACCACCCCGGTGACGAAGGCCGCTATCGGATGCATGACGGCCGCTCCGGAGCAGATGGCGACGGCACCGGAAAGGAGACCGATCATGCTCGTCAGCACGTGCCCGCGAGAGGTCAGCGCCGCGCCGAAGAGCCCGCCGGCCATACACATCGCTGTGGTGAGCGAGACCCACGAAAGCTCAACGTTGATCGTCTGCGGATCGGTGGCTGTGCTGGAGCCGATGTTGAACCCGAACCAGCCGAAGACGAGTAGCCAGGCGCCGATGACGCTCAGCGGGATGCTGTGGCCGAAGAACGCCCGGGCGCTGTTGTTCTTGCCGACGAACTTGCCCACCCGCGGCCCGATGATAATCGATCCCACCAGGGCCAGCGTTCCGCCGAGCAGATGGACCACGGTCGATCCGGCGTAGTCGATGTATCCTAGGTCGCCCAGCCACCCCCCGCCCCAGACCCAGTGCTCGACGACGGGGTAGATGAATCCGGAGATCACGGCGGCAGCGATGACCCAGCCCCAGAAGTTGTCCCGCTCGGCCAGGCCGCCGGGCACGATGGCCAGGGCTGTGATGGCGAACATGGACATCTTGAACCAGAGCGCCAGGTCCCCCAGTCCTGAGGGGCTAGGCGGTATGCCATAGGCGCCTGTCTCCGACAGCGCCGGCGGTAAGGGATTGGCGATCGTCGGCAGGTGCTCTGGCCAACCGATCACCGGCGCATCGGTGTAGTAGGCCAGGGGAAAGCCGATGAGGAAGTAGACCACGAAGGCCAGCGTCCAGCCAACGTTGATCACCAGAATCGTGTGACTGACGTTCTTCTTGCGGACCATCCCGGCGTAGAGGAGGGCGAAACCAGCGGTCGCCATGATGAAGATCGAGACCGGCGCCCATCCCACGAGGAATGCTTGTTGAAATCCTGCGAATAGATCTAGCATTTCTTCTGTCATTGTCGTAGTCTCCTGTCTATAGCTTGCTGGCGAACCAGACTGGCTTCAGCGCGATGGGGATCTCTTCGACGGACAGACCCTCTGGCTCGATGTTCAGCTTGAGGATCTGTGGCTTCAATGGAACGCTACGCGACTTGCGTAGGATGAAGACACGGGTCCAGATCACGTCGTGCTTGTGATAGTCCAAATAGATCAGGTGATCGGCCAGGTACTCGGTGATATCCGGATGGAGGGGAATGCCCTCGGCCGAAAGGAGTACCGTCGCGCCTCTCACCTTGGTCTCCAGTAGGAGGCGCATGAAAACCTCACGGAACTCCGATTCGTCGGCCAGGCGGCGCCCCATAGAGGAGAGCGAGTCGATGACGATGCGCGAGGCCTCCGGCTGCTTATCCAGCCCCTTCATCACGATGGCCAGGGCCTCGGACTTGTTCACCAGCGAGTACTCGCTGGCGTACGACGCCGTGATCGAGAGGTTGACAATCTGGATCGTGCCGTTCTCGACCAACTCGGGGAAATCATCCCACAGCTCACTCCCCGTACGGAGAATCGTCTCCGGCGTCTCCTCGGTAGTGATGTAGATACACTTCTCTCCCATCTCCGCGCCCTTATGCAAGAACTGCAAGCAGAGGATCGTCTTGCCCGTGCCCGGCTCGCCTCGGACGAGGATAGCGTCTCCCTTAGGAAGACCGGGGATAAACTCTTCTAGTCCCTCCACGCCGATATCGATCCACTCGATGTTTGTGGCTTCTTCCATATCGATCGCTTTGGCGGTTTCTAGCTTCTCTTGAACCATCTCTTTACCTCCTGTTTCTTTACCACTTTCAAGATAGATTCTGCCTGATCTAAACTCACTCACTGAACTGTCGACGCCCTACTGCTTGGTCCGCCCTATATCGCTGTGATCCCCCATCTTCACCTCCCATTGTGAACCTGTCTCTCCTCCTAACGATGCTAGTATAAGCGATCGAAGGGTGGAGTGTCTACGGGCAGACTGCCAAAAAGGCTCAGACGAGGAATTGTGCAGATTACCCACCGATTTCGTCGGGGAGACCGGGTGACTGATGAGACGAGAGGATACAGAGTGTCCCAATGAGCTTAACGTCATAGGTCACAGAAGAGCCAGAGGGGTGTAGCGACCAAAACGGATAACAGAAGGTAGGCCAGAGCGCTGCTCCGGCCACTCGACGGGACGATCGGCGGTCGGAACGGGCGCTCCGACCCACACGTTGGCCGTCATTTGACGCATCGAAATCTAGAGGACCGCCGCCCACGCCATAGCCGCCATCCGGCGTCGCAGCCCCTCTACATACGCAATCCCCCCTCCTCTTGCGAGGAGGGGGGACCATCCAAGGAGTATGCGCAACCAGCCCTAGTACGTCGGGAGATAGCGCTCCACCTCCCACGGGCTGACACTGATTCTGTAAGCGTCCCATTCCTGGGTCTTGGCGCGCATGAAGCGGTCGTAGACGTGCGCCCCCAGCGCGTCCTGGATCACCTTGTCATCCGACAAGCGATCCAGCGCCTCCTTCAACGAACCGGGCAGCATCTCGACCCGCTGCGCCTTCCGACGGGCCTCGTCCAGATCGTAGAGGTTCTCCTCCAGCGCGTCTGGCGGGGTCTTCTTGTTCTCGATGCCATCCAAGCCGGCGCTCAACATCGCCGCGAAAGCCAGGTACGGGTTGCAGCTTGGGTCGGGGCAACGGAGCTCCAGACGCGTGGCAGCGATGTCGCTGATGCGCGGCACGCGGATCAGGGCGGAGCGGTTAATGCGCGCCCAACTAATATAGACCGGAGCCTCGTAGCCAGGGACCAGCCGTTTGTACGAGTTGACTAGCGGCGCGATCACGGCGCACATGCCAGGCGCGTGCTCCAGCTGACCGGCGATGTACTGCTTGGCGGTTGGCGAGAGGCCGAACTCATCATCTGGATCGGCGAAGGCGTTCTCGCCACTTTCGATATCGACCAGGCTCTGATGGGTGTGCATACCGGAGCCGTTGATGCCAGAGATCGGCTTGGGCATGAAGGTAGCGTGGAGACCATTTGCGCGCGCCACGGCCTTCAAGACGTATTTGAATGTGATCGCGTTGTCGGCAGCGGTCACCGCATCGGCATACTCGAAGTCGATCTCGTGCTGACCCGTCGCCACCTCGTGGTGGCTGGCCTCGACGACAATGCCCATCGCCTCCAACCCGTCCACCATGTCCTTGCGTACCTCGACCGCCAGGTCGGTGGAATAGTCGAAGTAGCCGCCGGTATCGTGGGGCAATAGAACCGGATTCCCTTCCTCATCATACTGGAAGAGGAAGAACTCCAACTCGGGCCCGGTATTGTAGAGGAAGCCCATGTCCTCGGCCTTCTTCATCGCCCGCTTCAGCACACCGCGCGGATCGCCCAAGAACGGCTCACCGGCCGGGGTGTAGACGTCACAGATGATGCGCGCCGTGGCCGATTCCTCCGTGCTCTCCCAAGGGATCACACAGAAGGTCGATGGATCGGGCATCAGGTACATGTCACTCTCGGCGATGCGGGCAAAGCCCTGGATCGACGAGCCGTCAAACCAGACCCCATCCTTAAGTGCACCCTCCAGCTGATCGTCTGGGATGGTGATCCCTTTGACGATGCCCACCACGTCGGTGAACTGTAGGTGGATGAACTCCACGTTCTTCTCTTTAGCCAACTTAAGTACGTCTCCTACTGTCATGTCACTCATTGCAGCACCTCCATAGATTTGGATTTGTTTAACCTGGCTAAAGTGTATCAAAATACCCCTCTCCCGTCTACGGACAGGTTGAACAAAGGGGATAGAGATGCATTAGTGCAAACTGCATAAGGGGTATCAGAGATAAAGGAGGAACGGTCATTGATTGAGGGATAGAGAATCAGCGGCGTGAGTTGACGATGTCGTGCGATCTCTCGGCGCTCCTATGGTCCGAGTCGTCTATTTGCCGCGCTATCCCTCTAGCAGCGGCTGGACCTTGAGCGCCAGCTGGAGCGCAAACCGATCATCGGCATCGTCCAGCTCCATACCCGTGATCTCGCCGATCCGGTCCAGTCGATAGAGCAGCGAGTTGCGATGGAGAAAGAGGCTCTCTGCCGTCCGGCTCACGTTGCCGTGATGCTCGAAAAACGCCTCCAACGTCGTCACCATCTCCGTCTTGTGCCCGGCGTCATACTCGGCCAACGGCCCCAGCGTCTGCTCGTAGAACTCGCGCAGATCATCACTCCCCTGAAGCCGGCACAGGAGACGATAGACCCCCAGGTCGTTGAAGTGCATCACGCGCTCGCCAGAAAAGAGACTGCACGAAAGCTTCAGTGCCTCTCGCGCCTGCACGAACGAGCGACGCAGCCCCGCCAATTCCTTCCCAGTTCGCCCGATCCCCACCGCCACGTGTGCCTCAGGAACGAGCGTCTCCAGCCGCTCCTGCGTGGCCTGGGCCAACTCCTCTAGCCGGCGCAGCGGCAGCGAATCCTCGGCGCTGCACAGAGCCACCAAGGAGTCATCATACGGCCCCAAGAGAGTATGGATGTCCGAGTTCATCAAGTGAGCGCGGAACTCACTGGCCAACAACGGCAACCGTCGGGCCACACCGTTCTTCAGGTTGAAGATCACCACCGCGTGGTATCCCGCCAACTCATACCCCATCTCAGCGGCACGGCGACCCAGCGCCCGCTCCTCCGCCTCGCCTGCCGTCAGAATCAGATCCAAGAAGTC
>Ga0207797_1002839_pt1 | contig 11875 bp, 8 predicted proteins | sample PRCRCaboRojoPR_6_FD_187275 | JGI IMG/M metagenome (GOLD analysis project Ga0207797, IMG submission 187275) | Marine sediment microbial community from Cabo Rojo, Puerto Rico - PR CR 10% Liquid 1 (SPAdes) | ecosystem: Environmental > Aquatic > Marine > Coastal > Sediment | place: Cabo Rojo, Puerto... | reverse complement strand
AGGCATCTATTTACGTGGCACACCGCAGGTTCAGATCTGGGATACTTCCCGTACCAGTGTCGGTGCCCAGGTGGGATCAGGTGGACTCTACAACAACCAGAATCACCGAAGCACGCCGCTGGTTGTTGCAGATAACCCGGTAGGCGAGTGGAATACTTTCCGCATCAGGATGGTGGGCAACAAAGTGTCTGTGTGGCTTAACGGACAGCAGGTTGTGGATGATGTGGTGATGGAGAATTACTGGGAGCGCAAAAAGCCCATTTATCCCGAAGGACCAATAGAGTTGCAGGCCCATGGTACAGAGCTTTATTTCCGGGATATTTTCGTCAGAGAGCTTCCTTCCAAGAATCACAACCAATTGACCAAAAAGGAAAAACAAAAAGGTTTTGTAAGCCTTTTCAACGGACACAGTCTTCAGGATTGGGTTGGTGATAAAAGCGGATATGTAGTCAACAACGGAAGGATAACCTTTAAACCTGAACAAGCCGAAGAAGGACAAATTTTTACCGAAGATCAATACGGGGATTTCATTTTCCGGTTTGAATTCCAATTGACTCCGGGCGCCAATAACGGCCTGGCTATACGTACTCCGCTAGGAGGCCATGCGGCTTATGAAGGCATGGAAATCCAGATACTGGATAACACTGCACAGATCTATAAAGACCTGGAAGACTACCAGTATCACGGTTCGGTTTATGGTGTTATTCCTGCCAAAAGGGGATATCTCAAACCTGTTGGCGAGTGGAATGAGGAAGAGGTATACATTCGTGGAGATCATATTCGCATAAAGCTAAACGGCCATACCATCGTTAAAGGGAATCTGGAGGAAGCCTCCAAAAATGGAACTCCCGATGGAAGAGACCATCCGGGTCTTAAAAATGAGAAGGGCCATATTGGATTTTGTGGTCATGGGTCTGTGGTAAGCTTTCGAAATATACGTATCAAAAGCCTGGACTAACCATTGGTAAGAAGTAAACAGCGATAGAGCCTGTCCGTAAAGTCGAAAGATCTTTGAAGTCTTCTAAATTATCTCTGTGAAACTCTGTGGTTCACATATTTAATGTTAACCACGGAGAACACAAAGGAAATCACCAAGGAACACGGAGGACTTTTTATGGACAAACACTATGTAGATTGATGGAAACGGAGATGGGTCATCACAACGCCATCTCCGTTTTATATGAATACAGAGGTAACCCCATTATATCAATTATACCGCATCAGGGAAACTAAAAGATATCTGGTTTATTTGAGTTTTTTAACTGTAAAATTCAGGATTTCATTTTCTTCAATGACTTTGTTTTTATCAAATGTGGTATTACCAAACTTTTCCAGATCAAATGATGTAAGATTTAATTTTCCATGCAGCACAGAAAGATTAACTGCAGCTTTTTTATCATTCTTCGAGATGCTGCATTTTCCCCAGCTATAACCATTCGACCAAAAGAATGTTCCTTCTTTTGCTGCAAAATTCATGGTATTGGTGACACCGGAATATTGAAATCCGGATAATGCCAATAAACTTGCCCAGCTTGCCATGGCCCTCGCATAATGATGACCACATTCTGCTTCATCAAAGGGATTTCGTTTCAGCCCATCGTATCTGTCACGGATATTTCTGATGCACTTCAGGCCATTATCAACCTGACCTTCATAAAGCATTCCTATTGCTGCCGTATATTCAAAGCCTGTCATTACCTCTGCAAAATAAGGAAATGGTTTTTCCGGCCTGTCTTTGGGATAGGAGGCCATAAGCAGGGCCGATTCATCTCCAAGTGCATAGGCCCGCATGTTGTTAAAATGGTTATGGAGATTGTCACGGTAATTGTATTGCATGATGCTGTTCAAGGTTTTTTGAACATGCTGCTTGTCCAGTAAATATCCCAGACCAACAACATGGGCAAAGTATTGTCCCGCGAGCTGATCGACCAGGCAACCTGAGCCAAGCTGAAAAGCCGGATCCGACAAATCATCTGCTCCCATTCCTACCCGTAGAGATTTTGCTATCTGAGAAGGATTTTCAGGAATTCTTATATCTTGTTCGTAGTACTCTCCGTTAAAAAGGTTCTGATCGGTCCATTCGCTGCCTTGTTTGAATAAGCGATTACAAGTTTCCGCAAATTCTTCCTTACCCAAATATTGCGCCATTTTCTCCGTAGCTCTCAGTGCTCCCAGATACCACCCCTGCATTTGGGGATTCGGACCGAAATATTCAACATCCATGGTATTGTGCTGACTCCCTTCCATGACCCCGTCCTTATTAGCATCCCAGCCTCCTTCAATCCAGGCAAATTCCAGTGCATTACGCACGTTGGGCCAGAGTTTTTCTAGCATCTTATCATTTCCTGAGAGCTGCCAATCACGATATATTCGCATAATGGTCCCCATTTGGCCGTCAGCTGCTGCCTTTCCAAAATTGCGGGCATTTTCCAGGGGAAGTTGAACCCGAAAACTCATCAGTCCGTTTTTATCGGTCGCATGGCCAAATTCCACTTCCCTCATGGTTTGGGCCAGGTTGCCAAAAAGAAAAGAGGTAGCCTGTTCATAATTCCATACATGGGTACAGGAACCGAAACAGCATCCGCCTTTGTTGCTGCAGCCTTCCCATCCCATGAAATGTCCGCTTTCAATACGGAAAGTGGTTTGAGTTCGCAAAGTACTGAGGTTAAAGAGTGCAGCTTCTTTTACCACTTCAGGTAGATCGCTCGCGAGAAAAGCATTAACAAACTTTATGGTTTTCGCTTCCAGTTCCCGAAGGCTGGGTGCTGTTTTTTCGGCTACATCCCACGCATCTCTGTATTTCGTGGTATAGTAGTTGCCAACCGGTTCTTCTGACCAGGCATACCGATTGGGGAAATGCCAGGCCAGCATGAAGGTCACTGTTCTTGTGCTATGGGCAGGGATGTTTTGTTGGACCCCTAGGGTAGCCATCGGCACCTCGTTCGTACTGCCTGAACGGCTTTGAAGTTTACCATCAGAACTAAAATCATCCCAGAAATCCAGGGTTGGGGTATTCCATCCGCCTGATTCCCATTCTGTTCTATGGCTAACTGAATCATGGATGGTGGTTAAAGCCATGGTTCCCCATTGTTCGGCATCTTTATCAACTCCTTCAGAATGCATAAAAAGACCCTTCACATGATCCCCTTCCCGGAACACATTCTTATTCCCATTGCAGCCGGGTGCATTCCCTGTGCCATCTTCACCTATAAAATTTGGGATATTTCCGGCTATGGATATATCCATACTTTCGCTGGTTGGATTGGTTATCTCATATTGAATTACGGCAACCGGAATACCACTATTATCAGCATCACCTGGGATAAAGGGATTGAATGCCTTCACTTTAACATCTACAGGTATATCCGGATCAGAAAGATTTACCTGGCCAAAAGGATAGGCAGTTGAAAAGGAATAATTTTTAAACCGTGCGAAGCCGGGATTGGCCACAGGGCTTCCATGAGCTCCTTCATAAAGAACTTTGGGTACACATCCTTCAAGTACCCTGGCTTGCTTTTCTCCTTTCCGAGGTTTGACATACAAAGCAAAAAACGGTTTCCTCCGGGATGCCCCGGGAACATATCCCTTGGAGGGAACATTCATGATTTCCCAGTCTACAAGAGCACCTCTGCCACTCAGGGATACAGTTCCTGTTCCTATTCCTCCCAGGGGCAGTGCTATATTTAACGTATGCTCCTGGTCATAATGTTTTAATACAGGCCATGATAGGGGGTCTTCAACACTACCAGGGTTTTGATTGAATGCATCCACCGGGAACAGGAAGTTTCCTGTAACCAATAAGATTATGAAATAAATCAAATGTTTCATTTTCATTGTATTCATATTTAATGAGTTATTGTATCTTTTCATCCGATATTACCAAATGTTCGATGGATATATCTCCGTATTTGGCATCAATTAAAGGCTCTCCATTCTCCAGGCCTACATTGCCCCAGCCGGTTGAGGTCGATAAAAAGCTTGTGAAATTGTCTCCGATCTGGGAATCAATATACATGATTTTCTTTACGGCAAAAGATACATGATTCTGAGGAGAATTTCCAGTTTTTAAGAGGGAAAATTATGATTGTATGATAATTATACCGTAAATTCAGTTCATTTACGCTGAAATTAGGGAAGTTCCTTTTTCCGGAAGAATTTTATCTTTTATTTTTATTTTGTTGTTTATTCCGGGAAAATTTTTGCCTGCCCTTGCCTCTACCTTGTGGTCCCTTTCCTTTTTTGGTTCCGGTAGTCTGTATTTTCCATTCAGGACTTTCCCCAAGCTCTTTTGGGATCGATAGTTTTGGGATCTGTTTTTCTATCAGCCGTTCAATTTGTTTTAATTTGAACATATCGTCCGGATTGACAAATGAAAGAGCAACACCTGTGTTTTCAGCTCTTGCCGTTCGCCCCACCCGATGAACATAGTCTTCGGCATCGGAGGGTACATCATAATTGATTATTAGATTGATATCCTTGATATCAATGCCCCGGCTCATCACATCCGTGGCCACCAGGATTCGGGTATGCCTGGCCTTGAAGCGGTTTACCACTTCCTTGCGTTCGGCTTGCTCCAGGTCTGAAGAAATCCCTTCCACCGAATACCCTTCCTTCTTCAGAGCTTTTACGATGTCAACCACCTTCTTCTTGGTGGAACTGAATATAAGGATGCTCTTATATTCGGGCTTATCGCTGATCAGGTGATTGATCAGCGGTGTTTTTTGATTCTCATAGGTCAGGTAAGCTGCCTGTAATACCCCTTCTGCTGGTTTGGATACGGCGATGTTGATCTCTGCAGGGCTGTTGAGTATTTTGTTGGCAAACTGCCTTATCTTATCTGGCATGGTGGCACTGAACAACAGCGTTTGTCTTTTTTCCGGCAGGTGGGAGACAATTTTAAGCAGATCTTCCTTAAACCCGATATCGAGCATGCGATCTGCTTCGTCTAATATCAAGTGCGTCAAGTTGTTAAAGTTTGCAGACTCCATTTTAAGATGTGAGATCAATTTGCCCGGTGTAGCAACAATGATCCGTGATCCTTCTTTCAGGGCCTTTTGCTCCTGGTCCCAGTCACCGCCGCTTCCTCCACCATAGATTACCGCCGCATCGATGTTGGCCATGTAACCAATACCCTGTATCTGCTGACCCAACTGAATGGCTAGTTCCCTGGTAGGTACGATAATTAGTACATTGGTACCGCTCAGTTTATGCTCAAGAAGGTAATTGATCACAGGAAGTACATATGCCGCTGTTTTTCCGGTTCCTGTCTGTGCGCAGGCGATCAGGTCATTTCCTTTTAATATTTCCGGTATGGCTTGCTCCTGAATGGGTGTGGTATCATCGAATCCCATATAGTAGATTGATTCCAGCAGCTGCTCATTCAGGTTAAAATCGTTGAATTTCATTAATAGTTAAGCTTTCAAAAAAATCAAAGCAAAGATAAGAATATCTTTCTGCAAACAATATGGGTTGATGAATTGCTGGCAATCAATTAAAAGTAGGAAACTGGATTTTTTAAAACTGCTTTAGGATTATTTCCGTTCGGTCAATGGGCCTGGGAGTTGAATGAAATCTTCCGTTTGCCGATTCTATTGTTCCTAAATATATCATTTAGGTTCTTATGTCTTATTGTATCCTGATCATTAACTCTTGTCTCTTATGTTATACCGCTTTTAATCAAAAACATCAATCCTTTCGGCTCTGAAGATGTTCCACCCAATATCTGACTCATTCTCCCTGGCAGTGATCTGAAGTTCCCAAAGCAGTTCATTGGGTTGGGTATGGTTGAATTCCCGTATCATGGTCCAGAAGTTAAACTGGCGTCTGTTCCACCAGGTGATTTCCCTCAGGTGTTCTTTTGGGAACAGGGCGCCGTATGAGACAAGCACATTTTGTTTGTCTTCGAGCCAGTCAACATCTCCCATGGCAATGCTGACAATGTTTTTTTCATCCGGTAGTTCAGACGACCAGACTTTACTGGCAGTGAGCGTTTCTTCATCAATCTTGTACTCCACGGCTTTGCTTAAGGTTTGTGCCGGAGGTGTGGGTTCGTTAAAAGGCCTGGCCTGATAGTTGCCATTATCAAACAGGAGTATGGTGCCGTGGGGAGTAAGGGTTGGACCATGCTGATGCCAGAACCAGTTTCCGCTATTTAACCCGATTATTCTGTCCTTTAAACTGTCGGTATATCCTGAAGGCTCTCCGAAGATCCATTTAATGTTTTTGCTTTCCCGGTCGATTTTCATCAGGGCGCTTTGGTAGCGAAAATTCACTATAACTGAATTGTCCGTTGAATCATAGAAAAGTGAGTTGGCATGGCTCCAGTCAATAACGCCAGGAAAGCCTCTGTTATACCAGTATCTGCTGAATGTTTCATAACCGATTCGCATCGGATCGAGATGATTGAAAGTATTCCACTCCCAAACAACTTCCCCTTGCGGAGTGAATTCACGGATGATATCACCCATCACTTGCTGCGTTTTCCGGGGTGCATTTTCGTCTACCTCGCTGGTGAAATAGTTTGGAATACGCTTATAGTCCGATGTAAGGATTAAGTAATTTCCGTTGGGCATGGGATAGGCATCGTGGTGAAAGGTTTTTGCCTCCACAGGTGTGCCAGCTACGGATTTATCCTGTGGCCTGTTGGCGGCATACCAGGTTCGATGCACGTTACCTAGGATGTCAATTTCTACCAGCCTGTAATCTTGAGTTAGGTAAGAGATATGGCCGTTGTCAAGAAAGTTGTAATCGCTGATCCTTGAGTCCGTTTGATAATACCACACTACCTCTCCATTGTGATCTACCATCACCAGCATACCAAAATTCTGACCGAATTCTGAGCTTTTGGGGGTTCTCCTTCGGGGATTGAAAAATGTGACACCATCCGACATCTTATCCGGATTTTTATGCTTCACCATAATTTTTGGAAAAGCGGCAGGTCCTTCAGGCAATTCTGGCGGAGTAAACGTAAGTGCTTGTCTGTAGGTGAGCTGTTCCTCCTGATCTTTTACACTTATCTCTATCTTATGTTCCCTTCCTGGTCGCATGCCATATACAGGAAGACCTTCAGAAGGATTGGCTGAAGTATCGTAACGAAGTTTCCATGAATGGTCGCCGTTCGATAACTGAATGGTGGCTTCCACCGGTTTATTGGTTTCAAAAGTCAGTACCGCACATAAGGGTGCATTTTGATTTGGGTTTTGTGTGATGGTAGGTTCTTCTGTAAAACGGAGGGTTTCATCGGTACAGCCTGTGAATATCAGACCCATAATATAAATGATATAAACGACAAATAAAGATTTCATGATCTGAGTATATTAAAATTAGAAATGATAAATGTAGTAAATATTTCAACTTCTGAAAAGTTTAATCCGTTCAGGATGTTGGGCCCTGTTGAACTCGCGCTCAGAGTGAATCACCAGAATAATTTTGTATATTATGCTGTCATAATTTAAGGAGATTCTTATCTTTGGATTTCATAAATATAGAAATCTTAAATTTTGAACACAAATCAAAGGCCTTATGAAACGAACTGCCATTCTTCTTGTTATATTTGTTTTTTTTACTCTTTGCGGCCAAACCCAGAATGTAAACCTTTCCTTGTGGGAAGAAGATATACCCAATTACAAGCCCTCGGATGAGACTGAACAGGCCGATACCAATGGAATTGTCAGAATATCGAAGGTACAGAAGCCTGGTATGGAAGTGTATCTGCCAGCTAAGTCAAATGCCACAGGAGAGGCTGTGGTAATCTGCCCGGGCGGAGGCTATTCGATACTTGCCTACGACTGGGAAGGTACAGATATAGCCAAATGGCTGAATTCAGAAGGTATTGCTGGTATCGTGCTGAAATACCGCCTGCCCGGATCCGAAAGCAATATTGTAAGGCATAAATCTCCTCTGCTGGACGCAAAAAGGGCCTTGCGTTTAACCCGTTATCATGCAGAAGATTGGAATATAGATCCAAATCGTATTGGTGTGATGGGATTCTCGGCAGGTGGACATCTGGCTTCCACCCTCGGAACCCATTTTGATGGTGGAGATCCAGATGCCAATGATCCGGTAGAACGCTTTAGCTCCCGCCCTGATTTCATGGTTCTGGTCTATCCAGTCATATCCTTCGATCCAAAATTTGGGCATATAGGCTCAAGAAACAACCTTCTAGGGAAGAATCCGGACAGGGAGCTTATTGACCGGTTTTCTAATGAAAAGCAGGTCACCGGCAATACGCCACCCACGTTTCTTATCCATGCAGGCAATGATGAAGGCGTGCCCGTTGAGAATAGCCTGATGTTCTATAAAGCGTTACAAGAACGTGATGTGCCCGCTGAAATGCATATTTTTCCAAAAGGTGGTCATGGATTTTCACTGGCCATGGATAATGAACACCTCCACTCCTGGACCGATATGTGCATCAATTGGATAAAAAACCTGGAAAAATAAGTGTTAATATCCAAATTTTCATTTATGCGTTTATATTCCAAACCTTTAATAATTCTGCAAATACAATCAATGACTATTGAATTTCTCTGTAAACTCTGAATTCCGGGATTGTCAGCTTAATTCTGGTTATTTCTTCTTCAAACTCCTGTCAAACAACCCAATGACCATCTTTGGCTATTGAATATCACTGTTAACTGCAGCCTTCGAGTTTGCCAATTGTGAACTGCCAATTGCCAACTTTATTTTGTTTAAACCGGATTAAAATTTGATTTATATTATTTGATATTTCCGGAAACTCTAATCACCGGATATCTCCCCACAATGCTTTTCGACCATTCCGAATGATTGAAAATATATTCAAGCTGGGCTTCATGGTCATTGGCAAATTCTGGATCTTTCTTCCTTTTCTTTGTGAATTTTTGCTTCAACTCAGGATGTGTTTCCAGGTATCTGATGGCATTCTCTTCAAATGTGACCGAAGGATTGTTCCAGTCCCTTCTTTCCAGGCAGGAATCAAAGAAATTCCAGCGGAAAAAGGAGTCATGGCTTTCCGGCTCCAATACTTCAACAATATATTTGTTCCTTGATTGATTCACAGGAATAAAATAATCGCCCTTTCTGAATGTAAGTTTTTCCCTTCTGAGCTCCGCCTTTACATTGTTGTGGTAAAAGTGGCCATTGTATGGCTGCGACAGGTGACCGTGTTCTGTGATATAGTATACTCCTGCAGTGATGGAAGTATCCTGGTCCAGCCGATTCATTTTTACCCCGTTGATCTTCAGTCTTCTTATCACTTTTCTCCATGCCTGGGGCACAATATAATAATCGGGAGCTTCTACCTGTTTCGCAGGATTGTAGTGATTGAAAAAAGGGATTGTATCGCGGAAAGGTTTGGAGTGATCATACCCTTTGTATTGTAAACCGGTAAGCTCGCTTTTTACCATGCCCTTCCTGTAACCATTAAATTCAATCATCTTGTATCTGGAGGAATCCAGCTTATAATCCAGGGTGAATAAATCCTGCTCTTTGACAAGCTCCTGTGCCTTCTCTCTGACTTCTGCTATCTCTTCATTATTATTACTTGTGAAGGCTGTTAGAATCTTTATGAAATTGTAGACTGATTTTACCCGGTCGGGAAAGGGTTTGTACACATGATTCTCGGTCATGAACCCGAGCACGTTAAAAAGCCGGGCATAGCCCGTAGATACACGTGAACTTTGAAGATAGGAGACGATTCCACTTTCCGGGTTTCTGTTGTTATACATAACATAGGGGATCAGTTCATATTCCCTTTTTCCCATCCGGTCATACAGGTAGGGCAGCATGTCATTCCTGAGGAATTCCTCAAGCACGGGAGGGAACGAGCTGGGCTGGACGGGGATCAGGGTGATGGTGTACTGATGATCCGAACCGTTGGTTGTGTGGGTATCCAGGAAGACATCGGGTTGCCAGAACTGGAATATCTTTGCCAGGCTCATGGCATTTTTTGAATCCTGCTTGATGTAATCCCGGTTCAGGTCGAGGTTGCGGCCATTGCCCCTTCGGCCCCGCTCTTTCGGCATCACCTGGTTCGAGCGGATATAGGGGGTGCGATCCAGCATCCCACCTACCGAATATACCGGTACGATACAGATCACCGTGTTGTCCAGGTATCGGCCCATGCTTTCTTTGTTGATCAATATGTCATTGGAAAACTGCAGGCTGGCATCAATACCACAGGGTTCCCCCGGATGCACCCCGTTATTGATAAGCAGAACCCTTTTACCTGATTTGCGGATGGAATGAGGGTCGAAATTTTTATCCTTTGAAATAACGAAAAGATGCAAAGGCTTCCCGACATCCGTTTCACCGGCTTCCAGTAACCGGGCCATATCAAATGCATTGTCCAGCTTACGGTATTTATCGATGGCTTCCTCGTAGGTTACCGAGTGGTTTTGCTCGTAATCTAACCGGATTACATCTTCCTGAGGGGACTGGTTGCAGGCATTGAAAAGTAAACCTGTTAGGGCTATGAATAATATCGTTATAATCAATGTAAGGTTTTTCATAGATTTTTATTTGTTGCATACTCTGACTATTTATAATGACAGAGGTTTACTTTTACAGAAACACGGCCGTGCGTCCCTGTTTAAAACCGTTGCGAAATGAGCCGGATTATAATAAAAAAACGCAACCTGATGATTGCGTTTAACGGCGGTTTCTGTCGTTATCCCTTTCTTTTCCCTTGTTTTTGTCCTTACCTGAATCTCGGGTTGGTTTTTTCTCGGACCCGTCCTTTCTTCCTTTCTCGTTCTCATCTTCATCTTTGTCAGGATGGGGTGGCATGACATGATCCACAATAACTGCAGGTCCTGAAGGTATTCTTGGAGGTTTGTTCGGAGGTTCGGGATATCTAATGCCAGTACTCTCTTTCCCTGTTTGGCAGGCAAAAAGAAATACAGCAAGCAATATGAGCATTAAAATTTTTTTCATGGTACAAAATATAACGCAAAAAATGTTCCAATATTTTGATTTTTCACCGCGAATGGGTTTTTTAAAGTGAACCATACCATTCTCTCAATGCCTCGCCAATTTTATCCGGATGGTCCTCCTGCAGATAATGCAATCCTTTTCCAACGTAAACCATGGTTAGGTTGGGCAGATTCGCTTCGCACCATTGCCTGGTTTTTTTATCAATAATGGCTCCCGGCTCCGCATAGAGCAGAAGCTTTGGCAGACTTGAGGATTGCAGTTGACGGCTGTAATCTTTCATTACCTGATAAACATCTCCTGGCTTTCCATTGATGGGGATCTCTCTAGGCCATATTAACATGGGTTTTCTGCTGCTAACCTGTCTGAAAGGTTTTTTATACTTTTTTATTTCTTGACGGTTAAGCGATCGCAGGGTCAACCGTGGCATGACCAGGTTTAAAAATGCATTCATTCCATAAATCATTACTTCCCCAATGAAAGGAGTTCGAAGCAGTTTGAACCCCAACCTGTAATCCCATCTAAGATCGGTCCATTGCCATGGTTTAACCATTGATTCCATAAACGCTATGCCCTTAATTTTTTCCGGGTGTTGCATGGCATAATGAAAACCAAGAACAGAACCCCAGTCGTGAAGCACCAGTGTGATACGGTTTAGTTCCAGTTTTTCGGTAAAAGCCTCCAGGTAACTGTAATGATCAGAGAAACGGTAGCTGATGTCTGGCTTATCAGATCTTCCGTGTCCAATGAGATCAGGCGCAATGCAGTGCGCGCCGGAATTCATATGGGAAATGATTTTTCGCCAAAGAACTGATGAGGTAGGGTTTCCGTGAAGAAACAGCACAGGGTCACCACAACCATCATCTAGATAATGCATGTATGATCCCAATACCTGGATGAACTTACTTTCAGGCATAGTGGCCGGTTTGTCCCACCTGGTAGATACGAAGGCTGGTTGCTCCCC
>Ga0207797_1002838_pt1 | contig 11876 bp, 9 predicted proteins | sample PRCRCaboRojoPR_6_FD_187275 | JGI IMG/M metagenome (GOLD analysis project Ga0207797, IMG submission 187275) | Marine sediment microbial community from Cabo Rojo, Puerto Rico - PR CR 10% Liquid 1 (SPAdes) | ecosystem: Environmental > Aquatic > Marine > Coastal > Sediment | place: Cabo Rojo, Puerto... | reverse complement strand
GCCGGGTTTGAAGTAGAGGCTGTTGCCACCGCGCCGATGCATCTGCTCCGGCTTCCCCGAATGGTGTCTGACGAGGGGATAACCCGCACTATGAAGATCATGTGGAATGTGTTGAGAACTCCGGCAGCCCGCCGCCGGGTCCAGGATATGCGGAGCACGTTCAAGCGATATGAATCGTCACTCGGGGCTGTGATGGTACTGGCACGAAAGCCGCTTCCTGCCGCCTGAGTTCTTCGACAGACAAGGTTTGCAGGTTGGAGAGACCCTGAAAGGGTGTCATCCTTTCAGGGTCTCCAGGAAATTGAGAACCTCAGGCATTTCTCCTTCTCTGAGATACAATTGAGTAAAGATCCGGACTATTCCTCCGGCATTCGGGGGTTCCGCCGCCGGCGGGAGAAGGAAATCCCGATACCACTCAGGAGAACCAGGACAACCACGCCGGTCACCGCCCACGCCCAAGGATGACTGACCCGGGTGTTCACCTCCATAACAAAATCGTAAACGAAATAGCGCTCCTGTCCGGTGTCCCAGCTAACCGTGTTTCCCTCAATCCCGTCGGCATTAGTGCTGAGAATTTTTCCGGGCATAGTCACCCGGTTTTTGTCGTTGTAACCATACTCCGGTCCGGCCACATCATCCTGGGAGAGCAGGATGGGGGTCATCCGCTCCTCCAACGAATCGAAAGCGGCCTGATGCTGTGAGTATATCCGGCCGAGGCGCTCTGTGCCCAGCCGGTCATCCAGAATTTCCGTTAACGATTTCACACTCAGCTCGTCCCAGTTCCGGACTGAATCGGCGAATACCTCCCATAATGCCGGCTTCTGCTGGCCGAGGATGTTATCCGGAGATTCAGTCCCGGTAAAGTGTTCCAAGAGCCGGATGGTCTCTTCAAACAGGTTCTTTCCCATCCAGAGGAAAAATTTCTGTTCCAGTGCCACGCTGTCTTCTCCGGTGACGCTCAGAGAATCCTCGCTTATCCAGAGATGGATCTGCTGCAGTTCGTGATCGGAGAAATACTCCTGCAGTGGTACTGCGTCGTATCCGGTCCACTGGGGATAGGTTTCCCGGTATCGGTACAGCGTAGCAAACCACCAGAATTCCTTACGCAGATCAGCCCGCCGCGCAGGCCCATTGCGTAAATCCCCCTGCTGCCGGAACGCGTAATTCAATGCGTGCACATCCTCAAAATTTTTTCGGATGGAATAGATGTAGTTCTCCCTGGTGGTATCTATTTCCCCTTCCTCAATCACACGCCAGGAGTCATCGTAAGGGAGGGGTAAATCGGAGTCGAAGACATCGGAGGAATCGCCGGTGACTGTGATGGTCCGGGTAAATGATCCGTCCGGAGAGATCCGGGTTGAGGTCGTGATTTCACGGCAGTTGAGCATGAGCAGGGCGCCACCGAGCAGTAGTATCGTTATTCCCACCTGTTTTTTTCGAATCCTCATAGCGCACTCCTTATAATTGACGCCGGAGTTGTAGTAAGTCCTGCTGTTCCCGAAGCAGGGCTTTCAGGCTCTCCGGAGACAGTTTTTCTCCCTGAAGAGCTGTGTAGATTTCCGGAAACCGTTCGCGGAGCAGGAGTTTCAGCAATATGTTTTCATCGGTGAGACGCTTATAATCCTTATAGAGCACCTGCAGCTCCTCTCCGGTACCTGCTCCGGGGATGACGTCGTCTTCCGTCAATTCCTCCAGGATCTGCGTGAGCAACCTGTCATAATACCGGTCGGAACCATCCTGTACCGCACTGGATTCCAGGAGAATTCTGGCCTCAAGCCTTTGCAGGCTCTTGAATATCAGCACTTCCTGGAGGATGATGAGGCCGAGGATACAGAACGTGGCTCCTACCATTCCCCACCGGACAGACGGAAGGTTCAGCCATTCCCCGAACCGGTCCGTCCACCGGACCGGCTGTTCACCCACACCTGCTTCCGCCTTCACGGAACGCACGATCTTGTTTGTGAGTGCTTCAGGATCCGGGTGTTCAGGTGATTTCTGTCTCAGTGTGGTGAGTAGTGGCCCGTCCACCCGGGCGATCTCCTCGTGGATGTTTCGGCACTCGTCGCAGCGCCCTGTATGGTCAGTCAGGCGTTGACGTTCCTCCGCTGACAATTCACCATCGCGGTGGAGATAAAGCAGTATCCGGAAGTATTCGCAATCCTCGTTCATATCTCGATTTTCCATGCTTTCAGTTTCTCCCGCAACGCATGCCTCGCGTGGTACAGGTTGGTCTTCACCGCACCTTCGCTTATGTCCAGCACTTTCGCCGTCTCGAAGATGCTCAGGTTCTGGAAGTCTCGCAAAATGAATACCACTCGTTGTTGTGCAGACAGTGTCTCCACGAACTGGCGCAGGATGGGCAGGAAATCGTCATTGGTGTCCAATGCTGAGGAGCCGGGATTACCGGAATCCACCGGGAAGTCATTACGGTTCTGTCTGGCACGGGAGCGCAGGTGATCGTAGCAGAGGTTAGTCACGATGGGGTACAACCAGGTGGTGAACTTCCGCTCCGGATCATACCGGGAGAGATTTCGCCAGACACGCAGGAATGTCTCCTGCACGATATCCTCGGCATCCTCCCGGTTGAATACCATGCGATACGCCAGGGCATAGGCGTATTCCTGATGCGTTTCCACCAGTTCGCGGAACGCCTTCAGGTCCTGGTTTTTACAGCGATTAAGCAGTCGTGTGAGCCGGTCGGTAGTCAAGGTGCTCTTCCTTGTGGATAAGCGATGCGGGAATTTAGTGAGTATTTAATGATGATACGTTGAAAATGGAGAAAAGTTACGGATTATGATTAATAGCGTCTGAGGGTCCCATGCTGTCGAACGCTTCCCCTGCAAATTCAGGTTGGATTCCGATATCGGATTTCGTAGCGTGTCCGCGTTTGTAACCAACGAAATTACATCCGGTATATTGGACAACACGTGAGAGGTCAGTAGATGATCATTCAGGTCCAGCAACTCAGACGTTATCTTGTTTCCGCGGTAGTGGTGAGCGTCCTGTTCACAGCCGGCTGCCGGAGTGATGACTCCCGGGCAAAGAAACACGAGACTAATTCGCACTCCATTTTTATGCATATCCGCGAATTAGGACTCGATTCACTGGATCATGGGCTCCGTGTCTATTATCCGCCGGGGTATCAGGACCGGGCCGCTTCGCTGGGACCGGTATTTCACGATGCCGTCCGATATCTGAACGACTCGCTGAATGCGAACCTCGAGATTCGTGTGGCATTACTTGATCGGACTGTATGGAAACAGGTTCGCTCGATTCCATACGGCCTTCCGTTTGTAGAATACTCCGCGGATCCGCCGGTGGTTGGACTGCCTGCCGATGGGGAGGGTGCTGTCTATGCATTCATCCGGGAGTTGGGTGATACACTTCCGGTTGCAAAACGGGATTATCTTGCCGCTCACGGGTATACCTGGGATCAGGCCTCCCGCCGAATGGTGGATTTCATCGGTTTCCACGAAATCGGACATGCGTACGAAGAGCTCTGCCGGATTAGCTCCCCGGCGCAATGGTTCAGTGAATTCCTGGCCAGTTATTTTGCATACCTCTATTTATATGAAGAGCAACCGGAGATGGCGGTCGTCTGGGAAGTGACCGGGGAGGTCATTCTGCGGGGTCATATGCCTGCACATCGAACACTGGAGGAGTTTGAAACGCTCTATACCCGGGTTGGAGTACCCGATTATGCCTGGTATCAGACGGCTTTCCAGGGCCTGGTGAACCGGATGGTGAAGCAATACGGTTTTGACTTCATCTACCGAGCGCAACAGCTGTTCTCCCGGGGAGGCGATGCCATGTCGCCGGAGGAAGTTGTGGTCCTGCTAACCAAGCGCTATCCGGAATTCCGCGAATGGGCAACGATATTCACCGAACAGGGGTGAGGGGATCCTGAAGGGATCCCACCCTTTCAGGGTGCCTCCCTCATTAATTTCTTTCCATAAGATGATTGGTGACATACCCTGCGTCCTTGCCAACTCCACCGATGAGCGACGAACCGATATGGGACAGAAATGGCAGGCCGAGGAAGTAGAGTCCCGGGACCTCTTCGACCACCCCATGATGGTGGGAGGGATAGCCATTCTGATCAAATATATCCAGATGGATCCAGGAGAAGTCGGGCTGAAATCCGGTACACCAGATGACGTTGCCGACGTCTATCGGCCCCCGGTCTTCAATAACGGGTTGGCCTGATGCCACGTCTGTCGTGCGTCCGACCCGTTGAACACCGGCGTCGAGCATGGCCTGGTGGACCGGGGCAAATACCGGGTCCCCAGTGGATCTGCTTTTGTTACGTAACCGGCGCCCGACCCAGGAATCAGTGCTTATCCGTCCCAATGTAGGTAGCAGCCAGCGATATATATCGCGTCCCAATAAACGCCGTGGAATCCGGCCCGTGTCACGACCGGATAACCAAACGGTCCGGGAGTCTCCGTCACTAGCAGCAATTTCCGTGCTGATTTGGGTCCCAGAATTGCCTGCACCCACCACCAATACATCACCCGGCTGTAATTGCTCAGGATTCTCGTAATCACTGGAATGGCATTGGTAAACCTCCTGTGGCAGGGTATCGTGGAATTCTGGTTGGTGCGCGTGCGAAAATGCACCTGTCGCTATGATGACGTTCTCCGAAGTGAGAACGCCACGAGATGTGTGGAGCACAAAAGTGGAGTTGTCTGATTCTACAGCGGTAACAAGGGTGTCCAGTTGGACCGGAAGGGCAAATGCGTCGACATAGGTTGCCAGATAATCCGCGATTTCATCCTTGAATGGCAGGTATTCCGGATGCTTTCCCGGAAATTTGAGACCTGGAAGGTTGTTGTAAAATGTCGGCGTAAAGAGGCGGAGTGAATCCCAGCGATTTCGCCACGGATCGCCTATGTGTTCATCCGCTGCCAGGATCAGGTAATCCGCCTGATGTTCCCGCAGGTAATACCCAGCCGCCAATCCGGCCTGCCCTGCACCGATAATAACCGTTGAATAGTGTTCACTCTTCCTATCCATGAAAACCTCTCTTCTTTCTATTGTACGGAGAGTGCATTGGTTGTGTCGTTTGCCATATGAACCAACCAATTACCCGATACTCGTCGGTTCGCCTCCTGTTAATTAGCTGGATTTTACAGCCGATTTGAATTTGCCGGAAAATAAAAGTGGTGAAGTTTTTGTAATTTAAAGGCTTAGAAGAGGATTGCAACTTGTTTTCAATCCGGCAAACTTTGAGCTGATAGCAGGAGTACTGGAATGAATACTTGCATTCACCCCCCGGGACAGTATATTAGTATATAAAGATGATGAATTCGATCATCTTTTTATGCGTACGTGCCTCCGGCATCCGGTCTCGTTAGAGCACCCATTTCGTACACACATGATTGTCCACATGCAGAAGAGGATCCGCAGGCATGTACTCCGATTGTATGTATTCAGTGACGAATAACGAATGGCCACGCTGCCCGCACTGCTCAAGAACCCCCGGATTTCATTGATTCCGATCGGATTATCTTCCCACTGCTTTTTCATTATTTGAAATTCATGCTCGCCTCATCGCTGCCTGGTGAGAATAGATCTCCTCATTCAGCGGACTTCCACTTGTGGTCATCGCCTGCAGGGGGATAGAATGAAAATACTAAAAACGAGTGTACGAGTATTCTGCATTCTGTTGGGAATGAGTATCTGGACAGTTTCGTCCGCTGTGGAATGGCAGCAGACGAATGGTCCGACCGGTGCCACTGTAACGGCAATTCAGACTATCGAATCTCCTGATATCACCGGGGATGAATTGTCCGTGCTGGTCGGAACCACCAGCGGGATGTTCCGGTCCGATAATGCCGGTGAGAACTGGAGTTCTGCCAATACAGGACTGTCATCACACTATGTCGTCAATACAACACAGGCACCCAACGGGGACCTCTATGCTGCGGTCCGATCATTTAATCGTACGGTTGTGTTTAAATCCGAGGATTTCGGGGAGACCTGGACCAAAATCGGGGAAGGACTACCGGAAGTGCCGCCTACGGCGATTATTGCCACCTCGGCACAGACTCTCCTGTTAGGGACGAATGGTGATGGGGTGTACCGCAGCACTGATGGAGGCGAAACCTGGGAAGCCGTACATGATGGCCTGGCGAGTCTGCTGGTGACTGCCCTGGCCCGTGATCACTCTCAAACGGTGTTCGCAGGGACCCAACGCGGGCTGCACCGCCTGGATGATACGGGAGTTGAGTGGAACACTGTTGCCATGGGAGAATCCTCAAACCTCAATATTACGGAGATCCTGGTGACGGATGAGGACTCTATCCTTGCCTCGGTGCTGGCCGCCGGAGGAATAGATCCCGTGTACATGAGTGGAGATGGTGGGATTTCCTGGGAGGCAATCGGAACCGGCTTACCCGGGGAGTATGGTCAGGATGTGTATGCATTGACGCAAACCGCCGATGGAACGATACACGCCGGGTTGGGCGCTGGAGCCGGAGTATACTCATTGAACGGGGAATACTGGGAATCCCATACAGCGGAATTAACGCTGGATGAAACGGTGAATGTAAACTCCCTCGGGAGTGTCGGGAATGACCTCTTCCTGGGATTGGCCGGTGCACGTAAGTATCCGGGGATTCTGCGATCCCGCAACGGTGAGAGGTGGCAAATGGTGAATACCGGGTTGATCGGGACCAATGTATTGAGTTTGACGTGGGATACTGAACGGGAGATGTGGTATGCTGGAACCGCTAACTTTGGGGTCGCCCGGTCACAGGATGAGGGTGATACATATGAGTACATCAATGGAGAACTCCCTGAAGGGGCCATTGTCGATCTTGAACGAAAGTCCGATGCGTTGTGTGCGGTCGGTAATAGTCTTAATAACTCGTTTGTTGCGGAGTTACCCGATGGTGAGGAAACCTGGGAGGTGAAGCTCAGCACCAGTTACCAGGGGCTGACAAGTATTGCGGTCAATCCGGAACAGAATATCGTCGCCGTGGGCGGAAATGCAGGTGTCTCAGCGACATTTGACGGCGGGGAAACCTGGCAGGATGTCAATGCGGAACTAACTTCGCGGGTGGTAAGAGATCTGGTCTATAATCCCGTCACCAAACGGTTTTATTGCGGTACCCTGGAAGGGGTTTCTCGCTTCAATGGGGAGTTGTTTGAGTGGGAAGGGGTAGCGCAGTTGGACGGGGTGACCGACCTGGAGGTGAACCGGCCCAATGGTCAGGTACTGGCAGCTGATGAAAGCAACCACATATTTGCATACGACGATACCGGACGGACTATCCAATCCAGGGATTTAACCGAAGCGCCGGGCATGGTCGAGGATATCACTATCCTCTATGACACGCGAAGGATCATCTCATCCACGCGTAATCGGGGAGTACACATATACGACCGGAAAGCGCACACCTGGCACTCTCTGAATGATCCTCGTTGGAGGCTTCGGCAAGAACAAATTGTAGGATATTGGATCTATTCTGCGGTGAATGAGACCAAATTAGAAGACTTTGGCGTGGAACCACCCGAAACTGATCAATCCGAAAATTCTCTGCAAAACGAACCGGTACTGATTGCAGGTCACAGCAAATGGGGGGTGTATAAAACCAGTCTCACTCCCACAGGTGTTCAGGTGGATGAAGAAGGTAAGGCATATCAATGGCACTTGACCCAGAATTATCCCAATCCGTTCAATCCGGTGACCACGATACAATACAGACTTCCCAGGGCTGTACCGGTCAGCATCCGGATCTATGATTTACAAGGCCGGACGGTTGCTACGCTCCTCAATCAGCAGCACCAGTCCGCCGGCTTCCATACGATCCGGTGGGATGCCCGGGATAAACCGACTGGAATGTATATCTTCCGGCTTACTGCAGGCTCGTACCGGGCAACCCGGAAAATGGTATTGATTCGGTAGCGAAGTTGCCAGTCCCTGCAGGCCGCTGCCATCCCGGGATCATAATCCCGTTACAAACATAAATTCACACGGGTCCGCGCTGTCGTACCCTGCGCTTCTCACCACATCATCTATAGAATAGAAGTTCCGTATTTTCGTTCGTCAGGTCTGTATTCAGATTAGTAAAACTAAAGACAGAGAGGGATGGTTCATCAGTAAAGTAATTGAATGTCCGGTTATAGTTTGATTTTGGAATGAAATCAGTGTAGTGATATTGGATATTTAATATATTCCCATCAGATGTCAATAATAACCGTACTATGTGATCCATCCCTGGTGAAAATATATATGATTACATATGTCATAATTAACTTGGATGCGTTATACGGTTAAAATATATTAGTGTCATTCCAATTTAATTTTGCATGCTTCTCTGCGACTCCGCCGTGATTCGGGTTACTGGTTCTCTTTTTTCCACCCGCGATGTTAGGATCGGTTTTTTCATCATCAGAACCAATCATAATCATTATGGCATATACTTTTTCCTCTCCCCATGGAAGTCGGATGTAATAAGCGATACCGAAAGAATTAGGAGAAAGATGTATGAAACATGATATATCTGCAGTGCGAGATTCCAGCGAAGGTTCGGCTTTGTTCAGGAGAATACTCGTGACCTTACCGGCAGCTACAGTGTCGGTTGTTTTACTCCATCTGCTGTCACGGGAATCCCACTACTTCCGGTACGCCTTCCTTTCTGTACACCTGAAGACTATAATACTTTGCGTGGGTTTGTGTCTTGCGACAACAGTGTTGTTCGGGCAGCAAGTGCCACGTTTGGAGTATGTGTCTTCTGAACGTACGACATCAGCCAGAGTGAGCAAGGTTCCGGAATATAATCAGGACGAAGTGGCTGATACCACCAGGGGTGCCTTTGCCCAGACGACATCGGCAAACCTGACCACATACGACGGTTCGGGGAGCGCACAGAGCTCCCACCGGTCGCAGATCACGGATCTGGGGATCAGTCTGAAGTTCGATGTGTCCTATCAGGGGACTGCCGATGAGGGGAGTCATCGTTTTACCGGCCGGAGTGCTCTCAATGCCACATTTCAGGTTACGGAACCTATCACCGCTGTCCTGACCGGATCGATTGAATTCCATGGTGAGAGCGGGGCAGGGGTACAGGTGGTAGTTTTTGGTGCAGGGGTAAACAGGCAGTTCGATGACGCAGATCTGGGCGGTGAGCCCGTTCCGATCTCTGAGAATCTCGATCTCGAGCCCGGATTCAACTATTTCTTTTCGGTATCGGCCCTGGTGGATGAGTCGATATTTGACGGGACCTCAAATGGGAATGTATACCTGGAGTTGGTGCTGGATACAGGTGACGAAGATTTTGATGGTCTTCCGGACAAGTGGGAGGAAGATGGGATCGATGGAAACGGTGACGGGGTGGCGGACATTGACCTGCCGGCATACGGAGCCGATCCACGGCACAAGGATCTCTTTATTGAGGTAGATCTCCAAACCGGATCCGCATATCCGTTGAGTGCGCTTTCACGTGTGGTCGATGCGTTCGCCGATGCCCCGGTACCTAATCCGGATGGTTCAGAGGGTATCGCACTTCATCCCATCTTTGATGAAATCAGTCTGCCAACCATCCAATATCCTGCAGATCCACGGGAGGATGTTGCCGCACAGAAGGCGAGTTATTTTGGTACGGTAGAGCAGCGCAACGACCCGGACTGGGAGCAGGGGATCCGGGAGGTGAAACTCCAGAGTTTTCGTTACTGTGTCATTGGAGGGACGCAAGCCGACGGTGCCTGTGGCTGGGGGGAGATTCAGGGGGATGATTTCATTGTGACAACAGATGACAAGGGGTATTTTTCTGAAGGTGATTATCTGGCAACTTTCATGCATGAATTAGGTCACAATCTTGGGTTACGTCATGGAGGTGGAGATAAAATGAACTTCAAACCCAATCACTTTAGTATAATGAACTATTTATTTGCATTCGAAAGCATAGTGGGGAAGTATATCAACTGGCAGCTCGACTATTCACGTGCCCGCCTGAATCTTCTGAAAGAATCGGCCCTCGATGAAGAGAGGGGGTTCGGGGGACCATCTCCATACTACGATGACAAACAGTCAGTAATTAATGTCGCTCCGGAGGGGCAGAGCATTAGTCTTGAACCGGCGCCATTGCGCGCAGGGACTTCCGTCGACTTCGACGGCGATGGATCCATCGATACCGATCCGGTCGCGGCAGACCTGAATCGAATCACCTCCAGGGTTGGTGAGTCGCCTGGCCAGACTATGCGGGGATATAACGATTGGGAAAATGTTAGCCTTGGATTCTCCGGTAGCGATAACTTTGGGAAGGGAACATCAGCAGGATTGACGACCTCATCTCCGGAGGTGAGTGAGCCGACGCCTGAAGACTATGAATCGCTGACCAAGGCCTACTCCCAACTTCCGGAAATCACCTCTACCGGAGAGAACCGTGGCCAATCCCATTCATCCATACGCCTTTATGCACCCTCTCCAAATCCGGCCCATGGACCAGTACGGTTCACATATTCCATCCCTGTTCGTGCAGAAGTCCACCTCACTATCTATGATCTGCTCGGTCGCCGTGTCGCCACTCTGGTCTATACCGACCAGGCTGCCGGCCGCTATGTTACCACCTGGGACCACCGGACTACCAGCGGAAAAGTGCTCGCCAGTGGGAAGTATTTCGCTGTGCTGCAAGTACAGGGCTCCGGTATAACTGAACAAATAACGCAGTCGTTTATCATTCTGCGGTAGACCGCAACCCGGTTGTATTCAGAAGTGAATTGATCTAATGCATCACGCGGATTTGGTCGTGAGTTGGATTTGTTTTACATATTGTCCGGTTCCATTAGATTCGAAATTTCAATGACGTGAACCGGAATATGGTTATCCAAGAGTGGAAATTCGCTTACCACGCGGCTGATATAGTTGGATTGGAAGTAGTCAAAGAATTCCCGGGAAGAACAGGTGTATACTATTGAACGAAGGCTGGAGATCCGGGAGAGATACTCCTCTAAGTTTTGTGGGAATCCGCACAAGGAAAAGGTTGCTCCCTCATTTATCGACTGTGCAGTACAATGTTTTTTTCTTCCGTCTTTCTCCTGCGATGACTGGTGCGAGCTTTTACCAAGTACCTGGACGTTTGAAAGGTGGCGTCATTAGAGTGTCGGCAGTAGTGGTCGTATTTCAGTTAGTGTTATCTATACATTATGCAGACGGATTGAATGATTTAATTGAGTAAATTAGTGGTGTATATTTAGCCGACTAAAAGTTGTTAACCGATTTTGGGGATCAGAATCCGGGGAGTACATCTCGTTGCAGACTGAGCATAATATTTTATACGAAAGCGCGACTGCTCTCAGAAATCTGTCTGAAGAGAGTATCGAACTTGTTGTCACTTCACCTCCGTATCCCATGGTTGACATGTGGGATACAGCGTTCTGTCAGCAGGATCCTTCGATAAAAGAAGCTTTGAGTGAGCATAGAGGGAATCGCGCTTTCGAATTGATGCATCTGAAACTGGATGAGATCTGGGAGCAGTTATACCGCGTATTAATCCCCGGAGGAATTCTCTGTATAAATATTGGCGATGCCACCCGGAAGATCGGGGAAACCTTCCGGCTGTTTTCCTCCCATTCCAGGATTCTGCATTCCTGTCTGGAGATCGGCTTTCACAATCTCCCGAATATTATCTGGCGGAAGCAGACCAATGCCCCGAACAAATTTATGGGATCGGGGATGTTGCCTCCGGGGGCATATGTCACCCTCGAGCATGAATATATTTTGGTGTTCAGGAAAGGCCGGAAGCGGGAATTTGGCGGGGAGGAGAGGGAACGCAGACGCGAGAGTGCCTACTTCTGGGAAGAACGCAATCAATGGTTCACCGATGTCTGGTTTGATCTGAAAGGGACACAGCAGGAGCTCAATCAGGAAC
>Ga0207797_1002837_pt1 | contig 11876 bp, 8 predicted proteins | sample PRCRCaboRojoPR_6_FD_187275 | JGI IMG/M metagenome (GOLD analysis project Ga0207797, IMG submission 187275) | Marine sediment microbial community from Cabo Rojo, Puerto Rico - PR CR 10% Liquid 1 (SPAdes) | ecosystem: Environmental > Aquatic > Marine > Coastal > Sediment | place: Cabo Rojo, Puerto... | reverse complement strand
CTGCGCGAGGATGATGACCAGGATCGCCACCAGGCACACCGCGGCGATGCCGGCGCAGGCACCGTAGAGCCGGTCGAGGGCGGCGCGCACGCGCCGGCCGCGGGGCCGGCCGGCCGAGGTGGGCGGCATCACCCGCCGGTGCGCGCGCGGAATTCCTCGATCACCGCCCGGCCTTCGGGGCCGGCTTCGGCGAGCCACTCCTCGGTCATGGTACGACCGATTTCCTGGAGGTCGGCCTCCAGCTGCGCGCTCGGCGGCGCCACGGTCATCCCGTTCTCGGCGAGCTGGCCCGTGGTGAAGTCGGTGTACTGCACCGAGCGCCAGTAGCCGGCGTAGGCCGCGAGGTCGGCGCAGCCCTCGAAGACGTCGCGCGTCGCGGCGTCGAGGCCGTTCCAGGCGTCGAGGTTGGCGAAGACGTAGTTGCGCGGAAGCCAGGCGTTGACGGTGTAGAAGTGCGTCAGGCTCTCCCACACCTTGCGGTCGTAGCCGGTGGCACCCGACGAGATCATCGCCTCGGCGACGCCGGTGGCGAAGGCTTGGCTGATCTCGGCGGCCTCGATCTGCACCGGCGTCATGCCGGCGAGTTCGGCGAGCCGCGCCGTCGCCGCGTTGTACGAGCGGAACTTGATCCCCTCCATGTCGGCGAGCTCGTCGACCGGCTGTTTGAAGTAGAGGCCCTGGGGCGGCCACGGCACCGAATACAGCAGATGCAGGTTCTGCGCTTCGAGCAGGTCGCGCATCGGCGCCTCGGCCAGCTCCCACAACAGTTCCGCCTGCGCGAAGGAGGTGGCGAGGAACGGGATCGAGTCGATGCCGAAGAGCGGGTCCTCGTTCTGGTGCGCCGAGAGCAGGCGCTCGCCGATCGGGACTTGGCCGGTCTGCACCGCGCGCTTGATGTCGGCGCCGCCGAAGAGCGCCCCCGAGGGGTGGGTGACGACCTCGATGTCGCCGCCGGTGCCGGTGGTCACGCATTCGGCGAAGGCGGCGCCCGTCTCCGAGTGGAAGTTGCTGGCGGCGTAGGCCATCGGCATGTCCCACGTCTCCGCCGCCGCACCCGACCCCGCCAACACCGCGACCGCGACGCCCACCGACGCGACCGCTCGCACCCGTGCCCGCTCGTCCATGGTCGTGCCCCTCTGGTTCGTTTCGACGATGACCGCGCCGACCGCTCTATGGCCTGGCGGCGGGCGGGTCAACGCGCCGGCCTCAGCCCTCCACGCCCTCGGGCCGGCCGACGACGACGAAGAGGAGGTCGTCGGGATCGAACAGCTCGCCGGCGACGCGTTTGACGTCGTCGAGGGTGACCGCCTCGATATAGCCGTTGCGACGGTCGAGATAGTCGCGGCCGAGCGCTTGCGCCGACATGCTGCGCAGCAGCTGCGCCACCTGGGCGTTGCTGGTGAGCCGCAAGGGGAACGAGCCGGTCAAGAAGGTCTTCGCACCGTCGAGCTCGTCGGGCGTGATCTCGCCGGCCGCGACGCTCGCCACCTGCTCGCGCACCAGCCGGATGCTCTCGGCGACGTCTTCGTTGTTGGTGGCCACACCGCCCATCCACAGCGGCGCCTTGTCGGCGTCGAGGAGATAGCTGTAGGCGCCGTAGGCGAGCCCGCGCTTCTCGCGGATCTCCTGCATCAGCCGGCTCTGGAAGCCGCCGCCGCCGAGCAGATAGTTGGCGACATAGGCCGCGTAGTAGTCCGGATCCCGGCGGTCGATGCCGCCGTGGCCGAAGGTCACGACGCTCTGCGGCACCGCCTGGTTCTCGACCACCGTGCGGCCGCCCGCCGGCTCGACCGCCGCGACGTCGGGTGCCGGCGAGCTCGCGGGCAGCTCACCGAAGATGCGGTCGAGCGCCGGCGCCAGCTCCTCGGCGGTGATGTCGCCGGCGACCCCGATGTGCAGCTTGTCGCGGGCGAGTTGCGCCGCGGTGAACGCCACCAGCGCGTCGCGGTCGAGCTCCGCCACGGTCTCGATCCGGCCTTCGGCCGGATGGCCGTAGCTGTGCTCGGGGAAGGCCGTGGCGAAGAACGACCGGCGCGAGATCACGTTGGGGTCGTTGAGGCGCCGCTTGAGGCCGGCCTGGATCTGGGCGCGGATGCGCTCGATCGGCTCCGCGTCGAAGCGCGGCGCGCTCAGCGCTTGGCGCAACAGGTCGAAGGCGAGCTCGCGGTTGGCGGTGAGGGTCCGCAGCTCGCCGCTCAGATGATCGCGGTCGGCGTCGAAGCTCAGCCGGATGGCGTTGTCCTCCAGCGCGCCCCTGAACGCCTGGCTGTCCATGTCGCCGGCGCCCTCGTCGAGAAGCGCCGCGGTCATCCGGGCCAAGCCGGCCTGCTCCGCGGTCTCGTACTGCGCCCCGCCCTCGAACAGGAAGGACATCGCCAGCATCGGCACCGCCGGCTCGTGCAGGAGATAGGCGTGGATGCCGCCGGGGCTCACCACCTCCTCGACGCTCGCCGCCGACTGCGCGTCGCCCGAAGACGTGAAGGCGAGCGTCGTGGTCATGACCACCCCCAAGAAAACGTTGCGCATGGTGTCACCCGGTCTCGCCCCGATCGGCGCCCGCGGCCGGCCGCAGCAGCCCGGTGACGGAGCGGCCCGGGACGAGCACCTCACGTGCGGCGGCGTTGACCCGTTTCAGCTCGACCGCCGCCATCCGCTCGGGCCAGCGCTCGACGTCCTCGACGTCCAGCCCCGTCGTCAGTGCGGCGCCGAAGATCCGCGCCGCGCCGCCGAGGCTGTCGCGGGCGTAGACGCTCTCGGCCTGCATCCGGGTCTTGGCGCGCTCGAGTTCGTCGGCGTCGACCCCCTCGACGAGCGTCCGTCGCACGACCGCGTCGAGTGCCGCCTCCAGCTCCTCCAGCTCGACCCCGGCGCGCGGTGTCGCGTAGAGGCGCAGGGTCGTCGCGTCGAGCGCGTTGCCGCGGTAATAGGCCCCGGCGGAGGCGGCGAGCTGCTTGTCGACGACGAGTTCGCGATAGAGCCGGCTGGTGGTGCCACCGCCGAGGATCTCGGCGAACAGGTCGAGGGCGTGGGCGGTCTCCCAGCCGGCCTGGTTCTGGCTCGGGGCGAGATAGGTACGCGCCAGCGTCGGCTGCGCGACCCGGGCGTCCTCGAGCACGACGCGGCGCGCGGCCTCCTGCGGCGGCTCGTCGAGGCGGTCGCGCGCGGGCACCGCCGCGGCGGGAATCTGGCCGTAGGTCGCCTCGGCGAGCGGGCGGACCTCGCCGGCGTCGACGTCCCCGACCACGATCAGCACCGCGTTGTTGGGGGCGTACCAGGTCTCGTAGAAGTCGAGCGCGTCCTCGCGGCTGTAACTCTCGATCTCGTGGAACCAGCCGATGATCGGATCGCCGTACGGATGGTTGAGGTACTGCGCCGCGCTCATCTGCTCGTAGAGCCGCGCCGAGGGGTCGTTGTCGACCCGCGAGCGCCGCTCCTCCAGGATGACGTCGCGCTCGGGCAGCACGACCTCGTCGGTGAGGCGCAGGTTGGCCATGCGGTCGGCCTCCATGCGCATCACCACCTCCAGCCGGTCCTTGGCGATGTTCTGGAAGTAGGCGGTGAAGTCCGACGACGTCATGGCGTTCTCGGTGCCGCCGTTGCGCGCCACCGTCCGCGAGAATTCGCCCGGCTCCAGGGTCTCGGTGCCCTTGAACATCAGGTGTTCGAGGAAATGCGGCAGGCCCGACTTGCCCGCCGGGCTGTCGGCGGTGCCGACCTTGTACCACACCCAGTGGCTCACCACCGGCGCGCGGCGGTTGGTGACCACGACCACCTGCATGCCGTTGTCGAGGGTGAAGGTCTCGGGCGAGAACATCCGCGCCTCGGCCGGGCTCGCGGTCGCCGCCGCGGTGGCCAGTGCCGTCGCGAACAGGATGCGGGTGGTCATGGGGTCTCTCCCGGGGGCAGGATCGGTTCGCTGCCGAGCTGGGTGGTGCGGACCTCGATGCCGGCGTCGGCGAGCCGGCGCGCCTCCGCCCGCGCGTCCAGCGCGGTCTCGTCGGCCCGGGCGTAGGCCCGCCGCTGGAAATCCAAGATGAACCAGAAACGGTCCTCGTCCAGGCCCGCGAGGCCGCGGCTTTCCTCCGCGATCGTCTGGCGGATGTCGGGATCGGCCCGGTCCGCCCCGGCCTGCGTCAACAGGGCCTGCGAGCCCGCGGTGACGTCGGCCGGTTGCTGGACCCGGCCGGTGAGCGCGCGCTCGGCGCGGTCGCTGGTGGTCCCTTCCTGGGGCCGTGGGGCGCCGGGCTCGGGCGGCCGCAGGTTGTACTCGGGCGGCAGCACCAGCGGCGCGCGCTCGACGACCTGGAACTCGTCGGGGGCGTTGCGGCCCATCCCCAGCCGATCGGCGAGCGTGCGGTCGCCGCCGCAGCCGGCGAGCAGCGCGAGCGGGAGCGAGACGACGACGAGGACGAGAGCACGACGCATGGACGGGAGGCCTCCGAACTGATCCGTCAATTGGGCGCCTTGCGCCGCGGCCGCAAGCCGTCGGCCACCAACAGGGCGGCGCCGACGACGATGGCGCTGTCGGCGACGTTGAACGCCGGCCAGTGCCAGCCGGCGTAGTGGAAATCGAGGAAATCGACCACCGCGCCGTGGACCACCCGGTCGATCGCGTTGCCGACGGCACCGGCGACGATCAGCCGAAACGACCACCGCTGCAACGGGTCGTCCACGCCGCGCGCGAGCCAGACGGCGAGCACGGCCGCGACCCCGACCGCCAGTGCGACGAGAGCCCAGCGCTGGAGGTCGCCGTCGTTGCCGCCCATGAGCCCGAAGCTGACGCCGCGGTTCCAGACCAGCACGAGGTTGAAGTAGGAGGTGACCTCCCACGGCCAGGTCAGGGGCGAGTAGGCGCGCAGGACGGCGGCCTTGCTGGCCTGATCGACGGCGAGGATCGCCGCCACGACGAAGGCGTCGCGCCCCACCGCGGCGCTCAGGCGGCGGCGCGCCAGGCCGCCACCGCCGCCTCGCAGCGTTCGCACAGGCCTTCGGCGGAGAGCTCGTCGACCTGCTGCCAGCAGCGCGCGCAGCGCTCGCCGCCGGCGCGCGTCGGTACCACCGCGACGCCCTCGACGTCGTCGAGCCGGAAGGCGTCGGCGGGGGCGGCGGCATCGGTGAGCGCGATGCCGCTGGTGATCGCGAGTTCGGCCAGGTCGAGGTCGGCGACGAGGGCGAGGTCGTCGGCGCCGAGATGGACGGTGGGCCGGGCCTCCAGCGAGGCGCCGATGCGCTTGTCGCGACGCTCGACCTCCAGGGCGCCGGTGATCACCCGGCGGATCTCCCGCACCCGCGCCCACTTGGCGGCGAGCGCGTCGTCGCGCCACGCGGCCGGCACCGCGCGGAAGCGCTGCAGATGGACGCAGTCGCCCTCGCCGTGGCGCGCGGTCCAGGCCTCGTCGCAGGTGAAGGCGAGCACCGGGGCGAGCCAGCGCACGAGCGTGTCGAACAGGATGTCGAGCACGGTGCGGGCCGCCCGTCGCCGGCGGCCGTCCAGCGGATCGCAGTAGAGCGCGTCCTTTCTGACGTCGAAATAGAAGGCCGAGAGGTCGTTGGCGCAGAAGGTGGTGAGCGCCTGGTAGAGCCGGTCGTAGTCGAACGCGGCGTTGGCGTCGTGGACGAGCCGGTCGAGTTCGAAGAGCCGGTGCAGCACCCAGCGTTCGAGCTCGGGCATCTCGGCCGGCTCGACGCGCTCGGCGGGGCCGAAGCCCTGCAGGTTGCCCAACAAGAAGCGCAGCGTGTTGCGCAGGCGGCGATAGGCGTCGGCCTGCCGCTTGAGGATCTCGTCGCCGATGCGGATGTCCTCGGTGAAGTCGGCCGAGACCACCCACAGCCGCGCGATGTCGGCGCCGTACTGCTTCAACAGGTCCTGGACCTCGATGCCGTTGCCGAGCGACTTCGACATCTTGCGGCCGAGCGGGTCGACGACGAAGCCGTGGGTCAAGACGGCGGCGTAGGGGGCGCGGCCGCGGGTGCCGCAGCTCTCCATCAGGCTGGACTGGAACCAGCCGCGGTGCTGGTCCGAGCCCTCGAGATAGAGCGAGGCCGGCCAAGCGAGCTCCGGGCGCTGCTCCAACACGGTGGCGTGGGTCGAGCCGGAATCGAACCAGACGTCGAGGATGTCGGTGACCTGCTCGTAGTCGGCCGGATCGCGCCCGGGCCCGAGGAAGTCACCCGGGTCTCGCGTCCACCACGCGTCCGCCCCCTCCGCGCGGAAGGCGTCGGCGATGCGGGCGCAGACCTCGCCGTCGCGCAGCACCTCGCCCGTGGCCTTGTGGACGAAGACGGCGATCGGCACGCCCCAGGCCCGCTGGCGGCTGACGCACCAGTCGGGGCGGCTCTCGACCATGCCGCGGATGCGGTTGGCGCCCGACGCCGGCACGAAGCGGGTGTCCTCGATCGCCCGTAGTGCGGTGTCCCGCAGCCGGTCCTCGCCGTCCATGGCGATGAACCACTGCGGGGTGGCGCGGAAGATCAAGGGCGCCTTCGAGCGCCAGGAGTGCGGGTAGGCGTGCACCATCTGGCCGCGGGCGAGGAGCGCGCCGCTCGCCTCCAGGGCCCGGATCACCGGCTCGTGCGCCTCGAAGACGTGCACGCCCTCGAAGCCGGGCACCGCGGCGGTGTAGCGTCCGTCCTCGGCGACGGTGTCGGGCACCTCGAGGCCGTGGCGGGCCCCCAGGACGAAGTCGTCCTCGCCGTGGCTGGGCGCGATGTGGACGAGGCCGGTGCCCTGCTCGGTCGTCACGAACTCGCCCGCCAGCATCGGCACGTCGTAGTCGTAGCCGCGGCCGCGGAAGGGGTGCGCCAACACCGTGCCGGCGAGGTCCTTGCCCTTGAAGCGGGCGCAGGTTCGGACCTCGTCGATCTTCGCCGCCGCGCAGACGTCGCCCACCAACTCGTCGGCCAGCACCAGGCGCTCGCCCTCGCGGGCGAGGCTGCCTTCGCCGGCGTGGGCGACCTCGACCAGCCGATAGTCGACCTCTTCGCCGAACGCCACCGCGCGGTTGGCCGGCATCGTCCAGGGCGTCGTCGTCCAGATGACCACGGCGGCCTGCTGCAGCTCCGGCACCGAGGTCTCCACGACGGGAAACCGCACCCAGATCGTGTGCGAGGTATGGTCGTGGTATTCGACCTCGGCCTCGGCCAGCGCCGTCTTCTCGACCACGGACCACATCACCGACTTGTGACCGCGGTAGAGGCTACCCTTGAGGAGGAACTTGGCGAGTTCCTCGAAGATCCCGGCCTCGGCCTCGAAGCTCATGGTGGTGTAGGGATGCTCCCAGTCGCCGAGAACGCCGAGGCGCTTGAACTCCTCCTTCTGCACCCCGATCCACTTGTCGGCGAATTCACGGCACTGGCGGCGGAAGGCCTGGATCGCGACCTCGTCCTTGTCCTTGCCCTGCTTGCGGTACTCCTGCTCGATGTGCCACTCGATCGGCAGGCCGTGGCAGTCCCAGCCGGGGACGTAGGCGGCGTCCTTGCCCAGCATCTGCTGCGAGCGGTTGACGACGTCCTTGAGGATCTTGTTGAGGGCCGTGCCCATGTGGAGATGGCCGTTGGCGTAGGGGGGGCCGTCGTGGAGGACGAACTTTTCCCGACCCTCGGAATCGGCGCGCAGGCGGCGGTAGAGATCGAGGTTCTCCCAGCGCTTCAGGATCTCCGGTTCCCGCCGCGGCAGGTTGGCCTTCATCGGGAACGACGTCTGCGGCAGGGCGACGGTCTCGCGGAAGTCCTGGGTCATCGGTCCATCAGGCGCTGGGGGCCGCGTCGGGCTCGGGCGTGTGGCTTAAGATATGGCGGGCCTCGTCGCAATCGGCCGCCATCTGCGCCTTGAGGGCGTCGACGCCGTCGAAGTTGCGCTCGTCGCGCACGAAGCCGTGCCAGGCCAGCCGCACCCGGCGGCCGTAGAGGTCGACGTCGCGATCGAACAGATGGACCTCAAGGCGCAGGTCCTGGCCGTCGAACACCGGGCGCCAACCCAGGCTCGCCGCGCCGTCGGCCCATTCGCCGTCGGCGAGTCGGAGACGCACGGCGTAGACGCCGGTGCGCGGCAGCAGGATGCGCCGGCCGATGGGGCGCAGGTTGGCGGTGGGATAGCCCAGCGTGCGACCGATCCGGTCGCCTTCGACGACCAGCGCGTCGAGCTGGTAGGGCCGCCCCAACAGGCCGTTGGCGAGCGGCACGTCGCCGTCGGCGAGGGCCTGGCGGATGCGCGTGGAGCTCGCCGGCTCGCCTTCCACCTTCACCGCCGGTAGCGCCTCGACGCCGTAGCCGACCTCGCGGCCGACCCGGGCGAGGAGTTCGGCGTCGCCCTGGCGACGGTGACCGAAGCGAAAGGTGTCGCCGATGACGACGTGGCGCACGCCCAGGCCCTCGGCCAGTACCTCGCGGGCGAAGGTGTCGGCGCTCATCCGCCGCAGCGCGTCGTTGAACGGGACGATGAACAGCCGCTCGACGCCGAGCGCGCGCAGGCGTTCCATCCGCATCCGAAAGCCGCCGAGGCGCTCGGGCGCGCCGATCGGATCGAAGAACTCGCGCGGGTGCGGGCGGAAGGTGACCACGCCGAGGGCCCGGCCGCGTTCGAGGGCGGCCCGCCGGGCGGCCCCGATCACGGCCTGATGGCCGCGGTGCACGCCGTCGAAGTTGCCCAGGGCCACGGCCGCCCCGCGCATCTCGGCCGGCACCCGGCGATAGCCTCGCACGATACGCATGAGCGCCAACTGCCACGCGCGGATAAGGGTGTCAAAGCCGGCTTCGCGCCGCCGCATAACCGCCGCCCCGGGTGCGCGCACCGCCGGTGCGGACGCCGCCGAGCCCCGCTTGCGGTCCCGCGCCGGCGGTCGGGGGCGCGCCCTCGAGGGCTTCCCCCTCGCTTCGCGCGCGCGGGCCGGCCCCGGCCGCGACCGCGCCACGCGCGTGTCGAAGGCGCGACCTCCCGCTTGCGACGCGCGCGCCGGCCGGATAGGCAGGACGACGCGTCGGGCCGGCGGAGTGTGCGGCGCCCGCGGCGTCGCCGACCCGGAGATCGTCGCGGCCGGACGCGCCGCCCTGGGCAGCTCGGGAGGTCGTCGTTGCCGCGCACGCGACTGCCTTGGCGGGCGGGCTTGGTGCTGCTGGCCGCCGCGGCCGGCCTGGTCGACGTCCTCCTGCGCATGCAGATGGTCGGCCCGAACGCCGGACTTCTGTTCGCCCTGAGGGACCCCGGCAAGACCCTGTTCCATGTCGTCCTGTTGCCGTTCGCGCTCGGGGTCTTCCTCGCCCGATTCGACTTCGCTGTGCTCGCCCACTGCCGGAAGATCGCACTGCCGGCGCTCGGGCTCGCGCTCGCGAGCGCGGCGCTGGTCGTGGTCAACGAGGCACAGCAGGGCCTCTGCGGCGATCGGCTGCCAGCGCCCGCGGACGTGGGCGAGCCGGCCGTCCGCAGCGAACTTGCGCAGCTGCATCTGGCCGACTGGCGGCAAGAGCGGCCCGCCCTGCGCGCCGCCTACGTCGCCCGCGCGCCCGGCGGCGCCGCCGACTGCCGGCCGTTCGCCGAGGCCAGCCCCCGCTGGTTCTGGTCGAACGGGTTGACCTTTCTGGGTGTGCTCTTCGTGGGCCTGGTGCTGGCGTGTATCGTGGCCGCGGCGCCCGCGGCCGACCGCCTCACGCCCGAGCACTATTCGACCATCGGAATCCTGGTCCTGGTCCTGGCGTTGTGGATCCCGCTGCGGACCTTCTCCGAATGGGTGCTGAATTTCGGCGAGATCCCGGCGAGCGTCTGGATCACGTTGGTGTTGGCCACGATGGCGACCGTCGCGGTGGCGCTGTGGTTGGCGATCGTGCGCTACCGGAACTGGCTGAGCGAGCCGGCGATCCTGTTGATCACCACGTTGGCGGGCGCCGTGGTGACGGGCGTCGGCTGGCTACGTCCGGAGCTGTTCGAGGCGGCGGCGCTCCTGCTCGTGTCGATGAACGCGATCCAGTGGCTGATCTTTCACCTGCTCCTGGCGATCCTGACCTATCTGCTGGTGTTGGGGCTACTGCGGCCGTCGGGTCGGCCGCCGCCGGCGCGGTAGGACGCCGACGCCACCAGCGGCGGATCGGCGGCGAGTGGGCACGGCCTCCGCCGAAGAACGGGTGGTGCCGGCGGCGCGGCTGGGCTAGAGGGCTGCTTTCGACCCGGCGGCGGCCCGAGCAGGAGGACCCGATGGACCCGAGCTGGCATCCGGCGAGCTGGCGGACCAAGACCGCCAAGCAGATCCCGAGCTACGACGATGCCGCCGCCCTCGGCGCCGTCGAGCGCGAACTCGCCGGCTATCCGCCGCTGGTCTTCGCCGGCGAGGCCAGGAACCTCAAGGCCCATCTCGCCGAGGTCGCCCGCGGCAGGGCGTTCCTGTTGCAGGGCGGCGACTGCGCCGAGGCCTTCGCCGACTTCAACGCCGACAAGATCCGCGACACCCTGCGCGTGCTGCTGCAGATGGCGGTGGTGCTGACCTACGGCGCCGGGCTGCCGGTGGTAAAGCTCGGGCGCATGGCCGGCCAGTTCGCCAAGCCGCGCTCGGCCGACCTCGAGCGCCAGGGCGACGTGGAACTGCCGAGCTACCGCGGCGACATCGTCAACCAGCTCGCCTTCGACGACGCCGCCCGCGCGCCGGACCCCGGCCGCCAGCTGCAGGCCTACGCCCAGGCCGCCGCCACCTTGAACCTCCTGCGCGCCTTCACCGAGGGCGGTTTCGCCTCGCTAGAGCGGGTCCACAGCTGGAACCTCGGCTTCTGCGAGCGCTCGGCCCAGGGCCAGCGCTACCAGGCCTTCGCCGACCAGATCACCGACGCGCTCGCCTTCATGAAGGCCTGCGGGGTGAGCGATCTGTCCACGCCCGAGATCAAGCGCACCAGCTTCTTCACCAGCCACGAGGCGCTGCTCCTCGGCTTCGAGGAGGCGATGACCCGGGTCGATTCCACCTCCGGGCAATGGTACGCGACCTCGGCGCACCTGGTGTGGATCGGCGACCGCACCCGCCAGCTCGACGGCGCCCACGTCGAGTACTGCCGCGGCATCGCCAACCCGATCGGGCTCAAGGTCGGCCCGAGCATGGAACCGGACGACCTCGTGCGCCTGATCGACCGGCTCAACCCGGCGGACGAGGCCGGCCGGCTGACGCTGGTGACCCGCTTCGGCGCCGATCAGGTCGAGGCCAGGCTGCCGGGCCTGATCCGCGCCGTGCAGCGCGAGGGACGCAGCGTGGTGTGGGCCTGCGATCCGATGCACGGCAACACCATCAAGTCCTCCTCGGGCTACAAGACCCGGCCCTTCGAGCGCGTGCTCGCCGAGGTCCGCCGGGTCTTCGCGGTCCATCAGGCCGAGGGCTCCTACGCCGGCGGGCTGCACGTCGAGATGACCGGCGAGGACGTCACCGAGTGCACCGGCGGCGCCCAGGCCATCACCGACGCGGCGCTGGCGGATCGCTACCACACCCATTGCGACCCGCGCCTCAACGCCCAGCAGAGCCTGGAGCTCGCCTTTCTGACCGCGGAGGCGCTGCGCGCCGACCGCGCCCAGATGCGCGAGGCCTCCTGACCGCGACCCGGCGGCTTCGATGAGCGACGACATCGCGCGTTTCACCGATCAGTACTTCTTGAAGACGCGGCAGGTCGTCGACCGCTTCGGCGACCAGCGCGTGACCTACGCCGTGTTCATGCGCCGCCCGGTGCTGTTCTGCCCGCGGCTCGCCGTCGGCTGGCTGGAGGAGCGGGCGCGCGAGCGCGGGGTGATGTTCGACATCGACCTCTGCTACCCGGAGGGCGCCTGGGTGGGCGCGGGCGAGCCGTTGATGTACGTCACCGGCTCCTACCACGCGCTGGTCGACCTGGAGACGCTGTTCCTCCAGCAGCTCGGGCCG
>Ga0207797_1002836_pt1 | contig 11876 bp, 9 predicted proteins | sample PRCRCaboRojoPR_6_FD_187275 | JGI IMG/M metagenome (GOLD analysis project Ga0207797, IMG submission 187275) | Marine sediment microbial community from Cabo Rojo, Puerto Rico - PR CR 10% Liquid 1 (SPAdes) | ecosystem: Environmental > Aquatic > Marine > Coastal > Sediment | place: Cabo Rojo, Puerto... | reverse complement strand
ACTTCCAATAAGCATTTGATCTATTGCCGGCTTGCTCCCTTGACTTCCTTTTCGATCTGCAGCTTTAGCGGGTTGATCTTCTCTCCCCAGTATACTGTAGTATGGGGGAAAGGTATTTCAATGCTGTTTTGGTCGAAGGCTTTTTTGAGCCGTTTCCTGTATTCCCTGCCAATCGTCCATTGCATGATGGGTTTGGTTTTTATGCGGGCTTTGATGATCACGGCACTGTCGGCGAATTTGTCCACCCCGAATATCTCAAGGGGCTCCAGGATATAGTCCTTGTATTCAGGATCTTCCCCTAGCTCTTCTCCCACTTGTTTCATCACCGAGATCACCTGTTCGGGGTCTTCTTTGTAGGCCACTCCAATGTCGAACACCATGGCCGACCATTCCATGGTCATATTGGAGATGGTGTTGATCTTTCCGTTTTGGAAGATGTGGGTGGTTCCGGAAAAATCACGCAGGGTGGTGGTTCTTAGTTCGATGTCTTCGACCAGGCCGCCGGTGCCATTGATAATGGCCACATCGCCTTTGCGAATCTGGTTTTCCAGCAGAATGAAGAATCCGGAGAGGAAGTCCCTGACCAGTTCTTGTGCGCCAAAGCCCACAGCAAGACCAAGAATGCCGGCACCGGCAAGGATCGGTCCGATGTCCACCCCCAATTTTTTTAGCAGGATCATAATAAAGATGGCCCAGATGACCACCTTACCTGCACCAAAGAGGATGTTCATCAGCGTTTCCACTCTTTTGCCGCTTTCCTCAGATTCCAGATCCTGTTTTTTCTGCAGTCTTTTGGAGATCACCTTCTTCAACCGCTTGGTAAAGGCTTTGAAAACCCTCAATACAATGAGGGTAGCCACAATAAGGATCAGGATGGGAGGCAATTCAGTGACAGACCATTGATAGAGCTTTTCAAGCAGAGTGCTCCAGAATTCTAATGTGGTGATTTGCATTTTATTAAGGTTTTGAAGTTTTAAAATACTTAAATTCCGAACCGATGGTTGTAAAATATTAGACCCCGGGGTTACCCTGTTAAGGGTCTGATGTTTCTGCTGAGACTTTTCAACATGCTGGCAACAGCTTGTTCAAAATACATTCCGGGTGGTGGAAAAGCTTAAACAAACCGGATGATAGATGGTTCAACACCTGGTATGTTGCATATTCTGTGTTTGTATTACCATTGATCGCGGTTGATCCACTTATCCGTCTTCGGCCGGCTATAGTTGTTCATTTTGTTGAGCAGGCCATCTATCTGATCATCCATGAGCAGCATGCCCCGGTTCAATTCATTTAAGAAGCCTTCTTCGACCATTTTGTCGGCCAGTCTTTCCAGGGGATCAAAGAACCCGTTGATATTCAAAAGGGATACGGGTTTCTGGTGCAGCCCCAGCTGGGCCCAGGTGAGCATTTCAAAGAATTCCTCCAGGGTCCCGTAACCACCCGGTAGCGCAATGACACCATCCGAGAGCTCGTGCATTTTCATCTTGCGCTCATGCATGGAGGCCACTTCAATGAGCCTGTTCAGTCCATCATGGGCTATCTCTTTTTCCTTGAGGAAATCAGGGATGATTCCTGTAATATTTCCATTTTCCGCCAGGGCTCCTTCAGCCAGATGCCCCATCATGCCTACCCGAGCTCCTCCATAGATGATCCCAATGTTTCTTTTGGCCAAACTGCTGCCCAATTCAAAGGCTTTATTCCTGTAGGCAGGATTTTTCCCTTTACTGGATCCGCAGAAAACTGCAATATGTTCCATTACCATTTGTGATCTCATAGATCAACGAAAATAACAAAAATAACCGGTTAATTCCCATTGCCCGACCAACCCCATCCATTCGCCAGAAGCCCCCAAAGGGGGGGTGCCAGCATATTGATGGGAACCCGGTCTAATAGATTGATCCTCGGGGTGATTGATAAGGAGCCTTAAGGGTATGTTATCCCTTATCGCAATGCATCAGAAAATTTTGTTCCAATGCATTGGATCAAACATGTTTAAAGTCTGCTTGAATATAAGCAAGTTACCACAGGGTGATCTGTTGATGGTCACCCTGTGGTAAGGGTTCCCTCCTGTATGAACAAGGCGGCTCAGACATCGGCAAGTTTTTTACTCAACCAGTTCATGGCTTCCTTCCGGTCGCGGAAAAGCCGGAATTTTGAGCTATCCTTTGATACACTCTGGAAGCTCTCCACTACTGTTTTGCTTCTTATGTAACTTTTTCTGGTTTCGGCCAGCACAGCTACTGCCCGTATGGTTTCAAAGGTGTCGATCATTTGAATGACAGAAAATGCATGATAATAAGAATACCTCCTGTTGACCAGAAATCCACGCTCTTTTCCCGGAGATTGCCTGCCGATGATCTTCTTGATCTCATTAACATGATGCAGGTTGATTTCGGTATTGGCCGAGGGAATGATCTCAAAAATCCCATGATCCCAATAGATCATCTTTCCAAATGACAAGGGTAGCTCCCGGTTGGTTTCCTGGACAGCCATGGGGTGAGTGTTTTAATATCCATCCGGGGAGGAAGAATATTTGTTTCATTCATAGCAAGTTAAAAAATATTTTGAATAGAATCAATAGAATATTTTCTGCTGCCTTATCAATAGAAAATATAACTTAATCAAAAAATACCAACTACTTCCCATATGATGGGGTAAATTAGACTAAATAATCAACAAAATCACTTAAAATGAAAATGCCACAAAAGCTTATTGCCACGTTCATTATCTTGGTTTTACCTGCAATGGGGATGGCCCAAAAGCCGTTGGATCATAAGAAGCGTATCTATAACTCTCCTGAAGGCAAAATTTACATCCAGAAATCCCTCCCGGTTTATCTGCGAATTGCCACTTCACCGGATGAAGATGCGGAATCGTATTTACTGAAAAGCCAGGAAACATCGGAATATTCGAATCCCATGTATTTCGACACGGAAGGATGGAATACGGTTCGCTCTCCCTCTGCAGTAGACACTTCCAACAAACAAATCGTTTATCCTCTAGAGGATATCGTCTTTGAAGTTTATGCCGACAGCAAACCACCACGGAGCAATGCACAAATGCCTGAAGCCAGTCGGACAGCCAATGGGAAAAAGTATTATGGACGGGAAGTAGAGGTTCAATTAGCTGGCAAAGATGCTTTATCGGGTCTTGAACAGATATATTATTCCCTGGACGGGGAGGCTTACAAACCCTATAAGAATTCCATTTCATGCAAGGAGGAAAAGGAATATCAACTCCGGTATTACTCCATTGATCATGTACACAACGTGGAGAAACCGAAAATGGTGAGGTTTGTCATTGACAAAACCTCACCTACTACCAGCTATTCCATAGAAGGAGACAATAAAAACAACATTCTGGGAACAGATGCTTCTATCAGGCTTACCAGTAAGGACAGCCTTTCGGGCATCAAAGAGATCCGGTATTCCATCAATGGGAATGCGGAAGAGGTTTACCGTGAACCCATATCCGTAAAGAATTTCGGGGAGAACAACAATGAATTGGTTTATTACGCGATCGATCATGTGGGCAATAAAGAAAAGAAACAGTCACTCAGTTCCTCTGTAGAAAAGAAGGGTGGTTCTGATAATGGCAATGATGGGTTTTCCTTTTATATTGACCGGGATGCACCTGAGACCGAAATCAGGATCAAAGGAGATCAATATGAAGGCAAACATCTGTTTGTGAGTGAAAGAAGCAAGGTTGAGATACTGGCCAGTGACGACAAATCCGGGGTGAGACAGGTTACCTATAGCATCAACAATTCATCCCTGGGTAACATGTATGAGGGACCTTTTCATTTGGAAGAAGCGGGCTTGCAATACATTAATTTCTCGGCAGAAGATCAGGTAAAGAATATCTCTCCCCGGAAAACCAAAGCCGTGTTCATGGATACCGGCAATCCCCGGTCGGAAATTCAATTTGTGGGCAAGAACTATAAAAGCCGGGACACCATCTTTGTCCGGAACAAAACAAAGCTGAAGATCTCCGGCAAAGATGGGGAGTCGGGTATGAAGCAGATCCTTTACAAAATTGATGGAGGCGATCCTGTCTCTTTCAAGCAACCCTTTGGCTTTGAGGAGGATGGACTTCATCAGGTTCATTATCATGCAGTGGACCAGGTCAACAATCATGAAGAGGATCACAAGGTGAAGGTTTATCTCGATCAGGAAGCCCCGGAGATATACCATCATTTCAGTGTGAAGGCCATCGGCACAAAACAGATCAGAGAAGAGCAGTATACGATATATCCTTCCAATTGCCGTTTATATGTAGCCGCGACCGATATGGCCTGTGGTACGGAGAAGTTGAAGTACAGGGTCAATGAGGGTGAATGGAAAACCAGGATTCCTGTTCCTCAGCTGGAGCCCGGCAACTACGAGGTGGAAATTCATTCCACCGACTATCTGGGTAATGAAGACTCAACTACGGTTAAATTTGCTATTGAACACTGATTATGGGCAGACTTTGGATCAAAGTCGTTTTATTACTGGCGCTCTGCAGTCTCTTTGTTTCACAAGCCAGGTCGCAGGAGGAGAAGTATATCACCCTTTACGTATACAACTTTACCAAGTACATTGAGTGGCCCGATGAATACAAAGCAGGAGATTTTGTGATTGATGTGCTCGGACACAATTCTGTTTATGTTAAGCTGCAGGAGATGCTTAAGGGCAAAAGCCGCGGCACTCAGAATTTCGTGATCAATCATCCCCCTACTGTAAAAGAGATTGACCCTGACTGTAATATTCTTTTTGTAGGGCATTGGCGCAGTAAGGATTTAGAGGCTGCCCTGGGAAAGGTAGGTAAGCACGGGACCTTGATCGTCACTGAAAAATCGGGTATGTTGCAGCATGGATCAAATATTAACCTGATCATCAAAAATCAAAAGATCAAGTATGAGCTTAAAAAGTCGAGTTTAAAGGAAAGCGGACTTTCATACAGCATCGATTTGACCACACTGGCCGAAAGAGTGATAGAATAATTTTGTCTTCTTTGGCTTCTCATGCACCAAGGAAGGTTTCTTAGTAATCTGCAAAATGGTTGGATGGTTTTTGGGGGAGTCTCAAAGATCAGATTGAACGAATTATTTATTGTTTGCTACCTGCCCAATTGTTGACTTCCTGCTCAGTCAGCCCTGTAAAATCTTGTATGATCTTTTTGCAGGGCTGATTTTGCAATTCGCCCGCCGCGTGACTGGTGGAAAGAGCTATTACATGCATTCCTGCGCGATCAGCCACTTCTATGCCAAACAGGGAATCTTCAAAAACCAGGCAATGATCCGGTGCTACTTCCAGTAATTCGGCAGTCCTTTGGTATATAGAGGGATGGGGTTTGCCTTCCTTTACCTGGGAAGCATCGGTGATCTTTTTGTTCAGGAAATGCCGGAGATACGCCTTATTGGTTTTACCAAACCCTATGCGGTCAAAATCCGCACCGGTGATTGGGCAATGAAAACGTTTGCAGCATTCAACCCAGGCTCCTTTCTGTGGATCTCTTTATTGTCGACCAGTACCCCATCCATGTCGAATATAACCGCATGTATGTTTCTCATACCTAATTGTTTCAGAGTTTTGGTATTTAAGTCTTTCTTTGAATTCCCGAAGGCGAATATTATCTTTGACAAGGATACAAAATTCTCCTGCTGATGAGATTGAACTTTTCATCATTTTATATTTTCTTACTGTTTATCACCCTTTTAATCATATGTTGTGCGGGGGGAATCTTTGCTGAGCACCCCACCCAAAGTCCTGCCGACAGCCTTGTAAAAGAACTTAAGTTGGCCTCGGATACAGAAAAGACGCATGTTCTGTATGCGCTTAGCTGGCATCTTAAGTTTTCTCATCTTGATTCTGCCAGGGATTATGCCCAGGAAGGCCTTGACCTTGCCAGGACTTTGAATCATGAGAAGGGAGTGGCCAAAAACCTCAAAAGCCTGGGGGATATCTACGATATGAAGGGAGCTTATTCTAAAGCTGTCCAGAAGTACAAGGAGGCCATTGGGATCTTCAAGCAACTTGATGAACAGAAGTATTTGTCGTATGCCAACATGGCCCTGGGGTTGACCCATTTTCATATTGGAGATCATACGGCTGCCTTGAAATACAATCAAAAGGCCCTGAAAATAGCCGAACGGATTGATTTTAAGAGCAATGTTCCTTCCTGTCAGACCAATATTGGCATCATTCACAGGAATCAGGGAAATCTTGATCGGGCTCTGAAATATCACCGGAAAGCCCTCAAAGGATTTCAGGCAACCGGCAATGAGCGGAATGTGATAAAAGCCTACAGCAACCTGGGGACGGTTTATGGTGAAAAGCAGGAATATTCCAGGGCTTTGGCGTATTTCAATAAAGCCTTGAAAAAGGCCAAAGAGCTTAACATCAAACCCGGCATTGGCATCATTTATGACAATATGGCCTCGGTTCATAAAAAGGAGAAGAGGTTTTCGCGGGCTATGCATTACTATGGGCGATCCCTGGATATATTCAGGGAGCTGGGTTATAAGGACAGGATGGCCCTTTCTTTTGGCAATCTGGCTTCCCTGAATATCAGCATGGCCGAAAACGATACAGTGAGTCGGTATAAGAGATACAAAAATGCCATAGCATACAGTCTGAAAGAGCTGGATCTCGCCCTGGAATCCGGTTCGTTGATGAGGAAGAAGCAGGCTTACCATAACCTGAGCCTGGCTTATGTGGGACTGAAAGATTTTAAAGAGGCCTACCAATACCAAAAACAATATCAGCGGATCAAAGACAGCTTATTCAATAAGAACAAAAACAGGCAGATAGAGGAGGTTGAGACCAGGTTTCAAATGGAAGCAAGGGCGAAAGAGAACGAGTTGCTTAAGAAGCAGAACCAGCTGCAAAAGACCAGGATAAAGCGTGCTAACCTTATTCGCAACCTAACCATTGCCGGCATTGGGCTTATCTCTGTTTTCTCCGTTTTCTTCTTCTGGCGTTACAGAAAACAAAGAAAACTGACCCGGGATCTTCGGGTTAAGAATGCCTATATTCGGGATCAGACCGAGCGGCTGGATCGTCTGAACCAAACCAAAAACCAGCTTATCTCCATTATAAGCCATGATCTGAGGAGTCCGCTCACCAGTGTATGTTCCTCTGCGCAAGTACTTCAGCAGGATGTGGTCAAAGACGGGCAGGAGCTTAAGGAATTTCACCGGCAGATCTATAAGAACGCCTCGGGGGTGCTTCATCTTTTGGAAAACCTCCTTTCATGGGCCAAGAGTCAGCAGAACGAGATTGTTTTTCAGCCCGGGCGACAAAATGTTTATCCGGTGATTCGACAAAACCTTGCTATGTTGGATCCCATGGCTAAGGATAAGAATATCCGATTGATTGAGGCGGTTGAGGATAAAGAAGTGGAAGCCGTTTTTGATCAAAATATGATATCGACAGTAGTGAGGAACCTGGTTTCCAATGCGATCAAATTCACCCCTGAAGGGGGAGAGGTGAAGGTAATGCTGCACAATCGGGATGACCAGGTTGAAATTGCTGTTAAAGATACGGGATTGGGCGTTAATGAAGAAGATCAGAAAAGGATCGTGAATGATAAGGCTTTTTTCAGCAAGGCAGGCACCGGTGAGGAGAAAGGCAGTGGAATCGGCTTAAAGGTTTCCCGTCAGTTCATTCAAAAGCATGGAGGGGAATTGCAGATTGAGAGCGTGCCGGAACAGGGTAGCACTTTCTGGTTTGCCCTGCCCAAAAATAATGAGACCCCGCCGGACATTTAACCGCAGTCCTATATTTGAGGTGGTTTTCGCTTATCCTTTTTTTCGGAATGTTTTTTCTTTTCTTCCAGTCTTTTTCTTTTCGCCGCCCGGGAAGGCTTTGTAGGCTTTCGTTTTTTGGGTTTTTTTAGGGCTTTGTCGAGTAAAACATACATTTTTTCAATCGCCTCTTCTTTGTTTTTTGTTTGTGAACGGCTCGATTCAGCTGTGATGATGAGCTCTTTGTTTTTGGTTATCCGGTTAGAGAGTTTTTTCAGGATTTGCTGCTTTTCATCATCATTGAGTATCTGAGAATCAGAAACATTAAACCGCACTTCCACCTGGCTTTCCGTCTTGTTGGCATGCTGGCCGCCGGGACCGCCACTTCGGGCTGTGTTGAAGTGCAATTCCTTTTCAATGGGGCGGTTGCGGATGCTTTTGTGGTGCATAAGATCGTATGATGAAACTGTATAGGAGGACTAAATTATAAAAGAGATTAAAAAAAGCATAGGATATAATACCATTTAAACCTCCAGGACACATCATGCCGGGGACTTTTCATTAATTAACCAGTATTGACTTTTTTTTGAGATTCGCGGATGCTTTGAAAATGTTTATCCTTTTCCGGGTGATGATAATTTGATTTAAGGCAATGAATAAGCAGGCGGGTTCCACAATGACATGCCGGAAATGCATATTTTGCAGATGACAACATGTTGAAAATCAAACTTTTAATTAAATGATTTGGCAGCCTTCATGGCTTGCAATTTCCAGGCTCAAGATGCTATTGTTCGGATCCGTACTCCCCATGACCCGCCAACGTACACTTATCCCTAGGGCACATCTTTATTTTTGCCTGTCATTCAAAATGTTATAGAATGTGGCATGGGCTTTGAATATGGAGGGGCATGTCCAAATGAAAAACGATATAAGCCATGCTGAAGAATTATTTTAAGATTGCCCTCCGAACACTTCAAAAGTATAAGGGATATGCCATCATCAATGTTTTCGGTCTGGCCGTTGGGTTGGCCAGTGCCATATTGATCATGCTTTATGTGCAGGATGAGCTTCGCTATGACAGCCATCATGAAAAGGGGGATCAGATATACCGGATCACCTTTCAGGGAAGGATCCGCTCCAATGAGATGAAGACGGCATTGTCTTCCAATCCTATGGGACCGGTTCTGAAACAGGAATTTCCTGCGGTAAAGGAAATAGTCCGCATACAACCACAGCAGAAATCGGTTATCCAAATCGGTGACCGCAAATACATCGAAGACCATCTGCTTTATGCCGATTCCACTGTATTTGAAGTCTTTACCATGCCTTTTCTGGAAGGAAATCCCAAGAAGGCTCTCGCAGAACCTGACAAGGTAGTGCTTACCGAATCTCTTGCCGAGCGGTATTTTGGGGATGCTTCCCCTGTTGGGAAGACTATCGAATGGGTAAATGGCAACCGGGAACTGGAGGTGACGGGAGTGATTGAAGACTGCCCGGCAACTTCTCATTTTCAGTACGACCTGCTGGTCTCTTATCTTTCCTCAGGACGTATCGATAATGATATGTGGCTATCCACCAACATTTATACCTATTTGTTGCTACAAAAAGATCTATCAGCGGATAAAGTGGAAGCACAATTTCCGGCTATAGTAGAGAAGTATGTGGGTCCGCAGATAGAGGAGATTTTTGGTGCAAGCCTGGAGAGTTTCTATGAGGCCGGCAATGCCTGGGGATATCATCTTCAGCCTTTGGGAGATATCTATCTGCATTCGGATTATGACTATGAGATTGGAAAGACCGGGAGCATCAACAACATTTATTTTTTCTCCATCATTGCCGTTTTCCTGATCATCATTGCAGCCATCAACTTCATGAACCTGGCTACTGCCAAATCCGCCACCCGTGCCAAGGAGGTTGGCGTAAAAAAGGTCACCGGCAGTTCCCGCAGGCAGCTGGTTTTTCAATTCATCACCGAGGCCATGCTGATCACTTTTTTGGGTTTGATCCTGGCCATTGTTTTTGTTGAGCTGACCCTGCCTTTCTTTAACAGCCTTGCGGATAAGCATCTGGACATCCATTATTTCCAGAATCCTTTGTTTTTGATGGTCCTCTTGGGTGTGGGACTTCTGGTAGGACTGATGGCTGGAAGTTATCCGGCTTTTTACCTGTCGGCTTTCAATCCGGTGACGGTGTTAAAGGGCAAGCTCAGCGGAGGTGCCAAAAACTCGCGGTTGAGGGGGATGCTGGTTGTTTTTCAGTTTATTATCACCATTGTGTTGATCGTAAGTACCATTGTGGTAGGCAGGCAAATGAGCTATATAAACCAGAAGGATCTGGGTTTCAATAAAAAGCATGTAATGGTCATCAACCGGGTCAGTGAGCTGGGAACCGATCATGAGGCCTTCCGGCAGGAGCTGCTTGGTCATCCCAATATTCTAAGTGCCAGTTATTCCAGGAACGTACCGGGAGGAATGACCTCCACCACCGCTTTTTATCCGGAAGGTGCTTCGCCCCAGGAATCCATGGTGATGGATTTTTCGGCTGCAGATCCATATTACGATGAGACCTATGGAATTGAGATGTCGGCAGGCCGGTTCTTTTCTAAGGATTATTCTACCGATTCACTGGGTATTTTGATCAATGAGGCGGCCAGGAGAAAGTTTGGTTATGAGCAGGCCGTGGGCAAAAAGGTGACCCTGATGCAGGGGGAAGGTGAGGATGTGGAGTTTCAGGTGGTTGGTGTAATGAAGAACTTCCATTTCAAGTCGTTGCATCATGAGATACAGCCGCTGATATTGTATTACATCAATGACCATTACTCCCATTTGTCGGTTCAGCTGCGTTCCGGTCAGTTGCAAAGCACCCTGGGTTTCATCCGGGATCGGTGGGAGCAATTTGTAAGTGCCACCCCTCTGGATTATTCGTTCCTGGAGAATGACTGGGAAGCCAAGTACCGTCAGGAGCAGAAGGTAGGAAAGCTGTTCAGGGCTTTCTCCCTGCTGGCGATTGTGGTCTCCTGCCTGGGGCTTTTGGGACTGGCCTCTTTTATGGCCGAGCAGCGCACCAAGGAGATTGGCGTGCGCAAGGTTTTTGGTGCACCTGTATCGCGTATTCTCAGGTTGCTGTTCAGAGAGATCGTGATACTTGTAGGGCTGGCAACCCTGGTGGGATGGCCGCTTGCCTACTATTTTATGACAGACTGGCTGGAAGATTTTGCCTATCGCATCGACATCAGCTGGTACATCTTTGTGCTGGCATCAGCTTTCACCCTTTTTATAGCCCTCTTCACCGTAGGCTACAGGGCTTTTAATGCCGCCACAGCCAACCCGGCACAATCGTTGAGGGATGAATAGCAATTGTGTGGCCTGCTCCGGGAGTAACCCCGGACCGGGGGTTTTGTTAATTTATCCAATCCATCCATGTTCTATGGCATAACTGATTAGTTCAGAGGTATTGCGGGTATGGGTTTTTTGTAACATATTAGCCCGGTGTTTATCAACAGTAAGCTTGCTGATGCACAGATTATTTCCAATGCATTTGCTGGTGAAGCCCCCGGCCAGGTAATGGAGTATTTCTAATTCTCTTTTGGTGAGACGCTTGGTGGTCGAAGGGGTCAGATTGATAACCTTATTATGATAAGTTAACCATCCACGAACACCATGATGATTGCCCATATGGCTGATATCTGTAATGCGGCTCATGCTGCAGATCATCTTTCCCCGGGCATCCCAGCATAAGGGAACAGTTTCCCTAAGGATCCTGACGTATTGACCACCTGTGGGACGAATGCGATAAGTAATGCGATATACAAACTCTTTATTGGTTTGTTTTGAGAATATCACCTCAAAGGCCTTATTGGTCAGCCGCCATGCTTTCTCCATGTCCTGGGGATGGACCATATCGATCAGCCGGTGGATGTTAAAGCAGGAAGCCCGGAAACCAAGAATATTTTCCTGGAATGGTCTTAAAACGCAAAGCTCAGAAGAAAATACCTGGGAATATATAACTGTACCCGGAAGAGCTCTATAAGAGGCTAGCATCTTTTTGATCCCGGAAATATCCGGATTTTTATTGGATACTCCGTAATGATTTGAAAAAGTTGTATTCAGACTATGGGTGTTGATTGGCAGCGATCTCATAAATAGCA
>Ga0207797_1002835_pt1 | contig 11877 bp, 13 predicted proteins | sample PRCRCaboRojoPR_6_FD_187275 | JGI IMG/M metagenome (GOLD analysis project Ga0207797, IMG submission 187275) | Marine sediment microbial community from Cabo Rojo, Puerto Rico - PR CR 10% Liquid 1 (SPAdes) | ecosystem: Environmental > Aquatic > Marine > Coastal > Sediment | place: Cabo Rojo, Puerto... | reverse complement strand
GTTTTGAGTTTCCTGGTCTCTTGCCGTAACATATCTTATGAATCATACAATATCCTTTAGTATAGAGATTGAATCCTCATATCCCTTGTCAATAAGATCTTCCACCTGATCCATATCGGATCTGTTGAATGATGACAAATCGGGTTGGATCAGCAGGTCGGCTTCTTTTGTCTGTAATTTTGCCGAGGCCTGTAAAGTAAAATGAAAACTGTTTACCATCACATCAACAATGTTATTGGGTTTTTCGTTGGAGAGCAAGCCATACTGAGAAAGAGATATCCCCGAAATATCTATCCATTTAAGCTTTAGTGCAATTTCTTCAATCTCCTTCCATGTCTTATCAAATGCATAAAAAGCAGCCACGAATGCCCCGATACTTGTTCCGGCGACATAATGTATTGATATTTCAAGTTCTTCCAAAGCTTTCAAAACACCTATGTGGGCAGCACCAAGAACTGCACCACCTCCAAGTGCCAAACCGATTTGTTTGTTTTTTGTCATTACTTTTGAAATTTAAAAGCTTAGAATTAAATCATTAAAGAAATATGTTCATTACGAATTAGTCAACCTTATTTGAATCTATTTGTTAACAGGGAATGATCTTCCCATTTCAAGAAATTGATGTACTTGTTCAATATTGCTTTCAAGTGCATTTTTCAGTGATCCCTGAAAAATTTTTTCTCCCCTGTCAATAAAAATAATCCGGTCTGCAATTCTTAATATGCTGGAAACTTCATGTGTAATAATCACGATTGACATTCCCATTTGTTCGCGGAGATTTAAGATCAGCTCATCCAGGGCTGCAAGGGAAACGGGATCAAGTCCGGCACCCGGTTCATCACAAAAAAGCAGGCGAGGATCCATAACAATGGCCCTGGCCAGGGCAGCCCTTTTTAACATACCGCCACTAAGCTGGGAAGGATAAAGATAATAGGCATCTGTAAGGTTGACCAGTTGAAGCTTGGACCATACAACCCTTTTTATCAGATCGTCATTCAGATCGGTATGCTGTTCCAGAGGAAGGGCTATATTTTCTCCAACAGTTAAAGAATTTAAGAGTCCACCGTTCTGAAAGAATACGCCCATCTGAATGTAGAGATCCTTGAGATCTTCCTCTTCCATTTCTGCAATATCCTTACCTAGAATATGAACGGTTCCGACCTCACCTATATAAAGCCCCAGCAGATGCTTTAAAAGTACGGATTTACCCGCACCACTGCCACCAAGAATAACGGTAATATCCTTTTCATAAGCCTCGAACGAAATATCGGTCAAAATTTCCCGGTCTCCCAGGAATTTTGACAAAGCCCTTACTTCAATGATTTTCTTTTGTGTCATCTTTCCATTGTTAATAGAATAGCAATCCCATAATGCTGTCAGCCACCATGACCATTGATATGGATGTTACCACTGCTTTTGTGGTGACTTTTCCTACTCCCTCGGCACCTTCTTTTACCCGCAGGCCGAAAAAGCTACCCGTAAGCACAATGATGGAAGCGAAAACCAGGCTTTTGAATATGCCGATAAAGATATCCCGGTTATAAAGGGATTCTGTCATACGGTTGATGAAAACCTGCGGGGTAATATCCAGGTAAACAAATGCAATGACCATTCCTCCAAGAATCCCCATAACATTTGCCAAAAGGGTAAGGAACGGCATGGTAACAATGCTACCGTGCATTTTGGGAATCACCACAAAACGCACGGGATGAAGACCCATGGTCCTGAGGGCATCCAGTTCCGAGGTTACTTTCATGGTCGCGATCTCGGCTGCAATGGAGGAGCCGCTTCGCCCGGCAACTATTATGGCAGTAATCAGAGGGCCCATTTCACTCATCATGGCAATTACTGTAAGGTCTACAATGTATATGTTGGCTCCGAAATTCCGGAGCTGGACCGATGACTGCAGAGCCATAACAAGTCCGATGATGAAGGCAAGCGCACCAACAATCCAAATGGCATTCACCCCGATTAATACGGCCTGGTTGTAAAATTCTCCGCGGCGTTGCTTTTTTGATATGAAAATATCGGATACTGACCAATAAACTACATTTGCCATCAGGATGATGAAGATGTAAATGTAATCGCGCAACAGCCCGTCAAATGCTTCGCCAATTTTTTCAAAGAACGAAGGCCTGCTTACTTCCTTGTCAGTGATGGATTCATGTAAAGAAAAAATTTCCAGTTTTTTCTTAATATGCTCTTTTCCTCCGGTAAAGGTAATTTTGAAGCCCCGCTGGCGGAATTTTTCCCGGAGAAGGTTCAGACCCGCGACGCCTACACTATCAATATAATCCAACTGGTCAAGGTTGATCTCCAGATTTTTCTGATCAAAAGATTCCAAGGCCCGGGAAGCTTTTGCCATAAACTGCTCAGTATTGTAAACAGACAAGGAATATTTAAGGAAAAGGGTATTTCCTGTGAATTCAAAATGAACGGGGGGTATATCCTTGTTGTGTTCCAGTTTTATCAATCTAATTACAATTTATTATTGTTTTGCTGTTTTCTTTAAATCCGGGAGCCTTTCGCTGATTGCCCGGGAAAGTTTATTGAGTTCTTCATGAAAAAGTTTGCCCACCGTTTCTGCAAAAAGATTTAGATCTTGTTCCTGAAGCTTTTGCATGCGGTCTGCCTCATGTCTTATCAGCAAAATCTCCTCCGGATTTCTGAATAGTTTAAACTCCAGGGCAAGATGGGCGGACAGACCATCCTTTTCATTAATGACTTCGAGTTGATATATGGTGGTTTCCAGTTTAAACCCAGGTTTTGTTTTCCAAAAACGTGTTGATGCCCGGTTGAATACAGAAGCCCGGTTCATGTAATTTTCCAGCAACAAAGTCAGGGTTTCTCCCGGAGCTACAGCCCAATGATGGAACTGATAATAAATGATCTCATGACTTCCGCTTCTGTTGGCAATTTCTCTTGAGGCAAAAGCCGGATATATCTCGACAGGTGCTATTTCACAGGATCCTTCCAGCATGGGATTTTCTGCATTACCAGGGATTTGAAAATCATCCGGAATTTCAATTACGTAATACCGGGAAATGTTTTCCTTTGTAGCGCCGCAGGCAGCGATTACAAATAACCCTGTTATCAGAAGCAGTTGTTTTATTATTCGCATGGATTAATGGTTTAAATCTTGATCGGGAATGCCTTTGTTTTTTGTATTTCGCAGCAATAGCGAAGGATTGTTATTAATCTTTACAGAGGCTTTATTCAGGTTTTCCAGTGTTAATTTCATTAGCTCCAGACTTTCGGAGAATTCCCGGCTGCTGTTATTGATGTCCTGGTCTACCTTTAATAACAATTCTTGTGTTTGCTCTGCCACCGCTGAAATGTTACCAATGAGGGCCTGGATATCGGATTCTTTTAATCTGGCAGAGACATCCCGTACATTTGTGAGAATATCATTGACTGTATCGCTCTGCACTTTAAGATTGATGGTTTGCATTGTAGTTTCCAACAACCGGCTCGAACTTTCCAGGCGTTCACTGATGGCTTTCATAGGTGCAATGGATTCTCTTATATCCCGGCGATTTTCACTTACGATGGTGTCGATTTTGATCACGGTTTGATTGGCCTGCTCTGTAAGCATGGAGATTTTTTCAATCAGTTCCGTAAATTTATTAAGGTTTTCCGGTTGGGTGAATATTTGCAGATTGTTCAACACTTTCTCTGCTTTCTGGGCAATGACTTCCGCTTTTCCGGTGATTTCCTGTGTAAGGGAAGAACCGGCCGGAATATGGGAGCCGGGCTCAAGTGATTCTGCCTTGTTACTTCCTCCGCTGATTTCGATAGCTTTTAATCCTGTAATACCCATGGAGGTTATATCAGCTTGTGCATCAGCCTTAATCGGTGTATCGGGTTGCAAAGACAATTCTATTATCACCTGGTTGACATCTTTGGGGTCTATCCGTATATCTTTGATTGTTCCTACCTTGATACCCATATATTTAACGGGACTTCCCACTTCCAGGCCGCTGACAGATACTCCTTCGTAGGATACATAATAGATATCTTCCTTTTCAAAAAATTCTCTTGCAGTAAAAAAGCCAATAACAGAAAGCAGGATGGCCAGGCTAACAAATAAAAAAACCCCCAAACGTATTTTCTGTGAACGATTTCTCATAAAATGTTAATTATTTAATAAGTATGTATGAGTCAAGTCTAAAAAGCCGCTTAGCGCCTCATCAGCTAATATTTAGCTTTTTAAACCAGGCCCATGTATTATTCCTGAAGAAACATGATAAAACAAAAGACTCATATATCTCTTTTTTACAAGGGCATATATGAGCTTCTGGTGATCGTAATAACCAGGTTTTACCAGAGAATTCAATAGTAGTAAAAATACATATTTTAAATTGAAAAATTATCGGTTGCTCAGGTTTTCTTTCTCAGTGCCTTTATCTTTTTCTTTGATATCTTTCTGATCTTTTTTCTCTCCTGTATTTTCCATATAATCCTGTTTCTCCATTTTCATCTGTTCGGAGATCTTATTGAGTTTCTCATTCAGAGATTTCATGGATTCGGCATTTTTGTTGTATTCACTGGTTTGCATGTTAAACAATACCTCTTTTAATTGAAGTATTTCAATGTCCTTACCCTGCATGGCTATCTTGTTTTCCAGGTTCTTTTCATGTATCTGCTGCCGTTCTATCATATATTGAGCAATATAGCGAAGTATTATGAAAAAGATAATTCCTGCTATGGAATAAAAGAGAAAGGGGAAACCTGTGATTACAGCAAAACCGAGGTTTATATTAAGACTCACTGTAAATACGGCCCAGTTAAACGCGGCGAAATAAGCCCATATCACTATCCAGATTATTAAAAGATAGTTGATGATTGTTCTAAAGGTTTTAAAATTCTTCATTGGTTGAAATTTATAGTTTAAGGATACAATTTGCAGGTAATTAAAAAAGGTGCTCAGCGGTTTAATTGGCAAAATGAACAAAGCGTGAGAAAAGCATGAAATGCAATTGCATGAACCGCCAAGCCCTTTTAATCTATACCTTACTTTTTATTTTCCTGCATTTTTTGGCAGAAAATGAGATTCCAAATCCTAAATTCCAAATTCTAAATACTAAACAAATTCCAATATTTAACCGGCATCTGCCGGATACCAAAACATATAACATATTCAATTGCTTGTTTCAAAATTATTTGGTCATTTGATATTGTTTAGAATTTCGAAATTACCTGCCTGCCGGCAAGGCAGGGATATTAGAATTTCCAGTTTATCTGGGTTAGGGTTACTCCTCCTGCTTATCTTTTTCTATTTCTTTGGAAAGGTCGATAATTTTCTTATCCACTTCCTCGATTTGTTCCAGAAGGGACTTTACCTCTTCATCACTGGTGAAATCATCGGGTATGGCATTGTTGTTGTTCTTCATTGCCAAATACAGTTTCACACCAAGCTGAGAACCCAGTTTCTTCTTTTCATTGTTCAGGTTTCTCATTTCATACATATCCCGGTATTTTTCTGCCAGGGATTGTGCACTGTTTACTGCATTCTGGGTTAATTTGGCACCGGTTCTGTATGCTTCAGAAGAAGTTTTCTTTATCCTGCCAAAGATTTTTTCGGAATAGGTAGATAATTTTTCACCGATTACCCGGGCTTCCTCGTTAATTACTTTTGTACCCTCGGAAATATTCTCACTTGCTTCTTTCCAGAAATCGGAACCTTCGGATTTTTCTTTACCCTTTTCTTCTTTATTTTCTTCTGAGGCTTTGCTTTTGGCTTTGCCTGAAGATTTTGAAGAAGTACTTTTACTTGTTCCGGTTTTGGCTGAGGTTTTGGATTTTCCACTGCTTTTAGCAGTTTTTGATTCCTCCTGCGTTTCTTTCTTTGCAGAAGAGGTGGATTGCGACTTTTTCTCCTCCTGCTGTGCGCCGGTTTTTTCCTGCTCTTCTCCGGAAGTTTTGTTTTTGTCTTCCTGTCCGGTGTTTTTGGATGTGTTTTCAGTTGCCATAATTCATTAATTGTTTATAGGTTTATAATTTCTATGGATTTATTGTGCTTTTTTTAATCTTCTCCTTCTGCCGAGGAAGAAAAGCAATGCCAGTACAGCCGCACCAGCTATGATCACGATGATAACAGTGGTGGCGATGGTTTTTACCTTCTTAGATCGTCTGGCTTCCAGTTCGGATCTTTTTTGAGCGAGTTCCTGCCGGTCCTCAGCGATTTCCCTTTGCAGGGATTCAATGCGCTGTCGTTTATTACGGATCTCTGCTTCAAGATTTTTAAGCATTTCGGCACCTTCAACATTTCCTGCCAATGCCGTTTTCTGATCCTCGTCCCCTGAAGATTCAGCCAGTAAATCGGCTTCTTTTTTGGCCAGATCCGCTTCCTGCTGTTCAAGCGCTGACCTGTCGGCCAGAATTTCTGAAAGCTCCTGGTTCCTGACTACTTCTATTTCCGAATTCAGGGAATCAAGTCTCTTATTGATCTGTTCTGTTTGTTCTGCAAGGACATTTTTTAATGAATCAAGTTTCTGCTCCTGCTGGTTAAGGTTATTCATTTCACTGTTCAAACGTTCCTGCTCCTCCTTGCTGAATTCTTTGATCATCTCATTTTTGCTGTATTCCTGCTCCATCATGTCACGAAGCCTTTGTTTCAGTTGTTCTACGTCCTTCAACCAGTTGTTGATGGATGCAATGGAGCTTTCGGCAGCATTGATCTTGTTCTGCTCGTCTTCGATGTTGCTGTTGACTTCTTCAATTTTCAGGTTGATCTGTTCCAGCTGTGTGTCATCTCCTCCATCTTTTAGTGCCTGGTTTCTCTGACGCAGGTATTGATTTTTTTCTTTCTGAAGCAGATCGATCTTCTGACTGGAAAGTTTGATTTGCTGACGATGAATTTCTAGCTGATTCCGCTTCATCTGGGTTTCTTCTTCCAGTTCTTCGAGCCGGTTGTCGATTTCTTCAATACCTGTTACAAGCTGAGTTCTGGCTTGTTTTTGTTGCTCGTTGATCTGCTTCTCCTGTGCTGTAAGGGTATCTTTCTTTCTCTCCAGGCTGCTGATCTGGTTTTCAACCTTCGAAAGACTGTCGTTCATCTCATCCAATCTTGCCTGCAAGGTTGCCTGTTGTTTTTTCAACCTATTAAGCTGCTCCTGTTTCTGCGTCTTTGCGAATTCTTTCTGGTTTTGGCTCAGCTTTTCAATCTCGCTGTTAATTTGTTCACGTTCACTCAGGAGTTCATTTTGCTCTTTTTCGAGTGAATCTTTTACGGCGGATAGTTCATTGAATGTTTCTTCCACGGCTTCCTGCTGTCTTTCCAGGGCCTGGGTCTGCTTCTGAATAAGTTTTTCTGCTTCTTTTTCAGTTTGTGGATTGGTACACCCACCCACGCTAAAAATAACTACAGAAAGCCCGATGGCTACCTTTTTTAAAAATTGCTTTTGTTTTCTTCTTGTTTTCATGATGTCTAAATGTTTAGTTTATTGATTAATATAATAGCTTGAATGTCCTGACTACTGCTCTATAATTTCAAACTCTTCTGAAATCAGGCGTGCAGTAGGTATTACATGGCTTGTTTTTCCATCCTTTATGGTAACATGCATGCGGTCAATTTTGGTGATTTCACCTTTTTTATTATCATATTTGATATACTGACCCACATGAAAATTTCCCCTTCCGTAATATGAAGAGAGTATATTTTTGAATACTTCCCTTGATGATATCGCAAATGCCACAGCAAACGCCAACAGGAAGGAGCCGATAATCAAAGTTATGTTTGATGTAAGAAGCGATGTTTCTACGCCGGCTTGTTCTAAAGCGGTAATGGAAACGATAACCATAATGATATAAAATGCAATTTCACCAACTGCAGAAGCGGAAGCTATTTCGAAGGACTGCAAAGTAGTTTTAATAAAATCTCTTATCAGGTTGCTCAGGTAAAATCCTACTACAAATATGATGATGGCACTGAATAATTGGGGGAGGTAAGTGATCAACTGGTTGAAGGATTGTGAAACGGCACTCCAGCCAAGCGTATCGGTGGCAGTAATAATAAATAGCAGAAGTATGACCCAGTATACAAATTTTCCGATAATTTTACTGGGAACAATTTCGTAGTCTGCTTTCTGCATCCACTTTAATTCGTTTATCCGGCTTGCCAGTTTATCAAAATTTAACAAGCGGAATAAACGGGTAATCAAGCGGGAAAATATTTTTGCCAGTAGCCAGCCAACCAACAGAAGTAAAACAGCTGCAAGGATCCCGGGTAGAATTCGCATAATTTCCTGACCCAATGTGGTTAACGAGTCTAAAATGATTTGTCTCCATTGTTCAAGTTGATTCATACCTTATTATTTTTATTATTCTTATCCTTTTTTGACCTTTTAAAGAAAAGATCTCCCATGGTTTTTCCGAATTTAAGCGTGAAAAGTTCTGCAGAGTCAACAATCAGCTTACGCATCCTAATATCTTTAATTATCCTTTCCTTCAGTTCTTCAGGAGGTTCAACATCTTCATAGATTTCCTTAAAAGGGTTGTTCTTTTTTCTCATACTTCAATATTTTTATGTTGCTCTTTATATATTTTATATGCTTTCTTTTTTGCCCGGCTAACGCGCATTTTTGCAGCGCTTTCATTGATTCCGAATACTTCCGTAATTCCTTTGACCGATAGCTCATCACGGTATTTTAATATCAGGATCAATCGTTCTTCGCTGGTTAATTGTTCAAGCACGTTTAGCAATTTATTTGTTTTGATATTCAATAACTCCTCGTCGTCAGGTTCTTCTGGAATGGATGAAAAATCCTCCATGTCAGCATCAAATTCATTTTTCTTTTGTTCAGTGCGTATGATATCAATGATGTGATGATTTGTTATGGAATAAACCCATGTAGAAAAGGCAGACTCACCTTTGTATGTTTTCAGCCGAAGGAATATTTTCAGAAAGATATCATGTGTGATATCTTCTGAATTCTCAAAATGGCCGAAAGTTGCCAGTACTTTATTAAAAATTACCTTAATGTATCTGTCATAAAGTACACCAAAGGCATCTATTTCTCCCTTTTCAACTATTAATGATGTTAATTCCTTATCGGAATATTTGTTGAAATCAGTCACCAACGTATAACTTATATAATTTATTAGTTGAATAATATATGTGAATTTACCTGCATGCTTACGTACCAATTAATTTTTTGCATTTTTAGACGATAGATTCTTAAAAAGTCACAACTTTTTGAAGCTTTTTTTTAACAGAAACCTTTATCAGTTGATTATACTCCTTATGCTGTTTACTGTAGGGGTGATTCGTTTAAAACTGCTGTTGCTCAATAAAATTATGGATAATGAATCTTTATGATATTTTCTGTATGTATTTGTAAATCCATTCCATACGCCATTATGAAAAGCTTTAAGTTCTTTCTTCCCATTTGGCAGATGGTATCCAAATCCATAAGGAACGGAACTTCCGTCTAATGTTACTCCTTTTTTATATGCTACCTGAATTGTTGAATCAGCAAGGATAAAGTTTTGTTCAAGCGATTGATCCCATTTCAGTAAATCTTCAACGTTTGAATATATCCCTTTATCTCCGATTACACCATCGTTAACGGTAGGGGGGATGGATACATATCTATTATACGACCACCGGTATCCGATTAATTCACCGGGATATGCTGAACTTCTAGGGTATTTATGAATGGGATTATCAGAAAAACTGTGTGTATAAGTGTTATTCATCCCTATCTTTGAAAAGAATTCCTCATCAAGAAAATCGCCGATTGGCAGTTTACTGATTTTTTCTACGATGGCTGCCAGTATCATATAACCTGTGTTGCTATATTTAAAACGTGTTCCTGGTTCAAAATGAGGTATTAAATTGTACTGGCACATCATTTTTATCATCTCTGCATTATCGGGCGGTGTAGGTTTCTTCCACTTCCTTTCAGCCAGCCACATATAATTGGGTACTCCTGAGGTATGATTTAACAATTGACGTATGGTTACTTTTTTATAGGGAAACCCTCCGATGTATTTGGTAACGGGATCTTCATAATCCAGCCGTCCCTGTTGTTGCAGCAACATGACGGATGCAGCAATGAATTGTTTGGAAAGGGAGGCAAGTTGAAAGTTGCTTCCATCATGGATTGGTTTTGTTCTATATTTTAGATTGGTGTATCCAATATGCTTTTTATATACCATATATCCATTTCGTCCGATAGCGATACTCCCGTTGAATCCTCTCTTCCTGTAAAGGTATTCTGCGTATTCATCCAGCCTGGATAGGGTTGAACCGGAGAGTGCTTTATCATTTTCATTATCTGTTCTTGAAACCTGGTTGAACTGAAATTCCGGTTTTTTCTCCTTTTTCTCTTTTTTCTCTGTTTCATTTCCATGATATACATTTACCATAGCCGGAATATAGTGATCGGACAAATTGGAGCCCAATATCATGAAAACGAGGGTTAATCCAGTGGCCGACAATAACATTTCTTTTTTCATGGATCGAATATTTTTAAACTTGTCGTTTTAGACGAAAGGATTTAAAAAAGTCACATTTTCATTCATAATTTTTTAAGGTTTATTGAATATTTCATCTGCCGAAACATATGCTTCATTTCCCCGTAAAAATCATAATAACCCTATTATATAAAGGAGGATACGGTTTATTGTGGGTACATCTCTGAATTTAAAACAAATTAGTGATTTTGTTATAATCATAATCTATATGGGTTTTCTATATAGTTAAAATTCATTCATGATGAAAGCTATTATATTTTTGATTCTTATACAATTGTTTTTGCCGCTTTGGGCAGTTCCCGGGGAATTTTCAGGGAATCCACTGTTGGAAAAAGCTGAAGAGCAATTTGCTGAAAATAAAGACTCTGCCCTGGTTCTTGTTAATAAGGCCATCAGGCAGTCCAAATCCACCAACGATACGACATCTTATTTTGAAAGCAATTTGCTGAAAACTTACCTGTTAAAAAATACCGGGAGCAAAACAGCAGCAATGACACTTGCCCGCAAAATGTTGAGTGAAGCCCGTAAGAACCAGGTCAAGGTGTACGAGGGAAAATACCTTAAAATGCTGGGGGAAATCAATCGATCCATTGCTTCGCTGGACGCTTCGTTATCATTTCTTTCTGAGGCCTTAAAAACTTTCCGGAATATACAGGATGAAAAAGGAATGGCGGAGACTTATAACCGGATGGCAGCAACCTATTACGAACTTTCCGATTACAGGAAAGCCCGGCAATATGCCGATAGTTCTCAACTCATTAGTAAAGCCATTGTGGATTCATCCTTGCTGGGCAGTAACTATGAAATTCTTGGGGCCATTTACAGCGCCAATCGTTCAGACAGAGCATTATACTATCTCCAGAAAGCTAAGGAAATTTACCAGGAACATGCGCCCAATGATGTTCCAAATGTACTGACGAATATTATGTTGTACTACGAAAGAAGAGGGAATTACCCAAGGGCGATTGAATTGGGAGAAAAGGCGCTTGAAATGGCTCAAAGGCAAGGTGCCGAAGATCATATTGAAAATACAAGCCTGCGTTTACATGATGCATACAAAGAAAACGGTGATTTTAAAAATGCCCTGAAATACCTACAGATGCATGTTGACACAAAAGTTGACCAGTACAATCAGACAAAAAATGATTTGGTTTCTTTCTACCACCAAAGATTTGAGGCTGAGAAGAAACAGCACCAGATTGAAATGCAGAAAAAACGCCTTCAGCGAGAAGAGGCCCAAGAAAAATACTATTTAGCGGGGATAGGAGCACTTTTAGTGTTTTTGGCGGGGGGAGCTTTTGCATATGTAAAGATTATGCGTAAAAACAAGACCATGCAAATCCAGAAGGAAAAAATTGAAGAACAGCAGGAAGAGATCATGCGACAGAATGAAACGCT